>Ga0179593_1810185_pt1 | contig 10698 bp, 14 predicted proteins | sample CZODoug2_1_08_16_FD_185931 | JGI IMG/M metagenome (GOLD analysis project Ga0179593, IMG submission 185931) | Vadose zone soil fungal communities from Angelo Coast Range Reserve, California, USA - CZODoug2_1_08_16fungal (PacBio error correction) | ecosystem: Environmental > Terrestrial > Soil >... | reverse complement strand
GGTCCTCGGTGACCACGCCCCTCCAGTGGAACGGCGCTCTCCCCCCCTCGAAGCTAGTTGAACATCCCTTTTTTCCCCCCTGGAAGTTTGTGCCTTTTTCCCCACTTCCTTGGGAAGCGACGACAGGCAGAGGGCATTGCTCGGGTGATCAATGCCCGCATGTGATTCTTTTCACCGGGCTTTTTTTTTCTACAGGAAGACTCTTTCTTAGTGCGATGATTTTGTCCTAGTAAAACTCCCTTTCTTTTCCCCTTCCATAAATCCTCTTGTCGTTGCTTATTAAATGACGGTGGTTTTTGTGTGATTTTTCCTCCCTTTCATGGTTTGGGCAGGACCTTTCCTTTCCGATTCAAGGCTCTTTTACTGGGCAATTTCGGGCCACCCCTATCTTTGCTCACTCAAACTTCCCCGGTTTGTGTTTTCCTGTTTTTAGCAACACGGGTCAGGTTTTATTCTTTTTTGTTGGTGCGCTTTTTATCTTCTTTTTTCGTTCACCCCTTTTTCCGGGCCCTTTCCTTCTTCCCCTTCCCCCTGACGGGGGTCCATGTCGTACCCCCTCAAGATAGATGACTCTTTCCCCCTGTTCTCATCTCCTCCTTCGGAAAGAAATGTTTCCTCTCTATCCCCCCCCCCAATCTTTTTCCCCACGGATAACACGGTGCTCGTACTTAATTGACTGCCAAATTTTTTCCCGTTCTATTCACACGGACCCGATTGGAGTCGCTGTTCCCTTCCTCCTCCGGTTTTAGACCCCCCCTTTTCTCAAAGACGAGACGGGGAAGCCTCCAGGCCCTTTCCACTCTATGGTTCGGAACCTTTCAGGCTTTATTTCCTTTCCTCCTTTCATCATCCCGGAACACACTCGCAAAGTCTGGAAAATGCCTCAGTCCCCGATAATTTTCCGCAAAGCTCTACGCTTCGAAAATCTCCCCGATCCCGCGGCCCGAAGTCGTTCTCCTGATCCGTTCCCCCTCTCATGGAACCTTTCGCCCCTTTTACTTTCCCTCATCGCGCACTACCTGTTGAAGGAATTCCTTTTTTCTGGACAAGTGTTCTTTCCCCGCACTTTTTCGCCTCTCCGGGAGGCTGCCCCCCCATTGACTCCCGTTTTGGTATTTTCTTCATCTATGTTCGTTCTCTCTCTGGGCCATTTCATACTTTCGACCACTCCGCACCCCCTAGCAGCGGGCACTCCCCGTGCACCCCTTCGCCGTCTCTCCAAACCAACCCATTCCGCTTCACACTCCTCGGACGTCTTCCTTTCGCGGGCGGGATGAAGGAAGTGCAAATCCATCATTATCATGAGAATCCCCTAATTTCGTCAACCTCTCTTTTTTTTCTAAAGGCGCTGCCCCCCTGCTTTGGTTTGTCACTCGAATTTTTTGCGTCGGTTATTAGCCTCCTTTCTTCTTCCGTATTCCATTGTTTGCTAAGTGAAGATCCGGATCCACGTTGATTTAGTGGTGGTATACTTCTTTCGCCCGGGGCTTCCTTTGAGGATTTCTATGTTCTCCTTCTGATTCTAATGGCTGCCGCCCCCTTTTGCCACAAATAATCCTTCTTCCTATTTTGGGACACAATACCCTTTTTCCCTTACAGTCCCTTTTCCGAAGTCGAGGACTCCTCTGATCGTCGTCAGGCCTTGTATCAAATTTTTTCCCTTCCCCCCTCCCGTCGTATTTTAGCGTTTCCATGGACGGTTGGGCGTTGTTTTCGGGCTCCGCCTTGTTCCCCCATTATGCAAGGCGATTCACTTCTCACCTGAGGCCGATCCCTCCGGGACTGGGTTCTTCCCCTACGCTCTGTTATCCGTTGGCACCCTTGTTTAATGCCCTTCTTGCTTGTGGGCATTTTCCGTGTGGTCAGACCTTCGTCTGGCTCTCACACCAGGCTTTGGATCAATAGGTTCTTTTTTTTTTTTCCCTCTTTTTCTGAGACTTTCTCTTACTTGCTTCGTTTCACACTCTTTTTCTTGCTTTCATATGCTGCTTTGTCTCGGACCCCGCCCTGGGAGACTCTTATTGTCCCCTCCCTCCCCGTTTTCCCCATCCTCCTTCTTCTTTTGGGCATTGCGGGTTCCTCGTATTTTTACCAATAATCTTACCGACGCCTTTTTATTTAATCCGCCGCACCTTCTCTTAGAGGAACTCCTTTTTTTCCCCCCCATTTCCCCAGAGTTCCCTTCACTTTTTATGGGGAAGAGTTACTCACTGGACCCCTCCCCCCCCATCCACCTGTCGCGACAATTTTCATTGACAAGTCCCCCCCCCTTGAATTCTTACACCCTTTCCCCGACGCGATAGTACAAGGTGCGTCCTTTGCCTCGTTGCAGGTTTCTTGCGAACTCATACCCCCCGGAGCTCAAAATCCCTCCCCTCGCAAAATGAACCGTTCGGAACACGCGTCCAGAATTTCTTTACGGGAGGTTGGCCCCCCCCCCCCTTTGAGACCCCCTTCCTCCTACCTTTTGAGACCCCCCCGACTTCGTTGCACTGTTTTCTCAACCCGATTCCCTCCCATATGTTCTTTTTATTCTCTTTCTCCTCCCCAAACCGGCGTTTCCATTCCGGAGCCGAATTCGAATACGCGGCATTTATAAGGTCTTCCCGGGTGTCAGGAATGAGGTCCCCCCCCCCCCACCCGCCCACTCTTTTCTCAAAGGCCGCTCTGCACCTTTACAGACCCTAAGGTTTTCGCCCCCCAATGAGGAGAAGCGAACGTTTCCTTCCCCCCACCGCGCCCTTTTTCCCCCACCCCACTTTTCAGTTCTTTTCCTGCCTCCTTGCGAATTCTCAGGGTCTCTCTAATGTATATGGATTGTTCTTTTCCCCTCATATCCCCAACCTATCTACGTTCCGAACTCTCAGGTACTAGATGGGTTTGCTTCTCGACGGCGTTCCTTTGCTGCCTCCCATTTTGACTCTCCTTTATCATATGATTGCACACAGTAAGTTTTGAGGTCTAGTAGGCCTTCTCGATGCTGATCAACCCTGTGAGTGACATTATTCCCTAAGGGCATCTTTTTAGAAAACGCGAGTAGGCTCTTTCTTGTACCTTCCCATGTCAATCTCTCTTAACTTTCACCCCCCGAAATGCTCCCCCTGGGGTAGGTGCATTCTTTGATTTACATCGAAGAGGCCCCGAGGACCCCTAGCCCCTCCTCCAGAGCTCTCCCCGATAACCGCAACCCCCCCCCCCACCCCCCCCCCCCCCCCCCCCCCCCCCCCCCCCCCCCACACCCCCCCCCCCCCCCCCAAATGTTCTTGCCCTGCATTTCCCCTACTTGCGAGCAAGTTCCTCGTCCTGCTGTCCCTGCCTTTCCCTTGACCTTCCGATTTGATTTCTTCCTCCGCAGCCCTTGTTTCAGCCCTCGTTCGTCCGAAAAACTCCTTTTTCAGGTCTTCCTGCTTTGATTCCGTCTTCCTTCTTCACCACCTTCATTATCTTGTCACGCTAAAATCGTTTTGTTTGCTTTTCAAGTATACTCCCCTCAATTAAGGGATCCCCTCCTTCATTTTACGATCTGTCATTTTTTCTTCCTGTAGGGGCTCTCGGTTTTTATGTTAGCGTTTTAGATGAGAGGGATAACCTTTTTGTAGTTTGTCGCTTCATAGCTCTGGTGTAGTAGAGAGTTTCACCCACACTTTTTTTGCTTTCCCCCACTTGGGCCGTTCCTCACTGTATTCCCTTTGGACATACAAGACGGTTCCCCCCCCCGCCTAGGCCCCCCCGCTTCAGATCCTTCTAAATTCGTTTGCATCCCATTTGGCTCCCCCGTATGAATACGTTTTTGCCCTCTCGGGAAAGTCCCCTTTCCCCGTGAGGTTTTTCTAGGCGGCCTTGATCCGTCCTCATTCTCGCCCTTTCCCTATGACCCCCCCTTTAGTGAAGGCACCTCCTGGCCCCCCTGCCCTTTTTCTAATAGCAACGACTTCCCTTTGGGTCTTTTTTCCACGGGCGTTACTTCCTTCAAGCAATAGCCTCCCCCCCCCCCCCCCAACCTTTCGTCTTCCTCCCAAACGCGCCACGTATTCTCCTTCTTTTGCATACAAAGAGACATGCTCGCCCGGTCGTCGCGGCCTTTCCTTAGATTTCCCTACTGTTCTCCCGACTTTTTGTTGTCGAGCGCCGTTCCCCCCCTGTTGGGGGTCCGCCCGCTTCTTTTTCACGTACCTCTATATTCTCCTTTTTCTTCCTTCCCCGTTCGATCTCTCTTTTCCGTGAACCCCTTTCATGTCACGCAATCGCCCCCTTTTCGGGCGCTCGACACCGCGACTTCCTTAAACGCGTTGGCCTTTTTTCCCCCCTTTTACCCTTCTCGAGACGAAATATGACTTTGCATGGCGCGTGTGTTATCAATGCCCCCCTGGACTGTCCTATTTTCCTCGTCCCTTCCTCCGCCATTGGTGTTTTTTTCCTCGTTTTTTTAGACCTTTCCCTTTCCCCAGTATTTTTTTTTTTCCCCCCCCCTCACTAGAAGGACTTTTTCTCGGGTCGTTTCTTAAAAACATGATTTTATTTGACCGTTTCTTAATTTAAATAACTGGTTCCTTACTTGCCCCCCCTACAAGAGTCCTGCTCCTTATCAATGATCCTCCGTAAACATGGACGTCGGGCCACGAGTTTTTCCACCTAAAACCTCCCCCTTGGTTGAGCTCGCTTTTTCGTCTTCTTGAAAACCTTTTTGCCCCCGCATGAGGGATACGGTGTGGCAGCTTTTTCCTCGGCTGTGGTTCCCTTTTTTCTGGAAGGTCTTCCAACGCTTGCCACTTTTTTTTCTGCCGGTCGTCCCAGGTTTGGACGCGATTCGAATACCTCATCTCTTTGAAGCGAACCGCCTTCTAAAGACCTAGTCATAGCTTTCTTCTTTTTTTCCCCAACCCAATCTTGGTCGACCCTTACTTTCCTGGGAGCGGAAGGATGTCGTCCAGTACGTCCGGTTTAATTGAATCTTCCTCCCCGCTACCTTTTCCCCACACTCTTTCTTCTTTTCCCAGCAAACTGTGTGTGGCATTTCCTTAACAGGCCCGGCTCCCCCCGTTAAAGACTTGCCGGCTTTTTCATGCCGCTCCCCCCCTTCCAAACTCTATGTTCGGCTATGAGGGAAGGCGGTTTTTTCGGACTCTATTCCCCCCCCGAAATCCCTTTCCTTCGACAGTTTTTTTTTCCCGGAATGCGAAGTCCTGTATTAATTTGCAGGTCCCCCTTATTTAATGTCACCCTCCCCCCCCCTTTTTTGCGTTTACCCCGCGACGGCGTCTTCAGCCGTTATACCGTGGGCCGATGCGATTGTCCCTTCCTTGAAATGGGTCTCCACCCCCGTCCCCCTTTCTTGTGAAGAATTGTTTTTCTCAGTTCGATCTGGACCTCACGCGCTTTTTTAAGAGGTTTCCCCTTGCCTTTCTTCAAATTTGATCCATGCCCCGTCCCTTATGTGCGTTTGTAAGCTTTTGGCCTCCTCTTTTTTTTTTCATCCCTTTATCCCTTCCCCACTCCGCCCCCCTTCCGCGTCAGCCGCCGGTGAAAACGTTCTTCCGAGAGCCACCCCCCTTTTTTGTCCAGCCGAATCCTTCGGACATGCCCCCCCCAGTCGGGCTTCGGATGTTTTCCTAAGCCCCCCGGGACCAATCCATAGCCCTTTCACTTTAAGAATCTCGACCCTTTTTTCCCTGTATCCCTTGCTGCCACGTGGTCCTTTTTGGCTTTTGTTTGGCACTCTTTTTCTCTGTTATTCGCCTTCGCCTCCGTCATTCTTTGTCCCGAATTGGCCTTTCCCCTTAAGTTCTTTTTCTGGTGCCCCACCCTGGTGATGTGGTGGTATCCCTCTTCCTCCCGGGGGTCATTAAAGGATCTGCCTTTCTTGATTCTCTTTGCTGCCTCCTTTTCTTTTTGTGTTCGTCCCCCTATTGCTCATAGTGCGGCATCGGGTCAATCCGTCCCAACAACTTTCCTTTTTCCGGATCGAGCCCCTTTGTGTTCTTTATCAACTTCGGACAAGCGGACAGAAGTTCTTTTTTTGAATCCTTCATGGAGACGTCTCTTGCTGTTCGACAGGGCCTACAGCAAGAGTTTTTTCCAACTTTAAGCTTTCCCCCCGCATGCCGATAGCTTTCCGGTGTGGAAATAGGTCCAGCCCGCTTGGAACTTTTTTCCCTTTTTTCATGAGTTTCTATTTTGTTGGAGGTTTGCTGGCGACCGTTATGGGGTCTTCCTTTTGAAATATTTTTTCCCTTAACTTCTTTTCTTATGTTTTTCGTTTTCCAGGCCTCTTCGCCCCCTTTTTTTGCGGGCGGTCGTGCGCGTTGAAATTTTTTTCTGGTTCTCTTAAAACTCCCTTCTTTTTTTGTCTTAGGGGCCCCTTCTTTCTCCGTTGTGTTTGAGAGAGATCGCCCAGCAGAGATTTTGGGGTCGCGACACCTCCCCTTCCCCTCACGAGTCCCTTTCCCTCCCCCACTCCTTTCTTCCCCCTAGAGGGCGACTTCTCTCCCCCAGTCTCCATTCACTATTAAGGGACCGAGTGATTCCCCCCCTCCTTCCTGGGTCCCTCCCCGTCTGGCCCCTCCACCCGCCTCGCATGAAGAACTTTCCCCCCACTTCCGGCGTACACAGACCACCCTTCGTATAGCTCGCACACTCCCTTCATCGAAGTTCCAGTCCTTTCACCCCCTTTCTTCACAATCCCCCCCGGCCAATCAACCGGCATTGTAATTGTTAGACTTCCCGTGACCCTTTTTTTCGACATTTTTTCTGCCCCCGAAACTTGCAAGCCCCCCTTGACTTTTTTTTTTCTTTCTGACCTCCCTTTTTTCCTATTTTTTTTCTCGGAATAGATTATGTTGGCCCCCCCCCCCTTGCGGACCGCCCTGAGACTTGGGGCCGCCGATAATCCTCTTTGACGTAAGCTCCCCCCCTTTTTGCCCCGTCGTCAGGCATTTTTCCCCCCACCTCACCCCTTCGTGAGGGTGCCCCGCTATGAAATTCCGCCCCTAAAGCCACCAGTTAGACCCCCCCACTTTTTCTCGACCGTCTTCCTAACCGCGCAAAGCGATTTCCAAGCCCCGGCCGGGTCAGCGCCCTTGCGTTTTTCCCCGGCATACTTTTCTTCGACATGTTTCCCCTCTTTTCTCCCATCGCTCTTTTGGTAAGCTTATATTCCAAGTACCGGGCGCCGATTTGCAACTTTGCTCTGGTCCCCCAGTGTTTTGCTTTTTTTTTCTTCGAGCGTCAAGATGCACTCGGGCAAAGTCCTCTTTTCGGAGTGGTCCGGAACTTCTGTCAACCCCATTTTCTGGCCTCCTCTCCGAGACATAGATGCGCCAACTGCTCAATTTATGACATCAGGTCGGGAAGATGCTCCCCCGTCTATAGGTGTTTTGACCCCTTACAGTCATTCCCAGGAGAACTGGAGCGTGTTCTGCGTGGTCGAGTTTCCCCATGACTCTTTGCCCCCCTGTACGACTTCCCCGAGATCGATAACCGCCCCAGGTTCTTGTCCTGAAAGTTTGTTACGTATATTTCTCATTTTTTTCTCGTCTGGCGGTCTTTTTTCCGTTAGAAAGTAGGCAGATGCTCCTTAAAGGCGCTCCCTGGCTTTACGCTTTTTTCTTTCATAAACCGAGTTGGTGAAAGGTGCGTTTCTATTCCGGCTTCGCTTCCCCTTAATTTCTCACCCTATTTGCGTAGGGCTTTTTCCCCAATTTTTTTAGTGTCTTTTTCTTTTATTAAAAATTTTCCTGGTCCTCGAGACTCGCTCAAGGGTTCCGTAATGGTAGCAATTTTTTTGTCGAGGACCCCCAGGTCATCTTTTTCTGCCCCTTGAACAGTTTTTCCTCATACGATTGAGTAGTCGTTAATCGATTTCCAACTGCCCAGGGGGCAGGTCCCCCCCTCTTCTTCCCCGTTCCCCCCCCAGCAGGGACACAGAGAGGCTACGCGGCACAGATCCCCTTCCCTAATGACCCCCTGAACTTAGTTCCCCCCCCCCCCGGCCCCCCGTCGCGGCCAAAAAACATTGAAAGGTGTCCTTTTTTTTTTGCCAGGCCGACGTGCTTCTTCACTTGGAATCCTTCCTCCCTCTGGTCTGCCAGTAGTGAAGTTTTCAACTCCCACCGAAGGGCCCCTTCATTTATGAATATTCCCTCAGGACAACTTTATGTAGGTTCTCAAGATTGGCGTCCACTTAAAGAGTTCCCCCCCCAACCCTTCCGTGTTTCCTCCCCGAAGACACATCCCCCCATGCTTTTTGCATTGATCCCGCCCTGCTAATTCATGCCAGGGTTTCGCGTAACTTTCCTGATTCCCCCCCCCCCCCCTGTTAGCCTTCGTGGCCCTTATTCCGAGATTCGCCCCCTTTTGTCGAGAGAAGTTTTCCTTTCGCTTTCTTTTTTTCCTACCTCCCTCCGAGGTTCCGATACTATTAGGGAATGACTCGTTTTTTTTGTTGATTCTCCGCATCTTCACGTTCCTGGACTCGCCTTGCAACACCCAAGAGGACACCTTTCGCTTTAGGCCTCTGGTTTTTTTCTGGTGGCCCCTTCTTCGACCCCTTTGGTGAAGTCTACAAAGATCCACCTTGGTCCGACTTATGAAGGAGCATTCGCGGGTGATCACCTGCACGAATGGGACTGGACTTCCCTTTTCTCTTGTAGACTCTTGGGGGGATGGGCGCGCTTGCCAAGTGAAGTCTCCCTTCTTGAACCCCCCCGACCCTTGGTCCTCTTCCCCTTATTAATTTCCCCCTTTAGGATCGGCCCGTCGTCTCATTCCTGAAAGACTTCTCTTCCGTTTTTTATCCCTTTTTCGGATTCCCCGATCGACTAAGGGTCAAGGGTACGCCTCTATTGCGACCCCCCCCTTCCTTTTCATCACGGTTTTTTGATTCGCCGGGAATTCTTTTCTTTCACCTCCCCCCTTTCCCCCTAGTATTGGGTCCTATTTCTTATCTGTTGTGGCCCCCTGCCTGTCCCCCCCTGGCTCTTATTATAAAGCCCTCCCATTTTGACCTGCTTCAGGGGAAAGCGATTCCCCTCCCCACGAGAGCGTGCTTTTTCTCCTTTTTTCTGTTCTAATCTTCTGAACATCCCCCTATTGTCCCCCTCCCTGACACCCAAAATACGTTTGTTTGCGACCATAAGGATACCTGTTCCTTCCTTCTTTCCCCCCTAAATTTTTATCCTTTCCCGACACACAACCCGATTTATAGTCGTGGGGTCACCCTAAAGCAAATGCCGGTTTTTTTTTCCTCAAGACCTTTTCCTCCTTTTTTACCCCTCCCTCCTTCCGGACGGAAGCACTTATTTTGCCCAACCCCAAAACTATGTTTCGTACGCAATTTAAGGCTTCTCCCCTGACTAAGGACCGAAATCCTTCCGCTGCGTCGACCGTCTTGAATGTCCTTCTTCTTTTGCGCGCCAATTTCCTTCCACCAAGGAAGGCCACTTCATTTTTGCGGTTATCCTTCCGCTTCTTTTTTGTTTTCGTCGTTTTCTGGGCCGCCCGATTTTTTATCCATGGAATCGTCCTCCCCCCCCACCTTTTCACAACACCCCCCTTCTCACCCACAGCCTCGTGACCCCCCCCACTGTGTTTTTTCCCCCACCTTTTTTTTTTATTCCCAGCAGTCCGCTCGGAATGATCATTGAGGATTCCCCCTATTTAGATACTTTCGTTTCCTCTTTCCCTGCTTTTTCACACGTGGGCCCCACCCCTCCTGAGGGTCTGTCCCCTTCCATAATTTGATCCCCGGCCGGCTATATGTCCGCTTATAGCGGGGACCGTTTTCCAATCCCCTTTTTTCAATACCTCCCCCACTCGCTACTTAAGCTGTGCAGGCCCAGCCCTTTCCGATCTATCCGTCCTCTCAAAAACCTCTCTTCCTTTCGAGCAGCTCAGATGGCCCCAATTTTTTCGTCTGGTCTACCCGAAACAAAAATAGCTAGGCATACGCTCCCGGCACTTCCCCGCCCCTTCCCAACTTTATCCGATGGCCCTTTCCCTTTTGGCTGACCAGTGAGGGGCTTTGTTTGGCAAATCTCGGTCCCCCTTTCGTTCTCTTCCTCCCCGTATTTTCTACCTGGTTTCCTTCGAAGTGCAGCGCCCTGGTGCTCAACCCGCTTGCGGGTCTTTTTTCCTTCCTGAAGACTCCTTATAGGACCTTCGTGGGTGATGATGATTATCGGGCTTTCTCTGCACCTCTGGGGAGTCGTTTGCGTCACAACATAAATCTATGGGACTGATTTCTTTTGATTCCCATCGGGTCTCCATGTGGAACGGATTGTCCTTGACCCCTGTAGCCCCAGGAAGCCTTCTGCTAAACTTCCTGGGTCCCCGAACGTAAGGGTGTAGATTTTTCCCACCAAAAGGGCTTTTGGTCTGTTGGTGGTCCCCCTTGTTTCGGGGGTCTCCCCAGCGCTCCCTTCGCTTTACGTTGTTGCCGTCCCTAGGACGGTTTAATGGTACTTTGCTATCTGGGACTCTTGTTTTTTCCTCTTCATTTTTCCGCTGTTTTCTTGGGCGGGTTTTTCCATAGCGAGGTCTATCCCGGAAATATGCTTGTTTATCACTCCTGTCCCGAGTCCCCCCCCTTTCTATGGCTGAGACGTCGGTTCTGGCCCCTACTTCGTGAGTTGCTTCGTGTTGAAAAGATTAGCTTTTTTTCGATATGAGCTTCTTTCTCCCCCCCCCCATATTTTCTTTTGT
>Ga0179593_1439269_pt1 | contig 10698 bp, 15 predicted proteins | sample CZODoug2_1_08_16_FD_185931 | JGI IMG/M metagenome (GOLD analysis project Ga0179593, IMG submission 185931) | Vadose zone soil fungal communities from Angelo Coast Range Reserve, California, USA - CZODoug2_1_08_16fungal (PacBio error correction) | ecosystem: Environmental > Terrestrial > Soil >... | reverse complement strand
TCGCCTTTCTTTTTGAGTGATTTACCCTGAAGTTGAAGAAAGCCCCTGCCCGGGCAAATCCAATCCCGTACCTTCTTATCAACCTGCCCCTTCCTTCCGTTCCCTTTTTTTCCCCCCTTTCTGTTTTTCTGGACGAAAAAGGTCTCTTTTGTTGCTTTCCGAAATTTATCGTCCCCCCCCCCTTCTCATGACGTGAGAGAAGGAACCGCTCACCTGACCCCTCCTTTGTCCAGCGGCATCCTTGTTCCCTTCTTTTTCCTTTTTTCTTCCATGCGAGATGACCGCGAGCCATTTCTTTTCTCAACTTCAATCCTCTGTCTGATCGATGGTTCGCACCCCTCCCCGCGCCAGAAAAGTACCCTCCTATCAGCCCCCTCTTGATTTTCGAAGCTGTCCGCCCCGCATTTTTTTACTTCTTGTCTCCTCCCACCATCTTATTTGGAGCGATTTTTCGGTTAGGCCTCTCTCTCTAAGCCCTGACCTCCTCCTCCCTTTTTCCCCTGTTCCCTTTTCAACCTAATGGCCAACTCTCTCCTTTCTCTTAATGGATTGGCCTTATTTCCCCTCCCTGATTGAGCGATGCTTTTATCCTCCCCTCTTTTTTCTATGCTTTGATTCCCCTTTTTCCCCCTCTTAGTTTTTTCTCCCGGTTTTTGCCCCCAATGTTCGTAAGCAGTGTCCGCCTTACTCCCCAACCCCTCTCCCTTTCAATGTCAGAACGGTTGGTTTTAACCCCGTATTGGTATTACCCTCCTTTCTCCACCCGCTGGGTAAATTGATTATGCCTTTCTTTGCGAGTATCCGGGGCCGCAAGATGTTCCGGTCCTTTCCTCACCCCCTTCTTGTGGCTGATCCTTTCTGTCTTCTGGTTTACGGATTAGAATGACGAAACTCCCCAAGCAGGAGTTTGAGTTGCCTTGTTTTCCTGTCAGGTTAAGGTCTTTCTCTCGAGCCCTTTTTTTTTTCTGCGTGTTTTACCCACTGGCTTGCCTAGTAGAAACGGTCTGTCGACCTATCGATCCCCTTTTTTTCTTGTTTTTTCCCTCTTTCCTCCCCTCCACTAGATTAGTCAGAGATCATAAATTTCTTTTGTCTTTTCTTGGTCCTCACAACGGTCCTACTCTCATGTGGGTTTTTCCCTCACCCCACAGACTGTACCCCTCCCCTTTCCCAAGTTTTCACCCCAGGCCCCGTACTTCTTTTTTCTTTTGCGATCAGTTTAAGTAACCTTCCCTTTCTTAAACTTGATGGAGAAAGATCCCTCCCCTCTTTTTCTCAGACCCTTTTTCCTTTCCTCACCAGGTCCCCTCCCCCTGAGTTCCCCCCCCCCCCATTTGGCAACTCCTTTCTCTTTCTCTCTGATGAATGAAGGAAGTCTCGTTTCTTTCATCTTTCTTCCTTGACTTCTTTCTTTTCAGACTCTCCTTCCCCTCGGCAGTCCCCCCTCTGCCCCTGGCTTTCCCGCCTTAAATTCCCTCCTTTTCCCCCATTTTTTCCAGGATACGTGTTCCCCTTTTTTTCCCCCCCCACTACTTTTGCGGCAAACCCGTGTCCCATTCTCACTCTATGCAACTTTGTCCTCTTTTGCCCTTGATAACCCTCCTTGGTTTCTGCTTGGGTAATCTTTTCTCCCCATATTTTCCGAATCTTTGGTTTGGGTATTAGAAAGTGATTGGAGACCGACCTTTGTTAGGTCCTTTTTCCTTGGTGCTGCCCTTGTGGAAGCACACGGACTTCCCCCCTTGTCTTTCTTTTTCCCAGTAGACCAGGTGACCTGCGAGGCTGTTTTTGACCACGCTCTTCACTTCCTCCTCTGAAGGTGCGTGTTCCGCTTCCCCCCCCCCCTTTGCTCTTGATGTCTCTTTCCCCGTGCTCTTCTTGGTACCGTTCCCTTGATTTGAAACACTTCGATTGGGGAGCCTTTTTTTCCCACTCCCGTGTCCGTTTGTTGCGCGGCCAGTTGACTGCGCTCCGGCATGTTCAAGCGGTATCCCCTCTCTTTTTTGTCGTCTCTGCGGGCCTTCCCCTGTTTTGCTAACTGACCTATTCTTTCTCTTTTTTTACTTCCCCACCTCTCCCTCTCTCCCTTTTTTCCTCCACTAGGTGTGTTTTTGAGTCGTATTTAGTGTTCAGCGTTCTCCCAGAGAGGCGCTCCTCCGTCTTTCTCAACCTTTGACCTCCCTCTTCCTCCCGCCCCCCAAAAACTTCCTTCCCTCTTTTGAACTTCCGCTCCCTTTTACGCTGGAGTTTCTGAGCACTTTTTGCCCTTTCTTTTCTTTTTCAACTCAAAAATCGTACGTTGTTCCTTCACGTTTCCCCCCTCCCTTTTAGCGAAGCTCGTTGTTGACGTTCACTCACGCCAATTTCTCTTCGGTCCTTTATGACAATCGTGTTTTTTCCCCCCTCCTCTTGAGCTGAGCCTTCTTCACCTCGACCGTTTTCATTTTTTGCTCCGCACCCCAAAATCCCCCCCCCGTTTCCCTCTCACTGTTCGGTTCGACACTAAGTTCAGCCCCCCCCCGAGTAAGTTCGGGAATCATTTTCTTGTTGCTACTCATCCCCATCTGAAATTCTTTGAAATTTCACACCGCGTTCAACAACGTGGAATCTCTTTTCGTTTCCTTTTCGTCGGTAGGTTTTTTTGTACCCCCTGCAACTTCTCTCTTTCCACCTTTTCTTGCGGAGGGGAGGATTATGGCCCAATGACTGCCCCCCTTTTTACGCGCCACTTTTCCGATCTTTTCTTTGTTCACCACCCAAAACAAACCCCCCCACCACCCCCCCCCCGTTTTCCCCCCCCCCTCCGTAACAGTAAAGTAGACCCTCTTAACTCTCTCTTCTGCACCATATCGACAATCGCCGTCCCCCCCCCTTTTTTTTTTTTGGTGGCAAGTGGACCCTCTCTGTCTTCAAGTGGGCATGCCGGGCCATGGTGCGTTCTGCTCCCTCCTTTTTCTCTTCTTCCCAGAATTTTATTTCATCTCTTTTTTCTTCCCATCTGATGAGTCAAAATCCCCTCCTTCATTGGGTGAGACTCGGCGATTGTAGGGCCCTTTCTTTTTCCCGTCCCTTGGTTTTCAACCCAGCCCTGAGAGAGAGGCTTTTTTTCTTTCCCCCCCTCCCTGACGAGACGACAGTGTAGTGTTCACTCCTCCTTCTTTCTTTTTTTATACTTTCTTACCTCTTCTCCCCTACATATTAGATCTCTCCGTTCTTCCACCCGTTTTTTTTCCCCAGTGTTCCCCCCCCGCTCAAAGGAGAGGACTTTGGCCCTTGGCCTCACGAGGGCTCCCCTCAAAAAACCACGTAGGTCTGGTGCCCCTGTTGATTTTTTTTCAACCCGGTGACTTGCGCTTCCTTTTTTCAGCCATTTCTCTCCCCCCCCCCCTCCCTGGTTTTTATTATTCAGAATCACATATTGGCTGTTCTTCGAGACGTTGCGAAATAAGTCCCAAATTCACTTCCCCCCATTTCCCCTCTTTTTTTCCCTCTTGTCTTTTCCCCCTATGTATGTCTCTTGGGTTCCACCCTCATTTTTTCCCCCGACAATTTCCCTTTTCTTTCTTTCTCAGGTCTTCCCTAGTACCCTTCGTTACTTTCCCATATTCAAGGAACCTTTTTCCCCCCTCCCTAGATTTCAACCCTTAACTTTTCTCTTACTTTCTCTTCCAGGAGCTTTTCCCCCTTCTTGCTTTATAAATCCTTCCCCTCCTTTCGATCCACGGAATATCTTTTTGTCCCTTCTCTAACGTGACCGTTGAAAACCTTAACTTTAGAGTTTTTTCGTGGCTTAGATCCTCCGCGGTAAAGGATCACCCAACCTCCTCGCAACGAGCTGTTAGTCTTCACTTGGGTCGCCGCCCCTTTTTAATTTGGCGGAGGATAGTTTAGGCGGGAACTCCAGCGGTTGCTGACTCGCGTCGTCCGTGTCGTAGTCCTCCCCGGTTATTTTTTTTTTTTCGCCCCCTCTTCGATGATTCCTTGGCCGGTAGTCCCTTTATCACCTCCGCTTTTTTTTCCGCGACTGAACCCTTACTCCGGTCCCTGCTTGCGCTGACATCTTTTCGCTTATCCTTTCTCCCCATTCTATTTGATTTTTGATCCTTTCCCCTTCAGCCAAACTAGCTTCCTGTGTCTCGTCCGAAACCCCTGCTGAATTCATTGTCCAGTGCGAGTACCGTTCCTTTTCACACAGAAATGTGCTGGTTTTCTTTTCCCTTGCCTTCTTTTTTTTTGCCCTCATCCACCGCCCACCTCCCCTTCTGTTTGTTCCTCTTTCCTTTTCTTTTTTCCCCTCCTCCTTTTTTGTTGATCTTTATTTCTGCATCCCTTTTTGTACTTGTTCTTGTATGCCTTGGCTACCTCCCGGCCCTCCGGATTGGCCCCTCCCGTCCGAATGGATGATCAACCCTGACGTTTTTTTCCCTCCTCTCCCCTGGTACCCCTTAAGTTTCTCCGGTTTATTTTCCACGGTCGCTGATTTGGCTTTCCTGACTTTATCTTAACCCCCCTCTCACCCGACGGAAGTGTTCTCCTTCTTAAATACCTCTAGCTTTTATCTCCCCTTGACCGGACTTCTTTTTTTCTTCCATCGCAATTGTTCCCCGCGAAATTTTTTTCCCCTTCGAAAGCCCTGCCCTTCCATTCTTTCCTGATGCGCATTGCAAAACCCCTCCCGGGCTCCTAAGACCACTGAAGTTTTTTTTGCTTCAGACCCCCCTCTGCTTGTGGCTCGCCTTTGAGCCCAGACTCTCTTTCTGCGACCTGAATACTTGTGGACCCAAATTTGGCGCGCGGTGGTTTGGTTCTTCCTTAGCCTGATCGAAATCCCCTCCCCCGCCTTCGTCATAGTTTTCCCCTTCACATCTTTTCAGACCTCCATCACGTACCTTAGTTGTTGAGGTGTTCCTTCTTTCTCCCCCCAGCGTTGAGAGAGGGCTTCCACATCTCATCTCGATTCAGGCGAACCCCCCGTTGTAAAATCCTCTTTCGTGTGTCCTCCGTTTCTTGGCCGTATGTCCGTCCGAGGTCCTCTGTCCCCCTGGTTGAAATAAACCCGAGCCCATTTCCTTCAAATCACGGTTTGCTTTGGACACCCCTCCTTAACCCCTAGTTCGACTTTTTTTTACCACTTTTTTATTGTCCTTTCTTTGCCCTTCCGGTGAAGTTATTCGTTAGTTTTCCTTCGATGCTGATTTGTGTTAGAGTTGCCTCTTCTAATAATCCACAGGTTTTTTCTCAATGCTTCCTTCTTTTTCTTCTTTGAATTCCCTTTGACTCTTCCAAGCACCTCCCTCCCCTTCTTTCTTGATGTGAGGTTAACTTCTTCGTTTTTTTTCGCGTCGGTTCAACTGGCCCATTTCCACCGCTCTTCCGCTACTTTCGGAGAATCGTTTCCAGAGTCCCCTTTACCTTCAGAGAATAATTCCGTCGTCTTCTGCTTGAATTGCTTTTAGCAACCTGCATCCTCCCTTTTTCTGCGTGGTGGATGACGTCACCCCCACGATTTCCCTCACCTTGGACTCCCTTGTCCTCTCCTCACCAAGCCCCTTTACTGCTTGGTCTTTTACGATTGGCTTCCCCCCCACAAACTTAGTCCCTTTCCCCTTCAAAATGTTGGAGATTTTCTTTTTACAACCCCCGGGCGTGGGAGCAGCGACTCCGCATCTTTTCTACGCCCTGTTTGATGCTGTCCGCCCTTGCAGGACACCCTACAATTTCGGCCTTCCATCCTTCGTTTTTCTGCTTTTCCCTTCCTCCCTCGTTCGAGTTCACTCCGTCGCCCCCCCCCCCCTTAATGTGAACCCCGACGATAACTAAGTCTTGGCGCTTCGCTCTATTTGTAATGCCCCTCCGCCTTACTCCGTCACCACTTTTTACCTATTTTTTCTACTTCTGGTTTGAACCCCCTTTCACCGTCCCGGCAACCCTTCTGACCCCTCTATGTAAATTTGTTGAACTCTTTTTGCCAACGTTTTTCTTTTTCCCCTGATGGTCCCGTTTGTCCTTGATTTCTTCCCCCCAATACCTTCCCGAATCCTATTTTGTTGGTTGCTCTGCGACCAGCCCCCTTCTCCTTGACCTCTTTCCATTTGATTGGTGAGGCTCCCGTTTCCTCCCCCACGTACTTACACTGGTAGGTCTCTCTCCTACAGTTCGCACGCTGTGATTTCTTTCAACACTCCCCTAAGGCTACGAGAAAGTTTTTTTTTTCGTTTCCCTGCCTGCACCCAAAACTGCTCGGCTGAGCGCTTCACTTTATTTCCCCCTCTTTTTTATTTCCCCCCAGTTCCTTTTTGGAAAGCAGTCGTCTGTGCCCCCCTCGTTCTGAGTTCGTGAAGTTCAAGCCTTTCTGACGATTAAGTCTGTTGTCGAGCCTCCTGGTGGTGAGAAATACATTCTTGTCCCTCCTGCCTTCTTTGCACGAACTTAACCGCTATAGATCTAATTTTCCCTTCCTTTTCCTTGTTTTGTTCTTTTCTGTTTAGGTAGGGTTTAAAGTCGGCTGCCAAAGCGCGGCGTTTGCAAGATTTCCCTTCCAACCCTTTACTCCAGCCTCGAGACCCAACCTTTCATTTTCCGCCGCTGAAACTTCTTGACTCTTTTTTTCCTTTTCCCTTTCGAGCAAAGGACACTTTCTGCTTTCCCCTTATTTTGTGTTTATCCGACTTGTCCCAGTTCTCCCCCCTCGCACAGCGACCTGTGGTTTAATTTCCCATCACGCACACCACTTCTCTCGCTCCTTTGCTTTGAAGCTTTGCTTTTTTCCGATCCCTCTTCTTGCCCCGCAGCCAATTAAGGAGTGTGTCTCCCTTATCCGCCCCCAAACTCAAACAATCCCGCCCCCCTTTTCTTTTTTTCCCCAAGTGCCGTTCCCTCCTCCCCCCCCCCACATAGTCCCCGTCTAATTTATTTTTGTTTCCTTTTTCTAATCCCAAAAGCGTCCCCGCTTTTTCTTCCACTTTTCAAACCCAGCGTTCAAACCCTTGACATCTTGTCGTTAGTTTTTCCCCCATGTTTCCGCCCCCAGGTTCTTTTTTCCTGACCTTTCCTCCCGATCTCGTGGAAAAAATTTATTCGGATGTATTTTATGGAAACATTAGCATGCGAAGCCAGATTATGTCTTTGCGCCCCGCCCCCTTTCCCTTCAACCTCGTTGGCCCTTTTTTTTGACGGTCCTCATTGACTCCTCTACTTTCAGAAATCTTGTAGTTCCGAACTTTTGTAAGGCTGGGGCAGAAGTCACTGCTTCGGACCCATATTCTCCTTCTCTCTCTCTTCCCCGAGCGGTGCTGTCTTTTCTCTTTCCCTTCTAGAGGAGGAGTTGTTTTTCCTTCCCGGCTGAGGTCCCACACAGACCTTCAGAGGTGTATTTGGTGTTCATATTCCTCTTTGCTTCCAGTTCGGTGAAAATTTTCTTTTTTTTTCTGCCTTACAGTCAGCGCGCGCTCCTTTTCTGCCCAAATCACACCTTCCGATACTCCTGAGTTAGTATATGACCTCCTCTTCTTTATTTTCTATCGTTAAATTTTTGTCTCCTACATAGGACCCGTTCTCTCGTAGATCTCTTGTTCACTGGTTCCCCCCCCTCTCTCAAAGTCCTCTTAGTGACCTATCCCTTCTTACGCGGTGTACAGCAACCATCGGCTGGGCGTTTCTCGAACTCTTCCCCGATCCCTTCACCCTTCCAGCCACTTGATCTCAAAAGCTTTTTGTAAAGAGCACACTCATCCTATTTAATAGATGAGAACGTTACTGAGAACTCCTTCCCATTTCACTTCGAAATTTACTTCTTTTTGCCTCGACTAGGTCCATCAACGCTTTTTTCAGACTCGGTGTTACAACCACGCCCACCCTTCCTTTTGCTACTTCATGTTATTAATTTTATGCAGAGTCCCTGTCCTGACCATTCACGTCAACCTTGTCCACACGGATTTCCCCTTGTTCGTTAATCTACCCTTTCTAATCCGTCGCCCACATTCTTTTTTATCAATCCGGCAGCCCTTTTTCCTCGCCCATAGGTATTTTTCGTGCAGTTTCTGATCCGCTTTATTGTGCCCCACTGAGTGAGTTATCTTGTCCTGGCTTGTTCTTAGCTGCGGAAAGTGCCTGCCCCCCCCGTGCGCGCCCCCAGATTTGATTTTCGGCGCCCCTCTCCTTCTAACCCATAATTGGTCGTTGGATCTTTTTAATCAAAGCTGTTTTCTTCCTCCTCGCGCGTCAGTTGTCCGTCTCCAGGTATTTTGCGCCCCCTCTCTAGACTTGTCTTCCGGTTTTTTATCATGTCCTCTCTTTTCTGCCAATGCGGTTTAAAAAGCCTTCCCCCCTTTCCCCCCGATGGAATGGAAAGATTCTTTTAGTTTTATTCCTTCCTCTACACTTCTTTTAGTCTTTTTTTTTTTTCGACCTCTTCCTGGAAGACCCACCTCCTTGTTTTTTCCTAAAACACGGAAACTTCTTTACCGTGCTGAGAGTACGTCTTTCGGTGCCTCCCCCCCTTTTTGGCTTGGGTGAAGGTCCCATCCCCCTAAACAATCAATGATGCCTCCCCCTCTTTTTCCATCCGTTTTTTTTTCCGAGAGCGCCTAGGTCATGACTTGACCTGAAGCCCCTCCCTCTCCGGCCCTTGCATTCATGGCGTCCTCAAACCCTGTACCAGTTTCCCGCGCGCACTGTCACCCAATTCCTTCGTGTTTGATATCCACTTGCGCTATTTTTTTCCGAATCCGTCCAAACCTCTTTCACGACTCCTGCCGACGGAAAATAATAATCACCCTCCGCTTCCAGCGCAATTTTTTGACCCTTCTTCCTTTTTTCTTTCCTTTCGAAGTTAACCGTCCCCTTCTTTACCTTCTAAAGACTCAATCCCCCCAGTAGCCAGATGGCGCAACCTACTGCTCACGACGAAAACAGGAAGACGCGCTTTTTAAGCAACCTGTGTCGCCCCGAAGAGCAGAAGCCCCCCCTTTTATTAGGACGACGGCCATCGTGAGAAGAAACCCCCCTTTTTCTTGGGCTCGATTTTCTTTTTAGGGGAGCTCGACCAGCAGACCGTCCTACTGTCACGTTCCTTTTTTCCGCCTCCTTTCCTTCACCACGGAAACTACCCATTAAGTGGATATGCACTTTAGGGGTGCGGGGGTTTTGGCCCACTTGGGGGGTCCCATGATTATCAGCGTCAATTTTTAGCGCGTCTTGTACTCCCCCTCTCTATTAACTCGAAATTTCCCGGTTTAAAACTAGTTTCTTGTTTTCTACCCTAAAGTTCATTTTTCCAAGTTGTCCCCCTTTCCCTCATGTGGGCCCCAACAACGAAGTATAAACCTGAAGTTTAGCCCCAAAGCCGGGTGTTTTTACACCCCCTCTGCTACCTTGTTTTACACGTCCCATTCTGTCCCCCCCTCGTGGAACTTCTGGATGGACCCTGTCCGGAGTCTCCTTCGGGCGCAGCAATCCTCGATTCGGGGGGTCTTTAACTAAGTAACCCAGTCTTTTTTGATCAATGTTTCTGTTGCTTTTCCCCCCCCGTTTCCGCATTACGTTGACCTCTTTTCGCACCCTCCTCCCTGCGTTGGCCCTTCTTTTCCCCCTCTTGCTGTTTCAGGCTCCCTTCCCCCTTTATCCGGCGCTTTGAAGCGCTTTTTTGAACCTTGTAAGCCCCCTGTTCTTCCGACTCGCGCCTCTGTAGGATGACGCGTCCCGAGTCTCAAACTTCTTCCCCACCAAGAGACTAGTTTTTGACTTCCTTTTTTCCCTTCTTAGGCAGGGCCGTCATTGGAATGAACAAGCTCCGCCTTCTTCTTTCTTCCTTTTCCTACCCCACCGTCTTTCCCCCTCCTTCAGATTAGATATCAAAAAGAACCCTTTCGCGTGCTTGGTTCCTCGCCTTTTGACGTCACCCCCCCCCTCTCTTCTCAATAACTTTTTCTCCCCGTCGAATAGAACAAAGCTTTCTCCGCTAACTCTGCCCCGTCATCCTTTCCCTGCTTCCGCCTTTGTCCTGGACCCATATAGGGCGGCACTCCCTTTTCATTTTTTCCCCCGGATTCTCCCCCCCCCCCCGCTGTGAAGGAAGACACTTTCCCTTTCCCCTTAATCGTTTCAATGATATGTCTCTTTCGCTTCGCTGAGGTCCCTTTCCCATCGCTTAAATTCCGCATCCCCCCTTTTTCTCCCCTTCAACTTAGTACTTCGTCCCCCCCATTGGCCAACAGGACCCTCCCATCCTGTCCCCACTTTTCCCTGTGTTTGCCCTTGCTTTCCCTCCTGTCTCTGGGAATGTCTTCCAAATAACCCCCTTTTCAGCAATGACTATGGGGTTGCTTTCCTGTTTTTTTGAAATTGTTCTCTTTAATTGTTTATTTTGTTTTTGAGCGAGCGCAAGTTTTTGACGCCCTACCCTTGTATGCTTTTTATCCGGCGAAAAGTCTCAGCGCTGATTTTGACCAGTTCATCAAGTTCCTTCTCCTTGCGTGTTTTCGATTCCAAAACACTCTCTGTCTTCTTTCTCTTTCCACTTTTTATGAAAAAACACAGTTTACCTTTTGGGATCAAGACGTTTTTACGACCTTGTATTTTTTTCGATCCAGCGTCCATTGAGTAGCTTTTCTCGTCTCCGATTTCCGTTTTTGTTTCCCGAAGGAGTGCCGGTTTCCTGGGTTTTCCCATCAATTCTTTTGCATCCGATTTAACGTACCT
>Ga0179593_1337726_pt1 | contig 10698 bp, 11 predicted proteins | sample CZODoug2_1_08_16_FD_185931 | JGI IMG/M metagenome (GOLD analysis project Ga0179593, IMG submission 185931) | Vadose zone soil fungal communities from Angelo Coast Range Reserve, California, USA - CZODoug2_1_08_16fungal (PacBio error correction) | ecosystem: Environmental > Terrestrial > Soil >... | reverse complement strand
CAGGCCATTCTCCTTTTTTTCTCTTCTTCGTTTTCCCCTTTTGCTCGGTTCGTACTTTGCCAACGGCGGTAATTCTTCCCCCCCTTCGCGCCCCGATGGATTCGTACTTCCTTCCTGACCCCCCACTTTTTTCCTTGTTTCCAACCCGCTCCAACGTCACGAACCCCCTTCCACCGTGAAGTGCCCGTCTTTTTGCGACGTTCCCACCTTTGCCCGTTCACCATCTGGCCGATTTCCCATCCTCAAGAAAAAAAATCCTTTCGCACAAAGTGTTTTGCAGACTCCCCTTTTTCGTTCGCGTCACGTTGCGTACTTGAAAAATGTTTTTCCTTTCCCCTTACCACCTCCCCGGTGGTAGCCTCGACCGGGTAATAACTTTTCTTTTTTCTCACCCTCGCGTGTGCACGAATTTTCCACCCCACCATTTTTTCCTGCAACCTTAGTAGGTTCCTCCCACAGTCGCGTTTCTTGACCACACTGTTCCCTCCGTCCCTCTCCACCTCCTTTATCCAACGACAGCGTATGGTCCTCTTTACAATCCGAACTATTGCCCTCGAAGCACCACGTGCTTTCGTTTATCCCTCGCTCATCGTCCTTTACCTCGGTGTTCGTTGCCTTCGTTCATCGCGTTCCACCATTCTTGGTCTCCAGCTTTTTCGGCGGCATTTGATTCCACCCAGTGGCCCTTGATCCAGGCTGATCATCCAGCTCCGTTCTGAAACATCATCTCTTCTTTTCAATTTTCTTCGGCACAAACCTCTTTCCCCCTCCCCCCCATCGATCCGGCGAGACCGACTTGGAGAAGCTGTTTTCGCGCTTTTTTTTCCCTTTTGAGCCCCGCACGACTTTTGCTCCATTCAATAGTAATCTAAATCCCATTCATGACCGGCTGCTCACTTTCAATGTTCTCCCTGGGCTCTTTTTATTTTGTTTACCTTCCTCCACGGATGCGATTCAGAAGCTCCCACCCTATTATTTCGTCACCATCCCCCAAAAGTTGGTGCGGCATTTTTATCGGTCTTGGCCCCATTCAAGTATACTTCGCGTTATTTCCCCTTTTCGGTCCTGTCAACCCTTTCGCGGCGTTGGGATTTCCCCCGACACCTTCTAATTCTCTTCCCTATACACTTCGACACCGTTCCGCGGTCTTGTGGTGTGGCGTGTTTTTTGGAGCTTTGCGTTAAGGATCCCTCTGCCTGTCGTTTCTTCCTTTCCTAATTACTCTAGTTTTTGATCTGATTTCTCTGATAGCACCGCCCCTGTCCTGCATGTTTCCTACTTTCCCCCGTCAGGTAGTTGCTCTGATCTCTTAAAGCTCCTATTCTAGATGCCGCGACGGCTGGACACCGTCGTCACTGCGGATCCCCCCTCGTAGAAGTAAGCGTTACCCCTCTGTGGTTTACATACGATGAGTAATGTCCCCCCCACCCGGCGTGCTGTTCACATTTGGCTTTCCCCTGCGCAGAGAATAAGCTGCCATTTTCTCTCAAAATGATAACAAACTATGCTTTTTTCTAAGCTTCTGGTTCTGGCCCGAGACGGTTCTCCCCACCCGGAACGTCCAAAATGCCTTCGCTCCCCGGCGTTCCTCGGCCGTGCCGGTGAAATTTATATGCAGGATGGCCTGCCCCTTTTCCGCTGCCTGCAGCTCTTCAACAACACCAAGCCCCCGCTTGGCCTCTCTCTTCCTGTTTTTCTCCCCTACGAGGAAATTTAGTTAAGTTCTCGCAAACTCTTCTTGAAAATTCTCTCCCCCTCGCCGCCGTTTTATTTTTTTTTTCCCCTCCTTCGTTCGATTCCCTAATAAGTTCTTGTTGTTGATCTCTCTCCGGGACTCAGGTCCAGCACGCCAGCGGTTCTCGCTGGTGCGCTTCCTTTTTCCTGAAGAGTTTGCGAGAAGATTCACTTCCCTTTTCTAGTGGAGTTTCCCCCCCTGGACGATTTTTTCCCCTGGTATCCTTTGTTTGTGTCCGCGTCTTGCAGTTCTAAGTGGACTGCTGCTTTCTCATTCTTTTTAATTTTCTCTCAAAAGTTCCGGGAGTTACGTTCACCTAAGGTGATTCTTGCTGCTTCTGGCTGCGGCGTTGTAATTTTACTGATTCTCGTAAATGGCCCCCGCACCACAGAAGCTGTGAATCGCAGGTTGTTTCTTCTTTTCATTTTTTCGCAGGAGATGCCGCGAGCTTTTTTTTTTTTTTTCTCAGTCTCCACAATGATCTCGTGTGTTCCTCCGTGCCAAGCGATGATTCACCCCAGCATCGATCCCGGCCGGGACATTCCTCTCCAGGTTGGGTTTTTGATTACGCTTACGAATGGCTCATCCTTCTTGCATCTGCGGAGTTCGGCTTTCAGACAGCTTCTCCCCTTGCTGAGCAATGGTTTTCCACTCATGGTTTGTGATTTCTTCCCCCAATGCCTCCCGCTACTAGTTTCACCCCTTCCAGATTCCTTTCGGCCCCAGTTGAACGAACCTTTTTTTATCTTCCACTCCCCTTTAGAACAGGATTCCCCACTTCCACCCATACCAGCGCTATTCCTTTAGGCGTTCTCTATAATTCCTTTTTGCTGTGGGCCCAGCCGCTCCCCGAATCTTAAGGGTGCAACCTTTCTTCTGAGAGACGACTGATTGTCCGTATTTTTGCCTGAGACGCCACCTTTTTGCCGCACTGTATCCTTTTTTTATGGTGGACTTTCATACTCGATCTGGAGCTTGTTGCCCGTGCAGGTCTGCTTTCCCAGACCCGTCACCCAATAATCCTTTCAAGGCCCACTTCGGGATCTCCTTTCTCTTTGCGTTTTTCTTACTCGAGTACATGGCGCAAACCATCTTGACTTTTTTTTCCTCCCTACTTATCGCGACAACCCTTTCCGGATATCTTTGGCCGTCGCTTCCCGCCTCTTTTGATTCGCCAGCGGTTTTTTTTTCGACCAAGTTCCGCTAGTCTATTCCTTTTTTTCCTTGCCTCCCTGTATTGCAAGCTGGGCCTTGAGAGCCACGGCTTTCTTTCACTCCCTTTTTTTCCCTAATGGAGCAGTTGATTTTTGTGGAACCGCGGACGTTGACGAAGGACCACTCCCCGCCTGCTCTAGCTCAGTCCCTAATTCTTTCTTGTTGGCTGTCTTCTCAAATGCTTTCTCTATGGTTCAAGATCGGCGCTAGATGTCGGTGTGTCGAGTTTGTCATTATGGGCTTTAAATGCAGCCACGCTCCTTTGGAGACCATTTCAGGCAACTGTTATTTTTCCCCAGCCGCAGTTGGCTGACCGACCGCAGGATTAAACCATTTCTTGATTCTCGCACTATTTGGTTAGTTTGCGATTTTTTTGTTTCAGATTAACGCCCCAAAGGGAGGACTGACCCCCCTTTTCACTTCCTCGAAATTTTTTTTTTTATTCTCCCCGTTGGAATGCTTGCGTGGTCTTCAGAACCCAGCTGTTTTTACCGCGTTTTCAACCCTTTTTTCGTAAACGGTTGTGGACCTTCTATACTTTCAATTCGCCCATATTGCTAGGCGCCTTGCGCCCTTTCCTTGGCCGGTCAAGTCCAGGGTTTGTGGCGTCCAACCAGCGGACACCCCATGTGCCCTCCTGTGCGCGGCCTCTCCCTCTCTCTGTGGACAGCCATCTCTGCACCCGCTAACCATCCCCGAGGGCATTGTTAGTCAGCCTGTCCTTGGCTTGTCACGTCACTATAAGGGCCAGCAGAGAAGGGAGAATATGGCGGTTGCCTAAACCTCTGTCCTTCCCTAACCAAAGAGGTGACCACCCCACCGACCTCTCTCGTTCATCCAATGTCAATCTGACACCCCCGGTGAAATTATACTGGGTGTCATATTCTGGGCTGATGCGCGCCCTTTGCACGTAACGACATTGCCGGTTTTCTTTGTTCTAGATGATATCTCCCTTCTCAATAGATTCTCTCAACTGACCTATGCGTGTTTCCCCGATGATTTCCGATTTTTGGCCTCCCCCGGGGAACTCGACCACTTTGTCTCCCACGTAGACGGGAAAGCTGCTTAAGGGAGGCGATATTGCCGTGACCCAAAACCCACCAACCCACCATTAGGGGGACCGTGCCCAACGCCCTTGGAACGACCCACCAGCACGGGAAGTATTCCCAGCGAGTGTGGTTAGTTTGAAACACCCCGAGGGGATGCCTCCACATCAATCCCCCCCCCCCCCCCCCCCCCCAACCCAACCCCGTGCCCCCCACGAAGGTCCTGCGATTTTAGACTCCCCTTCTTGTAGACCTTACTTTTTTTTCATGCTTTTCTTACGCGGTTGTTAATACTAGCGGAACAATCAGTAACACCCCCAACTCCTGTGCGCTCGGCCTCTACGTGTAATCCTTCTGGTTTCCGCAATTTTTCGCCGCTGGCCAGAATTCATGCAACTTAGTTTTAACAAGTCCGAGTGCTCTTTCCCCCCGAGCGTCCCATCATTCCAAATCACTCCAACTCCGCGTATGAGCCGATCTTTCCCCGCCAAGCTTGAGCTCGTTCCACAACGGATTTCGGATTCCGCTCGAGCCTATAATTCTTGCCTCCGTCCTTTTTCCCAATCTGACCCATTTCCTCTAGGCTTTAGTGTGCCACGCTTTGCCTTCAGTATCAGAATCCCGCCCTTTTCCCCATCTCTCCATTTTCTTTTTCCAATTTTTCGGTTGCAAAACCGGCTTGCGACCCTTTTCCCTGGCTCCTGTCTCCTCACACCCTAAGTAGTTTGTGATTGTTTTTTATTCTTTTACCAGTGAGCCAGCAAGAGCGCGTGTTTTTTTCTTTTGGAGCTCTCATAACGCCAGGCTGACGTCTCCCGTCCCTGTCCTTTTTTTTATTCTTTGATGGTGATATTTACGCCCCCGATTTCAGCGCTACACCCCGAGCCGTTTAAACAAAAATGGATAGCGGGGGCGTCCTCATTCTCTGTATTTGACCACGTCCATTACTTCGCGCTTCTTTCTCGCCTTTCATTTTGCTTTGAGGCCTTCAGGCCCCCCCCTCCCTTACCTCAGTGCTTTCCCCCTTTTAAGACCCCTGTTTTTTTTTTGGGCCTTTGGTTGCCAGGTTCCGTGAAGGATCGGCCTGAGATTTCCTGCCCTGTCGCACTCAGTTTGCCTTTTTCTTGATTTGAGTCATTTCATGCATCATTCCCTCCCCCTCTTCCCGCACTAGGTGTTTGAGCTTCTGAGCTTTTTTACAGAAGGCTTCCCCGACCTTCTGTTCGTAACGTTCCCCAATTTCCTGGATCAAGCGCCTCTTTTTTGCTTTGTTCATCATCGTCGGCCTTCCCAAACAGGCGTCTGTGGATCGTTTTTTTCGAAGCATTTTTTCGGCTTTAGCCCCTTACAAGTCCCCCACCACCCGGATTTTCTTTTTATTGGTATGGGACACATCCTGTTTCGCTCACCGGACACGCTTTTCCCCCTTCCTTTCCTCCTAACTTTGTTACCGCTTCCGTCCGGTAACTTTTATGAGGCTGGCATCGTTTAGGCACCCTTTTCGTGCTGGCCAGCTCTTTAAACCCAAAAGAGCGCTTGCGACGTCCATCGTTTACTGTACCTCCGACGAGTCATTCTGTCATTTGGAATCCTGCCACACATCCACAAAGGACTGCCCACTTCTCTTGTGATTGAAGCTCCCTTCGGGTCCTCTCTCTCCTCCTCAGTTGTTTCGATTTTGATCGTTGTGACCGAAGATCCAGCACGAAGACTGTTCCTCTTTTGTGGCGCTTTCCGCAGATTTGACTCTGCTTCAAACTTTTTTTTTCACAGGATTATGCCACCCAGCTTTTGATCTTTTGCAATCGTCTGGTGAGCGCGAGTAACTTTCTGATTCCTCCTTAATATACACGTCCGGTCCGCCCTCTTACTCTTTCATTTGTCATTTTGTGTTTTTTTTTTTTTGTGGGGCCTCTTTTCTATTTGGTAAATTTCTACATGGCCATACCTCAACTGCTGATTGACTCTGAAATCAGTGTTTGTTCGGGTAGTTTTTTGATGGCGCTGATTACCGTCTTGATGATTTTGCGCCTCTTTTACCACGAGAGAATATGTTACCATTCAAAGGCCCGATTGATTCCCCAATCGAACAGCGGAGGCCCCACTTCTTCGGGTGTGTTTCTTTTTGCTCTCGCCGTAGCACTGGCGCATTTGGACTTTTCGTCTCCCCCTGGTCCTCCTTTCAAAACTGTTGGAAAGGTGAGTCCTTTGGAGTTCTATGCTATCAATGCCTCCTACGCTCCTTGCCCTCTTCTCGGGGCAGGCCATTCTCAAATTAGCAGGCCTCTCCTTCTCCCGCCGTCAGGCGGCCCCTCCACAAGCAGGGTCTTCTCATGGCTTTCGTCGCATATAATTTAGAGTCCCCCGGAGTTCCTGGCCCCGCCTCTTTGCTTTTTGCTTGGTTTGACGCGAGAGGAGAGCGATTCCTTTTCTGGACTTTGTCGCGATTCTGCCGTACCGCGCCCTGTTTCGGTGGAGGCTGTCACCTCGTTAGGTTTGCTGAATTTTCAATTTTGCTGTAACCGTCAACCCACGACCCCTTTTTCCCCAGGACATTTCTGGTAGCGTCCGGTCATGCCTGCTTTTGCTTCTCGAGTCCATCGTCCCCCGGGCACTATTGCTGCCGGACTTAGTCCTTAACCCCGTTTTTTTTTCGTTCCCAGTTGCTCTATCCCTGCGGTTGCCGGCGCCACCATTTTCTATCTTCGATAATGTTGCTTCTTTGTGGGATTCTGACCAGTTTTTCCGGCGAGCCGGTTTTTCAATCGCCTACGACGCTGATGTGCAGATGTTTTTTTCTTCTTTCGTCTCCCCCGATTCCCCAAGCCCCGTGCAAGAACGATGGCGGGAGACGAGCTTCATGCAAGCGTTGTGTGGAGCTCCCCCATCGTGGCTACGAGTGGTTTACATCTGGCTTACCCGCCTTTTTGGAGAGTTTTTGAATTGTTACGGTCTTTCTTAGCCTTCCCGAGAATGGGGTGAATATTTTTTTTTGAAAAACATTTTTGTCCCTCTTTTTTCAGCGGTCTCTTGTGCGTTGCCCCGCTTTATTACCTTCGAGGTCCATTTCTTTCTCAGTTGGTGGCAATGTGGGTTCACATTTTCTTTGATCCGCGTTACGCAAAATCCCCCTATGTGCCCCCACTTTTCCATTTGCTAGGTAATTGTGCGTATTCGCCCTTCGGGACTTTTCTTGGTTCCCCAACACGATTTTGTGAACGGCGCAACCCCTTCTTGGGTCAAGTCCAGTTTTTTCTTTTCGTTCCGTATTTTGAGCGTCAGTCCTTTGACATCGGCCCCGCGTATGCCCCCCTTTGGCATTCTTTGATCACACGGTGTTGCCCCTTTCACACCTTCAACGAGCGGGACTCAGCAGCTCTTTCTCCCCCTTCTCTGGCCTGGTCGCTCTCTTCCTCTCCCCTCCGTTTTTTCTAGATCTTTTTTCCCTTCGCGATCCTGTTTACCTTCGTTTTTCCAACGGCCTGCCCCATTCCTTGATCACAGTCTCCTCCCTTTATGTGTTTTCCCGATCGGCCACAAGTGTTCAGGGACAACTCTCCACTCTTCACTTCCACCCCCGTTTTTTGCCTTTTCCTCTTTTTTTTCCCCCCCAGCGTGTGCTGCCGGCCCGCAATCCTTCCTACGTGGTACTACGCCGAAAAAACTCCGTCAGTTTGATGCTTCTTTTGTGCTCTGCTTTCTACGGTGAATATTCTGTCCTGTTTGCCCTTTCACCCTTTACCAACCTTTGCCTGCCGAGACTTGTAATCTTGGTTCGTCCCCTGTGAACGAATCCCCCCCATTCTTCCCAAAGTATGTCTCCCATTCTCTTGTTGTCCCCCCCCGCCCTCCTCCCCGCCTTCAACCCCATCCTCTCCAATACCATTCTTATGCCACAGCGATTTTCTTTACCCCCCTCAAGCTTTTTGCATCCCGCTTAAAACGGCTGGCGTCTGAAGCTTTTCATTTATTATTTCGGGGCTTCTTTTCGTATCACGTCGCGGTCAACCATCCTACATCAGCGTCATTCGCCCCCCGGTTTTTTTTCCTCCCATTTTTCTTCCAGCTTGCAGACATCCATTCGGGAAGCCACATCTCTCTTTCGTTTCGCCTTGCCAACAGGCTTGCGTTTCCCCTCTCGTCGTCCTCATTTCTAGGCAGCTTTTTCGACGATCGGGATTCTTGGCAGCAAGAGTCCCTCAGTTTTTGCGCCATGTCTCTCAACATACCGCAGTCATTGCGTCTTTGTACGGAAAGTGTTTTCCTTTTTTTTCACGTTCTTTAGCCTTTTCTTTTGCATCGAGGATTCCCACCATAAAAACGGGTTTGGTGCTTTAGAATCTCTGCCCTCAACCCACGTCCTTATCCTTCTCGTCTCCGTCGTTTGCACTTCCATGTTTATCCCCGGCACCCTTCCTCTGTGAGACTAACTGTGCTCTACGCGGTTCTTTTTTTTTTTTTTTTTTTTTTTCTTTTTTTTTATGTTTTTCTCCTTTGCTGTTTTTGGGCGTGCCTTTTTGCGTGCCCCTCGATTTCTTCATGGCCGTCCAAGAATCCTTCTTCCTTTTGCTTCTTTCGGTCTGTCGCATCATACCCTTCCCTGACTGTTACGGTACTGAGTTGTTAGGCTTTGAAGCCGACGTTTTTCTCTGACGACGGCGCCATTTTTCTTTCCACTCGTGAATAACCCCATTTCCTAGCCGCTCGATCGATTTATGTTTTGATGCGGGTCATTAAACCGGTGCTTGCTTTATGGAGCGGATTGCTTCATTTTTCGAATTTCCTCCTGCTCATCACTACAAGCGACACTTTTTTAGTCTGCTTTCTTTTCTTAGGGGAAATACGATTTTCTACTCCACGTTGCCCCCGCTCCTTGCAAGCTCCTCCTACTTTTCTCTTACTTCCCGGTTTTTGATATTGCAGGGACCGGTAGGCACTTTTTCGCGCTGCCTTCCAACCCAACCCCTGATCACTTTTTTATCCTTTTTCCTGTGTCCCCCCCTCTCAGTTTATTTTGCAGTTAAGCCTCTTTTCAACTCTTCGAAAAGGCTCTTTACGTCTTCGTGCTGGTGTTCTTGTACCGATCTCTCTTCTTCTCTCCTCCGTTTTTTTTTTTTCGCTTCTTTGCCGAAGGAAGGTCCCCTCCCAATACGGTCTCCTGTGCGCTTCATTTCGTCCCTAGTTTGCTGAAGTTTCTCACTGTCCCCTTTACTCGGAGTTCACCAGTTAGGATTGCCAAGGTATTCTTTGTTTTTCGCTTGCAGGAGAACCAACTTTTACGATGCCTGTCCTACCCCAAACGGGAGTAGGCTTTCCTTCTCTTTCCCAGATTTGCTGTCGGTGGTCAGCCAGATCATACCCACGAAGTGACTCGACTCTCTTTTGTTCGGCTGTCTTTTCTCCCGGTAGATCGACCGCGATTACGCCCATCGCTCCCCAGCGGTTAGTGTTTGTCCATTCCGTTCCGCTATGCTCCACCTCATAGACAGCGGCGCCTTTTTTGTTACTCTTACTCACTGGCGAGCGTCGCTGTCTGCTCTCCGGAAGCTGTTCTTCCGATCCTCACACCATGCTTGACCAAGGTTGCTTTCCGTTTTTGCGGGCCGTTTTCAATGCCGCTCCCCATCGCGCTTTAATTACGGTCTGAAATAAGCACGGCCTGATCCTCACGCCCATTGGCCAGCGGCCACCCACCCTCCTCCGTTATCGCCCGTTTAGTTTTTCCCTCCTCTCGAGTCCTTTTTAGGCGTCGGCTTTAATGGTGCACGGCCCTTGAGTATTTTTTAATGGACTCGTGGTTGCGATACAGATATTCTGTCCGATCCTTCCCTTTTTTTTTTTTGGCTCATCGAGCTGTCTCGGTTTTGAAACAAAAGCTATGGGACGTAAAATCACTCCACTCTAATACCTTAAAGGGACCCTTCCGTGCTTTAGCCTGCTCTTTTTTTTGAGTCCATGGCGCATTTTCTGGACTCTTGATGTTCCTTTTTCCCTCTTCTCGTCCCTTCCCTTTTCTCCCCTTCTATCGATTTTAGACGGTTTTTCGGACCAATGAAGATAGGATGGTGCTTCGGTCCTTTTTCGGTCTTCCTGCTTTCGGCCTTCCTGGTATGGCACCCGCCCGAAGCGACGTTTTCTTTGTCAAATGGTGGACCGCGACGTTCTTTGTTCGGCCAGACAGCGAAATGACTGATCGCTTTCAGTTTCTTCGTGAGTTGCAAAGCTGCGATGGTTAATCTCTTCTAATACGCTTTCGTCGCTTTTTTGCATTAGTGGCCCTTTTTTGTTGCACGCGGCACGCTCGTGGGTGACTAAGTTTTGCTTCCCTGTTTTTTCTCGTTTTTGCGGAGAAATCAGGATTACAAATGCGTTTGCTGCCCCTCTTGTTGGTTTCCTGCAACACATTGCGAGTACTCCAGTGTTTACGGTTTTTCTTTAAGGGGTTTGTAAAAACGTAACGGGCGACGGGAATTTTCTGTTTTCTTCCCCTGGGGATGCTGTTTTTTTAGGCAGCCCACGTGTTTCACGGCCGCACTTTTCCTCAAGGTGTTTCCTCTTTAACTCGGAATGTGTCCAGTCCCGTTTTTAGTCCGGCCGGTACCCATGCAATATACTTGATCACCCAGGATGTGACGTCCTTTTCCCAATTTTTTTCCCCCGAGCGTGCCCCTGAGGCCGTTCCATTTTTTCGATTGCCTTTAG
>Ga0179593_1333853_pt1 | contig 10698 bp, 11 predicted proteins | sample CZODoug2_1_08_16_FD_185931 | JGI IMG/M metagenome (GOLD analysis project Ga0179593, IMG submission 185931) | Vadose zone soil fungal communities from Angelo Coast Range Reserve, California, USA - CZODoug2_1_08_16fungal (PacBio error correction) | ecosystem: Environmental > Terrestrial > Soil >... | reverse complement strand
CCTGAGTGACCCCAAAAAAACCAGTAGTTTTTCTCGGTTTTTAGCCGGTCTTTTTAGTTCGTGAACGGGGCTCATTTTTTTTCTCTCCCGTTCTTTCCCATCCACCCGTAGGGTCTTCCTACGCTTTTTTTTTTCTAGTTGGCAACCGCTAAAGCTTTCAGTCCGCCTTTTTCTCTTCTTCTCTCGACGTCTGTTTCCCTCGCCGGCCTTTTTAGCGTTCACTGTCCATTCCGATGTCATTCAAGGATCGTATTCTTCACGTTTGTTTTTTCGGGGCAAACCTCGTTCTTTAGTATTTTTTAGCTCCTTCGGAAGTCATCTTTCCCCTGCGGATTGGCAAGTCCAAACCCATATTTTTGTGGCGGGGGTGCTTTCACATGGTCCGTTGTTGAAACCACTCACCTGGCGATGGAGTACGCGTTCTCGCGTGACCCGTTTTCGTAGTGTCTTTGACCTCCCGTCTATTCTTCCCCCTCGTTTTGAGGGGGTCGGTGTCCCCTTTTATTTTTTTGGTTGTTCTCGACGTGTTCCCTCGCGGATTTGAGTAATGAACTTACTGTTTCCTTGACGTACTGGTCAGTGTACTTGCGCCTTTTTTTTTTTACTTTCAAGGAGGTCCTGCCACAATCTTGGAACACGACTCCTTGAAGATATTAGTTTTCTCCTTACCACGGTGGTTCGCGTAGTCCTGGTTCCTGCGTTTTTTTGTCGAGCACGTCCTGTTTTTTTTTTTGGCTGAGTCTCGGTGAAGAGAGACGTGCTCCTTTCCCTCCTCCCTCAATATACGGCGTTTTTTTCTCCTGTTGTTGCATCTTCTCCCAGCAGTTTTCTGGCTGTAAATGTTTTCGGTTTTCCTTCTGTCTCGTGCTGTGTGTTTAACCATCCTTCTGCCTCGGTGACGGAGGTTTGGCTGGATTCACGCGGGGTTCTTACGGCCCCCTGGTAACTTACAGTTCGGGATAGTCCCCCGTTGTTTGATTTTGCGATCTTTTTTTCTTTCTCCGTTTCAGGCTCTTTTGATTGTAAGCTCAGGCAGCCTCCTTTGCAACGTTTGTCTGTTTCGCCTCCCCCCATTTGGCTCTCATGTCCGTCACTCCGCCCTGCCGACTGGACCTGGGCTGAGTTTCCTTGTGACATTTTCTCTTATCATTCTTTACGGTTTTTTATAAAATCGTCTTACGCCCCCCTCTCTTGCTTTTCCTCGGTTCCTATCCCCCGTTTTTCTCCTCTTTCCTGGCCTTGGGAGATCGCTCAAATGTTTTCCATTGGGTTTTGATTTAAACAGTTTCTTTTTATTATGTTCTTGGTTCGCCCCATTCAATAGGCCTGTTCTAGTCAGCGTGGGCACCCCAACATTCTCTGATCAGGTCTTCCACCTTAGATTCCCCCCATACGTCTCTGAGTGAATCCGCTCGTACCCCTGCATAATCTAAGGGCCTTTTTTTCTTCCCGCGACTACTTTCTAGCTCATCTTGTACTTGGAAGGGACCTGTGACTTTTAAGCACCCTTGGTGCCTTGAGTCTGTGCTTAGTGTGGAAGGTCGATTTTTCCCGGTGTTTTTTTCTTGTTTTTTTCTTCGGCCTGGTGAGCCCCGGTCTTCGCAAAGTCTATTTTCCACCTTGCCTGTTTCATCGGCTGAGTCCTGCTTCCCGACCCCCCGAGCCTTTCTTCTGCTATTCATTTCCGAGAAGCCGAGATTGCCGCCGCAACTGCCCACCTTATGGTTACAAGGACAAGACGGTTGTACACCTTTATCCCTTGCTTCAACTGTTTCCTTTGTATTCCGGCAGGCAATAATCCCCCAGTCTCCGGCCTGAAAGCGGCTTTGGCGTTGTTAGCTGTCGAGTTTCTTGTTTTGCAGCCGCCTCTCTCTGCTCCCTCGAATTCATCATCCGGGAACCCGTCGCCTGTTTTCCCCCCCTCGCCATGTCAGTTTGCGCCGGATTCTCTTTTGCCCGGCGCCCTTGACATTTGCCTCTTTCAGCGGGATGTACGTTTTTTTTTTTCTTGCGATCGAACGATGTAGGCGAGTTACCGCGGCCTGGCTTGTCACGTTCTCGGCGAGTTTTCCCGCTTTACCGGCCATTCTGGTTCGTTTTTTTGTTTGCCGAGTGCTTTATCCTCCCCGGGCTGTCTCGCCACCATGGTCACTCCAACGGCTTTCGGATCGACGCCGTCCTACCCCCCCACCTATCCTTCTCCCTTCGATCTTCGAAGCGAGTTTCTTTTCTTTCTTTGAAGCTTCTGTTCCCGTTGCCGGGCCTTACCCCTCTCCCGGTCTACCGTGCGCTGCTGGTCAAAAGCGAGAAAAATAACTGCCGATCGTAGTTCATCCCCGTACCACGTTTTGATAATCCCTGATCAGCGGCTGTCCACGTTGTATCGGATTCCCTTCTCTGTTCGACACGGTTCTTGTTGCCCTGCCTTTTCGGTTCTTCAATGGCCGCCGGGGCCAGCTGCTCCCCCTTTGGGCTGTCCTGAAGCCATCCTCCCTCTTCTTTCCTTGATCCACCAAAGTCCTGGGATATAACTTTTTTGGTATTTGTTGTAATATCTCTGTATCTCTTAGTCCCTTTTAAACGACCTTCTTCAGATACGACCCATGACGTAATATTAGCCGAGGACCCTAGCCCTTTCACTAAGAAGATCCATGGATCTTCGTCATCCTACCCTCTTCGTCCCTTCCTTTTCAAAGAGACAGAGTGACCCTGTGTCATCTGGGTACCCATAACAGCCGGAGGTCGCAGTACTCTTCCCCTCTCGTTCTAAGGTCAGTTATAGAGGTTCCTGCCCTTCACGTTCCTTTTTTTTCTGTGCCCACTGGAGGTTATGTCCCTAGACGGCTACCGAAGGACTTTCAGCGTCAGGTGACGTTGCCCGCCCGAAGTCCTTCTATTGAGGGCTCGGGTTTTTTATTTACGCTTGTCCGTTGTGTTTCTGGGATTGGCCTGTTCTCCCCTTAACTGACTCCAACCCCCCCGACGCTTCGTTTTGAAACATTTGGCCCCCTTATCCCTACACCCACGGATTTCCTTCGTCCAGTTCCTGTCATCCTTTTCTTTCGTTTACCCCCTCTTAAATGGTAATTACCTTCTCCTTTACGTAATTCATGCACCCTGCTCTTTCCGTATAGACATTTTTCCCCCTCCTGCCGGTTTTCCCGACATTTTGTGCATACGTTTGCTCGTTCATCTTTCTTTCCGACTTTTTCTGCGGGTCTGTCTACTCCTCTCTTTTCCTTCTGTTTTCGCAGATCTGTCAAGCATCGCCCCCCTCCTTTTGATGACTGCCGTCTTAACGGCCCTGCCCCGTTCACATACAACTGGCGTTTTTTTGTTTTCTCCTGCCTATGAATCGTTTTATGTTTATGACTTGTTTTGCGTCCCTTTGGTTTTCTTTTATTGAGAAAGTCTTTACCTGCTTCCCTTCTTCATCCCAGTCCCCCCCCTTCTTAACCGTCTGGGTTTAGTTTTTTTTGGTGTGTAGCGTATTATTCCTTAGGTGAATTCACGCCTGAGTCGTTGTCCTTGTTTAGTTTCCTGTGCCCTGTGGTGTCAGGAAGAACTTTTTTACCACAACTGACCAAGCGTGATTTACAGATTCCCGACGCTTGCCGCTCCTACCTTGGCTCCCCTCCGATCTTTCCGCCTCTGCCCGGACTTTTTCCCTTGAATTTAACTCCGTCTCGTCGCCTCGGGTCAAGTACCGTTCCCTTGGACGGTTCTCCCGTTCATTTCTGCCATCTCTCTGTTCTCCCGGCCCATCTTCTCTTCTTCGTGGGCGAATAATTCTCCGTTGTCAGGTCCATTTTTCTTCCCGTTGCGCCTGGTCCTGCCCCTGTCTAGCTTTCGTTCTGGTATACTCCCTGTGGCTTGCCTGTCTGCCTGTTTTTTACATTTGATGAGCAGTTTCCTTCCTTCCATTCCTTCCCCGGTGGTCTCTGTCCGCGTTTCTTGCCTCTTCGCTTATCCCTCCGATCGAGACCCTTTTTTCGTGGTCTCCGCCTCTGCCGACGAGGACTTTGGCGTTGCCCGCATTCTGCCCTTTATGGCCCCCTCCCTTCCCGGTTAGACCTGTTAGGCCCCCTCCCCGGTCTTCTCTTCCGACTTTCCTGTACGAGGACCCCACGGTGACTACGCGCCGCATGTGTCTCTCCACGTTTTGTCCCTCGTCGGTTCTCTCGCTTTTTCTCTTCGGCTTACCAGCCTTCTCTAAATAGAGACCCCTCCCTGGATTAGTCCTTTTGAAGACCGGACCTCGGCCCGTCTCCTCTCAACTTGCCCTTCCTCCTTCTTCGCTTTAGCTAGTTTCAGCGTGGCCGAACTGTTCCTCTTTGAGGAAGCGGCTGCCCTTCCCTTTTAGGGATTTTCGTTTGGCGGCCCTTGCGTCCCGTTTTTCAGCTCCCTTGCCCCGGACCAGAAGTAGCGAGACGCCGACACAGTCTAAGTTTTTTTTAATTTATACGTCTAGTCCTCCCCCCCCCTTGTGCGTTTCAACATCTCCCGTCCTTCTTCTCTTGGATGACTGCATACTCTACTTAGGCATGCCACGTGGTGACCTGTTACTCTTCTTGGGTGGTCAACTTCTCTTATTGTTCTACCCTGTTCCTTTCGTCTCCCCCGCCTCTCCTTCTGAGTGGACTCTCTTTCGACGCCGACGTTTCTTCATTCGAGCCAGCAAGTTTTCAAATGTCGCTGAAAGTGATCCCTGAAAGGCTTCCCCCGCCCTTAGGCGGCCGCTGATGATGGCACTCAGTGGCGGCTCCAAAGTCTTCAGTTTTTCGAGCCCCCCTCCTGTATCGGTTTTTACCAAAGTAGTCTGGTGTTCCACACTGAACTGTTGAAACTTCGTACGTGCTCCCCACAGCCCTTGAGTATAAGTTGCTCACTTCATCTTTTTCTCTTGGATCGGTGGTTACTACGGCCGCACTCGACCGTCATTGTACTTCTTGTAAGTTCTTTTAAGAAACAATTCCGGCCGACCGCAGTTCCCAACTCTTATCCTACTTACCTGATTCATTTCCGTCCTACGTCGGCCCCCTCTCCTCCCTTCAGATCGAGGTAGACTTACCTCTTGCCGCTTTTCCGAGTTCCTTCAGAGCAGTCGTCGCTTCCGTCTTTTTGTCATTTGATGAACATCTTGTTTATCACTTTTTTTTTCACCGGGAACACCCCCACCCGAGTTCGTTGGAAGAATTTCACTGAAGTGTTTGCAGACCGACGGTGTCCCCAGTTCGACCGGTTTCTTGTAAACATTTTTTTTTTGCGGCCAGGACGTTCTCTCCAGGACGAGGGCCAGTGGTTTCCCCCCGAAATCAGGCGTTGCCACTTAGCTTTTGAAATCTTCCTACTGTGATTTCTGCCTCCCCTAAGATGCGAGTAATGCCGCCTTGGTTTGTTCTTGATTAGTCCCCTCATCCTCTTGTATCAGAAGCTGTCGAGTCGACCACTTTCCCCCACATTTTTTTCTTTGCAATTTGTTCTTTGCTCGTTTCAAAGGTCCCCCCCGCGTTTTTGACGGCTTGACTATCAGAGGCCGGCCGGCGGCTTCTCCCTTGTCACCCAGCTTCTTTGCTTTGGAGTTTTTTATCCTTCTTCATTAAATACACAAGCTCACTTGATTATTCAGCCTTCTGCCTCCCAAAGCGGGTGCTCCCCCAGAACTTTTTTTTTCTTTCCTTTCCAGTTAGGCCTGAACATCGGTCTTTACGTGATCAGCCCCCTTACACCCCCCCTCACTTGAGGATCTTTTTTACACCTTCCGCCACTTCTCCCTTCCTTCTCGACCCCCCCTCCCCGGTTACAGCGTTCTTCCCAGAGGAATTTCCCAATTTTTTTTCCCCCCAGCACTTCCCTCGGAACGGCTATGAGGGATCTTCAGGGATATTTACCTCGGCTTTCTCCCACCCACGCCAAACAGCCTTTTCCCAGCACACTCCCCCTTCCGACAAGACTCCCGGCGACGTTTTTGAACTCCGTTATTTTTGAACGATCCCGTAATCTATCTTTCCCAAAATGCTTTGTGTCTCAGCAAACGCCTTTCCTACCCCCCTCTGCACGCCGCCATCTCCGACCCTTCCTTCCCCCTGGACTCCTTTCTTCGGTCCTGTTCCCCTTCCCCGCATCTCGATTTTTCTTCGTAGACCGTAACGGGGACATTCCCTCCTCATTTTGTTGTCTTTTCCTCTCTGTTGTCACCACGACGACCGGTACTCGACGTCGTCCTTTTTTCCTTCTTTTTCTGTACCCCTCGCAGTTTGTTGGGTGATCTTTTCCTCCCTCTTGTTTCACCCTCCTTCCGTTCCTCCCCCCCCTTCTCGGGTTTTTTGTACCCCCCCCCCCTTCCCCCCCCACAGCACAAGCAGTTCCGCACTAGAGATACAGCGGCACTGCGACCCCTGAACACAGTTCAGAGATTCCCCCCCCACCTTTTTTTACGGCCCCTTTGGCGTGACTCCTGCCTCCCCTCGTTTTCTTCTTTGCGATTCTTGCCTTCCTCGTCTTTCTTTTTGCCCGGCTTGGTGAAGAGATGAAGCTTTTGACCGACGTCGCTCGTGTCTCTATTCCTTCTTCTAGACTCTTCTTTTCCCTTTTGCAGGTTTCCAATGTCAATCACCCAGGGCGCTCCTCCGGTTTCCCGTCTATCGGTGGATTTTTCCCATTCCGGCGCTTCTCCACTAATTCCTTTTCACCCCGATCCCGCCCGCCTCCTCTTTTCGCTCCGGTCTTGTTGGTCCCTCTTCCTCTCTCTTTCTCCCTCCTTTGTTGTTGTTTCTCTCTCTTCTGAAGGGACCCCCAACTTTTCCCCGTCTTTCACGGGGCTTCTTTATCTTGAAGGGCTCGACACTGGCTCCCCCGTCTTTGACTTTTACAGTCCACGCTGTCTCCTTCTTTCCGACCGCTTTCCCTGTTGCCTGGACCTTTGCCAGCGAACACATCCCTGCCCAGATCTTCTCTCGGCGCTTTCCTCTTTTTGATCTTGTAATTCAACGCCGGCCCTTTTTTTGATTCCCAGAACTTCCCAAGGAATAACTGTCTTACTTAAGGCTTTCTTTCTGCCTCCCGCGAGTGTTTCCTTAGAGTGTTCCTTAAATCAGGCTGTATCCGAAGAATCCGGGTGACGCATCTTTTCCGGCTTCGCACTTCCCCGAACCCCGATCGGAGTAGGTGGCTTTTTCAGAACCAGGGCTTGTCTTCCCCTATCCCCCCTCACCTGTCCTCTTCTCTCCTCATCCGGCACGTTTTCACTCACGGCGACGCTTTCTTCTTTTCCCGTGATTCCGCACCCCCTCTTAGGTTATGGCGGGTTTGTTCATGGCCTTGTCTTCCTTCCCGTGTTAAGGTCCCCCTCTTTCTGCGGTCCTTTTCCCCTTCCCCCTCCCCTCTGCGACGGTCACCTTGGACCTTCTTTCGTAGCTTTTTCCCCCTGGCGATCATTTTTGCTTTCATGGAAAGTTACGTTCCTGACCCCCACCCTTTGGTCAGATCTACAGTTTTTTACTTTTTTTCAGTCCCGTTCCCACCTTTTTTTCCCCCCCACTCTTCTTCTCTTCGTTGAGTCCTTGTCTTCTGACGTGGTGCTGTTCAGCCACGTTTTTCTTGTTTCTTGGCGCGATAATTGGAGTGGAATTAAGCTTCAGTCACTAATCATCTAAGGCCCTCTTTCTTTCTTTTCGTGAGTTTTTCCCCTTCATTCCAATCTGCTTTTCTTTGATACGAACGTTTTTGAGCGGCTGCTAACTTGTCGGTCCTGGCGACTTTTTCCTTCCCCCTTGTTTACAATACTTCTGCCTCGTCTGGTATTTTTGGGTTTTTTTAGTATGGTCGCACGGTTTCGCTGTTCCTTCTAAATGTTTTGGTCAATCTCACGTTCTACGTCACGTTTTTTTTTATTGAGATCCCTTTCCTCTCAAGTAAGGATAGGTTGTCTGTGTAAGCACTCCTCGCAGCAACTTCAACCCTCCGATCCAGGCGTATGTTTGTTCCCTGTTCGATCAGCTTGGCCAGGAGAGAGTCCCCATTACCCCCACAACTGCCCTGTTGCCCCTTCTATTGACATTGGTCTTTTTTCCCCCTTCTCGGATATGTATGGGGGCGTGGTCCCCCTTCTGACTTTACTCACTCGCTTTCGGGTATACCGGTGGCTACCTTCCATCTATGCCGTTCCTCCTTTTTTGTTTCGTAGTTTCCTTCTTCGTCTCGGTTGGCCAGACTTCGCCGTTCGCCCCGAATTTTGCTTTGAGCACCCCCTTCCTCTTGATGGTCGAGATTTTTTATGGCCTTCAACCCCCTTTTCTCTGCCATCTTCTGCTGTGTCAACCCTGCTGATTAAATCTCTTCTTCGCCCGTGTCTGCCCCCCCTTCAACTTTAACCTTTCTACTCCCTGTCCTTAACTTGAGAAGGTGAGTTCATTTTGCAATCACGTAATCTCCCCTCTTATCCGGTCCTGATTTTCCGGGTGATGTAAGTATAACCTGCCTTACGGTGCCGTCTATTGACTAGTCCTTTCCCTGGACGTTCCTCTTGCTGGATTGCGCAGATGTTGCGTTCTTTTTCGGCCTTTCTTAGATTTTTCCCGTAAGATACATTTAACAAGACTTGACCGTTGCGGTCTTGCCTTCAGGAGAGTCTCTCCCAGACTTGAAGGAGCTTTTCTCATGCCTGTAGACGCCTCTTTTCCTTCCTCTACCGCCTTGCCACCCTTTCTGGTTGAAAACTGCACCTTGAGGAATGGGCGACAACCCCACCTCTCCTTCAGTTTTCAAACTGGTAGCCTGGGCTCTAGGCCCGTGCACTTTTTCCCCTCCTAATAGAGCAGTCTCTCCTGGTCAGGTGATGCGGGTCGCCATTTCCTATTTGCTTTTAGGTTTTTGACTGTCACCTCCAAAGTAGTTATGAGTTATTTCAGGCCCTCCCAGTTCCGTGGCGGGCCGCAGCGATTAGGTCGACAGTCCTCCTGCCGTAGCGGTGGCCCTGACTTCGCCCATCGTCTCATTTCTTTTGGATGCGTGAAGGCGGGGGGCGTTCGCTCTCTGAACGACTCGTTCTTGGTTACCAGACGCTCGGAGTTTACGTCTTCCCTTGTATGACCTTCCACCTGCCGGATGGTGAGGTACTGAGGTTGCGCCGATGATGCTTTCTCCCGGTGGCAGTTCCCCCCTTCCCCCCCACAGTCTCCAGAGCAGCAACCTTACCTCCCCGGCCTGTCGCTCCTTTTCCCTTCAAACAACGCCGAACCCCTGCTCGAAAGAGCTGCCCTCCTTCTTCCGTTATAGGAGCAAGTTTCCGGATTTCTTTTCTTTTCCTCGTTGTTGGGCCCCCGGGTCCCGTTTGAGTACGCCCGTGATCTTTCTTTGCAAAATCGGCAGATCATGCGCGAGAGGACCAAGACTCCGCCCTCCCCCCTTTTTGAGTGCCGCAGATTACAGTTGTCCTTTTTGTCAACACTTTTTTCCTTGCCTGCACCCGCGTCGTCGGTCTCCCGGAGGTTTCTTCCTTTGCTTGAACCTTTAAATGAGTTGGCCATGCCTTGTTTTGGCCGAAGCTCTTTTCTTCCGGTGTCGGCCGGGCGCCAAATTTTGGCTCTCCAGGGATTGCGGTCGGGGGTTTGTGGGCATTATACTAAAGTGGGATAAAGGTGAATTTGTCCCGGTTGCAGACGAAATAACAGAGCCTATCGCCGCCGGCGAAATCTGCTAGCGCTTCCGTCCACCCCACTCCGCCGTCTTTCCTCATTCGGCAGCCACTACCTCTCCTTTCTTTTGCGGTGACAGCCCATGGTTTAACCTGGAATCACCTTTGTGTCACCTACACCGAGACGGAGGTCTCCCCGTCTGGATCTACGCGAAGAGGTCCTTCCCAGGGAACTCTCGTTTCGCTTTCAAGGAGGCGATTGCCCATTTTCAAAGTGCGTTTTTCTCTCTTCGACACGGAACTTCCCTTCCCTTCAGTTCACGTCCGTGCCGGGAGTTCCGACCAGCATGCCCCTGGCGCCACGGTAGTTTTCTCGGAATGTTCTACTGTGTCGTAGGAGTGGACGCTTTTTCCGTGTGTGGGTCTGGGCCTGAGCCCCACCCTGCCCGGGACCCATCACCCCTACCGACTTCCTGAGGAAGCCCTCACGTGCTCCTGAGCCCGACAAACCCGCACTCTCATGCCCGCCCTTCCTTAAAGGGACTTCCACGGTTGTTTTTTTGGCTGACTCATGTTCCCCAGGGCTTTCGTCATGAACTACCCTCCATTCGAGGACGTCTCGCCAGTCTCTTCTTCATCTGCGGATGCGCCCCCCGCCCCTTTTGCTTTTTCCGTTTCATCTTTCCATCTCATCTTTTGTAGCTGGGATGCTCATCTTCTCTTTTCCCGTGGTGTTGTTGATCTCTCTGTCGCATCCCGTCGAACAGCGGACTTTTCCCGCAGCACGTATCCCCAAAGGGCGTTGTGCTTCCGGGCCTATTCTGCGGCCTTTTGCGCTGCTTTTTCCTTTTTTTGAGGGTGCCCCGGTCCTCTACCTTTCCTTTCTGATTAAAAGTGGGTCAGTTAATCCCCAGCCCTTAGGGAACCTTTCTTTCCTCAGGGAGTACTTCTCGTGCTGTTGTAGTGTCGGCGGCGAGCGTGTTTTCTCTCCTTCTTATTGTAGTTGTGATGTTTTCGTTGAGCCTTCCCAGAAAGAACCCGGCCCACCGTTCTCCGAGATCATT
>Ga0179593_1322158_pt1 | contig 10698 bp, 8 predicted proteins | sample CZODoug2_1_08_16_FD_185931 | JGI IMG/M metagenome (GOLD analysis project Ga0179593, IMG submission 185931) | Vadose zone soil fungal communities from Angelo Coast Range Reserve, California, USA - CZODoug2_1_08_16fungal (PacBio error correction) | ecosystem: Environmental > Terrestrial > Soil >... | reverse complement strand
GTTTCGAAGAAGCTCTGTTTATTTTCCTTAGTTCCATTCTTAACCTGAGACCCTCTGCCCTTTCCCTCTCTTCGTGCCTTTTCCCTTTTTTGGCCGCGCGAAGGAGTACTACTGCATTTTCCCTTTTGTAGATGCCTGCTCCCTTTGCTGCTCTGATCGTGGCGACAGTCGTACCTTTTCCTTCTGGATGGCTCCAGTTCAGAAACAGTCTTTTTTTTACGATTTTTTTGTCCCGAGCGCTTCTCCATCTTTCCGGATTAGTGACGGAACTTGCTTTTCCTTCAGCTTGAACTCCGTCTAGAGAGGTTTCGGTTTCGTGGGCCGAGGTTGATTCTCCCCGTCAGTTCTGTTCTTTGTTTTTCAGTTGTTTTTTTTTTGCGTTCCAGTTCCGTCTATCCCGACCAAGACTTTGCCGTTTTCTTTGAACGGCTCTATACGGGATCTTTGTATTTAAAGCATCGCTCTCCCTCCTCCCTTCAACCTTAGGGAGTTTGTCTTTTTCACGGCTTTTGTCAGCAACCCGATCACCCTTCGAACACTCCGAAGCCTCTTCATCCCTTCTATCATTTATCCCTTCACATTTGTCGTGTTTTCCGTTCCTGTCCGACGCCTGCCCCCCAACTTCTTGACCGTGGAATTCCCTTGGTTCAATTTTTTCTTCGTTTCTTGAGGTTTCAGGTGTCGTATGAAGCGCCATCCTTGTTCCTCACACTTGTCGCTTGCTCGTGATTTGTAATCTGGATCTCGTTTTCCTCGATTGGTTGTGGCCCCGTCCCACTGTGTTTCTTCCTCTTCCAGTTAAGTTTCTTCTGCGCCCGATCGCCCCTTTTGCCGCGTCCTCAGGCGCGTTTGATCTCCCGAGGCGGTTTGCTTGACTCGCCCCTCGTGTGCGGTCGTGTTTCGGTTCTTTTCCTCGCCGGCCGACACTTCGCCCCTGCCCTTCACGCGCGATTCAATCCTTTTTTTCCCTGCCGCCCCCCTCGTTTTTTTTTTTAACTCGCTGGGCCGGTCAGCACAGACCGTCTTGTTGTTGGTCTCCTCCGGTGAGTCAATTCCGCTTTTTTACTGGAAAGTTTAAACACGTTCTAGCGGTTAGGTTCGAATCCCCAATTCGTTACTGAACCTGTCAGCCGCTGGGGCATCTTTTCCGACCTCTCTGGTGGCCCCCCCCCCCCGCCGCCCTGCGGTTGCCTAGTAAATTCCTGAGCCCCCGCTGTCTTCAAGTGGTCTGATCTGCTGCGTTAGATCCTTAGCCCTGTTTTTTTCTCCAGAGCAACCCCCTTCTTTAATTTAGCCTTTTTCTTTACTGCCGTCGGCCTTCTCCGCTCGTTCCAGTCTCCTGAAGATTCGACCTGCCCCCCGCAGCAGGCTCAGAGTCCGCTCCCGAGACGACCTTTTTCCAGCGCCATGTTGGTGCATGAACCCCTCTCTTTCGCTCCCGCACCGCCACTCCCCCCGCGCATCGAAAGGCCTTTTCCTTGTGAAGCATTCTCTCCGCGCGCCACCCCCGCTTCCTTTCATTCCTCTTTTCTCCCTTCGTGTCTCGCAAAGACGACGGTTTCGGAGAATGATCGCGACGCCCCCCTCGTTGCGCACTGTAGGGACGACGGGTCGGCCCGTAGCGTCACTCTCTTTTCACGCTCAAAACCTCGTTTAGGTCTCAGTGATTTAAGCGATTCCGGCGCCTCCTTTCTACTGGCCGCCGGCGGGTTCTCAGACTAGTCCGTCACGAGTGCCTTCTTTTTGACCGTCTGATTTTATATCTCAGGAAACTCTCTTCGACGAGTCCTCCTATCTTCCTCTCAGAGTTCCTTATACAGGAAGCCTATCTTCTTTCGTTTTATCAGCGTGGCATCGCTTCTGGTCCTCTTGCGCAGCCAGGCCCTCTTTCATACCCCCTACGGCGTCTACTTTTGTGGTACGGCCTTCTTTTTCGGGCTTCCGAACGATTATATCCTTTGGTCCCCCTCCTCGCCCCCAACTACCCCCCTCGCCCTCGTCCCCCTGAGTGGATAGCGCGAGATTCCTTCCACGTGCTCTCCTGGTTTCTGGCTGATTCCATCTGCTTCCCCTTAGAGTGGCGTGACCGAGTTTTATCCTGTTGTTTTTTCCGGCATCCGTTTGCGATTTGCGAACGCCGACGCGGTTTCTTGGGTCCGTCCGAGAAGCCCTTCCCTTCGTTTTCTTGAAGGAATTGCTTTGCGCGATCGACCGTTTTTTCTTTGATTCCGCGGTGCTTGGGCGCTCCGCTTCTTTTCCGGTGGGTCCCCTTCCCGTCGTCGGTGGAAGTTCTCCCTTCCCCGCTCCCGGCGCATTTCAGCATTTGTTTTTGTCGAAGAAGCGCTGTGGTTTTGCCCATGCGCGCGAGGAGAGTTTCAGTGTCTTCTTGAGCGCTGTCTCGACTCTGTCGACCCCTTTTTTTCTCTCTTCCCCTCTGTTTTAGAGAGATTGGTCGAATTTTCGCGTCGTTAGGCCTTTTTTCGGGGATCGCTCACTCCTTTTTCCTGCTTCTTTTCTCCCCCCTCCAGCTCTTAGGACTAGGCCTCCTTCATGATTTGAGGACTCCTTTCAGTGTATCTGGGGCATACAAAGTGCTTCCGAGAGTCTTTTTTGCCCCCCTGGAATAACGCGGCGCCTCCCTCCTTGGCATCTGGGGTTCAAATTTAGACTCTTTCAGGAATCTTCTTCTCGTGAATTAAATGCAACTATGGAGATTTTTGTGCTGTCCTGCCCGTAAGACTTTTCCCCATCGAGAATAGTGCTTTTTTTCCCTCTTCATCTCTAGCGCCTGTTCCGCCGGAACGAAGCGTTTCCTCTTTCGGTTCCCATCCGATAGAGATTTTTAATGTTTATCTGGTCTCGTCGTATTGGACCCGGCGTTTGTCCGAGCGTCTTCGGCCTCTTTCGCGTTGCGTTGCTTTCTCTGCCGGCTCTCTTTCTTGTCTTCCGGGATAATTTTTTTGTCGATATTTATCGTTCTTCTCTTTTTTCGCGTTCGTCGTCAAGTGCTTCGCTGCTTACGTTACAGAGCTCGTATTTTCCTTTTCTCGGGAGTCCCGCCCTTTTCCCGCGTCGTTTCCTTGAGCGATGCTCTCTTCCACTCTCGCGTGCCCTTCCTGATCATAGGTCCTCAAGTCCGTTTTTTCCCCTCTTTCTAATCTTCTTGACCTTTCGCTTCCCGCCGTTGCTGAGGGTTTCAGACTAGAGGGAGCTCGGATCCGCGCTGGTGTTTTTCCTTGGTCCGCCTTTCCTCCTGCTTCCCTCTTCCCAGAACTTCTTTGTCGCTTCTCCTTTCTTTTCTATCTTCCTCGTCGACGGCGTTTCGGGCGCCTGCTTGCTGCCTTTTCTTTACGGCTTTTTCCGTTTTTTTTGGTAGATTTTCGACGGCTTCGAAGTTGTGTCCGTCTGGCGTCTGGTGCTCTGGGCTTTTCTTGCTCGCCCCTTCTCGGTTCATTGCTCCTACAGTCGAGCTGGTGATTTATGCATGGTATCTTGCGGTGGCTAGGGTTTCCGAATCTTCTGCTGTTTCGAGAGTAGTCCTCCCGGCTCCCTTCTTTTTACCCTTTGATAGAAAGGGTTTTTTGCTAGTGCTCTGCAAGCGGGTGTTCCGGCTTTCTCACTTCGAGCGTCTCCTCCTCTATCCGCCGTTCGGGGGCCTTACGTTGGAGGATCCTCCCTATTTGCGCAGGCCGAGGGTTGAGGAACCTTTGGTCCCCTGTTTTAGGTCCCCGCCAGGGTTCTTCTCCCTTTCTCAGGGCGGCGTATTCTTCCTATGTGTAAAGAATGTCCCTATTCTACTGGTAGGGACTGATTTTTTTGTGCACCACTTTTTTGGATCCGTGCTTCTGAGTCCCGGATTGCATTTACACCGTTTTTGCGTGGACAACCGTTTTGATTTTCTTCCCTGAGGCTTCTTTTGCCGTATTCGGCCGGAGGCGAACCACAAAGTGCGCCGGCCGGTCTTCGTTCCCTCCTATGGAGTCCTCTCGGCAGGATGTTCAGCAGGACATATGCTTCGATTCTTCCCCCCTACTTGGGCTCTCGTTGTTCACGCACCATTGCGAGCAGGTTTATTTGTTGAAGACGGTTTCCCTTGTTTAGCATCCGTCGCCACTGCTCCTCCTGCCTCTCGACGGCTGCCCGGATGAGTGCTCTCACCCCCTCAGCGAGGCTTAAGATTATTAACCATGGAACGTCCCTCTCAGACTCATTGGTAATTCGTTTCTTCCCCTTTTGTACTGCGATCACGTACTTTTTTAATGTTAGCATCGATCCTAGCCTCGCCGCGTCTTTTCTTGGTTCGTTTTTTTGAGGTAGTCTTTGCGACTACCTCTTCGAAAGCTTTAGCCGAGTGGTTTTTTCTCGCCGAGCGTTGACCCGACTTTGAACCTCTCTCGCCGTTCCTTGCTCTATTAGGCCCCCTCGTTTTTCTTCTCGACACGTTATTCCAGTTCTTCACCTGTTCCAAGCATTTTTGGTCCTCCCTTCGTTCCCCACTACCGCTTCGTAGACGCGTGTTCCGAGCCGCCGTTGTCACCTGTCATGGACTGCTCTATCCAGGAGGATAGGAAGTACCTGTGGATCTTTTTTAACGTCTCACAGCGCTTTCCTCTCTTCGATCCGTGCGTGTTCCTCTCGTCTTGTAGAAGACGCTATTGAATCCCCGTTCGTTTAGCCCTTCCAGTAGGGCCCACATGAAGGTTCTCCCTGGTCATATGGCCGCGGTCTCTTTGACCTTCCTTCCTTTTTTTTTTTTTCCAGGGTTCCCCCTCTCCCGCAGGCGCTTTCCAGGAAGAATATTCTCTTGCTCCTTGTTTTGAGATGATGCTTGAACTGATTTCGTTTTTTCGATTTTGCTCCCGTGACGGTTGTTTCTTCCTTTCCCTCCGTGACCATGCGGCCTCGGTCGTGCAGTATTCGGTGTTTTGCCCTTTGTCATGGTCGCATGAAGAAATGGACAGTTTGGTTGCTGCTCCCACTACGTTTTTTCGCGGCGGCAGTATTCTGGTCTTTTCTCTTCCTTTTGGTCTCGTTCCGTCCCCGTATCGGTCTCCCAGACAAGGACGCCGTCGAGACGCCGGAGGAGATCTCCCTTAAGGAGTACTCTTCGGATTGACCGTTCTTGACGAGCCGACTGCGGGTCGTGGGCACCTCGTCTTCCATTCCCTTCTTGCGGTGTTGTTGGCCCTTTTGCCGTTATGCCGGTATACTCTTCCCCCCTCCTTTGAAAATAGCTTTTCCTATCTTTTATGCCCGTCTAGTCAACTGCACCCTTAGGTCGCCGCTCTCGGATTTACCTGGTCTCGTCCCCCGGTCGATTTGTATCCCGCGTCGAACACCCCTATTCACAGGCTCCGAAGCATCCCCTTTTCTCACTGATCTCATTCTCTCATATCGTGAGCGTCGTCTATTGCCCTTTTGCCCTGACAATTGCGAAGTGACTGTTGGAAATGGTTTAAATCTTTTTTTCTTCTGTTAACCCTCTAGTGCTGACGTGATTTCTTTCTGTAGCGTCGCCTTGACTGAGTTGAGTGTCCTTCGTGATGTGTTTCTCGGTGTGCCGGTCTTGTTTTTTTACCGTCCTCCGTTCCTCCGTGTGTCCTTTCACCGTCGCCCACTGTCGTGGCCGCTCGCTAAAGGTAGTTTTCTTTTTTAGGGTTTCTCCCGACTACATCTTTTCTTCTGTCTCTCCGCCCGGTGTTTTTGTGTTTCCGCCTCCTTCGATCCGTTGCGCGACATCCGCGCTCGAGGTCACCCTACGTTTTTAAAGCGCCCCCCTCTGGGGGTTCAGGCCCTCCTGCGCCGAGATCCAGAACGTCGCGGGACCCGCTGGGTTTTCTAAGTGCTTTCCTGAGCACCTTTTAACTCCCTTTTTTCATTTGTTCGAAGACTCCCCGCCCTCCCGCTTCCTCTGTTAGCCCTGTTGTTCCTTGATCCCGAAAATGTCGTTGCGTCCTACAATACAGCACGCCCCGTTCTGGTCTGCTCGCCGCGTTTCGAGACCCCGCGGTTTTCGTCGCGGCGGCTCCTCTCGCTTTCTCGCCCGGATCCGGACTTGTAGAGTTTTCCCACTGATTCCCGAGACTCTACGCTTCTGATTGTTCCTTCTCTTCCCGTCGTTGATTTCCTCAGTTCGACCTGTTCCCCCCCTCCCCAGCCCGCCCCGAGCCGTAGTTTTCCCTGGCCCCTTTGCAATGTCTTGGGCCTTGAACCCTCTTTTTTTTCAGCCACCCACTCCGCGCCAGAGCGTCACGATTCGCCCACTTGATCCTTCTTCTTTTTCCTTTCATCCCCCTCTGAGAGCCAGCAGACGCTCCCTCCTTATGGCGCTCCCCGACGCCCTTCGTCTTCCTCAAGATTCGCACCCCTACGCCTTCCGTCACCCCCGGATTGCTGCTATTGGTCCCTCCCTGGCGTCGATAGGCCGAGTCGCTTCTCCCTTCGAGAGCCTTGACTGCGGCTAGTGTCTTCGCCTCCTCCTCAGAGGTCCGGCCTGGTATATCTTTTGACGCTGAAGCACGGACTTCTCCTTCTTGTCCGATGCCTTTCCTCCCCTTATTTCCTTTTGAATTCGGGAAGATTCTGCTTTTTTTTTTTTTCGTATCCCGACGCTCTCGGACCCTTGGTCCGCGAGTTCATCTTGCTCTGCTACCTTATCGGTTTTTGAATGGCCCAGATCCCCTTCCCCTACCGCTTCTCCCCCTAGGTTTCGTTCTTGATCGACCAGTCTTTTCTCGATCTGGCCTGCACTGCCCTACGCAGGTGGTTTTTTTTTCCGTCCACTAACCGCTTGAGTCCCCCCTTTTCAGGGTGGGCTCTCGTCGTCGTTTCCACCGCCGCCCGCCCGCCGCAGGATTCGTTCTCCGCGCCCAAGGACTTTTGGTTTTTTTAATCGGCTCGCGGCGGTTTGGTTGCTTTCGGATCCGACGCTGTCTATACTGCTTTCGCTTTTTGTTTTTCACCCCTGAGCACCGTTCGGCGCCTTTGAGGTTACGAGTCATGCCTCCAGGCCGCTTACCGCGGAGGTTAAGCACTTCGGCCTACTCAGTCCTTTTTCTGATCCAACAAATTTAAATTGACCTTTTCGTCCGTTTTCCGTTTGGTCTTCTCTGCACTTTTCCTCCCCCCTTGTTAGATAGCCCCTCCCCGGCTCATGCTATCTCCCTCCTGCCTTCAGTTTATAATCTTGCTAGGCTTTGAGTGATCCCCCCCTCTCGCTGATTAGCTCTTCCCTTCTTCGACTCGCTCTCCCTCGTCCTCTACGAGGGTCGACCCTTCTCTCTTTTCACTCCTCTTGTTTTTTTTTTTTTGCCGAAATTTAGCCTCGTCGGGACGTTTCGTTCCTGAAGCGCTCCGTTTTTCGTTGGCTCGCAGTTCAGTTTCCTCGGCGCGCTGTTCTGCCCCCCGCTTCGGATCCTCCCCCTCTTCCTGCATGCTGCTGTTCTGACCTCGTTTTTTCCGCTTTCCTCAACGCAGTCTTCCGTTGATTTAGCCGCCCTTTCATCCAGCGTTTTTTCGCCGCGGTCATTTGTGGGTCATCCATAGCTCCCGTTCAGGATCTTTGCAGTCGCTCTTTCCTCCTTTTAAGATGTCGAGAGCGTGTTAGTCCTTTGTCTCTTCCTCCCTTATCTCTTTTTTAGCCTGTTTTCGCTGTCATTGCAGATCGCTTGGACTCGCCCTCACCTCCTGTCAGGCCCTCGTCCATGGAATAGATTGAAGAGGAGTCAGATTCCTGGTTTTTCCGTGCTTCTTGTCCCCGGCGGATCGAGATTCCGAGCAGACGCTGCCTCTCGGCGTCGGATGATCAGGCCCTGATTCTTTCCGCGACGTCTTTCCGTCCAGCGTCGATCGACGACTTAGGCCGTGCGCGCCTTCTTTCTAACCGAGGCCTCTTCTTCATCTCTTCGTTTAAATATTTTTTCTCCATGCTTTCGTCAAGAGTTCTTTGGTCTCCTGTCGAGCGTCTGCTCGATCCGTCCTGGCCTTCGTCATCTCTACCCCTGATAGCTTTCTCAGCATAGTTAACCACGATTTTTTTTCTCTTTATGAATTCTGAGTCGCCTGCTCTTTTATTCGTAGGCGGCTCCGCTCGCCCGGAGGCTTTTCCCCTTATCACTCTGGCGTCGTGGTAGGTCCTCCTACTTGCCTCTTTTCTTTTTAACTTCACCTCCCCCCCTTATCCACCTGTTGTTTTTCTGGTATTTTCCCAGTTAACCATCCTGCCCTCCTTTCTTCAGCCCCACCTGTCCTTTGTGTCTTTCTCTTCTCCCTCCCCCCCCCTTTCCTCCCCCACTCCCCTCCCACAACACACCCACAAACCCCCAACACCCCACCTTTTGTTTGACTTTGGAGTTGTTCCCCCCCTGTCCACACCCCACACACACATTGCGTTTTTGACCCCCCCCCCTCGTCCCCACCCACACCTTCAGCGGTACAGAAATTCACCCCCCCCCCCCCCCCCCCCCCCCCCCCCCCCCCCCCCCCCCCCCCCCCCCCTCCCGGCCCATTCTGTTGCAGCCCACAGTCTGTTATTTTGTCGCGCGTGTTGATTCTTCGCCCCGGTGTTATGAGGCGGGTTTTTTCACCCTGGCTGCTTGCGGCTGACCGTTTCTCCCTCTTTGGACCGACGCTTTCCTACTGATGTTGCGCCAAGTTGGCCACCTCTCGCGGACCCGTTTTCTCGGCCGGTCGTCCGTTGCTGTCTCGACCGGCGGTTTCATTCCCCTCTCGTCTCGCTGGCTACTTAATCTGCTTGCTTTTTGGTATTGCTGATTCTGCCTTCCGTTGCTTCTGACTCTCTTCGATGCTCGGGCTCTATCTTCTCGCCTTTTTCTCTCCTCGCTAGCGGCTCGGGTCGAAGGTCTGTTGATCGGGTCTCGTTCAGGCCTGTTTTTTTTTTCGAAGCTTTTAAGCGGCCGACTATACTTCCTGCGGGGCTTTTCGGCTTCTTCTCTGGCCCTCGCGCCTTCGGCGGTAGTAGGCCGCCCCTCTTTTTTTCGGAGCCCGCCGGGGGCTCTTGTAATGTCAGGGGCTTTTGAGCTTCGACCATAGTCCCCTGAGAGGAAGGTTCGGGTTCACGGGTCCGTCCTTCTTGCTCAACCGGCGGGGTCTCCCTGTAGTACTTTTTCGCGGTTGCCTGACCGATTTTGGTCTGGAAATTTTCCGCGCCGTGCTTGGACGGCATTTTTCGTTAGTTCTTCTGCCCTTCAACAACAACTCGCATGTTCGCTCCGCTAGGGCGAGTCGATCAACCGTTCCGGCAGTTCTGACGCGTTCACCACCCACCCGGTTTCGCGTCTTCCGGACGTTGCTTCCGTTCTCCGCCTCCCACGGGCGGAGGGAGAGATTTTTTTGTCTGCGGCCCCCTTTAGACGCGAGCCTGTGCAGCCATTGCGACGGTTCAGATGAGTGCTTTTTATTACTTCGGCTTTTTACACCCTTCTCCCCGCAGCATGACCGGTGAACGTCCCGTCAACGTTTTTATTGTGTCAGGTCATCGGTCATCAGTGGGCTGGATCTCCCGTTTCCTCCCCTTATTTCATGCGATTCTTATGACTCTCTTTCGGGTCGCCGTGATTGTTCTTTGGCGTGACGACTTCGGTGCTGCCAGACGTTTACATCGTCCGCTCTTAGTTGGCGCGATTCTTTGACTCCGCCCTGGTCCCGCGATCTGTGCAGGCGATCCTTCCTTTTTCCGTTTTTTTCCGATGACAGAAGCATCAGATTTTCACCGAGCCCCAAAGTTCAGATTCCGTTGTATCCCTTCCTTTTTTAAACTACGCTTCCTCGAGGCGTGCGCGAGCCTGACGTTTCCGTTCCTTCCGTTCATTTATCTCGCAGCCGAACGTTGTATTGTGGAGGCGCGAGCGTTTTTTCCCCGTCTCCACGCCGAAGTCCAAGAGTCTTCGCTTCCTCGTCCCTTTCGTGGGTGACTCCTCTTCCCCCCTTACTTCCAGGGCGTATTCGCCTGATTCGCTTCCCCAATGAGCGCGGTCATACTAGGCGTTTAAGTTCCCTTTCGCGTGACGCCCCCCCCTAAGTTGCTCAACCTCCATGGCGCCCGTTTCCTGGTCATCTCATCTTTTTTTCCCGCACTCTTCGTTGTGTTGTGTCCCTGATATGCCTTACCTGCGCCTTTCCGGGTTTCGCTCTCTCTGTTTAGATTCCAAAGGAGAACCTGAGCCTCTTCGCTGTTTTCGTTGTCCGTTTCGTAATGGTTTCGCTCTTAGGTCCTCCCGCCTCCTCTTTCCTTTCAGGCCGAGAGGGTTGCTCCCTTCGTTTCGTTTGAAGAGGATTTAGACTCGGCATTCTCCCCTTCCTGTGGCTATTTTCATCCCCCTGCCGGCTCGAGGATACGTCCCGATGAAGGAGGTGATCTCATGACTTCTTCCCGTTCACTGGTTCGAGCTGCTCCCCCCCCCCCCCCCACCGTATCTCTTTTTCTTGTGGGTTAACCTTGACGCGGTTTCTTCGCGCGGCTGGGGCCGTTTTGCACTTTATTTTTCTCGCCGCCCCATGATTTCCCTAATAGCGCGCCTTCACGGCGTTTGGTTAGCCGGTTTTCTAGTAGGCAAACCATTTCATCCGCTCCTCCGACTCGCGTTTCCCTGTCCCGGGCGCGGTCCGGTCGTTCGACTGAAACTTTCGGACCGCACCCCGATAATTGGCCCCGTTTTCTGGAGGCCGCCCGGCGTTATG
>Ga0179593_1300175_pt1 | contig 10698 bp, 15 predicted proteins | sample CZODoug2_1_08_16_FD_185931 | JGI IMG/M metagenome (GOLD analysis project Ga0179593, IMG submission 185931) | Vadose zone soil fungal communities from Angelo Coast Range Reserve, California, USA - CZODoug2_1_08_16fungal (PacBio error correction) | ecosystem: Environmental > Terrestrial > Soil >... | reverse complement strand
TTGTTGCCCGTCTTGCCCCGCACCCAACGTGTACTTTCCGAACCCTCCACGTGAATGCTCTTGATCCCTACCTTTTGTGATGTCGAGTTCTTCCCCTTTAAAAGTTGCCTTTCTTGTAGCAGGAGGGTCGGCCCTATTTGTCACCTTCGCGGCTGGTTATAACAAGGTCAACCTCGGCCTCTTCCTTTTTCTTCCCTTGGCCCAAAATTGGTTTTCCCCCCCAGCATTCAGCTCCTTCTTCCCCTTTCCCCAACTATCTGGTGGATGCTTGCCCCATTGATGATTTCGCGCCCTCCGGGCTTTCCCCTTTCCATTCCCTGTGTCGCGTGCCTCTCCCTCACTCTGGAAAATAGTTTGTTTTTTTTTCCCTGTCTTCTTCTCTTGTATAGCCGACATTCATCCCGCCACTTTCATCTGTTGCCCTTTCAGCACCCCCCCCCTTCGACCCCATGGTGAGGCTTTTTTTTTTCCCTCGGATTGCTAGAAATGTCACCTCAATCTCCCCTTTTCGGCCCTTCCGATTAGGTTGACCTGATGTGTTGCCGAATTTTCCATCGCCCCAACCCCCCTCTTTTACAGGTTGTTCTTTCCCGGAACTTCTCTTCAGTACACCTCCCCTGTTTCCTCCAGGGTTAACGCTCATTTGAGTGAATAATCCGGCAATCCTGGGCTCCCAGCCTGCATTTTTGTTTCGTGACCTCTCTTGTGTTCGCCCCTACTCCGAGGCCTATCTCATGTTCTTTGCTTCCTGGACCCCCCCTCTCCAGTTGAATTAATATCTGCATCCCTGTTTTCTAAGTGACGCCCACTCCTGCCCCGCGCCATGGCGCTCCTTAGATTTATAGCGGGCGCTTTCCTGTTTTTTCATTTTTTGCCGTCCCCCCTTTGTCTACAGAGCTGTTTTTTCATTCGCTTTGATCCGGATGGCCGGATATCTTCTTCCGTTTACCTTCTCCCTTTCCGGCGCGCTGTAGTTGCTCTCGATCGTCCTTGTCCCCTCGACGGGGGCTGTTCGGTGGTACTTTTTCTTCCCCTTCCCTGAGGATTTCCTTGTTGTTGCTGAGGTTATCTTTACTGGTCCTTGGTTGGCAACGATTGTTTCAATCTCTACTTGGCATTTCGTGATGGTGGACGTTCTTTTTACGCTGGATAGGAGGTTATTCTCTCATACTTGATTCTCGTCCGGTTTTTCTTTTTACGATCAACTTCCCCAGCAGCCTTTAGGGGTGGCGTAGGCGCCTGAGTCGGAAGGCCCTTCTTTAGTGGGGCCTTCGCTTTTCTATTCCCGCGATGGCGTTGAATTAGTCCGGTTTCCCCATTTTCCCCTCCCTTAAACCGCTTCCCGTCCCTTCTCGTCCTTCCCTGATGGAGGGCGCGAGCCAGCGGGTCCTTGTGATTTAAACTCTCGACTCCGATACTTTCTTCTTTCCAGGCGTTTACCCAATGTTCAAATCGTTTCGCACGAGGCGATCGTGGCTTCCTTCCCACCAAACCCTCCATCCCACAAATGATGGTGCTCCTTCTCCTTCTTCCTAAAAGTGTTTCCAACAGGGCCAATACGAGAAGGGCCCTTCTCGTCTCTCTGTTCCCATGCTATCTCGAGCAAAAGGACCACTTCTTCCCCCCCAATAAAGATAGACGGTCCCTGAAGCTCTTTGCTTTCCCATTCAAGGTGAAAATCATCAAAGATCTCTTCCCTTCTACCTCCTTCCCCTTTGTTGTGAGTCTCTCAGTTGATTATTTTCCCTCAAAATCCTTTTTGAAACTGGCCCTTCTTTGAATGTTGACGCAAGCCTTTTGTCTTTTCCGTTATACGACATTACAGATCTTTCGACGGATGATGCGTGGTTTCCCTCTTTTTTTTTTTTACCATTTTCCGAGCCCTACCTTCCCCCTTTCTTGTCCTCCGGTCTTGTTTTTACCTGACGCCCACCGTTCGTGCTTTTTTTTTTTTTTGGACCCTCTTTTTCTCCTTTGCAAACCTCTCGTCTCCTGCGTTGTATCGTTAAACTGCATCCCTGTGTCTCTGCTTCGCCCCCTCCGTTATCTTATATCCTTCGGCGTTTTTAGTGCTGGTTCGTTTTCCCCTGAAACCCTGGTCTTTTCCTCGAAGACTTCCCCCCCCAGTGAGGACACGATCAGCGGACCCTTTTTCAAGCTGCATACGTTCAGAGAATACTCCACCCTGCAAGGTTACTTTTTTTTAGGTTTTTTTTGAGACCCCAACGAGACAATTCCCCCCCCACCTCCGATCCATGACAACCCCGCGAGTAGTTCCCCCATCGCTGGTTGCCAAGTCTTTGCGACAGTCGTTTTTCCCAAGTCCGATTACCTGTTCCCCCCTAATTTCCCCCGCGAAATCTGATTGAGACCTCCCCTCTCAAATCTTCCGGCCCCCCACCCCGTCGACACACTTCTCTTTTCGTTGCCCCTACCTTCCATTAAAAAGGTCCGTGGTCTACCCCCTCTCGGCCGCTATCTTACTTTGCTTCACTTCCACACACGCTCTTCCGTCCTCTGCTCGGAAGATTCATACCCCCCTCTATCCGTAGTCCCGAGATCCCCCTGACTCTCCGTTTTGCGGCGCGGTCATGGGGGTCTAGGCCTTGGTGCTCCCGTTTAGTGAATTCTTTTTTGTCCGGTACCCCCTTTTCGACAGTTCCCCCCTCCTCTTTAAGTCTACGTAAGGCGCCAACCCTGAAGGGTGAGCGTCAAGCTTACGCCCAAACTGCCGGCTGGAGCCCTCTTTTTGCAAACCTTTTAAACCTAACAGGATAGACGTTGGTTCTGCCCTCCTTACCTCTTGGTTTTCTTTTTGGTGCACGATGGTTCAATTATTGCCCGTCGGTATCCTTTCATGTTCGGCCGCACTTACTCTTCGATGGTTTTTTCCATTGCACGCGCTCAGGTTTTCAGCGCCCGCTTGTCTGCTTTTTTTTGATGCTGAAGTGCAACTGGATTTCCCTTTCGATGATTGAATTCGGCGCTATAATGAGCCTCTTTGACCCCCCTCCCCATGAATCTGGCCCTTCGGTTAGTGCGGACGAGAGCAAGAGTCCCGTTTCTTTTCTCTTGGCGCTTTGGAGTTTCAATCCGAGGAGTGTCGATTCTCCTTTATTTGTCTTATGAGGGTTTAAAGCATGTGTTGTATCCTCTTTTGACTGCGCCTGTGTTTCTTCTGGTTTTCGGCGGTCTAAAATGAGTGAAGTCCCTAGTTTACCATTTGATGCCGTTTCGGGAATTTTGCGGGGAATGCCTCTTCCCCTATGCCATTTTCTTATCCCCCCCTGGGAGTGGTCCAGGAAAAGTGTAATGTTTTGTTTGTAATCGGGGGAGTTTTCCTCTTGGCGTCGGGCAGCCCGGATTCAACGTCTCTTCTGGTCTTTTTTTTGAGGATTATGTGACAGTTGACCGGGTAATGACGTTCGTTAATCCCCCACAATATTTGGCCTTCCTCCTCCCGCCTTCTGATCCCTCCCAAAACCGACCTATTTCTTTCCTCCCCCGCTTAGTTTTTTTTCTTTAGTTGTTAGGACACCCCAATCCCACCACTTGACTTTACAGCTAACAGAAGATGGTTTTTCCCTCCACCGTAAACTGGTTCAACGGTCTTCCTTACAGACTCCCGCGATTGTCAATGCCCTAAGCTACTTTTCTCGCACCCAAAATTTTTTTTCCCACAAGCCCACGTTCCAAAATAAGGCTATCTCTCTGGTTACTACGATTGCTTCCCTCCCTTCCTTGTATAGTGTCGGCCATCCGAAGCCCCTCTTTGTCCTTCTTACATTTTCCTTCCACGCCTTGATCGTTTTTCGCCTTTTTTCCGAGGTCTCCCCAACGGTTTTTACCCTCCGTAGCTCCCTTCCCCCCGACAATATATGGTGTATCCCCCACCTTTTTTTGGGTAATTTTCGACTTGGAACGGCTCTCGGTTTCTTCCCCGTCTTTCTTGATTTTTTAAGGATTCCTTCTTCCTCTTAGACAAGCGCTTCCAATGTTGCTCCATTGAAATTGCCAGCCCCCCACACCCCTGCGGCTGTTTATCTGGATATTCAATTGACCCACCTCCCTCTCCTCCATTGTTCTGCTCCTCTAGGGCTTGCGTCCAAGATGACCTACGGTCTCTTTTTCCCCCTCTCCTCCATCCTTTCCTTTGTGCCCCCCCCATGGACTCCTTTGGCCAGCAACCCTTGAAAGAATCCGTTCGCCATTGACTTTCCCCTTCTAGACAGGAAAACGGTCCCTGCTTTGCGTCGTGTTCTTACCTCATTTTTTTTTTTGATGCACGAGGTGCATTAGGCGATTTGGATCCTCGCTGGTCGTGCAGGTCTAACCTCTGCCAGACACATACTGAATAGGAACTATTCTCCCAATGATCCCCTCTCCCAATTACCGATGCGCGCCCTGGCGATGTCGTTCCTCGTGCGGTTTTTGATTTACGTGGGGTTTGCCATGAATCGGGAATATCATTTCGTTTTTCCCCTTTTCGCGCTGTTTTTCGCGCTTCCTTCCTCTTTCTGCTTTTACCAGACTTTCTCTTCCCCGTCCTTTGTTCGTCTCATCCCGGGCCGTGTCCCTTTCCTACCGTTTTTAGCTCTTTTGTGGGGCTGTGTTTTTTTTCTATTCCATCGACATTCGGCGAGCGTGGTTTCTTTGGTTTATTCCCTGTGGCACCCTACTTCCTTCTGTCCCGCGACTTGGAACCCCTTTTCGTAGTCTGTGCTATCTGCTCCCTTTCCCAGTTTGGTATTTTTTGTGATGTTTTTTCTGTTATATGTTCTCTGACCACTCGACAAGGTCATCTTGATTTGCGTTTCTTTCTTTCTTCTCGTATGCTTGCTTAAGCCCTGCGATCTAGTGGGTCCGTCTTTTTTACGTTTGCGTCTTGGCGTATGTTTCACGTTTTCGGTCTTCACATTTGAGAGGCAATCCAGTTTCCCCCCAGCCCGCGCCTAGGGCTTCTCTATCCTCTTATTAGGTCAGAGGAGACTCCCTTTTTTTCAGTTGTGGAATGCCGTGATGAACACTCGAAATTCCTCCCTAGATTTTGCTTTTTTCCGAAAAGTTGCAATCTCGTCTGGCGCAGTTAACCCAACACCTTGGAAGCTTCTCGTAGAGGTATAAAGCTCGGAAAGGTCGCCCAAGGCAGTTCCTTGCACCGAATTTCTCTTCTAATATCTTTCCCCATGATGCCTCTTTCCTTTTTGCGCCATGAACCTTCCCGCCCCACCCCTTCAGGTCAGAAGGGCCTTTGCTTTCTCTGGAAGGATGTACACTCCCCCAAAGAGCCTCTCGTTTTCATCCTCCGTTTTGTTTCTCTATCTCTTGTCACCATCATTGCATCTCGTTCCTAATGGTTACACGGGCTGATCGGCGTTTGTGTTTTCCTCCTCTAGGGGTTTCGAACGGGCTCATTCGGACAGTATCTGAAGGTTCCTTTTTAGCGTCCTTCTTTGCTACACTTTTCCCTGCTTCCCGGATCCCCTCGACCCATTTCAGTAACCCCTTTTCTTGTTGTTGTCAGCCACGACCTCTTGCGTACTCTTCCCCCTTTCCGGGGACCCCCCCCCAAATTCGTAGTAAATTTCTCTGAGTTCCCGCAACTGGAGTCGCTGGCTACCGTCCCTCTCCAACTTCCCCTTCAATCCTGTTCGTCGAGTAACACTGTAATTGCCGCTCTTGGTTCCCCCCTTTTCTCCGCACATCAATTCAAACACTCCGTCCGGCCCCCTCAGAGCCTGGATCGCCCTTGCCTCCTCTTAAGCCCTTCCCTTTTTTTCCTTTTGCTTTGTTGAGCGTTCCGGAGACTACCAACTCTATCACTCCTCCCCGTATCAACGCCTAGTTCCTGTGCTTTGGCTGCGTAACCATCGATTGTTTCAATTGCCTACTTCCCTTTTCCCCCTTGTCGATCCTGTCTTTTCCCACCAAATTTCCTCCGATGTCTACTCCGCACCGGCCCCTTCCTGAACATTTTCCACCGTATTTTTTCCACGTTCCGAGAGACCTCGCACCTACAGCTTTCTCATTTTTCGATTTGGCTGATAGAAGCTTTCCCTCCTCTCTTTTCCCCATCCAACGCGTTGATTCCACGCCCTCGCTGCATATCTATCGCTGCCTCTTCCTCTTTCCCCCCCCCCCCTATTATCGTTTTTTTTTGATTAAACGCGCGCAGGGCTCCCTTTTCTTCTGATGATGTTTCTTCGTCTCTGTCCTTACCCAAGATATCTGTCTCGGTACCGGCCAGTAGCAAATCAAACCTGGTCCTACGTCTTCTCTTCTTTCTCGTCCTTTTTTTCCGGCCCAGGTTCCGTTTGCTATTTCCCCAGACCACAAAAAGACGGCTTTCTCCCCTGCACCTGATGAAATCCGTCCCCTCGAGGACGTCCTTCTTTCCGTTCGGTTCACTTCTGGTGCCTTTTTTTACACTTTGTCCTTTTTTTGGTGAGCGGTGTAAATGAGACAGCGTTCCCCCCATGTTAGAAGGGCTCAAGTCAGGCTCTTAATGTTCCTTCCCCACCGCCGTCGGTTCAAGCCAACTTGAAATTTTTCGCCGTGTTTTTTTTGACAAATTGTTCCAGTTTCCTCTCAACCATGCTGATGACCTCTTTTCCCCCATCTTCACCCTTAAGAAGTCAACATCCACGGACTGGCCCTCGTTCCTTTGAGGCGAGCGCATGAGTTCCCAGTTTTTCGTGCAGTGCCCAGAAGTTTTTTTTCCACATAAGTGATTCTCCACCCGGAGTTGTATATTTTTCTCCTTGTTTCGGCTTCCCTAGATTCCCTTTAACGGTTGGATTGCCAGGTCCTTGTCCTTGAGGTCTTTTTCCCGCCTTTATCCCTCCAAGAAGGACTCTTCCCACGTGCCCCTCCGGATGCTCCCCTTCTACACGTTGGAATTTTTATCTGTCCGCAATAGACATCTCGCGGCCAGGCCGGTTTTCTGTTGCCCGACGTTTGAAGTGGTTGGCATCCTGGGGCTACGTGGTGCGATTTCCGTCCCCCTCGCTTTTGCGATTTCTGGAGTCGGACCCCCCCCCCCCCAACCTTCTTGACAGTGGCATGCGTTGAGGACGGTTACCTTGGTATGTCTTCGAAGGGGAAAAACTTTTTGCAAGGTGAAGTTGAGTTTGGAGCTTTCCCCCACTATCTTGCCTTCCTATAGTGGTTTTGATTAGAGATTAGGTGAGTCCCTCTCCACCCAGAACCCTTTCGAAAGGCCTACCAGCAGTTTTTCCCCTCCACCTAATTGCTTCAACGTTAATCCCCCTGCGATCTCCGCAGATGCCTCGTTTAGTGCGAGTGTGTATTCCCTCGCACACGGTTTCTCCCCGATCCCGAACCCATTTTCCCCCCCTCCGTCCACAGGTTCTCTTTTGTCGTCTCTTAATGCCTCCCGCTTCTCCCTTTCTTTTTTCTCCGATTGCACTTTCTCGGACTGCTCAGGCCTTTCACTTTTTTCCTCGGATGCTTTGCAAAAGGCGACCTTTGTCACTTTTTTAAACCATGTTAACCTTTATCCCTCTAAGCCCGGACCCCTCCTCCCACTTGTATTTTCCCTCCCTGAAGTTCGGGGCGCCTCCCTCAGGGGAACGCTGGCCGCAAGGGCCAGTTCCTGTGTGTTTTTCCGCTGCATCCCCTATGTCGCGGTTTAAGAGCGCCCTTTCATTACCATTTTCATTTCGTCACGGCGTTCACATCGTTTGCGCTTGCTTTCAATCTTCGCTTTCCCCGTAATTCCGATGGCGGCGGACGAGAGTGCACAATGTCCTCCGGACTCCATACGCACCCACTCCTTTTTACCAGGTGTGAGACCCTGTCCTCCTTCTGAGGGCAGACCACTCAACTTCAATACACTTACCGCTCATGTGTGAAGATTTTTCTTTTCAATTCCCGCTTCCGTTTTTCTCTTTTTTTTTTCTCCGCCTTGTTGTCGTGCACGAGGCCGTGAGAGACTTCGGACTCTTTCCTTCTTTTCCCGGGTTTCTTGAATTCTACCTTCTACATTCGAGCCTCTGTTCCTCTGCCCCCTCTAGGTCCGACCCTGTTCATGCTTTCGTCGGTTTCCTTTGTTTGTGTTTTATCTAAGCTGCATCGATTTTCTGCAGGCGTGCGTGACCCTTCCTCGATTGTTTTCCCTTTTGCTGTTCCCTCTATCGAGGTTACAAGTCTATTGTTTTTTTGTATTGCGTCGTTCAGAGTGATCCTTCTCTTTTTTTTTTTTTTTTTTGGACGGTTAGGATTTTTGCTTCAATAGTCCGCGACATCGGGTCTTTTGGAGTTGTTGCCGTGAGGTGGGATTCGGACATTGTGGTTTTTTCGATTCTCCTGGCATTATCTTTTTCCCCCAGTTACGATCGTGCCTCATTTTTTGCGGTTTCCCTCTGACTTGTGTTCGGTGATCGTTGGTCCTTCCCTTCAACTGCGGCACCCCCAAGTCGACTTGGTCATTGGTTTCGTTTATGGCTTTTCCGCCTTCTGAGTCGTTTTTTTTCTTTGTCCCGATGGCATGAATCGTGAATCGGTCGTCCCCCCTCCCGCCACCCTTTCTTCGGGCAACATACCTTCCTTTGGGAGCGGAGCCACCTCTCCTGAGAAAAGACTGTATGGTGTTTTGCCCCCCCTTACAATCATTTTATTCGGTCTCTTTTCGTTCAGGTCCCAAACCCACCAGACTCCTGGACTCTTCTCAATGCTTGCGCCTGAGCTCTTTTTTTTTCATTTTTTCACCCCTCAGGGTCAGCACTTCCCTCAAATATACGGCGAAGATCGTTTTCCTTCTTCTCCCCGCCTCTAATCTACCCGGAAACCACGACCCTTTCGTCCCCAAAAAAATTACTCGCTCAGGCCGCCTGTCTTCTTCTAGTGATTGAATCAAATTTTCTCTATATTTTCATCCTCCGTTTGAGAGTGTTTGCCTGTAATTTCACATTTTTCCTCTCACATCCTGTAACCCCTTGCTTTCTTAATTTTTTTACTAAGCGACTTTTTCCGTGGTTTTCATGGCGCTTGGAAATACTCGACGGAGATTTTCCCTTGTTTTCTGTTTCAAATTTTTCTGCTCCTCAGTGATCCCCGCGCCCCATTTTCGCACTTCTCAAATCTGTCTTCGTGTTGGTACCGCTCCACGACTCCCTGTTCCCCCTCGACATCTTCCAACACCCCCTTATCGTTTGCTTTTTTCTTCTCACCCCTGTACTCTCAACGCCTCTTCTCTCTCCTATCATGTTGCAGTGTTTTCACCTGCTTTGCATCGCTGTTGCGAACCGGCACTGCTTATCGCCATCTCCTGCAACACTCCCTCCTGACACCTCCTTCACTCTAGCCGATACGCTCAGTGCGCCCACCCTGTTTTTTTTTTTTCCACTTGCCTTTTTGACCCCACGAGATCACCTCATCCCCTATCTCCTGACTTACCACTGGCTGCGCCGTCCACAAGCCGAAAATTTGTGCAAGTTCTCCCCTCTTTCTTTTTTCAAAAATTACACGTGCTCCCTCCTTTTTTACCCCCCTTCTCTTCAGCTATTCTATTTCCTCCACAGCCGACGTCATCGTCACTCCAAAACCACCTTCGAGCCGTACACTTAGGTCCCTTCCCTTTTTGCACTACCCTTCCGCCCCACAAAAGGTTTCCTCATAACCTCAGATCATCCTCCGTGCCAGCCCCCGCTTCCCTCCCAACACCCTCGAAGGTCCAGATCTGAAATTCGATTTCTTCTTTCTTTTGCCCACCCCTCTCCAGCGCCTCTCGGACTTCTTTTTCCCGCAATGGGACTCTTCTTTTTTTCGGTCATGTCTTCTTTCTGTCTAATTTCCCTGATGATCTGTCTCGTTTTTGTGCCACGGATCCCTTGACAGGCTACTCGTCGCGCTCACGTTTCCTCGGCCGCTTTTGCCCCACAAGGCCACTTTTTTTTCCAGACACGACGCCAAATCCTGCTGGATCCCTTTCCTGTTTAGAAATTTAACTACTATTTTCATGGATCGTGAAGTGGGACATCTCTTAATTTGCTGGGAAATGTTCCCATTTCTGGGTTGTCTCTTGTGCAAGGATACGGGTCATTCATTTTTCCGAAAGCCTTATTTCAGCATTATTTTGTCATTTTCCCTTTGAACCTTTTCTTTTTCCCCCCCACTTTCGGTTAGAGTGTGCTGCCAGGACTGTCAAGTTTTCATTGTAGCGCTTGAATGCAGGAGTACTTTCTCGGCAGACGCGGTTTTCGCTAATGGAATAGTTCTAGAAGCCCATTCTGGAGTGGGCGTGCGTCCTCCTGCGCTGAATAAGGGAGTAGGGCCTCCCCCATATAGGATTGGATCCCCTTTTGCTTTTTTAGTTTTATTGTAACTGAAGGGGGACTTTACAAAGGTCTCCCTTGCTCTTTTGTTTTTTCTATTTAGTAATCTTGAATCATCTCCCCCGTACCCCAATTCGCTTCCGACCCATGCTAAATTGTTCGGAACTTTTCTTTTTTCAGCCCACTCTCCTTCCAAAGCCGATCCGCCGGTTTTTAACGTTTGTTCTTGGGTTATGCGTTGAGACCCCGGTTTTGTCCCTCTTGACGGCCCTCCACTTTCTTGGTCTGGAGGCATTCTTCTTTGTTTTCTGGACATTCTCTGCCCCTGAATCGTTTACTGCCTGTTTTTTTGGCCTTTCCTTTTTATGTCGTAGTCGTTGCCGTCTTTGATGCCTGCAACCCT
>Ga0179593_1707252_pt1 | contig 10699 bp, 14 predicted proteins | sample CZODoug2_1_08_16_FD_185931 | JGI IMG/M metagenome (GOLD analysis project Ga0179593, IMG submission 185931) | Vadose zone soil fungal communities from Angelo Coast Range Reserve, California, USA - CZODoug2_1_08_16fungal (PacBio error correction) | ecosystem: Environmental > Terrestrial > Soil >... | reverse complement strand
ACCTTTCTCCCCTATTTCGGGATCCTCTCTCCCACGACCATGCCCTCGGATAATTGGTAAACACCCCCTATATGAAGAGCTTTGCACACGCCTGTTTGTTACACATCCGCGAAGATTACTCCCGCTCGGTAATCTTGAAATTAGTACCGTCCCCCCCCCCCAAATTCCCTTTTTCCTTTTCAACATCTGAGTAACAGGACAGGACAGGAAATGGCCCAGTTCTTAATTTCCGCGGTATTAACCCCCCCCGTGACAGACCTTCCACCCCCTCCCGGTTCAAGATGAAGATTGTCTAACTCCCCGTCTCTGATTACCGCCCGGCGTGCGAACGAGCTGAGTGTCTTTCCTACAACGCCGAGGTCACGGAAGTTCAGTTTTCCCTTCCCATGAACCTAGCGGAAGGTTGTAGGTTATGTATTCGCCTTACCTTGCAAATTTATGGGGTTATTTTTCGCATCATCACGGCTGTGACAACCCCCTTACCTTATAAATGTCCGTAAGGCTTCATCCAAATTTCCCCCGAATCAGCTACTGTGATCGCGATTGTCGGCGTACTGCCTTCCATCTTTCCCCTTGAATGTTTCACCTTAGGAGCCTTTTTCTCCCTTTTCTCCGTCCCCCGGCGAGATTTCTCTGAGCGCATTGCGAAAATGACTATATTTGCATGTCTCCCGGTCACCAGAGTGTAATTTAGCCTGTTTTTTTCTCTACCCCCCCTCTGCCATTTTCTACCTCAAATGCATATGAGTAATTAAAAATACGCTGCGTAAAACATCTGATTTCCCCCTTACCTCCTCTTACATACCCATGTGCCTTTCATCAACTTAGCTTATTCTTTTGTTCGGTCCTTTTCAAAAAGCAAATAATCCCAGAGGCGTAAATGTTAGCGATCACAATTGATTCACCCCCTCTTCGTGGAAGATTTTTTTGTGACAAATAACCCTTTCCCCTCTCCCTCTTTCCCCTTGGTTTTCACCCCCCCTTCATTTATTCGCGTTCTGTGTGTTTAGCTCTGAAATCGTGCCAGGCGGCCTCATTTTTGGTTAGCTCTCTTTTTCTGTGAGGAGTTCTATTTCCTTGCTCTCTAAAGAAAACGTTGTGGGGCTCGCAAAGCAAGTGGGTGGTCACCGTCAGCTTCCCTGTTGTTCGGCGGGATCTAAACCCTTTGTTTGCTTCTGCTCTCCCCCCTTCTTCCCCAGTTTCTTTATGGGAAGATTAATTCTGCCGCTCCCCACCCCTCTCAGGCCTAAGACCAGCGACGTACCTGTTCTTCCGGATTCTCCCCTTCCCCGCTTTCTCTATTTTCGACAGAGCGTAACCGGACCACATAATCTGAACTGAAAGCGGAGACACTCCAAGACCCCCCCCCCCCAGTTTTTCCTTTGTTATCTGATATCACTTTCCCCTTTCCCCCCCCCTCTTCGAATTATTGACTTACACTTGCCCCCTTTTTGCTCTTCGTCATGTTTTTCGCCCCGGACCAATACACATTTGCTGTTCCTCTTCTCTTTTTCCGCCGAGATATCGTTTTCGTGCCGGCACCAATGAGTCCATCCGCCCACCCCCGTCCATGCCACGTTGGCCATTCATCTTGGACGGCCTTTTTTTTTTGCCATAGGTCACCACACTTTTTCGGATAGTTACCCCTTCCCTTTGTCCCAGCCCCACGTTGCCGAGATTTTTTCGTAATTCGGTGTTGGCCGCCCATCAGCCAAAGTGGGCGGCGTCCTTTTCCTTAGGTCTTCCTTTTTTCTCCCCCTCCTGTTCTCCCCCGTAGAGAATCTCTTTTTCCCTACTTTTTCCTTTGTTTTGTAGGTATTATCGCTACTTGCGCAGGAGGTGTTACCCCCCCTTTCCCTCACAATTTTTTTAAATCGCAGCCCACGGCTCTTCTGTAGGGTCTGCTTTCAACCAACCGTTCTTCCTGCGGATGGATCTTTTCCTATTGACATCGCCTTCCCGAAAAGTGGTTGAAACCTTGGACTCCGCAAAACTTCTTCCCCTGGACCTCCCCCCTTTGCAAATGGTGGCCTTCCGTGTTATCCTTTTCTTTTACGCCCCATATTCGGCGTTCAGATCTGATGCCTATAAAAGCACTTTTGCGACACCCCCCATAGAAGTAATTAACCCTGCCTCGTGGCATCCCAGGTTCTTTTGACCCGAAATGTTCTGGCTTCTCTCATGAAAGTGATATCCTCTTCCCATCCACCTTTTTCATACCCCATCCCACCCCATAGTTTATTTTCTCCGCTCTAAGTTGTCTTTCGGTTGGTCCGTTTTCACGCGTTTTTCCCCCCTGCGAAGATCTAGTCCGTACGTGTGCTCTTGCACCTTTTTCCTTATTTTCTCCCACGGTTGGGATTGCCTTTTGCAGTCAATCTTCCCTTGGACTTACCTGTCAGCTCCCCCCCACTTAAAGCAAAGAGGTTTTAGATCCTAACTCAGTAACTTTCCGGCCAAATTGATTCGTCTTGCCAGAAAAAGTTTAGATTCCTTTTTTTCATTGACACAACGGCTACTCCCCCTGACTTTGGCGTTTGCCCTTTGTAATAGGGAAATCATCGCAACTCGCCCGAAAGAAGCGTGTGCACCTTTCCTGTAGCCGAACGGTCCCGGCTCCTTCCCCCCGTATTTTGCTATCCTTTAGGGATCCTGGCCCGTCCTACCTCTCTTATCTTGCGGTCTCAAGCCTCCGCGAAGACGTCGATTACTTTGTAAGTGGCTGATGTCGAGGGGTCGTGATTTACCCCCTCCTGAATTTCCGTGCATAGTTCAGTTTGGAGTAAAATTTTCTTCCATCTGCCGTTGCCCTTGGGAATTTGTCTCTGACCACCTGAAATGCTAGAGTACCGTGTCGCTCCACATATAGTTTCCTTCCGCCCCGATCCATACGACGAATACTCCTCTTTGCGCGTCATTCATTTCCCTCCCTCAAGTAGACAGAACCTTTTTTTCCGACCTGACCCTTGACAGACACCTTTTTCCCGATCTTTTCTCTTCCCTCTGAAAGTGGAAAATCCTGACGGGGAATTCCTGGCTTCCCAACTTTTTTTTTTCTTTTAACATTGCAGGTATTTCCGATCGCAAATCCAAATTTTACACACAGGAATCGACCCCCCTTTTCGCCCTGCTTGTGGATTCTCACCCTCTTCCGGTGCCCTCCCCCAAATCTTTTGACTTTAATTTTGCTCTACGGTTTTCTGTGCCAGTCTTCTGCACTGGTTCCTCCTTTTTCGGCTTTTGCTCAGAGACTGCAGTCCCGCAGCTGGACCCTTTTTCCCCCATTTTTTCACTGGCATTTTATCAAAACGAGTATGTCTTGACAGTTCATGTGCCTTTCTGTGAGTTTGCATTCCTCAAGATTTTCAACCAAAAGGCGTGTGCTGTTTTTTTCCGACTCCGATTCCGGTGGTGTTTACCCCCCCCCTGTATCCGGATTCTTTCCTAATTTTTTTTTTTAAATCCAGTTTTTTAGTCGAGCGGGGAAGCGGACCTTTCCGTATCTCTCTTTCTTCTCGTTGGCAGAGGATATTTGCACTTTCCGACTTCCGTATCACATGATTATCAACCGTTCTTTTTTCTTCAACTGCCATTCCTTACCCCTTATCCAGCCGCACAGCCAGAAAGAGCAAAAGACTTTTTGTTTCCCTTTTTCTTTAACGTCGGGCTCCTTCCATTGATTTCGCTGGCCCCACAAGCCGGCATTGATCTGCTGTACCTTTTCGATTCCCCATCGATTAAGTCGGAATTAGATTCTTTTCCTCCCCCCCCAAATTCTTAACCAATTTAGTAGCTTGCGCTTTCTCACCGTTTATTTCCCGAGCTCTAACCTCGATGTTTCTTTTTTTTCCCTGCGATGATTCAGCTCCCCGCGGACTGCCGTGGGTGGGTGACGTATCGCAAGGGGTTGTTCCCAACTTTGTTTTTTGATAACTACATGCAATGGTGCACCCATTTTCTGCCACCAATTCATTCCAAGTTATTTAACTCGAAAAGACTAAACACGTTTTTTTTCCTGCTTGAATTTTCGTGCCCCCCCCCCCCCCTAAGACCTTCACTCTTGGACCTCTTTGTCCCCGGAGCGCGATGGATCCTCTCCTTCTAGAGTTTTCTCGATGGATCCGGTGCTACAATGTCATCGGCTTTTCGAAAACCCTCGTTTTCTTCTGGCCCCCCCATCCCTTTAAGCATTAAAAAGCCGAAAATTTTTCTCACACTAATCCCCGATGCGTAAAACATCTCCATTTAATCCCTAGAAATAGAAAAACTCCCTTTTCCCCCTTAGAAATTTTCGCGCGCTTGCTTCGTTTCACCCAACTCTAGACGAGCTGACGGCAAATCTGCCGCTCCCTCCCTTGACTATCCCGATTTTCGTATATTTTTTTCCCCCCCTTTATTCTCCGGCGGGAAATTTGAGGTTCTCTTTGGCTTAAAGTCTTTCCAGATGAGATGGCAATCGTTAGTCTTCTTCTTCCGGGCCTTGTTTCCCGCCGGCGTCTTGATGATTTTTCTCTCCCCCCCTGACCCTAAACTGAAAACTTCCTGTTCTACTCATTTTTTTTCAGATTCAGGCAGGCCGCGCGGATTCTCCCAACCTAGTGTTGCGGTAAGTGTCTTTTGCGTTTTATTTAGTTGGAGCCTGAAGTACCAAGGAAGCTTGTAATTTCTAGAAGCCCTGCCAACCCCTTGATAAACCCAGCGTCCGTAGAATTAGTGATCGCCCCACTCGGTCCCAGAGATCACTCATACTACCTAACGGACCCCCCCCCCCAACCCCTTACGGGTCGAGCGGAGACAATCAATAGGAGACCGTCCACACTGCCTGTTCCTTTTCATATTCATTTCTATGCGCCTCTCATTCCTTTCTGAATAAGAGTATTTGCTTTTCTTTTCTTCAGGATATGGTGTTTCAGCCATTTTTGACAATACAACTGTTTCTTCTGATTCACGCCGACTTATCGTGTTTGTTCGGCGGATAACGCCCCGTCTCAATCACGTACCCCCCCCCCCCAGGGCCAGTACTTTCCCTCCTTGTTTTTCTCTTTTTTTTATTCCCTATTTCGCCCCAAACACTTTCGGATCAGGCGGAAATGTCACCCCGATCCGGGCACTGTTTTTTCTTCCGTTTTTAGGGCGCCTGTTGTAGACCCCAACAGCTTCCGTTTTATTCCTCTTCCTTTTCTAAAAATCTGTCCCCTTAACCACATCTAGCGAAATACTATTTCTTTTCAGTTTGGTGAGAGAGATATTCTCCTTTTTTTTCCCAGCTGCAGGAGCGCCGTCCCCCCGGACTGACCCTTTTTCCTCCTCCCCCCACCCCGTCTGCGTTGCTGTTTCCTTTGTTTCCCCATCCACCCCTCAAATCGCAATACGGGACCTGGAGGATATTTGACGTAGACTTTTTAGTTCCTCTTTCTTTTCATATGGACCCGACCACAAAACACCAGAATCCGCAACAAGTGCCTGGTTCCTTTGAATGTGGATCCGTGTTCCTTTGATGTTCTTACGACCCCCTCCTTCCTTCTCTGAGAACCTTCACAGCACCGGTGTATTGTCAGGTTCTGAAACCAAATAGCATTTTCTTTGCAAGCACAATGGTCACCAATCCTTATCGGCCTTCCCGACCTTCTCCTCGCTCACTAGGAAAATGAAATGTGAATATCCAGCACGACCCAAATTTCCTGTCGTCCCTCGGGATGTCTAAGATACCCAGTTTCCCCTGTTAGTGTTGGTCCGTTACTCTTTTCTATCGGGCGCCGATCAGATTAAGTTCAGTGGGCGCCCCTCATTCGGCCTCTTTCTTACGTGAATATGTCCGCTGGGGTTGCATTGTTTTTCATTTTCCCCCTTTTATTCTGATTCCTTCCAAAACTGCGCACCAGCACTACCCCCCATATGTCGACCCTGAGCGAGGAACCAGGTTCCCTTCCCGGAATCATTAACCACCCGCTTTTTCTCGCGCGTCCATACCACGTTTTCCATTCCCGTTCATGCCCCGACTCCATCACCCAGAAGTTTCCCAACTTGATGGAGGACCAAGGTCACGATTTCATCTTTCTTGATCCTTCCCTCCCTCAGAAACGCGGTCATGGGGCACAAATCGTCGGAGCCGACCGGTATTGCTGACACATGCCCCCGTCCCTCTTTGCCTACCCCCCCAATTTCGGTTTATCGCTATAACGTTGAACCGGCTCCGTTTCCCCTTTTTTGACCCCACTTTGTTGTGATGGAACTCTTTCGCTCGCGACGTCCGAGTCTGGATCAATCATTGCTTCTCCATTTGACGACTGATTTTCTGATTGTTCTTTTTTCCTAATAGATCCCCCCAGTTTTTTTTCGTTTTCCTTCCCCCCTCCGAAATTCCTTCTTAGTAACGTGGCTCTCCCGCGACCTTTCCCCATTTCACTAACTTTGCCCTATTTGCGAGGATGCCTGCGAATCGTGCCTGCAACACCGGGCCCTCAATGGTCTCTTCTCCTTTCTCTGACTACTCCCCCGCGGTTTTATCGGATAGAAATGGAAAAACTCTCGTTTGACCCATGGCCCTTTCCCCCCTCGGTATGATTGCACGATGACATCCTCAAACAATAATACAAATTACCTTTTTGCCCCCTGGAATCGAGTTTCCCTACTCTTTCCCTCTTTCTAGTAATATCCAGGGTAATGGGGCCATCTCCAACGAGTTTCCTTGAACTTCTCTCTTCCCCCCCCGGTAGGATGAGAAAATGGCCAATTGGTCCCCAGAGGTGATCGTCCCGGTTCGGGATGACCTCCGGCCCCTTGTTTCCCATGGGTGACTTCGACTCGCGGTTCATCTAACCTTTTTTTTTTAAAATTGAATTGGCGTGTAATAAGTTCAATTTGCCCGAGCGATCTTTCGTCAATGCCTTCGCGATTTTACCCCCCCCTTCTTTTTGCATCTTAGTTTCTTGCTGCGGACGATTAAGGTGTGTGTTCCAATTATCTCCCTTCTTACGAACTGGCGCGGTGAATAATTTCTGATGATCACACTTCCCGAGTCCTCGGGAAGTCAAGTGCCGTATCTCTCTCTCCCTCCCGTGATGGTGTAGTGAGGACGCACATTACGAATTACCCTCGCATACCCCGTTTCCCGCTTCCTAAACCCCTGACCTCTTATACTTTCCCCAACCCCGTTCCTCCCAATCAATCTCCACGAATTTTGTTCAAATGCCGAATGCTGCCACTGAGCCCCTTCCCCGTTTACACTTGAAATTCGTCACCAGGAATTTTTCCGCATTGATTCTTTTTTTAAAGAGTACTTTTTAAGGCAGCTCTATTTTTTCCCCCCCCCAACACCCACCTTCCTCCATTTTTTGAACCAATTGTCAAGAACTTCCTGCGTTTGCCTTCCTTAACCCCTTTCATAGCCACCTTTTCCCTTTCAGCGACTTTCCCGAACCTCATTGTGTTATGGTTACGCCTTCTTGATTACCCCCCAACCATCCCCACTAGAATTTGTCCCGCTTATCTTTCTTACAGGTTCATGCCTGTTCTTTTTTCACTCTCGCATCCGTCCCTCACTTCCTGTTAAATGCACACCATTCATTCCCCTTCAGGATGATTGTTCCATCAACTTGGCATCGCGCACTATGTGAATTTCGGCAGCACTCCTGTTCCCATTCTTTAGCAATGGTGTTCCCCCCCGATCGTGACTTGCGCCTCCCCCTAGTCTCTCCTCGGCGCTAGATTTCTGTTTGCTAACCTCCCCCCGATATATTTGCCTTTACGCATTTTCTCTCCCTGTAATCCTATTCCTTCCTTCTGGTGTCAGATACACCAACTAATCCTAAGGTCCTCGCCTATAAATTTTATCCCCATCATGGTGTGTCCCCCAAATTACTTGACCATTTACCCCGATCCACTCTCACCTCCAATTTCGTTTGTGAATTTCTCAAAAGCTAAAGGTCTCCCTATCAAACGAAATTTTTACTCCCCCTAGGGACTAGTCTTTCTGCCTCAAATTTACAGTCAATAGTGTCTGGGCTGTGACCCTAAATTGGATAAGAGCGTTCAAGGGTTTTCTCCCTTCTATCTCTTTTGAAAAAGTCATAACAAAGAGTCTCGCCCTCAATAGTGAGTGGCCCTCGCCGTTGACCCCTTTTTTTCAGTATGGGCTTGACTTCACAGTGAATTTTTCCCTGAATTTAGGGGCCCCCGCCTCGCATAAGAAAGTGGTTTTCCCTCTTTAATGCGTTTGGGCCCCGTTATCTACCCACTGGTGCGGTACTTCCTTGCGGCGTCTCGACTGTCTCGGCCCCCTCCCAGATTACTAGCAATACTTTTCCAGTGGTCGCCTTTCCGTTGTAAGACCCGAGGTGTCCCTTATCTCCCCTGAACCGAAATATGAGAGTCCGATTAGTTCCTCCTCCGCTTTTGAAAAAAACCCCCTAAAAACACATAGAACATTGCTAGCGAGAACCTAAGTAAAGTCCCCCCTTTTCGCAGTTTTTCCGTGTCCTTTTTATTTTAACTTCAAGTCCCGCGGCTGAGAGAGAATACGGACCCCCTCCTTTTTACACGCGGTGATTTTCATCGGTATTGGTTCTTCCCTCCTCCTTTTTGCTGTCCCACTTTCTCCCCCAGAGGCCTTCTTTTCAAGCCGAGATTTTTGTTCTTTATGGGAACTCAACATAACGCCAATACACATGAACTGTCCCCCTTTAAGATTCTGTGAGGCGTAATTTCCCCCGTTTAGTATCCGTTGAATGTAACCCCGATTTTCCCCGTAACAATCTCCTCTAAAAAAGGTACGTTCCTTATTTTTCGTTGTAAGCCAATAATCCTTTTTTTTACTTTGCGTTTTTCCTCCCCTTTTTTAGGATTCGTGTTTTTTCCCCTCCCTCCCCCCTTTGAACCTCCCTAACTATCGCTAGCTTTAGTCCTAAAATCCGTTTTTGAGATCTCTCTTCCCTTTTTTCCAGATGGGGTGTGGAAAAAACCCCTTTCCCCCCCCTTTAGAAGAATATTCCCCTTAGAATCCCCACGGACGCTTTGTTCTTATGTTGCACACCCCAATAACGGCCACACTTGCCCGGCGGAGGATATTTGCGTTTTTCCCCTCGGCCTTTGAGACGATGTCCCAATTTGTTGGGACCCTATGGACTCACAAGACAACCACCCTTTTTCCTCTTTCCCGTTTCTTGTGGCGGGCATGTGGATCACTTTCTTCTTTCCAGAACACCAACGACTCTCTTTAGGCGTGAATCAGCTCTGAGCCCCCTCGCCCAGCACCCGAGTTGTCTTTCTTTCGGAAACCCCAAATAGCCGTTAAAAATCTCGGTGATCCCCAATTTTTTTTGTAATTCAAGAAATCCTTCCCTTAGGCTGAACCTTTCACAGAGAACACCCCCAGACCAACACTGATTGTGGGGACGGTCCCCCTCATGCATATTAGTTCTATGTGTTAGGGTTTTCAGGTGATTACCTATCGCTTGCGATCGGTCCCCTTCAGTTGATCAAGCCCCTCTTACGTCCTTGTTCCCGGGCCTATTCGGAGTTATTTTCATTAAATAATTCCTTTTTTCTTCCCGCTAACCCTCCCACAGTCCAAGTCACGATGTTTTTATAGCCGCTCGATCCCTTACCACTGTACAATCCTGTCACACCACCCCTATAAGAGTTACCTCCCAGTATTCTTCCTCTCTAACGGTACTTCTCAGGAACCACCGATACACAATACGCCGGCGGTCAAAACCGCGGCTTCCCCCGTTCACAGAGGCCCCCTCCATCTTTAACCCCTTAAGAACTCGAAGAACTCGGTGTGCAACACCGTTCCGCAAGGAAAGAACTTTTCTTTTCTCCACTTTTCCCCTAGCTGAATATCATTGGGTCCCTATAACGAATTTCCCGCTGGGTCTTTGCAATGCTCTACCGTACCCCCTAGCGCGATTCACAGTAGCAGTACGTGATTTCCCCTTTATGTGTTCCTTTTTAATTGGACGTCTCCCTCCCTTTTTTTCCTCCTCGTCTATTTTGTTCAAACCGATATTCAGTTGACAGCTGGGGAAGGACTTACGTTTTGTATCCCCAGAAGAAATGATCGCGTGGAGCCCCCCCCCCCCCCCCCTTTCCAGGAAACTATAGGAATGTTAGACCCTGCTCGAAGACCACTCTTTGTCTCTTTTCTTTCGAAAGTGCTAATCGAAGGGTCCAGAAAATTGAGGGTAAACTTTTCTTAGCCCGAACCCCTTCTTCTCCCAACTCTGTTATCTTCTTAGCGGTCCATAAGATGAGGGTGTCCTTTCAACCGATGGTCTCTTTTTCCTGATGATCCTTTTTCCCAAAAAACCTTCCCTTTTCACCTGAATAGCCCACGGTCCACCTCCCGCTCTATGTTTACTCGGTGCAAAGATCCTGAAACCCCCCCAGTTCCCTCCTCCCCTTTGAAAATGATGCATCCTGTGATGTCCTTACCTTTATACTTTTTTACGTTCCAAGAAGGTGGTAACTGTGTATGATCCGTCCCTGACCTCATTTGTCTCCCCCCCCTCAACCCCTCCTGCAGTCATTCGGGTTTGATGCAAGAAGGGGTGAACGAAGTTTCACATGGCATATCACTTGCGATCTTGAGTTACTAGATCCCCACCAGCGGGCGCTATTTTTCTGTTACTTCAGTGAGTTACCAATCTGGTCAAGGTTGAAGAAATGGTCGGTTCGGCTTCCTCCTAGGACAGGCGGG
>Ga0179593_1682936_pt1 | contig 10699 bp, 11 predicted proteins | sample CZODoug2_1_08_16_FD_185931 | JGI IMG/M metagenome (GOLD analysis project Ga0179593, IMG submission 185931) | Vadose zone soil fungal communities from Angelo Coast Range Reserve, California, USA - CZODoug2_1_08_16fungal (PacBio error correction) | ecosystem: Environmental > Terrestrial > Soil >... | reverse complement strand
CCCTTCAGGCTTTTCACCTCCGCCTATGCGTCTTTCTTTCTTTTCTGAAAGGGACCTCCCCCCGTTTTTTTCGCTTTTTCCCCTTTGGCGGTGACACGGTTTCTCCTTTCGGTTGTTTTTCCCGTCGCCGTACGCTTTGAAGCGGGGTTTTCATTTTGCAGCAGGCGACCTACTCAGGGAACTCCCCAACAAAGAACCCCATTTCCTGGGTTGTTTTTCAACACACTCGCTCGAAAATTCCTCTTTTTTTTCCTTTTTTTGTTGAACGGCCTTACTTTTTGGCCAACATTTTGGAGGCGAGAATTTTCCACCGCTCCCTCCGAGTTACACCCCCCAGTTTAAAACGGGTGCCCAACCAACTCACTAGTGCGTATAGACCTGGCGAAGTTTCGGCCGAGTTTACCCACAGGAGGGAGGGTCCTGTTTTCAACGGTTAAAACCCCCGTTAACACGTTTTCCACAAACCTTTCCTCTTCCCCCTTTGGAAGGGGACCCCCCCCCCCTTTACCGTTCTTTTGAGGCGCCTTGATTTTCGGGTTTTTTTGTGGGTACAAAAAACTTTTTTTTCTCATATGGGAACCCAACCCCTGTGGTGCCCTTTAGGCTGTAGTTTTGATCGGCACTCCCCCCTAGATGCGGATTCTCTCCTCTCTTTTTTTGCCCCCTTAAAAGCTTTCCCTAGAACCCCTTTTCTCCTTTTGGCCAGGTCCATGATAGGAGACCTTTTTCTAAGGAGCACCCCCAGATTGGGGTCTGGGTCCGTCTTTTTCAGAGACGTGTCCAGGGGGGGTCGCGGGCACACCCCCCCCACCCAAACCAATTGTCCATTAGCTCCCCTTTTTCCCGGTCAAAAAAATAGACGTTCCTGATGGTTCTTCACAACATCATCCTTTATTATGCATTTGAGGTCTGATTCTTTTCTAGCGGTCTATTTCTTGTTAAAAAAACCCAAAAACCAAGGCGGATTTGAATTTTTTGATTTGAAATGTCTCCGTATCGGGGACCTTTGCTGAAAACCCAAATTACGCTTAGTGGGAGATCCCTGATGTTTTTCGTTTTACCTTCTCTTCAATGAATTCACCCTCCCTGACCCTCCTTTGAAAGGCGCTCGACCCCTTTTGTCGCGTTTGGGTACGCGGGCCTCTCGGATCGAGGTCAGCAACTTTTCTTCCACCGCGCGACTAATTTTGCGTGAGCCTTCCTTTTGGACCGTGTTGCCTGGTTGGCCCCCTTCATTTTACCCCCTTCCGGGAAAGTTCTTTCTTTGTTTACGGTACCGGCGCCAGAGCAGACCCCCATCCCCCCTCTTTTTTTTTTTGGCTTTTTTGCTTTCCGGTAGAAAATTCCCCCCCCCCCCCCCCGCCAACTTAAGGACCGCTTTGAACTTCCAACGGCTGCCCCATCCCTTTGGTGGGTATCCAGTGTTTTAGGCGGGCGGCTTTGGAAACAGATAGTTTGAGTCCTTCCTTTTTTTTGCCGGTATTTTCCCTTTTTTTGTAGTGAGGTCGTGGCATTTGTAAGACGACCCCCCCCTAGGACTTCTTTTGTAAAGGGCGAAGTTGTTTTTTTGATCTTTTTCCCTCCCGAGGGTGGTTTTTAAGGTACGTTCACTTGCTCCGTTTCCTTTTCTTGTTTTGGGACCCCAGGTCGATGCGCTGACCCCCTTTTCCTTTGGGGGACACCTTTTCCGGCCTTTTGTTTCTGGGACTCAAACTATCACGTTGGAAGGATATCGTGGTCCTTGCCTATTTCATGACAAAAGGCGAAGGAGCTTTTTCCCTTTCCTGAGGTTCTGCGCCGGAGCCCGCCGCGTTTTGGGGACAGTAAAGCTCGTTCCCCCCAACAAACTGGTATGAACCTCCTTTTCATTCACTACCCCTCAACAGTGTCTCATCCCAAGAAGGTTTTTAAACTCCGCGGCCTCTTCCCCCACAACCTAATTTTTTGCGTTCCCCAGTCTTTGGAGGTCACGTTTGGCTTTCTCAGAATCCAAACATTCAGTGTTACCCCCAAATTCAGAGAGAGAGTTTTCTTTTTGAGTTTCACCGTCCCCCAACCCGGGTTATTTCCATGGCATTGGATGGTACGTCGGATTGCCGACCCCAAGACCTATGAGGGGGGGATTGAGCTAGGTTCCGGTCGCTGGTTTATTGGGCGATTTTTTATTTCGGTTTCCCGCTTTTGTGGTATTCTTTCGGTATGGGTTGCGCCCTCCAAAGCCCCCGAAAACCCTTCTTTTGCACCTCAATTCGTCTTTTTTGGAACGGGGGCGTTTACCCGTTTTTGTGCCCTGTCTTTTTCTTTCTGGACGGGCCGGGTGTCTTTTTTTTTGTTTGACCCTTTGTCCGCGGTTTTTCTTTTTTTTTTTTTCTTTGTTCGCCGACCTTTTTTTCCCCGATGTTAAAGGGGTTTTTCCCCTCGTAAAGGGGGGCCGCCTCCCTTTGGTTTTCCAAGCGGGCCACCCCCCCATCTTCGTTGTTTCTCGAAGTTTTTTCTTCAATCCCCCTCCCGTAAGTCTTTTTTTTTCCCAAAAACACTTTGCCGGGTCAAAAAGTCCCCCCCCCCTTTCCTAAGATTCCCTCACGTGTTTTCTAATTTTTTTTCCTTCTGTTGGAGTGCAGAGTGACCCTGGTCCCCCGAAATTTTTTTACTTTGGGTCCGTGAGTTCCTTATCTGCCGCCGGACCTTTGAACTTATCCAAGGTTTTTCTCCATGAGTTTGCGTGGCTCATGAATTTAACGAATTTTCCCCTGGAAGTTCTGGGGGGATGTTCCTCCGGCCACCTTTCCCTCTTTTTCCCACCGGTTACAATCTGGTTTTAAGGGCCCACTTTGACCTCTTGTCAATTCCCCTGAAAATTCAATGAGATTGGGCTGTTTGATAGACCTTCAAATTTTCTTCTTTTTTTTCTTCACCCGCGGGTCCCTTTTTTACCTGTTCCCCGACCCCTCTTGGCTTTTGGACCATTTAAGTTTTTGGCTCAGGGCCATCCCAAACATGGGGTTTTTTTGCTTTTTTCCTTTCCTTCCTCAATTTGCGGTGATTCTCTTTTTTTCAAACTCTTTGTCTTGCTCAGTTCCCAATACCACTCACCGGCATTGTCCAGTCCTGCTAACCCCCTTGGTTGTCCCCCCCCCCCGCGTTCTTTGTCGCCGGGGAAAACTTTCCCTTTCCAACATTAGACCACTGCTGTGGGCGGGTTCATTCGGTTTTTTAAGGCTCCCCTTTCTGATATTTGAAGCCACACGTCCAAACCGTTCCTGATTTTTTTCATTTTTTTTTTCTTTTTGACGACCCAAAGTTAGTTTCTTCTTGTACGGACGAAGTTTCCAGTGTGACCACCGGGAGCGAAAGGGGGGGGCAGTTCTCTTACCCACCCTCGTCGTTTCCGTTTTACACAAGGTGCGCTTGAACAACCAGTTGCAGTGAGATCTCCGCCGTTTTTCGAGTTCAATCCTTCTTCTGCATCACCCCGTCCCTTCCGCCCACACCGGTTGCCGGACTTTCTCTACCTCAGGATTTCCGGGTTTGTCGTTTTTTTTTTTCGGTATTTGCTTAATTTTTTTTTTCTTATCGAGACCAAAAAACCAAATTGCCTATTTTCCCTCCCCCGGGACGGGGGGCGATTTTTCTTTTCCTCCAGGGAGGACGCCTTTTTCGTGAGAGCCATTCCTCAGTCTATTTTTGCGTCTTGAGCCATGGCCCCTCGGTCCCCTCAAGCATGCTGTTACTCCCTTTTTTCAGGAGGCGCACTAGTGGCTAATCCCCCCCCAAATACCCGCATTTTTTTTTCTTGTCAAAACCACCATCCCCCCCCCCCCCCCCCCCCCCCCCCCCCCCCCCCCCCCCCCCCCCCTGTCTTTTCGCGCCCCCATTACCGCCCTTCCAGTGACCTAGGAACGCTCCCCTTTCGGGCGTCCCACCCTCACAAGGTCCCTTTTTTTTTTGACCGGAAGCAAGTTTCCTGGGTTTCGTAAGGCACTGTTTTCCCGAATCTTTTTTTTTTTTGGGGGGGGAACTTTTTCATTGTTTCGCTGGGTAGGCGGCACCCTTCCCAGACCCGATTTTTCTTTTTTGCTTCCGGGCCCGCGGACCCCTTTTTGATCTCTTCTCTTTGGGGTCCCAGGTCCGACTTTCGCCTTTCCCCCCCCCCAAAACCCAACAATCGCTCTGAATTTTGGATTTTTGGTCGAGCGTTTTCCTTTTTTTCAGGCGTTTCTACGCCTGCACCCCCCCCTCGTTGATGACCTTCTTTGGGTTTTAATTGGTACCCAATTTTGGCCGCGGCTACCCCTCTTTTTTGTAGCAGCCCCAGCACGCGACCGTTAACCCTTTTTTTCCCTATGGGGGTCGCTCTTTCTGAGGCCTTCTTTCTTTTTCCCCCTGCGGAACTTTTGCGCCGCCAGTTCAAGCGGTCTGTGTTTCAGACCGGGGCCGCCCCCACCCCTTTCTTGTCGCAATTTGCCTTGCCCCCCGAAACCTTTTTCAAGGTGATGCATAGCGTTTTTGCCCCCAAATAGTTTCCTCGGGCCGGGGGGACCCCTTTTTCGCCCCTCCTGAACCCTTCGCCGTTAAGCCCCCTTTGATAGCCGCCCCCCCCTGTTCTAGATGGGCGCCCCCGCTTTTTCCTTCTTGAAATTGCGCGCTTTCCCTTTTTTTTTTTCAACAGCGGTTGCGTGGGCTTTTTTGATTTTTTACCACTTTTTCCGGGGTCCAAGAAGCCTGGGTGGACCTTACCCCAGATTTTACTCCGGGATCTCCCCTCTCTTTTCCTTGTTCGGCCCCTTCCACCTCCCCCAACCACTTTTTCTTGAAATTTTTTTCCTTTCAGGCTTCGTCTGGGTTTTTTGCGGGGATCGTCTCACCAAGCCCCACCGTTATTTTGGACTTCTCTTCTTGCCTTCCGATGGTAAAAAGCCAGCCCGGTTCTTAAATCAGGGGTTTTTTTTTTCCCCCTGGACGACCGAGGACCACACCTTTAAGGAATTTCCGCCTGCGTTGCTGCCTTCTCTTCGTCGAAACAATTCGGCCCCCTTTTTTTGGAGGCCACTGTCCCTTGTAGGCCGGCCTTTTTTGCCCGAGAGTCCCAGGGGGGCCCCCTTCCCTCCAATGCAGCCGGAAGTTTTTTTCCTCGTCCGGGCGTTTCGCTCCCGCCCCCGGGATCGCTTTCTTTCCGGACGCTTGTCACCCACTTTCGCTTTTTACCCCCCAGCGTTGGGTTTTTTTTTTCCCCTGTCCCCTCTTCCGAGGGAACCGGAGCACGGTCTGCTACCCCGTTCGCCGATTACCTTTTCAGAAGCGCGCCAATTTCTTGGTTTTTCCGCCGATCGGCCCCATTGTAAAGGGCCCTAAAAAAACGGCGGGTTTCCCTTTCCTTTGGAGAAAAAAGTTTCTGCCTACCCCCCCTTTCTGAATGGCTTGTTCCCCCCTTCCCAAAAGCTGGGGAACCCCTTTTTGACCGCCAAGTGTGTGGGGGACATGTTCCCGTTGGTGTTTTGTTCTTTTGGAGTAGGTTTGACCCTTTTTTTTTCTCGAAATCCGCCCACCCCACAAGGTCGAGAGTGAAACAGTCTAGTCTCTTCCCCAACGTTTTTTCCATAATTTTTTTTCTGTTTTTTTTTCAAAGGTCCCCCCCCAGGCGATTTTGCACTTGTGCCTTCTCTACTTTGCCATGCCCCCTGGCGTTGCCTGCCCCTTTCCTCAATCCCCTTCGATTGATCAACTGCAGGCGTTTCTTTGTGCGTTTCCCCACAAAACCAGCGCTCCCCCCGGGACCTTCCAGACTTCGCAACCCTTTCCTGTTTTTTTCCCCCCACCCTGGTCCATTTGCGGATTTCTCGCAAACCGATCTAACCCCAACAATACAAAGCTTTTTCCCTAAGTTCCGGGCGTTTCCCCTTCTCTTTTTTTTTTCTCGTTTGTTTGTTTTTTTGACGGGTCATTTCCGAAATCTTTTCTTAGTGGGTCGGGTATTTTGTCCGGTGACTCGGTTTCTAAATTCCTTGGTTGGGAAAACGGTTTTGGTCTGGGTGTGTTTTTTATGTTTTCCTTCCCCCTTGATTTGGCCTTTTCAGGGTTTTTTTTTTTTTTTTCCCCTTGCAAACAAAAAAAAAAACGTGTTTGCCAATCGCGTCTTACCTTTTCCTTTTTGTAAGAAGCATGTTTTTTGCTTCCTGGTTGACTGGCACAAACATGGGGTCTTGTGGTTTGGGCCAGTGTTTCCCCCACTTTCTTCCCCGAAGTGAGTTAAACGTCTCAACCACACCTCATTCGGCGGTTCGAGTTTGCTTAGAGGTAAGAACCTTTTAGGTGTTTTTCAAACCCTTATTCGTGAACTACCCCCCCTGGGTCACCCCCCCCTTTACCAACCTTTTCTCAGAAACCCCCTGGGTACGTTCCAACCCGGGTCTTGCCTCTACTTTTTTATTTAAATTTTTTTTTTTTTTCTGTTTTTTATCTGTATTTTTTGCCCAAAACCCCCCCCCTTATGCTATTGGGGACACCCCCGACTTTTTACGGCGGTTCGATTCACCTTTCTCCCTCTTTATTTTCCCCACACCAAACTCTTTCTTTTGATTAGCCCAGGCCGGAGTTTCCGTCCGACCGGTTGGCCCTTTTTAGGCCATGCCTTCCTCGAGCTAAAGAGTTTTGATGTCGAAAAGATGTTTAATTCGACGCCTACTTTTTGGCCGTGTGTTTTTTCTTCGTTTGTCAAACGGAAACCCCGAGATTTTTCTTGTCCTGTTCCCCGGTTGCTTCGCCCCCCTTTTTCTCCGGCGTCAAACCCCCCCTATTTGTTACTTGTTCCTTTTAGGGTTCTTCACTTTTCCGTGCGTTTCCCCCTGAGTTTGGAACTATTTATTTTCTTGCCTCGTTATCGCCCGTTTTTCGTTTTCTCCGGGCAGTTGGTCTGCTGACCCCCTTTTTGGACCCGCCTTTCTTTCTAGCTTTCCGTCTGACAATTTTTCCGATTTTTTTCAAGCGGGGAAACCCTTTGTGGGGGTTTTTCCCTTTGAAGGCGGCTTTCTGTCGTCAGGCCTTTCTCTTCCTGAGGGGCCTTCCTGGTTTTTTCTCAGGACCCCCCATCCCACCCAAGGGCTGACTCGAAAGTTTGCTTTCTTTCCCTTCCATTTGGGATTTCTGGTCCGTTTTCCAGTACTTCCATTTGGCTCCCTGATCTTCTGCCTGTACGGTTTACCAAAGTGGCCGCCGGAGCTTTTTTCTCTTTTCCCCCAGGGTGATTTCACGTCTCCCAACGGTTTTTTTTTTCCCCCCCGGAAAAAAAGTTTGACTTCCTCTTGAGCTCAAGCGCCTTTTTGGTAGGTTCCTAAATTTTCCACCTTTTTTTGTCGCTATTTCCACGGGAAGATTTTTATCTTTCCCCTTTGTGTAATAAATTCTAGTTGAGCATTACCGGGTTTCATTCCTACGGGCCCCATTTTTCGCTTCCTCCTGAGGGTCGTTGCAATTTGTTTTTTTCCCTTTTCGCAACTATTTTTTCTCTCCCAGGTTCGCCGTTGTTTCCCGTTTTCAAGCCGAGGGACCCTTGGTTTTCCTTCCCCCCACAGGTGACTCTCGCCGAGCTCGACGCCGTTTTTTTTTTTTTCTTTGGGACACCGTCTTGTGACCCCCAGATCGAACCTGTTTTTGACCCAACCGCTCGGGCTTTTCTTCCCACAAAACGGACCCCTCGATGAAATTCGGACTGGGTCCCCCTGGTGGAACGTCGTAAGTTAGAGGTTGCCCTGAGTTCACCCTGCGCCGCGCTTTAACAAAAAAAACTTTTTTGATTTTTTTTTTTCCCCCCAACGTTTCATGCCCCCACTTTTCCCCTTCCCCCACTTCTCTGGACTGTGTTATCCATCGCCGCGACTTCACGTCCCTCTGGTTTTTTTTCCTTTCAAAAAATTTTTTTTCCCTTCCCCCCTCTTTTGTGGCGGGAGGTTTTCATTTTTTATGACGTACTCCCCCGTTCCCAAAACAACCCATCGCTCCCCCTTCCCCTTTTCTCGCGTGCCTGTTGGTTTCGGTACCTTTGCGGTTCTCTCTCCTGGAATTCGCAGTTCTATGCGGGTCCAGTCCCTTTCGGCCCTACTTTGAAGATGAATAGGTATTGGTTGTCAGTCACTTTTTCTCCCCCCCCCCCTCCACATCTTTCCTGGCTGTTCCGTGCCATATTCCCTTCTTTGATGCTTACAAGGCTGCCCCTTTCATGGGCTGCGGCCTGCTTTTTTTTCAGACGGAAGCCGCCGCTGGCGCCCGCATACATTCTTTTGTCCCTCCTTGCTAAGAGTCAAACCGCCGGACTTTCCCCTCCCCCTTCTCGCCACGTTCTCTTCTCTGTGCGGCAGACTTCTCCTTTTTTTATAAGTGAAGGCCCCTTTTGAATCGCCGTCCCCCCACGTCCCTCCTGATCAGCGAATGCGTCTTTTTTTCCTCACCCGCGACGTTCTCGTCCCTACTCTTTACCCTTTTTTTTTTAATCCGACGAAATTACTGTCCTTTCTCTGAAAGTCTCCCTTTTTTGCCCTTAGACATCTACTTGGTCCGCGGTCGAAGTCCCCCTCTTCATCGCTGGCTCGAAATTTATTCCCCTCTCCCATCAGATTTGTTCCTTGGCCGTCCCTCCCCCGCGTGACGTTTCTCTCTCTTTCCCCACAAGTGTTTTGACGCGATGATCCGTCCCGATGCTTTCCCTCATGAACAGCCGGTGGTACTGTTCATGATTAGCAGCGCCCCGTTTCCCTTTACCTTCCGCGGTCCCTCGATATTAGGTAGACCACCGCACCGACCGCTCTTCTCGAGGAGAGGTTGAACCTCTGTCCAGGGACGATGAGCGAGAAGTTTTTTTTCCCTTTTTCCCTCCCTACAAGGCCTTCTTTTCTTATAGGTCCTTGGCGGCTTCACTATCCTCGGCCGTCATCTTCCCCATCTTATTTCGACCCTATCTCCTGGACCCGTTTCTCCTTGCTTAGATTGAACCCTTTTTCCCTTCCGAGTGCGCGGGCTTCAGCTTCTTTTTCTGACCCACGCCTCTGGAGATGAGACCTTCTTCTTTTTTTTATCGTCCGAGGCGGCGCCTGGACTCCTTCCCCAGAGCTTTCTTGCATGACACTTTGCAAGAATCTGGGAACGAAGGCTCAAGTGAGTGATTTTTTCTTTGCGCTGCACCCCCCTCTTCCCTCGTCAATTTCCCCTCTTCTTTTTGCGCTCCGACGTCAAGATCTTGACTGTGCAGCGCTTATCACCCCTCCCCCTTACCTACCGGACTTTCCCGTCGATCTCTTTTTTTCCCTGACCGCGGGCTCAGTTTTTCTGTTTTTAGTTTGAGACCCCTTGCCGACAGCCCCCATTCAATGAGGATTTCCGAGGACTCGTATTTCTTTGTGATTGATTTTTTCTTTTAAGGGACACCCAATCATGAATGACGTTTTTCCTTCGTTTTTAGGCCGCGCGAAGTTTTAAGTTTCGCCTCGTTAGCTCAATTTCGACCTTTGTCCCTCCCCTTATCTCCTCTCTATTTTCGTATGTATTTGAGACCCCTCCCCCCGATCAGTGTACTCCATCTAGGTTTCGCTTACTTCTCTGCATAGGCGATCCCCTCTGTCCAAGTCCAAGAGTTCCCTTCCTCCAGGAGATTGAAAGTTCATATTTGTTCAGTGTTCCCCTAAATGAAAGTCCCTTTATACTGAACCCAACCACCGTTGATGCCGGGCAATGGCCTCTCCCCGCCCCCCACCTGCGATAGGCACCCTTTCTCTCTCACTAGGATCCTCTTCTCTTATCGTCGTCCCTTTTAGAGGTTTGTGACCTGTTCGATTCCCCCACTCTGATGAGGACGCTATACTTTTTCAGGAGCTACTTTTCGTCCTTGAATGGCAAGACAACAAAAATGAGCCTCAAAGGCTTAGTCCCCCTCCCTTGTTCGTAGATCCACACCTTTCTTCTTTAAGATCTTTTCTTCCTTTTTCCGATGCAGAGTTCGATCAGGACGCCCCCTCGAGTACCCTTCATTTTTTTCTCGATCGCTTTGTCCGAGCGAATGTCCATTCCCGGTAAGGGATCGAGACCCTCTTCCGCGGACATTTCCATGTCGGGATAGGCCGCTTTCTCCCCCTTTTCGACCCACTAATCTCCCTGCAGCCCCTGATGAGGTGACGCCCGGTCGTCTGCACCTTTTCTCTCTCGGTTCCCTCCTTTTTCCCTCACATCTTTTTCAACTCCCCTCTCCCCCATCTTGAGCCGTGAACGCCCGGTCGCTAGTCGACCGTTCTTGTCGATAATTGGGTGCCCCCCGCCGCGCCCTCTATGAGGGGGGCCTTCAAATTTGCAGCCCGCGCTTGTTTTTCTTTGAATTTATACCGACCCCCCCTTCGGCTTGTCTCCCCCACAACCGATCGTGTCGAAGCCCCGGGTAAGGAGTTGGTTTTTGCATTGCCCCTTTTTTTAGTTCACAATGAGCCTCCCTCTCGCCCGCCTCCTCAGAACGACGATTGTGTGCCCACCTTTTGTGAAGTGGATTGTCGATCTCTCCCTTCTCAGGCATTTTTCAAGAGGATTTTCTTCTCCCCCCTTTCGTTTATTGTTATCGCCTGCTAGAACCCTCCTCCCCCCCTCTCAACGAATTTTCACTCCAGTTAAGCCACGCGGATTTTCCCCCTCCCCATCCCTAGAACCCGAATAGCCAGATATCTCCTAG
>Ga0179593_1636097_pt1 | contig 10699 bp, 8 predicted proteins | sample CZODoug2_1_08_16_FD_185931 | JGI IMG/M metagenome (GOLD analysis project Ga0179593, IMG submission 185931) | Vadose zone soil fungal communities from Angelo Coast Range Reserve, California, USA - CZODoug2_1_08_16fungal (PacBio error correction) | ecosystem: Environmental > Terrestrial > Soil >... | reverse complement strand
CCCCTTTTCTTTCTCTGTCTAAGCGATGGGTGTGAACTCCGTCGACCTTTCGCTTGTGTCTCATTATCATTTCGTTCTGTGCTCCACCGCTATTCTGTCCTCGATTTGGCCGAACCGTTGGTGGCCCGACATACGCTTTACCCCCCACTTTAACTCCTCAGTGCATGCTCAAATCCTTGGTTGTTGCAATCCTACCGGTGCACTCGCCGTGGTTTCCTTTCGTGCCCCCTTTGTCCGTTCCTGTCATTCAGATCCTTTATGGACCGTATGCAATTTTCCTCGTTCCTAAGGTCGTGCGCTTTTATCCCCGAAGCCTGCCACTTGCTCAATTTTTCCCTCGAGTCTTTTTTGCACCTTCGGCTTCCCTTTTCACACCCCCTTTCCCCCGGATCCCATCTGATCGGCCGCCGCCCTCCCTTTTTCCTCTCAGCTACAGTTGCGACATCCTACGGTTTTCGTAGCATTTCAGATTTTAAGGCTTCTTTGACCCGCGGCTCCGTTTAACGAGTTTTTACCTCTTCTCCCCGGAAACTTTTCCCTTTTTTCTCTTTCGTGCAGGACCCTCACTTTCGATTTCTGGATTCGGCCTTCCCGACTACTAATCTGCCGTTGTTTGTCAATTTCTGGCGCGGCGTTCGTCCTGCGGGTATGTGCTTAGTCCAAAACCCCTTTCTGGCTTCCCTACTGTAGCGCCGACCCAAAGCGCAAAACCTGCCCCTTTGTCGGTTTCCTGCGGTCCACCCCTGGCCTTTTTTCGGACAGGCCCCTTTCGCACGGGCTTTCAATCTAGCGTCCCACCTCGAGATGATGTCCACCTAGACTATCCATATAGCTTCAGGGGTTCCATGTCTTGATTTATCCCTTTTTACAAGGGGCCTCCCTCCCTATTCGGAGTCTCTTTTTTGAGGTAACATGGTATTTCCTCCAAACAGCATTCTCCGGCGCTTTCTTCGCGCTTTTTGCTTGAGTCCTTTTAATTACCCTTGACCCCTCTTCACTCTTCCTCATCATACCCTCCTACCGTGGACCCCACTGTTATTTCCTTTTGCCTCCCGCTTTTTCTTTTTCCATTCGGCCCGACTGCCTTTATTGTAGGAGTTTCCCCTGAACCTTCTTCCGTTTTCAGCGTTAGCAATTTTTCGCCCTTGTCCCCCGATCGATTCTCGGAAAATCCTGACTTTTATTATTTGTCCCCGGCGGAGCGAGTCGTTGTCACAGGCGAGATGACCTTTCCCTGTTTCGCGGGATCCCACTGCTCTGTAGGATTCAGCCTGTTTCGCGGGGGCCTGGGCGACTGGTTCTATCTTATGGGCCTATTTCTCGATGTCCCTTTTTTGCGACCTCCCCTCCTGACCGACGGGACCACTCGCTCTTCACTCCTTTCGTCCCGACTTTGTGGTATTTCTGCGTAACTGAGTAACCCCTTTTCAATCGGGGTTTTTTTAATCCTTTCTGTTTTTCCCTTTCCGACGAGTGTTCTTGCCAGTGTCCTCCCTATCAACTATCGATGTGTAGGCCTACTCCCCCCTGTATCTTTCGATCCTCCTTTCGGTGAATCGTTCCTTGGGGTTTTTGTATCTGCTCTCCTCCCCTCTCCCTCGGAAGGCGACCCCTCCACCGCGGTAAACCTTCCCCGGTTCTCCTTTTACTTCGCTCCTTTTTTTTCCGGGAGGCCCCATCGTTAGTTTTCTACGGAGCCTGAGGATTCTCTCCCCCTTTTCGGTCGTCCGGACCCCCCCCCGGACCCTTTGGCCGAGGTCACTTCGTTAAGCCCAGCAGCGTTTTTATTTTGGGGTTATTTGTTTGGGGTTGGGGTTGTTTATGGCCCTCTTTTTTTTTTCTTTATTTTTTCCCTTTTTTTTGTTTAGGGGTTTGTTCTTTTTTTGTGTTTTTGTTTTATGTTTGGGTTTTTTTTTGTTTTTTTTTTTTTGTGAATTTTTTTTTTTTTTTTTTTGGTTTTGGTTTGGTGCTTAGGTAATGGCTCCTTGTCGCTCTGATTTCCTACGAGGAGTGTTCCACATCGTACCCCCCTGTCGCTGCCCCCCAGGTAGCATGCTTCTTCGTTGGTTCTCTATGTGATTAACGCATCTGCCATTGTGCTAATGCATTGTTTTCTCTCGTCCTTCCCCCAGATGCCCCCGCTATTTTTCTCCTTGCCACTCCCCTCCCTTCCCGCGCTTTCGACCCGTCTTCCTCCACAATATTCTTGGTTTTTCTCCCCTTTGACTTTATCGGCGATGCTTCCCTATTCCTTTCTCACGAACCGTCCTTACCGTCTTTTTCTTCACACGTCGAGCGTTCCTTAGATACCTCCCTTCTCCGAACATTTGCTGATACGTAGCATTTCGGTCTTTTTCCCCCTCCTAAACGCTCTTTTCTCTAGCCATTTTCTGAGCTGAAGTCTCGCCAATGAGATCTCTCTTTAATTCTTTACTTCTCGGACGACCTTTTCTCATTTTTTTTCCTCGGTCTTTCCCCCAGGAACAGTCTAAGCCCCTTCCAAAAGGAATTTATCTTTCGGTCTTTTTTCCCTCTAGATTCTGCCTAGGTCGTCTCACGATCGGCCGGTGACGGTTGGGTAGCCTGCTTACCCCACCTACTGCACTGTCCTTTGACCGATTTTTGCCTTCAGTGCGCTACACGTCAGCATTTTTTTTAGATTTTTATTCTCTTTTCTATATGTGATTCAGTTTTTCTTTCGGGACACTCCCTATCCTAGCCTCGCCCCCCCTAGTCTCTCGATTCGTCGAATCCTGAGGTCTTACTTCCCCTTTCTTCCCCGAATTCCTCTCAGGGGGGTTCTTTCCGTAATTCTCCCTTTGACTTCGTTGCACCGCGTGCCACTTTCTTTGCCTTTTCTTCTGAGCAAGTGAATCAGATTTCCCAATTTTGAAGGTGGCCACCTTTTGATGTTTTTCTCCCCCGCCGCCCTAAGAGCACCCGCCTAGGCCCTTTCTCTAAGGGTTTTTGACAAGGGAAAGTTTTTGGGCTCCGGCTGGCTCACGAGCTCCCCCAATCTTCTGGATCAGACCAAATCTGCGCCTGTACCTTCTTGACAAGTGCCTCATCAGTTCCTGTTTTTCGCCCAGACGTTACAATCTCCTTGACCCGTCCGACGACCTGATGCCCCCCCGGTTTAGCGTGCCTTCAGTTCACATTCCACTCTTTATCACCCATACCGACCGGGTGTGCATCGCTTTTTTAAAGCACACGCGGTTCATGGAACTATTTCCTCCCCCCCCTCATCCTTTCTAGCCCCGGGGCCGCCTGGCGTCTTTCCCCCCAAGGCTCGTCTGAAACACCCTACCCTGATCTATTCTTCCTTTTTTTCCCTTTGAGAGAGATCATTTTCGAATATTTTCTTTGGCCTTTCCTTTTTTAACAGCGAGTGGTCTCTTTGCCGGACTTCTCCCTTTCCATGTCTATTCCCTTTCCCCTCGTTCACCCCGCGAACTTCGTTGAATATCAGGAGACCTTGAACTACTTTTCCCCCCCGGTCGGCCCTTCAGCAGTTGTAGGCGGCGTTTTCCAGGCATTCCTCACTCCGCCTTTTCATTTAGGCATTTGCTGGCAGCTTCCCGCGTCTTGTCGACTCCTTCCCCTTCCCCTAATTTCAGCGATTTTTTTTTTATGCTGCTCCGTTCGACCGGCTGCGGTTCACCGCTTTCCGAAGCCCCCCTACGGGGGCTCCATTGTCGCTTACTATTACGCGCAGTCGCGACGTTACAACCGTGGTAGAGCTTGTTTTTCTCCTGAGACCACACAAATCTTCTTGGCTGCGTCAGTGGCGGGCATCTTTCGGTTTGGGCCGGTTCCACACCTACAGACGGTGGAAACTGCAAGTGACTCCGCCTTTTCGGTAGCCTTTTCGGATTTTTGCTTGATTTTCCTCCGGCCCCGTTGCCTCATTCCTTACCGAGAGCTTTTTCCCTGCAAGTTTCCTCCGCTGCTACGGCCGCTGGGCCCCGCCACATCCCGCTCGTTTAATGCGTATTTTCTTTTCCCGGCGCGGCGTTGCCTGTCTCAACCCCTTTTCTGTTGTCGAACCCTTTGTTTCACTCGCAAAGACGCGTTTTGCACGCCCCGCTTTTGGCATCAAGAGTTTTCCCCTTCGATGCCCTCGGACGCATGTTTTAGATCTCCTTCCCCCAGCCATTCCACGAGATGTGTCCAACACTCAGGGCCTGAGCGTCTTTCAACGTTTTGTAAACATGCATGTCATTCATTGGGCTTGACGATGGATCGCTTTAGAGGCCGTTGTTCATTTCTAAGTGCGGCTGGAATCTCCCCTTTTTCGTCCTTCTTTTCCTTTCCCCTCGTTTGGAACGTTTTTTCGAGGAGTGTACGGCTTGCCCCTAGCCCCGTTTTACAACTTTCCCTGGCACCTCGCCGAACTAGCCAAGTCTTCCTTTTACCGATATTGTACTCGGCCTAGTAGGAGTAAATCCCTGCTATTCTTTTGAAGAATTTTTTTTTTTGTCCGTTCGCCCCCCCAAACGCGGACTTTTATGCGTGGTTGACCTCTGCCCCGAAACTGTTGACAGGACTCGTTGATATCTTTTCGGCACGGCGACGCTGGGTGGGGTACGGGCTTCCCCTTCACGTCTTTTTATTTACGACCTTTTTTTTCCGGCGAAGTTTCTTTTTTCTCTAGTCACTTTATGGCACTTTTTTGGCCCCTAGGATCCTGCGAATCCCGCCGTCTATCCGCTTTCCCTTACCCTATCTTATATTCCCCCCGAACCCCCCTTTCTTTTGTTCCAGTGTTGTCCATCAATTACTTCCCCTATTGCCCCCTTTCGGCTCCCTCCTCTCCTTTGAAATCCCTCTATTTGAACTCACCAAGCTTTGCATTAGCTCCCCTCCAAAGATCCCCCCTTCCTTTTTGAACCTTGCGCCTTAAGTTTAATTTCCCCCCGAGAAGTCTTCCCTGGCTGCTTTGCTCTCTCTCTTCGTTTTTTGAGAAGTCTCTTCCCCCCTCAGCGGTCTTAGCGTATTTTTGCTTGGTTTCCCCCCCCGGACCTTTCTTTTGTCAGTATATATCGGCAGGGACACCACGGTCCTTCGTTCTTATTCTCACTGGGGTCTGGGCCTTTTTTTTCCCTTCTGGTTTTTTTACGTCTCGAGAGTTCCACAAAAGTCTTCCCTTTTTTTTTTCGTAACTTTTCCTGATGTCCCTCCTCTGTAGTCCCCTACAGTCCCCCCCAACGGTCCTCCCCCTTCACGTTTTGCCACTCTGGATTTCTTCACGGCAGTGCAGAAGCCTCGCCTTGAACTCGAGCTTCCCAAGGTGCCCCCTTTGACTAATCCCAGGTCTCTCCCCATCTATAGCCCTTTTTCCTGCACCCCCCCTCATAGCAGGAGTATAGTCCCTTTCCCCTGCCTTTGCCTTGTCCCCTTCTCTACTCCCGCTTCATAATGCTATTTTCGGGAGTTTTCCCCGCGAGAATGCCCCATAAAAATACCTCGGTTATCCCGACCTTCGGCACATAGACCGCCGCTACGTCCTCCCGGTAGTGTTGTTCGTGTTTACGCCATTTAAACAACTTCATTATTGTGACCCTCCCGGTTCGCTGTTCTTTCTGTCAGGTGGAAATTCCGGTCCGAAAATTTCACTTTTTCTGAAGAGTTCTGGCACTACAACGTCTCCCTTGTCCGCGTTCGAAGGCCCCATTGGCTCAGGCCGATGAGCCCATCAACGGTTTTTTCTTCGCCCGTTTCCTCGTTCCGGTCAGATAAGGAGCTTTTCCAGTTTCCATCGGTGATTTATTCCTCTTAAGTTTTTGTCATCATCGCACTATTTTCCCTTGCCCTTTTTTGGGATGTCTATTGGTAGGTTCCCCGGCGGAAGTGTTTCGCGGTTCAACCTCGAATTTTCCGCTTCCTCCATAGGTTCCTTTGGACCAGATCTTCCACTCTGGGTTGCGTCTTGGTCGGTTCTTTTTCCCTTTGATCCCCGTATTGTTCATTCATGGAGACCGCCCCGATTGCGATGACGCCCCACCATAAGGTACTCATGGATGACTTTTTATTAGCTCCTTTTTTTTTTTTATTTTGTTTTGTTGTTTTTTTTTCATTTTTTTTTTTCTTTTTTTTTTCCATTTCTCCCCTTACACTCCGGTTATTCCCTTTGGCCGGTGATTTTGGTTTTTTTATCCTTTTTTTAACGGAACTTTGACCGGCCCTCAGCAATCCTTCCAAGTCGTTGCAGTGTCACATCGGTTCGGCTCTTTCGTCGACTCCTTCTGTGGATTTTATTACACTAGCGCACCGACCCTCGTCCTTCCTAAGGGTGGCGTGTGTTCGTTCACCCGCTGTTTTTTCCTCCCCGTTTTTTTTTTCTGCCAGAAGACCGTCTCTCAATGACCCTTCTGAAGGCCCCCTTCTTTCTCAACTTCTGTTTCTTTCCCTGGAGTCTTCACTTTTTCTGGCACGCCTCCTGGGCGATTCCCTTTTTTTGAAACTTCTTCCCTCTTCGGCGGCGCTTCGTCCTGAGGATGACAGTGCTCTTTCGAAATATCCCTCCCTCATTTTACGAATTTTTCAGCGTCTTCTTTTAACTTTTCCTTTTTTAGTATTGGGGCCGCCTCACTGAAACCCGAAGCATTTTTTTTTGACTCGCAGCTACTTTCACACCTTTTTTTCCAAACACCAATAAACTAACTTTTTTCTTTTCCTCCTCTCTTTGAGAGGTCGCCCCGGTAGTTATTTCGTCTTGTTTTTCGCTTTTTTTGAAATTGCGCTCGCGTGCTCGCGAGCCTCCTTCTCGTTAAACCTAGATGTTTCCTCCCCTAGTGTCTCGCCTTCTTTTTCCCCACCCAAACTGTCTGAGGTTATTCTCTTCTCTCACGCTATGGTTGGGTCATCTTCCGTTTTAGGCTTGGTTTTCATTATTTCCCGGGTGTTTAGTTCTTAAATATCCTCGACCGAATTTTCTTCCTCGTGAAGCCCCACTCCCGTTTTTTCACAGCTTTTTTGCGCTTACTTTCTGTTTCCTTTCTCTTGTCTTCCTCCAGCTTTCTGAAAACCGGGGACCCTTTAACTTTCCGGAACCCAAATTTTTTTCCGTGGTTTTTCTTTCCTTGCTTTGTTCGGGTCTACTAACATTCCGCCTACCTTTTTCGATCTTTTGGGTTCTGGCTCTTTTCTCTGCTTGTCATGCTTTTTTCTTATCTTTAGCTCGCTCATTTGTCAAAGCTTCGAACGATCGGACCCCCCTCCCCCTTGAGCCCTTTTTGTTTTTTTTTACATGAGAACGTTGGACTTAATCTTTATCATGCTGCTTTTCAGGACTCTTCTCTAGGGCGGCCTCGCACCATGCGCGACTCTCTTTGGATCGGATACCCCCTTCGGCGTTCTTTCATACCCTTTTTCCTCCCCGTGATGCATTAGGCCTCTTCGAGTTCGCCCCCCGGTTTTCTTGGCCTCTTTTGTGTATCACCGAACGGAACCCCCCCGTTAACGTTCGACGCCGTTTCTCTGGTTAAGACCGCGCGCCTCACGGCCATTACATAGAAACTGTACGCCCGTCTGCGTCTTCCAATTTTTCCCTTACGTGATTTTGGAGGAGCTTGATTCTTGTCACCGGGCGTCACTATTTCGCTCTTTTACTTTTTTGGCTAGCGCCTGCACCCATCATTTCGCTCCAGTTACCGAGATTGTTTTTTCTAGGACCCCCCCCATGCCTCATAGGACCCCTGTATTCCCCAAAGGTCTTGTTAACCTCGTTACGTGTAAAAGGACTTAGAAGTCTCCGGCCCCTTTTTTCGCCTTTCTGGCTAAGGACAAACGCCTGAGGACGACCTTTCGAAGGCTTTCCCCACCCGGGAGTTATCGCTTTTTCCCCTTCAAATGCTTGCGTAACCTACTAGTCTTTGCGGCCCGCCGAGCCTGCTCTCCCGGTTTTCCACTTGCTGCTCGTTTAGTGCTCTTTTGGCCAGTTCCCCTTGCCCTGTCTATACTTGGCGACTGTTTTCCCCTTCGATGGCCTTTTTTTCGGAGTTCTCCCTGAGCGGATGAACCTTCCCATGCTTTGTTTTCGGTGCTGCGTCCCCCCCTGTGGTTCCTGTTCTTGCGTTACCGAGTACTCTTTCCTGTCTGCCCCCAGGGCTTAAAACCTTTGCGGTTTTTTCTCCGTCCCTTCGTGCTTTTCAATATCACTTCGATTGGGTTTTCTCTACCTTTCACTTCTTTTCTCAGACGGCTTTTTTCGCTTAGTTTTTTTCTCTCCTTAATCCTTTCCAAAGACCTTCCTTCATCAATCCCTTTCGGTTAAGTCAGAAGGGCAAGTATATCGCCTGCTCCGATAGTTTTCTTCCCTTGTGGGCCTTTTTCCCCATCTGGTTCCCCATTCTTTTTTTTTTTTTCTTGGCACCTGATGACCCCCTAGTTGGTGTAAACCCCCGACGTACAGTGCTCCGTCGTTCCCAAGGTTCCTCTTCCCACCAGCCATTAGTGACCTTTTTTTTTCATCACGGTAGGTAATGTGCTGATGGGCGTCCTGTCTGTTGTCTCTTTCAATCCTGTGTATGTTCTCAAAAGGTCCCATTCCGGATCCTCTTTTCCCAAGGTATACCGTTCCCCTCCGTCATGTCTCCTCCCTCCCAGTGTAGGACCTACTGGATAGCCTCCAGCACGACCATTTTCTTTTTTCAGTTTTTCGACTCTACTACTCGCCTCCGCCGACCAAGTGTAGGTGTTTCTATTGGCCCTAATGGAGGATCTATTACTCGGAACATCGCTTGTTTGAGCTGCGTACTTGTGCTCCTACTTCTTCCGCGGAAGACCCGTCACGCCAGATTAGATGACTTCTCCCAGCACGGCACCGGTTTTTTGTGGCTGGTTTGTGGTGGAGGATTGGGTTTTGGTTTTTTTTCGTCCTTTTTTTTTTGGTTTCCCGCTTTTGGTTTTGGTTGGGTTTTTTGGTTTGGTGTGGGTTTGGGGTCTTTTTTTTTTTTTCTCGGTTTTTTGTAGGCTTCCGATAGGACCCTAACTTTTTCCCACGTTTATTCTGCGAGGCCGTCGTCCTCCTGCCGTTACCTTCATAGAGTTTTTTTTCTTTGAGAGAGTTTTTTCGGCCTTCAGAGTGCCGTCTCCCTCTCTTTTTGATAAGTATTTTTGTCCATATTTTTCCAAGTTTTCAGACTCCTTCTCTCTCTTCAGTTATGAACTTGCTTCTCACGGATTTGCTCTTCGATTGATGACTTTTCGACTTTTTGTTGTTTCCAGTCTTCACTTTCTCGGACTTGCCCTTACCAAATTTTCGCGTCTATCCCGCAGTTCTTGTTTTCCTTGGTTCCGATGTCATTATGTGTGGAGCTCCAAGAGTTTTTTCCTCTAGCGTCCTTTCTTGCTCTTGCGCTCGTATTACGTAATTTTTTCCCTTGGTTTGGGAGTATTGTCTCGTTGTTCCGGCCACTCCTTGTGCAGGTAGAAGCCATTCCCAGTCATTTAGTTCTTCCTCTACGCGTACGTAAGCGTCGTTAACAATTGCCCCGACGTCCCTGATTCTGATTTTTTTCGTTTTTGCCCGTCGTCGGGGAGAAGCGACCTTGTTGTACCAATTTTTTGTCAGTCTTTTTGCTAGTACCCCCCCGATTCCGCCCCGCACCGTTTTTCTTTCCCCCTGAGGGCTCCGACCCGTCTACTGGGCCTCACAGACTGTGTCCCCCCCCCTGCGACCTTCCCTTTCCTCCCAGCTCCCCCCTTACTCTTCTCGGCCCCCCCCCCCCCTTTTTTCCCCCCCTCCCAGGGCCCTTCCCCAGGCCTGAGAGAATTTTTCTACCGTCTCTTTAAGTCGCGGGTGTCTTGGCACAAAGGCAGATCGGGACTGTTCGGCGGCGGCTGCGTGTTCAGGTCACTTCCCCCCCAAGCCGGTGTATAGAACTGCCACCACCTGTCTCTTTCGGCCCCCCCCTTGTTTCCGTAACCCCCTGCATCTGGACCTGTGTATACCGGTGGACACGCTTGTTCAGCATCGAGGGAAAGTGCGGACGCTAAGAGTTTTCCGCTGACGCCCCCACCCTCGAACTAGCGTTTCCCTGCGCGAACCCCTGTAATTCCCCCCCTTTGGCCATGGCACCTCGATGGCCAACCACGGTGGACCTCCCCTGATCGTCTCTCTTTCCGGCTCGTGAGTCTGTATTGCCCAGTACGAGCAAGATGTCATTACGCTTGCGAACACACTTTTTAAGAAGAAATGCTAGCTGATTTTCTCTTTAGTTACGGTTGACCCCATTCTCCTCTTCCCTCTGGCTGTTTATTTGTTACTATTAGACAATTTCGGGAGTCATGCGCTGCCCCCACCTTATTCTTGGATTCCCTCTCGGCGGTTCGAATATGCTGGAGGCACCTTTTCTTCGGAATGTTGTGATGCCGACTCCTTCTTCAATTGCATGCAATCGAGCGGGCATGTGAATTTCTTCGGTGAATCTAACCTTCCTAGTGCGCTACTTTTTATCAACTGAAGTTTGATCTGACGAACTGGAGTCCGCTCCCCCGCCGGTTTTCTTGTGTCGCTACCAGCAGTAAGAGTTAGACTCAGTGTCCAAAAGTTAGGACCCTTTTTTTCCAATCATCTGGTCATTGCCCGTCGTTACTTCGTTACCATTCCAGCCCCGTTCTCGCCCTCAGTCGTTCGTTCGGTAATCCATAATATTTTTGTTATTTTCTTTTCCGGAAGTTAGGCAAACTTTGACCC
>Ga0179593_1405839_pt1 | contig 10699 bp, 16 predicted proteins | sample CZODoug2_1_08_16_FD_185931 | JGI IMG/M metagenome (GOLD analysis project Ga0179593, IMG submission 185931) | Vadose zone soil fungal communities from Angelo Coast Range Reserve, California, USA - CZODoug2_1_08_16fungal (PacBio error correction) | ecosystem: Environmental > Terrestrial > Soil >... | reverse complement strand
CCCTTGCAGAATTTGACTGTTCTGAGCTTCCCTTGCCAGAGAGGAGTTCCCTCCTTGTGTCTTTCTTCCTCTTCGCCCCATTGGGTTGTGTCTATTTTTGGGCGGAGTTGCCCCGCGGGGGGGTCTTGATGCTGGTTTGTTGGCCCACTCGGGTACTCTTTGCCACTTTTTCTTTTACGGGGGCGTTTTTTGGCGCCCCGTAACGTCACCCTATTACCTGTACGGTTTTGGTTTTTTTTTTTTAGGAGTTGTTACTTGGATATTCCTTGGATCCGTGGCCCGCTTTGGCTCGCGTTGCTAACTTCCACGCCTGGCCCAGTTGGGCCCGCTGTCCGATCCGTTTCCTTGTGCGTTCTGCTATGTTCCTGCCTTGTCACGATTTGAAACCGACCTGAAGGGTGGGGGTCCCGCGGCAGAAAATTGGGCCAGTTTTTGCTTGGTGAGTTTTTTTGTCCTTAACGGGTCTTTTTCTTTGAGAGGCAGTTTTAGTCTGGTTGTTGCATGGCGGCGGGTGGGTCTGGGGGGTTCTTTATGTCTCTGTGGGCAACATGGATTTTTCACTATGTCACGGCTAAGGCTCCCCGTTCTTTTGTTCGCGTTTTGCACCCTGTTTTTTCCGAGCAAAGTTTTTTTTCCCCTGAGTGCCGGATTGCGTCCCTTTGGTACCCACCCCCTTTTTCGTAACGAACAAAAAAAACCCCGAGTAAAGACTTACAGCCCGAGCAAATTTTTTTTTCCCTTCCCTCTTTTTTTTCTTTTTTTTTTTTGTCTTACTGGCCCCCGGGGCTTCGCCACCTTACGTGCGCGACTTCTCCACTGTTCCGATTGTTTTTTTCTCTCGTCCGACCACCCGTCATGAAATTTACCGCGCGTGGTGCGGGCGCTTTGTGAACTGGTCGAATGGACTTCGTAAAGTCCTTTCTCTTTATGGGAATTTACGCTTTGCGCGTTTCAAATCCCCCTATGGGTTCAAAAATCTTTTTTCCCAGGCTGACCCCCTTTCGCCCGGATCGGCATTTCGGCTTCCAAGTCCATCTTCACTGTTTCTTTCTTTCACCACGCGGTCCTTCTGTCCTGTTTCCAATTTGTTTCCCCCAACGTTCGCATTTTCAGTTTGTTGGAACCACCATCTGCTGGGTAGGAATAGGTTCCGTCCCTATCTTCCTTTTGATGACTTGCCCAAAGTTGCAAGTTTCATCTAATTCCGGTTTACACTGTCCGTACTTCGTGCGGCCAGCTTACACCTACCCCGTCCTTGTTTTGCCCGTTTTTTTTTTTTCCACTTTGCTCAGGTTTTTTGTTTCGTGATACTGTCCTTTCCCTGCGTACTTTTTTTGTCCCATAAGCCATTTTGGCCGCCGTTCTTTTCTGCTGCTTTAAAGCCCGGCCACAATCGCGTTCGCTTTGATCGTTAATTCCGGGGTGGCAACCGTTCTGGAAATTGTCCGGAGCTCCTCCAACCCCCACCATCAGTATTGTGCATGACAAGAACCCTTTCCTTCGGCGGGTCGTCGGTATCGTTCCTCAAAATTTTCCCTTTCTCCCGATTCAACCGCAGTTAGATCAGATTTTGGTACCCGCTCGCTCCGACTCTGTTTTTTTGCGCCCTTTGAAAAACCGATGCCCCCAACCACCCTTTCGTTCGTCTTGACCTTTTTGACAAAGAAACTCTTCATGTTTGCCAAAGTCCCGTGTGCGTCCTTGGACCTCATCATCTTGCCATTCCGCCTTGGGTCCCCCCAAGCTTTTACTCCTGACCCGCTTACGTTTAGACCCCTGGTTCCCGTGTTATTTACCAACCGTTTTCGGAATCCCCAGGGTTTTTGACGTCCGCGGTTGGTGGTTTTTTTTTCTCTTTTGGATTTTTTCTTCTGGCTTCTGTTCCTTAAGCTGTTTTGTGAACCTTGTCAACCATTTTCTTGAGCGCGTCTCTTTCGTCAGGCGCGACCTTTTCTCTTCTGCGGGCAGTCTGCCTTTTCTTGCGAGTGGCGTGGGTTTCTGGTACCTGTTCCGCCAATTCTTGGCGGGTGCCAGGGCCTCATCTCGTATAGGTCGGCGCGTTTCGTTTTTTTGGTTTTTCATTGATGCTTCAGATTCTTGTCTCTTTTTTTTCCAAACGTTTTCTGCTCGGATTTGTCAATTTCCGGCCACTTGCCGGCGGTAAAATTTCGCACAGACGCTCCCTTCTTCTTGTGCAGCTTTTTCGCGGTACTTGTGTCTTCCCTTTTTCAATTTCGCTTTTCTTTTGATTTGAAAAAGTCCTTTTAGTTTCGATGTGTTCAATGATCTTTTTTTTTTTTTTTGTTTTTTTTTTTTTTAAAGGAAAGGCGTAGGAAACCCTCTCTTCTGGCCGTTGCGCGTCAGACCGTTCCCGCAGGGCCTGCTGGTTTTAGCCCACGAAGCGTGCCCCATCTCTTGTTCTTTGTTCCGCTTGTAGCCGGAGGGCTTGATTTTTGATTTTTACCCACAGGTTTCTGGCTCCTTAGTTGCACCTGGACCCCGGCTTACCACCCCCGGGGATTCATGCTCTGATTCTCCCGGTTTTCGCTTGCCCAACAAAGGAAACTACGCCCCCCCCTCCCCAACCCATTTGTGACCGTTTCTATTCAGGCTAGGCTGGACAACAAACCTTTGGAAAGACGCTCCTGCGTCTCTCGTCCCCCCCTGCTTCTTGGCGCCCCTTCCTCACCCCACTCCAGGCAGGTGGACAAACGTTCCAGCTTCCAGATTGCTTGGTTCCTTTCCCGAAACGTTTAGTTTCACCCTGCCAGGGTTCCGCGCACTTTTTTTTACTTTTTTCATTCTTTTTCTCTGGTAGGTGGCCGTTTCTTTTTTTTCTACTGCAAGAGGACGTCCCAAAGGCCGTCCCCCGCCACCACCGGACCATATCCATCCCCCCTGCTTGTGTTTAGGATGTTCCTTTCTTTTTCACATGCCGATCCCATTGGCCGGCAACTTTCAGGATTTTCGGTTTCGCCTGTTGTCAAAAGACTGTTGGTGTTTGTGGTCCCCCGATGTGCATCATTCAAAGCAGGTGATGCATGCGGCGAGCTGAGGGAAATTGCTATTCCCCCCTACTCGTATTTTGGCGAACGGTTGTTTTTCTTCTTATGTTTTTGACCGCGGTATGATAACCCTGTGGTGCAGTTGACCGTTCTCTCGACCTCAGGCCACTCAACCATAACTTTCAGTCTCGCGAGTTCTATCTGCACGTGTGGCAAAACAAGACTCGCCCCCAAGTTGTTTCCGTTGTGTATAGGCGTTCATCATGACAAGGTCACCCTTGATTTTTTTCTTCCCACGCTTGTTTCCGGCAATTGCGTTTCGAATCCCATCGATTCTTAGTGTTCTTTTCCGTATTGCTCTTCCTGCTCCGTGCCTGGTCCCTCGCGGCGGTACCCCTCGCGTAAAAACACCCTCAGTTTTTTTTTTCGTCCACGTCGCGATCTTGTACGTGTTCAGCGCGGGCTGGGTCGTTTTACATCTTCAACATACATGGCTTGACTCGTAGTGGGCCAAGGTTCTTGTTTCGCCGTGTTATTTTTTTGTTCGCCTTTGGGTGCTGGAGTTGGCGCTTTCGGTTTGCTCGTTTCTTAGCCAGGGGTCCTGACTCCTCCCAGTTTTTTGCCACCCTACGATCTTAGCGTAACTTTGAGGACGCCTTTTCGTTTTTTCCTTGAGTTTACTGCTGTCTGTCGTTGGTTTCGCGGAGTATCTGGGCCCTGCTTGGCGGGCGATTGCTTGTTTGCGTCCCATGGTCGCCCTCTGGGGTAAGCTTAGGTCTGTTTCGATATTCTCCGGACTTCGCAAGGGTTCTTCCCCTCTTCCCCTCTGGCCTTCTTTTTCGGTTTTTGAGGTTGGGGGTTGGATCGCGGCTTCCCAGCAAGCAATTTTTCTCTGTTTTCTTGTTCGTGCACGAGTGCCGAAGCCACATCTCTCTTTCTCTACTTTGTTTTTGTTTTTTTTAGCGATCTTCGCGGCCCCGATCGTTCACTTGCGTTCGTTCCCTTTTTTGGACGGCGAAAACCCTTCTCAACCTTTTGCCTGTCCTCCTTTTGTACTCGTTCCTTTCCCACCAATTTCCCGGGTTTTTCGCCTTCTTCCCATCCTTTACTCTGTCTTTTCTGTTTGTTTTTTTTTATTTCGGAACGCATCTACCATCCCGCGCAGGCCCTAACTCGTGCCCCCCCCTTTTGACCAACTGCATCTCAAAAGACACGTTTTTCCTCGAACTGTCGTCTCTTCGTAGGGGGTTTCACCTGTATGAGCATTTGTTTGCGACTAAACGAGTAGAAACTCGCGTCTCCCCCCGTCGCCCCCCGACCCCTTGAACCGCAGGAACCCTTTTCCCCCAACTCTTTTTTCTTTTTTTTTTTTTCCCCGTGTGGCGCACCCACCCTAGCCGTCTTTATGGGCACGCAAGATTTTTTTTTGGCGCTTTGCAGCTGTGGTGTGTAACGTGAGTTTCCGCCCCATATGTTGCCCCAGCGCCTTCTCCCCAGAAGCGCTCTAAAGGCGGCCAACTTCTCTTAATCTTTCATTTTTATTTGCCGTTCACTAGATTTTCAGCACCTTTTAATTGGTCCATGGTCCATGACCGTTATAAACTTTTTCTGATCTTGGTTTCCCTTTCCAGCAGCCTCGCGGAACCCCATTAAGTTTCTTGTGATTGGCCGGAGGGATTTCCCCCAACTCGAGGTTACGCACCCCCCAGGGGACTTTCTTTCCCTGGCTTCAGATCGTGCCAGTCGGCGGCCATTTTCCCTGAGTCTTTTCCCCCTCCTTCCCTCTTGAATTTTTCGCTCCTGCTTGTATGCACATCTTCCCACCCCCCCCCCTCCCTTGTTTACACGGCGACCGTTTTAATGTTGGCCACTTTGTCTTCTTCCGGTGCTGAAATAAACTCCTAACCCCAGATTTTCTCTTTTTTGATTTGTTCACGTGGCGGCTTTGTCTTTTTTTTTTGCTGTCCTCTGCAGTTTTTTTTTGAAAACCATAAACGGCCCACTCCAGAGCTTCTTTTGCCCAGCGTTTTTGCCACGTAGTACCAAAATTGTGCTCTTTTTCCTCTGGTGATTTTTTTTCGTTTTTTTTTTTTTACCCCCCCCCCGTTTTGCGTTGTTTTTTTGCGTCCTTTCATATTTTTTTCCGCTTCAGTTGTCCCATTGCTTTGATGGTGGTTAGAGTGTCGCCCAATCCGGCTGTTTTCTCCGGGTCGCGCCTTCCCCCCTTTTTTCAGCAATAGGCTTTGAGACCCCTTGCCACCTGGGGTTTTGCGGGGGTCGTATTTTCTTTGGGGAAGCGACAGCCGCCAAGGTCCTGTCTCAGATCCTTCTTTGAAGGCCGGGGTTGACTGTTATGAGTCCCCTTCAACCTTTTCATAAGGTCCGCCCGTTTTTGTGTTTTTTTACAAGTTCGTTTCTGCGCGGATGGCCACTTCCTGTCTCCATTTTCTTTGTTCTGCTGTTGATGAACTTCTTCCTCTGATGTTCCCGACCCTTTTTCCAGGACTCCTAATTACCCGACCTAACCTGCTTTCAAGCTCTTTCCCTCCCCGAACCCTGATCAGGGAGGAACAAGTACCGCGTCCTTTGTGAGAGCCACACAGGCCCCCCCCTTCCGCGTTTGTTTTCTTTTCTTCCTGCGGGCCCTTTTGCTCTTTTTTTTCACCCTGCTCCCCCAACAGACGAGCCAGATCCGCTAGCATTTCCCCCACGACCGCTCCTTTTTTTTTATTCCTGTCTGGTGAGGCCTCCCTCCTCCTCGTGACATTGGCCTTCCCAGCAAGTCTCCCGCGCCTTCGTTCTGCCTGCTTCCAGAGGCTACTTTTTTAGTGTCCTCTGTACTAACTTGTGTTGGGCGCCGCGTCCCCCCTCCCAACCGTTTTTTCGGTCCCTTTGTTCACACCAGCTAAGGTAACAGAAGGCCGCTTTGCTTTCCGACAATGAGAAACCACCCCAGCTGGCGGCTGGCCCCTTTCCCCCCCCCTGATTTCCTGAAAACAGTTTCCCTCCTGTTGACCGTTTTTTTCCCCTTGGTCGGTTTTATTTTCCCCGGCGGTTGCGATTTGTCCATCTGGTGAGTTCGGGCTTGGTACCCCTTTGTCCTTTCTGTTCTAACGGTCGATGCTGAAGGGTTTTTTTTCTTTCCCCTCGTTCCATGTTCCCCAATCTTTTTTTGAAACCTCTTTACCAATCGATTTTTTTTTTTGATGTCGGGAACTTGGAACCCAGTTTGCGGGTCAGAGATACCCCTCAGCCGCGTCTGCCTTTCCTCATTCGGATTGTCTTTTTTTTGTTGGGATGAGCTCCCCTTCTCCCCTTCCCACATTTTTGGTTTTCACAGGCCTTCTGATAAAAAGTACGCGATTGCCGGGGCCTTTTTTCCTCGTCTTTTCCGTCCCCCCGCGGGCCAAAGGCAGTGATTCATGCCCCATTTAACGTCGAGATATTCCCTGTGACACCAAAAACGTCCCCCCGGTATTGCTTTCCTTGGTTCACCACACCCTTCTTTGTTTTCCTTTGTCGCTCCCGCGGGTCGGCAATGCCGGAGTAGTTTTGGCCTTTTTTTTTTGTTTTTGCCGTCTTTAATTTTTTTTTTCAGATATGAATGTGACCCTTTTCCCCTCCTCCTGTCTTTTTTGGTTCATTGTTCCATTTGTTTTCGTTTTAAGCAGTGGCATATTGTCCTGATTCTTGACTTACTGCGTTAAAAAGACCGTGAATCTTGGTTTGTGTTCTTATGCGCAGTCTTCCGGTCTTCTTGGGACTATTGCTTACTGCAAACTTATTGTTTCACTTTGATTCTTCTCCCTGGTTTGTAAAGTTTTTCGCACCACCCCCTGTACGAAGTCCGACCTTCTTTAAAACCCCGCGCCGCCCTCGCGGGCCCCTTTTTTTTGGTCTGCTCCGATCCCATACATGTCGATTTTGCGAAATGACTTTTTCAATTCCGGTTCTGTCCTTTTTTTTTTCCCTTGCGGACGTATTTCCTATTTTTATTTCCTTTTCCGTCGTTTTTGTTTCTTCTTTTTCCTCAGTTCCGTCTCTCCCCTTTTTTTTTTCCCCGTCTACCAAACCAGTTTTGTTACGGAGTTTGTGCTTTCATGGTTTGTCGATCCATTTTTTCCCCCTCTTTCTCCTCTTCCCCCCCTTCGACCACGCGTGTCCTGTCCCTCGACACTTGCCTCTCCCCCCCCCGTTGAGCCTCTCTGCAAGCCGTTCAAAACTTTCCACGGTTTCCTTTCCCCTCGGGCCCACCTTCATGTTCACTCTTCTTAATTCTCGGGGACGCCCTCACCCTTCATAGGATCGGGGACTTCTGTGTCCCCTGTCTTTTTTTTTTGGCCAGTTAGCCCCATTCGGAGCCAGTGCCACCCTCTTTCCGTTTCTTCCTCTTGTTCACGCTAAAACTGCCCTTCAGGGGTGCGACTGGATCCGCACTCGGAAATGCAATTTTCCCCACGAGGCGCGCGATTTGTAGCCCTCCCCTGCCCAAACCCTCTGTGCCCCCCCCACTCCGCCAGTCCCTCTCCCCTTGGCTCAAGACTCCCTGCGATTTTTGAAACTCTCTTCGTCTCTCCTGGGCCATTTCCTGTAATGCCATCTTCTCTTCTCCTCTTTCACCTTCCCCGTGTTTTGTGTTTGAGTCTTCTCTGGCCTTTTTCTTAAATGTTTTTTAATTGGAAGCGGTGAGCGGTTCCCATTTTGTGTTCATGACCATTCTTCCCTCTTCTTGGGTTTTTTTTTATCTCTTCTCTCTTTTTTTGGGCGGAGTTTTTTGCCTGCTTTGGTTCGTTTTTGGCTTTGAGGTGGCCACTCTCTATGCCTCGTTTCAATTTCATTATTCCGTTTTCTTTGCCCGTACGACCCCCCCCCGCTGACGTCCTGTTATGCGTCTCGTGACGCTTTTACCATCGGTTGATTCGTTTGTTGCTGTCTCCCGTGCCTCCCCCCGCCCGCGTTTTTCGCCCCTTGTGTCTATCAGCTCTGATTGCCGGCGCTCTTCATGAATTTTGCAGACTTTTGAAACTTCTTTGCCTTTTTTTCCCCCGCGGTTTGCCACTCGTTGCTTTTTTGCCCTGCTGTTGCTTCGTATTTTTTTGTTTTGAGAAAGAGTTTCACCGTTAGGTTCGAGGTTCCTTTTGGCTTTCTTTCTTCGATTTTGTGGACCTATGCGTTTGTGTTTGAACAATGGATTTTTTTTTTTTCTTCCACCCTTCTCCCCAGTCTCCGTTCACTCTTTTTCGTCCCTTTTTCAAAGGTTCGACCCCTTACAGATGAAGTGACTCGGCCGCCCGCGCAACCAAACTCGAACCTCAAAAACCCCGATTCCCTCTTCCGGGCTCCAAGGACTCTTTTCTCCATTTTGATCAGGGCTTCACTCGTAGCGTTTTGCTAAAATGTTATGGTATCGATCCCCCGACCAAAGTCTGTGCCCAAAAATAACATTCCCCCGCCGCGGGGGCGGGCTTCCGGTTCTCGTGACTGTGCTCTTTGGACTTTCGTTAACCCCCTTATTTCGTTTATCTTTCATAGCGTTACGTCTGCAACTCCCCCTTTTATTTCCACTCCGGTTTGGCCCTTCTTGACCTTTCTTGCGTCGGCATTCTGTGTTTTTTAACCACTGCCCCCTGGTCCTCCTTTTCTCTTTTAAACGCAGGTTATGGTCCTGTAACTGTTCGCTTGGCCCTTTTCTCTTTGAAAGGGAAGGCATCTCAGTATTCTGTGGCACAACCCCAGGCCCCCTAGTTGATTGCTTCCTCTTTTTCCGTTTCATTTTAATTTGTGACCTACCCAAAATGGCCCCCACCCGTGCTCACGGGCACTCTATTCGGCCAGGAGCCGATTTCCCTCGGCTTGCAGCCCTCACCCCCCTCCCACTTTGAAATTTCTTAAAGGTTTGCCTTTAGGCGAATCCCCCCCTGTTCTCCCCCTCCGTTTTTGTTTTGGTTTCCTTATCTTCGTACTGCCTTTGCATTTCGGAATTCTCTCTTTCTTGGTCCCCTGGTTTTCCCTTGGGCCAGACCGGGACAAACCCTTCCCGGACACTTCCTTGTCTTCTGTTTCTCTTGGCGGACTGCCTTTTTGCCCCCCTCCTTTCCTCCCCCTGGGATTTCCCGGAGTTCTTCCACCCCCCCCCATCCGTCTGACTTTGAAGTGTCCTCTTTTCCCTACGCGTGTCGACTTGGTCTCGTTTTCCCTTTTTCTTACAATTTTCACTTTTCCCGAATTGACCCCCACACGAGCTTGTTCACCGCTCGTTCCCTTCCAGTTGGGTGCTCGGCCAAAAACCGAGGCCCCCCCACCTGAAAAGGTTCCTCTTGTTGACTTTTTGGAGTCTCTGTGCCCAATGTTTGACAACCCCCCCCACCACGCCTCTCATCAGTGTGCTTGTTTTGACCTCTTTCTTCCTCCCCCACCTCCGACCTGGGCAATTCTTTACTCCCGACCGCTTTTGACGGATGAACTTGTTTTCCTTTTTTACACCGTTGTTCATGTTTCCATCCCCTTTTTTGGTCCACCCCGGTTATTCCTTCCATTGTGTTTCTTCTTCGGCTTCCGTTCCCTTTCGGCTTCATGTGTTCTTTTCTGTCAGTTTCCACCATTCTAACTTTTGCTAGTTTTGAGGGAGTAGTAAGCTCTCCTAGCTCTGGTCTTTCCGCTTCCCGGTCCCCGGCGGTCTTGTGGGACTGGTTTGCCAATTCCTGATTGTTTCTCTTCCCTTTTTTTTCCTCTTATTTTCAATCTTTTGGCGGTCTGGTCCCGGTTTTGTGTCTTCTTATTATCCTTCTTTTTATCCGTGCGCCCCCAGGGTTTTGTTTTCGTTTTGCCTTTTGGTACATGAGCCCCCCCTGCCTTTTTCATTTGCCCTTGGAACCTTTTCTACAGACGACTCACGTTTTCCTTTTTTTTTTTTTTCGCGGTATTGTGTCGTTCCCTTCTCTTTCGGGCTTCCTGGCGGCAGGAGCTGTGCCCGCTTCTTTTTCCCGCTGGCAGGACTTTTCCTCTGACCTGAATCTTCGGCAACCACTCCTTTTGCCTTTAAGTCATTTTTCGCTTCCAGCTGTTCACACGGCGATGGTTGGCTGGTTGTAGCCGATTTTTTGCATCCTCTTGCGTTTGTTTCTACTTCGCTGTGTTCTTGATGTTCTGAACCACGTTTTTTTATTTGGCCCCCGTTTTTCACCCTGCTTCAAATATCATGGCTCTTTTAGACCTTTGTGCTTTTTTTCTCCCACCCCTCCCAAATCTTTTGTTCCCGCCACACCCCTTTTCCTTTTTCTCCGATGCCTATGGCTGTTCCAAAAGTGGTACTGGACGTCTGTCCCTTTTCCCCTGGCCTTGCGCACCTGGTTTAACCTGCCTTCCTTCTCCTGGCGCCACTTAACCCAGGCAGGGGCTTGGTCACAACACGGACTGTCATGATTGAATGGGCCTTGCCCTAACGACCCCTGTTTCTTTTCCTTCCACCTTCCCCCAAACCCCAACCCAACAAAAATTGCGTCCTTCCCCAATTCTCCCTGCTTTGATTCCCTCCTTTGGTCGGCGTGCCTTTTCCTTATTTTTATTCCTCAGAGGACATCCAATTCCTATAGTGTTTCCCACGTGTAAATCCTCTTGGCAGTTTTTTTCTAGGAGCCGTTATTTTTTCCACCTTTTGTCACTCCCCCTTGGTTGGACCCATTGGATAGCCCTTT
>Ga0179593_1392546_pt1 | contig 10699 bp, 6 predicted proteins | sample CZODoug2_1_08_16_FD_185931 | JGI IMG/M metagenome (GOLD analysis project Ga0179593, IMG submission 185931) | Vadose zone soil fungal communities from Angelo Coast Range Reserve, California, USA - CZODoug2_1_08_16fungal (PacBio error correction) | ecosystem: Environmental > Terrestrial > Soil >... | reverse complement strand
CGTGAGCCTCCACTCTTTTTTCTCGAACACCCCCTAGACTCTTTTTCAATTGGAAGTACACTAGTTCTTTATTACCGTAACTTATATCGGAGATGGGACCTTTGTGATCTCTCCGCAGTCCTCCCCCCCCCCCCAAAAACCTTCTACCTAACCTGGCCATTAGTACGAGGCAATGAGGTTGCTGCGTCACCGCCCCCCCACAGATCGGGTCTCGCGACGGCACATGTAGTTTTATTCCCCTTTCTTGCCAAGTTATACTTCGCTTCAAGGCAAGTTCTCCGCCGGTTTGTGAGTTTGAGTAATAAGCTTTTTGGCAACGACATGTCACTTCCACTCTTTTGTCAACGGCTCTTTCCTGGTGTGACGTCCCTTTCCTTCCGCTGCCTGACGGACATATGTTAGGCTGAAGCCCCCTGACTGGGCCGGCCCTGCATCTTTTCTCCTGGTTCTTGCAGCCGCGTTCGGCGAGGGTGATCGAAGCTTTCACCCTTCATTGCCCCAAGAGCCTATGTTTCTTTATGGAAGTCCACCCGGGGCTACTGAGATTTCTGGACGACACGACCTGTTCTCTTCCTCCCTACTGGCCCCCTCCCCTCTTCCGGTCCACCGTGATATTACATTGTTTGGGCCCAGCGCTTGCCCAAAGTGTTTATTCCCGTGTCTTCTGCTCCGGAGGGTCTCTCGCCAAAGATAACTCTCTGTGGGCATTTCCTGAGAGATCCCAGGAGGAAGTTTACTTTCTCTATACGTCAACCCTCGTCCTTTCGTGCTAAAACGCGGTTTTTTTTGATCCGCTGTTCGCCTCTTGTCTAGTTTTTCTGGCCGGACTTAGTACGATATCCGCAGCCCCATGACCCCGGAACTCTTTTTACTTCAGGGAGTCCCGAGTTCGGCGGTAAGGGACTGTTGATCCCTCCTTCTAATTGAACAGAGGCATCATGGAGAGGTATCGGTACCCAGAGCCCTACGCATGGTCCGGTGCGGTCCGTTTCGATTCCCCTTCCTAATTTAAATCCGAAGACAGAGCCTAATTTAGAGGGGCCCCAGCGCGAGGTGGGCATGCTAGGCTAAAGCATTTTTTTTTTTTCTTGGAGGGAATTTTCTGCTGGCCCCCTAAGATCCCTCCCCTTTTCCCCGGTGCCTTAAGCAACTTATTCATTTTCCGCTGTGTAGTTTGACTGAGGTTCTTCTAGTGTTCTCCACGACCTCTTTTCACTCCCAAAGAGACACGCTCGGATGCTATTATGTGACTTTGGGCTGTGCCTCAGACCCCCTTTTTCTTCTCCCGATCCCTCTTCTTCAGGTTTTTTCGCAGTAGGTTTAGCCCAAGTTTCCCTTTCCCGTAATGGACATTTCTAAACAACCCATCCAAAAGGACTTTTTCTTTACCGCCGGGCATGGGTCTGCGCCTTCGGTCCCTCCCCAGGGGGCCCTTTTCCGCGTTCGTCTTCAATGCAAGACTAGTGACTCCCCCTTTACAGCCCGAAGATCCTCATTTTCATCACCTGTTGTGGTTTCGATCTGAAGATCGTTCCTCTCTCCCTCCTCCTTTGTTTTGGTCGGCGGTTGAAGCAGTTCCAGGGTCAGGTCGTCCTCACTCAACGGCCCTGTCCTCCCAACAGCATCCGCTTTCCCTCCCCCGTCCTCTTCTTGTCCTTTTTTGTAGATCCTTTTTTCCGTCTAGACTCCCATCGTTTTTGTGCAGGTCGAACATCCCTTCATAGCTCTTGTCGGCCCGAAGCCTCCTGCCCTTTGCGTGCGGTCTCTCCCCCCTCAGACTTCAGAGGCAGTTTCGTGCTGGGGGAGCTCCCTGTTCGTTTTTTTTTTAGCTTTTTCTGTTGAACCCAAGTAGCTCGCTCACTCTCCCGACCCTGCCTCCCCCTCTATAAAGTTCCTCTGAAGGCGAAGCACATGACCCTGTCGCCTTCTCTGCAAGGGTCAAGCCGGAAAAACACCTCATTCGGTCATCTCCGCACCTCTCCCTTTCCCCCGGCTCCTTCTACCCGGAGATAAGGGGAGAGAGTGATGAGCCCGTAGGAAACGTCCATCACCGTTCTTTTTCCTGTTGCAGATAGAGAGGTAGGAACCGTTCCGTCTCTCTGCCCGTGCTTCGTTTCCTCCCCTCCTAGACGAGGCCTTCTCTTTTTTTGTAGTCCCCTCCTCCTCTTCTTTTCCCTCCTTTCTTGCTTAAGACCATGTTTCTGGTTCGGGTTTCCCTTTTCCCGGCCCCAGACTGACGATAGAAGTTTCCAATCGGGGGACCCTTGCTTGGTGCCGTCTCTCCAGTGTACAGGCCCCGGTTAAATCTTTGATGTCTTCCTCCCTGATTGCCCGTTTATATCTCGCGCTCCTGCCCCATTCCCCTTTTGATCGTTGCCCTCCGGTCCCCCTTTTATGACCCCGAGACCCCATTGGCCCTCTCCTTTTTGCCCCCATTCCGGTAACTTCAAGATTGGTAGTGAAGTGGTGCCCCCATTCTTCGACTCTTAGAGTCGTCGTTGTGGCCATCCTTTAAGCTGTTAGAAATTTCCCCACGCCTCCCCACATGGCGTGAGGTCATCCAACCCACGTGGGGCGTTTCGCTTTCAGCTCCCCCCCCCCCCCCCACTCCAAATGCTGCTTCCCCCCAGGCCAGGATAACCTTCTGATTGCAGTCCTCTTCTTAGCGACCTTAGTAAAGGCCCTACCGCGTGGGTATCCACCGCGGATTATTCGGCTTTTTCCGCCCCAAGGCTTTTGCTCATTAGTGCCCCTTTTTTACAAGTCCCCCCCTCCCCGACTGAAGGAATGATGGATCAATAGAAACTTTTGATAACCACTCTCCTTTCCTCCCTCCTCCCTCATCCCTCGGGCAGTATATTAGAGCGCATTCATGGAGTTCCTCGCTTTGAGGTTTATCACCTGTTTGTGGCTATTCACTTCTTGCTTGATCTCCTTCAAGTTTTTCCTTGGGTTAGTATGAGAGTCCGTTATATCTTTACCTTGCCATTGATAGTGATGCTCAATCCTTTATCCACCTACTCCCAAGGATCCCACACCTGCCGCCGCCACCTCGTTATGTTTCTTGCAGGTTTTCCTTTCGTAGGCCTCTGGCTTCCCTTCGCCGTGCCCCAGCGAGGCTTGGATAAAGAGCGCCCCTTCTTTTCTCCACCTGTTCTAGGAGGTGTAGACCCGTCGAGGCGGCTTTGGTTTACGTCCTCCCCCAGCTCCTGCATTTTTTTTTTTTTCGTCGGCAATTGCAGGCTTCGCACGACGTCCCGGTCTCTTGCACCTCATTAAATGAGAGAGGGGTGTGCGCCACTTTCGTTGGTTGATAATGTACTTTCAAATCATCCGTGTTTTGTTGTTGAGCGATTTACAGGATCTCTCGATAGAGCAACCCCTTCCCCTCGAGCCCTTTCAGGTTTCTTCTACGCTAAGGTCTTAGGTTTGAAGCATGGATTTTCCCCCGTCCCACTGGTTGCGCATGCTGCGGCGGGGTGCCCCAGAGAATCAGTCTTAGATATGCATTCCTAGCCGAGCAGGTGGGTACCCTTTTTCCCCCCCCTGAGCGAGTGTTCTTTCCGGGATCACCAGCTTTCTCAGACCCCCGGCCCTATTGTTCTAATTCCCGGCGTTTAGTTTTCATAGTTTGCGTTTTCTCCTTTTTCTTTTACTTTCTGGAAGACCCATAACTCCAGGTGTCGTCTCTTCGTATAGCCCTACCAAGTATGCTTCTCTTTTTCCCCTTGTTGACCCTTTGTTCTATCTAGAAGTACTTCATCCCCCCCCCTGAACCGCGCCCCTGTTTTTGTTTCTGAGGGTCATGGGCCGGAGTTAGCCTACCTCGGGATCTGTTCTTAGTTCTTGGCCTCCCCCTTTTTACTTTCTCGGCCCCCCAGGGCTTTGACAAGTTCTCAGTTAGTCCGGCTCTGCCTGTGTTGGACTTACTTCGGGACCAATTTACATCTCCCCTCTTGGTCCCCTCGCTATCGGTTTCCTTTTTTTCCTTGGTTTAGAGAGTAGACGCTGGATTCGTTCGCCTCAGCACATGGTTTTTCCGTAAGTTCTACCTCTTTCTGGGTTCCTTTCCCGAAGTCCTGTTGGACTTGGTCTATAGACCTCCCCGAGGGCCAAAATCCCATCCATGCAGTTAGTAAGGCCCACCGCCGCTACCCGGATGGAGACCCAAAGAGCTGAGGGAATGTTCTCCCTAGTTTTGTAAGATGAACCGATAATCGTGTCTCGTTAACTGCTGTTTCCCCCCTAGTTGCCCCCGCCTTGATTTTTTTTCTTAGATGATCAAGGAGGGGAGTCGCCCCCCCCTCAGTGTGGCCTTGCCGCCCTCTTCTTCTTTTTTTTTGCCCGTCCTGATGGAACCTTTTTTTCACCTTTTCTGATAGTTTCGCCGATTGTTCCATTGTCCTTCTGTTTTTGACGTCACATCTGGTCTATGTTCGCGCTGGCTCTAGATTTCCAGACGTTTATCCATCCCGTTCCCCTAGTCCTCCCCCTCTTCAGAGTGCGGTTCGGTTCTGTTCCCATCCCAGAAGAGGAGAAAGGGTCAAGCTGACGCGCCACCCACAACACAAAACACCCCCAAAAACTTGCCCCCCAAACCACCCCCCCCCCCATTAAGGGCGCGGCGCTTTTTCCGCGCCCTCCGCCTGCCCTGCGCTTTTCGGTGACTCCTTTGTTCCGAAATCTACCTTCTCCTCCCAGAGATTTTAACAGCTTTCTCTCCCAACCGCGCCAGATTTGTCCCCCCCCCTGCTTCCCGGACCCTTTTTTGTTTGAGGAGGGAAAGTTTTTCGTGCGGGCCTATTTCATTTCATTCTTAGTGTCATGCGTCACTTTGTACATGGTCGTTTGGGCCGATGAGAGTAGGTGCTTTTTGTTTCCACTGTCTCCCCCCCCTCCCCGCCTCCGCACCTCTCAATGCAGAGGCATGGAGATGATGAGGTATGTTCACCCCTGTTAACATGGCTGATGATGGACTTCATTCCTCCTTCTTTTCGGTTCTCAAGTTTTTTTTTGCCCGCGAGTCCTCTGGTAGAAAGTCATCATAGAAACCTGCATGCCGTTTGCTGTGCCGTCCTTTTCCTCTTGGCTTTTTTTTCTAGCAGGTGACTTGGCCCGTTTACAAAGGGGCTGCAAGAGTTAGGAGTGCCCTCCTCTAGACTCCTCTCAACCGGATAAGTCATCTGCGGGCGTCATACTCCCGTTTTGTTAAAGAGATTCTGTCCCATGCTCACTCCGTTCCTTTCGATCTTGGCTTCTTAATTGCGTTTTGTTCCGCACCGACACTCAGCCGCCCCATTTTTGGTCATTGTCCAATCAGACTAAAGTAACCCGCATGCCCGGATTCTCAAACGTCTTCTTCAAAGGGCTTTTCCCAACCCTCAGAGTCAGCGGCCGGGGCGTACCCATCTTTTCCCAACAGTATCTGGCGAGAGTGAGGGCCCCAGGCATTCCCGTTTAAGCCGTTCTGCACTTCGCCCCTCTAGACCCGGCCTTGGTGTATTTTCGGGTTTTTCCGGGTCCCTTAGTAGCGTTTTCGTGGAACCCCCAAGTCCTTTTCTAATCGCCCATACCGTCCGAACCAGGCCCCTCCCCTTTAGCTTTCTTCGACCCTCCCCCTCGACCGTTCCCGGAAGAACTGTATTCCAGACCCACGCTTCTTTTTCCACCCCAGTAGTCATCGCTCTCCCTTTCCTTCCCCCACTTTCCCTCGTTTCGCCCTGCCTTATTAACTGGTTCGCTCGTATTTTGCGGCAGTGGATTATCATAGAATTTCCTTTCCCCTTCTTGTCGCGGTGTCTTTCTGACGTCTCTTGCACGCTGAAGTAGTCGTCCATTTGATCTTAGCTCATATTTTCCATTTCCGCTCTTAGTTTGGACCTTTGAGTACATTTTCAGTTTTGTGAATCTAGCAGAGGTTCCTCGTCGAGCAGTCAGGCCTCCTGCGTCCTCCTCCCTGACGAAATTTCTTTCTCCCGATCGGTTATTGAGAAGTCCAAACCCCCCCCGAGGAAAGAGTCTATGGGAATTAAACCGTCCGCCTTTTTTTTTCTCCCGACCATGAACCATCATTATTCTGTTGTGCTAGTTTCTTGGCACAGAGACCCTTGACATAACCCAAGAGTGGGTCGTTGGCCCCGCAAGTAACCCTCAAGGGCTGTTTTGTCAGATTTTCGGAAAAAGCAGCTGCTTAAGCGTTCAGTTCTGTATTTAGGGTTTGAGCCTTTCCGATAGACCTGGAACGGCCGCCACCTTGTATGAGCCCTTCTTTCCAAAGTTTTCCTTTTATTCTCCCAAATACGAAGCCACTGTATTAAATTAACCTCGCTTAGACCCTTTTTTTTTTAGTCCCGTTTTCGTAGGGCGCTGACCATCCAAGCTGGCGTACAGTTGCATTTCAACGAGATGGTCTCCCCGTTGGATTTCCTCCTTTTGTAAAAACCTCGCACTTTCCTTATGTCCTCCCTTTAGGTGTTACATTTCCCACGCACCCCCTCCCTGCTTTTCTCCTCTATCTGGTAGATTCCTTTTTTTAGAACGACAGAAAAAATCATTTTGCGTCCGACTCTTCATCCCGTATTTGCGTGCGATGACTCGGATGCCCTTAAGCCTACGGGCGCCCCGGTTTCTATTTTGTGGTAGGCTGAGATATCAAAAGTTCTTCCGCATTTCGCCCTCTCTCCCCCCTGTTTTAGGCTTTCTCAAGTATGGTCATGGCACGCTTTAGGGTGTCGGCCCTCGTTGGGCACTCACCCTATAGGATGCTCGACTCCACGCCTGGTCCCCCGTTTTCCGTCAACCCTCCAGGGTCCCTTTTGGCCGTTGTTCGTTCTTCCCCCGCATGGTTAGGTCCGGCCCCCTTCGTTTGTCGCATCAGAGTAACTGCTTCTTTTTTTTTTTCCCTCGCCTCTTCGGGTGTAGACAAGCGAGGTTCGTGGCACGTCCTCCCCCGACAGCGCTCATACGCCTTTTTCAAGCTGCCTTTCTCCCGTCCGTCACGTGTTGGCCTTTTCCCTGTTTTTCGTTGTTTTCTCGTTCCTTTTTGGAATTTCTTCTTCAATACTGCATTTTTGTGTTGCGAGAGACAGGATCCTCTTCCCTATCCTCTTTCCCCCCCCCGCGCTTTTTTTTTTTTTTTAAGTTCTACCTTTTCCTTTTAATCGGTCCACTTATGTTTTTGTGTGTCTTTTCGTTAATTTTCTTCCGGTCTCGTCGCTGATCTCCCGGAAGGTTTATCTGATCCTAACGCCGCTCCATGTTTCCTTCCGCAAGGGCTCCTTCTCGAGCCCTTCCCAGTTGTGCAGGCCCTCGTGTTTACTTCGAGTCTTTCTCCGAGTGTCGTGGGGAACGTCGGTTTCTCCTCCACCAATTCCTCCCTCTTTCCTCCTCTTCTAGTCTTCACTCATCCCCCCGCCCGTCTCGGCGATTTTTCCCGGTTGACTCGCAGAAGCAAAACGTTTTATTTCTTCAATACAGGTAGAGGATGGACATGGTTCCGTCGCGTCCCCCCCCCCCTCTTACCTCGGGACTTTCAGTAGCAGTCTTGGTTCTCGTTCCCCCCCCCCCAAGGGTTGAGTTCTCCAGCGTCTTTTGGGCCTCCTGTTTTTCTTGGGTGGGGCCTTACCTCAGCTTTCCAGAAGGACATTCTACCCCTTTGGGCGAATTAGATCTTTCCGAGTTCCATTCGGTTCCTGCGGGTTTATTTTAGAGATACGTGAGCTTTGGACTTCCCAGACAGGGGCTATCGACGGGGACTTGCCCATCCTCCCTTTAGGCCCCCCGTACCCCGTCCTCGTTCCTTCCTTTCTAGAAGAGGGTGGCGTGGGTAAATGAGAAAGAATAAGCCCACCAGAGCCCACTACACGTTCGCGTGAATTTTTCTTTGCCGCGCGGTTTCCTCCGAGTCCTCCCCGCCAGCAAGGTACATTGCTGTTTTTAACAGAGACTGCCCAATTGGGCATGGTCTCCTTGTCCCCGAGGGTGACCCCTCTTAGCCAGCCTAACCGCCGGGTTTTTACTGTATCTCGTGCGAGAAGACCACCTGCAAGTCTTTTTTTCCTTTCCCAGATTCAACAATAGGAATACGGACCCCGCTGGTTCGACGTCACCGAGCGTTGATCCTTGTCTCCTGTTCTCAGGATCGCCTTCTCTAGACGTCTCAATAGAACAGCTTACTGTCCTCACCTCGATTCTGCATAAGGCGTTCCAGCTCCGCGAGATCATTTCCCTCTGTGCTCTAATCCGACTAGTTCGATAGTCCAGAGGGAGCTAACCTCGGAGCTGCTACCTGCGACCTTATCTTTTCTTTGAGAGTTTTTCTACTTCTCCCTGACGCTCACGATCGACCGTCATCCCCAAGGGAACGATGTGGCCGATGATTAGTTCCCATCTCTTTTTGTTGGCCTGTCTTTCCCTTGTAGTGGGTCCTGCTTAACTTACATTAGCGTCTTCCCTGAGAGAACCTCGCCTTTTTGGTGGTCGTCATGTTGCTGAGCGATCGGTAGCGTGTTGTATCGGCTCTCTAAATTGCAACCCCTGACAGATCCACGGCAGCGGCTCGCTGCTGTTTTTCTCCAGCTCCCGCACGCCCCAGGTTCCGGAATTGTGTTGCTAAGCTACCCTGGTATTAGCCTGCTGTTTTTACCTTCCCGTTGCCTTCTGCTGGACCGGTACGTAGAACGCCACCTCAGTTCGACCCTTTGGATGGCGCGGCATTCTGGTTTCTTTTTCCCTCCCCGGGGCCGTGGTAAAAAAGGGGATTTTTGTAGCGTAGCGGCCCCGCCTCCCCCTCACTTAAGGAGATCACCGCTCAGGGAGAGTGGCCGCTTCTCCCCTTTCACATAGGTTTTCCTAGAGATAGTTAACCTCCCCCTCCCAGCCTTTCGGGGACCCCTCCCCGATTGTTCTTTCTTTTCTGGGGTAATAAGCGCTCGTCAGGCCTCCTCATTTGGTCACGTGCCCTTCCCCTTTCGCATCCCCGAATGCGGCGGACCCTGACCCACTGTAGCTCCCCCCCCCGGTGCGTTGTCTTTCCTGGTCCCGTTTTTCCACTCTGTCTGCAGCTTGTCCTTTTTTTCCCCGTCTGCCGAACACTCCTCCTGCGTTTTTTTTTCTTCCGTAAAGAAGCAGCCCGTTTCCGGGTTCCGTGCCCGAGTCCCACGAACCGCCTTCCGAAAGGACGTGCTTTCTCTTGACTTGAAATTGAGAGGAATCGGTCTTGGCACCCCTACATCACAGACCACCTCAAAAGCGTTCCCCTTCGTTAAAAGCTAGTTTCGCTCGACTCGGAAACAGTGATCACTCTGCCATCCCTCCCACTTCCTCCTTAAAAAACCAGCGTGTCATCCCCCAGCCGAGCAGTTTCTTCACCTCTCAGTGTTGCCTGTTTCCCCGGTTGCGCTCTTTCGGCCGTTCGGTCGAACTCGCCACGGACCGCCCCCCTGTTCCCCCTTGATCTGCCCGGCGTCGCTTTCGTTTCAGGGACCTACGCGATTTTGCCTCGACATTCTGGGAGAGGAGTCCATTCTCCCTTTATCCTTCTTACACTGCAGTTTGCTGATCGAGGCGGAGCATTCTCGTTTTCTCCTCGTATCTAGTTGACAGCCTCGATCGGAACGAGGTACCTCCGATCTCTACGCACCGTTACCTTTTTCGGTTTCGGAGCATGAGCTTGCCCAGTTTTTCCGCCCTTCTAGTAGATATCCTGCTCCGAACCCCGGTGATCAGATAGTTCATAAGGCCAGACCCGGCTGACCGCCTACCGGAGTTTTACTTCCTTTCTAACCCTGCACCTGTCACTCTCACTTTAGTAGTGCCGTTGATTGCGTGAACCACGCGTCTCGCCTACGCGCACTGCCTTTTTCTCCGTTTTCCTTCATACCGTATGATGTCGCCCATTCCCCTGTCCAAGGATGTTCGTTTCCTCTTTGGTGCGGGCTCGCCACTAGAGCCCTTTTCTGCATTCCCCCGGCGCCCCGATTTTGAGGAAGTACTGCTCGGGAGTAGCGCTTCCATCACTTTTTTTTTCCCCCTTCCCAGCCCGAAACCTCGTCTTTCCTCCGCTGTGCCCCCCCCCATGTTTCTACCATGCTTTTCCCGCTTCTTTTCCTGTCCCTCCCCACTGACTGCTTCATCGACCTTTCTCAAACTTTCCGCCCTGGAGGCCAGTCAAAAAAATAAAGAGTTGTCGCGATTTTTCGATCCCTCTGGACGCTAGGCCCATTTGCCCGCATCCCGCTTTTTTACTCTTTGCGTCAGGTGTCCCCTTTTCCATGACTGCTTCTTTCTCCCCGGTCCATCCGCTAGAGCACGTTGGTTAGTGAGGAAGAAACTCGGCCACCTGGCCTATCGTTCTGGTGTCGTCTATCCTCGTGGCCCCCCACGCCTCCCCAAGCCTTCAAAGCCCCCTTTTCGACCCTCCCACGCCGTTTCTGATACGGCTGTAGGGGTAGGCCTGCCTTTTATCAAGGTTGCGCGGCCCCAATGCGTTCTTGTTGATAAGATTGTAGTAGCCCCCCTTCGGCGAAACGCCCTAGTGGCCCGTTCCCGGTTGATCGCACGGTTGATCGGCCGTGGGTTCACTACAGCCTTCCGAGAGACCTTTCCCCCCCCTTTTCTAGGAAAAAGGCCGTCGAAATACGTCCCGGGTCTCTTGCGTGTCCTCCCCCCCTGACCTTCATCTTTTCTTTTTTTCCCTCAT
>Ga0179593_1389019_pt1 | contig 10699 bp, 13 predicted proteins | sample CZODoug2_1_08_16_FD_185931 | JGI IMG/M metagenome (GOLD analysis project Ga0179593, IMG submission 185931) | Vadose zone soil fungal communities from Angelo Coast Range Reserve, California, USA - CZODoug2_1_08_16fungal (PacBio error correction) | ecosystem: Environmental > Terrestrial > Soil >... | reverse complement strand
CCCCTGAATGCTCCTCAAGAAGAACGACCCCCTCCCGAAGCAAGGCACCCATAGCGAAAGAATCTCCAGTGTAAGAGCCAAACTCACTATTTCGCAAACTTCCCTGTGATAAAGGCGCGTCACTTTTTCCGGGACAGACCTACCTCCCCCCCTTGTGTCCTTTCAGGCACGTGGTTGCGGGCCTCCCTTTTTCAATTGGGTTCTTCTTTGTTGTCGCCCTACCCGGTAGCTATCAAGACGCCGGAACTCCGCCAATATTGAACACGTCAAAGAATGAGGGGTTTTCTCCCGGTTGCCACCACCCCCCCCCCACTTTCTTCCCTCCCATTGGCCCACACTGATTTTCATCCTTGTTGTCGATTTGCGGACGGTTGCCCCACAAACAGATTTCCTTCGTTAATAACTTTCCGCTGACCTGGGTCCTCCCTTGTGACCCTCTACCCGATTTCGGGTCCCATCTCTTGTTCGGGTGAGCTGTGACGGTCTTCCAAAGGGTCCTGTTAGTTAGGCTGTCCCAACTTCCGTGTCGACAGATGCGGCAGAGACAATAAGCCTTTCTTCCCCTCCCTGTCAGGTTGTACCAAGTCTTTTTATGTCTTTCTTGAACCCTCAGGGGTAGCACTCTTTTTTGCCCTCCTATTTCCCTCTATAAAGGGTACGTAGCCCAACCGTACATGATGGGATCACCTTTTCTGTTTTTTTTTACGTGTTTACCGAGTTTTTACTTTTTTCGTCAATGGCAACGTGGGCACTTTGGTAACTGGTTTCGATTTTTTTTCTCTTCCTTTTACACACTGTTTTCCTTACTAGAATGCCTTGGTCCCCTCCCCTTAGTCTTTAAAGAGTTTTCCATTCCTTACTCCTCATTTTGGAGGGGTTGATAGCCTTAATGCCTTTGGTCATATACTTGAGTTAGTTGCCCCTTGGCTCTTACCGTTTGTTTTGCAAGTTTCGATCATCGCAAGAATAGTTGTGTGGCGGTTGTCTTCCTACCATTTCACCCTACCCCCCTTTCCCCCCTCTCGTATTGTGGTCCCCACCCAGGCGTTCCTCTCGGATGCGTGCATGTTTAAAATCGATCGTGCGAACGGTTGTAGCACGATGCGTACATTCCTCATGCCCCCATTCACATTCCCCTTGTCGGCTCCGGGAGTTCTTTTCCCCCTGATTCTTTAATCCGGTCGGGCGTCGGGGAAACCCCAAGGTTGAGTAATCGAGGCTGGGGTTCTGTTCTTGTCCAAGTGTTCGAAGCTATGGTTCGGTAAGGCAGTGTCCTTCTCCGCAGCCTACCGGGCGTCCTTCCCCTGATCTTTTTTTTTTTTTTTATTTCACGCTGGCGAACGCCGATCCTCATAAGCTGGTCCGTTATGCGACGAAGGACTTTCCCCCCTTTAAGAGAGCTGATTCATATCTGTTCTAAACCTGCCTATTTGCGTATGAGTAAAAGATGCTTTCTTTTTCCGCTTCCTTTCCTGTTATCTTTTATTTCTTAATGGTGGTCCGCTTCTATTTCTTGGCAGGCCATTGCTTTAAGGGTTCGCTTTGTAGATTCCTCAGAAGAGCTAGGAAGTTAAGCCGCTTACCCCGTCTGACTCTGCTTTCCACCCCCCAGTCCTCCTTTCTTGGGTTTTATTAGAATGGATAGCAGATCTATAGAAATGTAACTTCCCCCGTTGATCAAGCCCCCTTTTCCCGACGTTCTTTGACCCCATGGAGGCTTCTATGTTCGTCAGAAAGCCTGACAATCTTTACTCTGTCTCACCCCCCCCCCCTTTTTGGTCCGTTACCTTTTGCGGCATTTTCAGTGAAAGAGTCCGCTTCCTTTTGAGTGATATTTTCCTTCTGGATAGCACCTGCTATTTTCTGCAGAACCCGCCGACAAATGGCAGACCCAAGATTCCTGTTCTTGTCACTAATAGTGCTACGTTCTTTTCCCTTCCCCCGACTTGCCGGCTGACAACCCATCCCCCTCGACCCCGAAGCGCATGGTATTTTTTTTGGGGAGCAATACCCTCAGCGGCAATTTCTGAGCGGAGATTAAAGGGGATGATTGCAAAGTTTCCCTTTTTTTGGTTTATGCCGTCCCCTCTCCCTCGGAGAGTACAGGTTTCCTTCCCCTGACTTGGACTACCTAGTCGGAAAGCGACTTCCTTTCAAGCGGCGACGCACTAGTATTGATTGCTCCTGTCTTTCCGGTTTCGCCGTTTTACGCCTCCTCCTCCTCCCTTCCGTTGTGAGGCAGCACGTCCTATTATTTTTAGGGCTGTTTGAAAAGTCTCGATTTCCTGTGCCAGTTTTTTTTTTTCCTTCAATCGCAGAGCCCATTCCTGAGAAAGACCTTTCTTTGTGCGCAAACCCCGTGCCCCTTTTCGTTTTTTTTTTTTCCTCCTCTTTTCCTGCTTCAGCCTCGCCCGTCACGTTTTGAGTTCATCTATGGGCGACACTGACATCTTCGTTCGGTCGTCGATTTCTTCCCGTCTTCGATTGAGACACCCCTTTATCTGTACTCCGTTTCGGAACGAATGTGGAGTCGAACTTTAGTACTACGGATTGGCTCATTTAGTGATATGAAATCCCAAGCTGGTCTCTAGTTAGCTTCGTGCTCTGTTCCGTACTTAGCACCTCTTTTCTTTCTTCTCCCCCCCCTCACTACTTTTTTTTGAGAAACTCTCCCTTCTGTATCACGACTCTCTTTTCACACCTTCCGTTGCTCTAGAGATATCACCAGATGGAGTCGTGGAGCCCCACAGTGTGGACACACCACAGGTTTTAATTTCGACTCACCATTCGGAGTCCCCCCCGTCTCTTTTTCGACATATTGTTCAACGAGCACAGAACCCTCCTTTTCTACCGTTATCGTTTGGACTTTTGAGTTCCCTCCCAGAGAGAGAAGAAGCGTCTCTTGGCAAGCTCCAGACGCGACTCTCAGAGTTGCGCAAAAAATTTTTCCCTTTCTTTTTTGCAGCAAAGAGGACTCCCTTTTTGTTCTTTCCATCGATGAAGATGGACGTCCCCCTGGCGATTTTTTTCCCCTCCCCCTCAAAGTTCCCCTTGATATTCGATGCTGTCCCTCAGTTACGCCAATTATAACCGAGACTTTTCCGCCCTCTAAACTGAGGAATTCTTAGCGACTTCTTCTCCTGGAAACACTTTGCCCTCCTATGAGGCGATCGCCGTCCTAAGGCGAGTTTACCTTGAAAAAAGATTCACCCACGTATGCACTTTATCATTGGGCAGGCTCTCCTGAGTGAGTGAGGGACGTGCAGCAACCACACCTGAGTTCTGAATCCCCCCCTTCTTTCGCAGCGGCTCCTTTTCCTACCTTTCTTTCAGACCAAAGTCGACAATGAGAACTCGTAGATTGCCTGGGATACCCCAGGACATTTCTACCCGATTCAGAGCCGTTCACCCTCCCCTTTTCCACTCTAGCCTCCTGCTCCTCTCTATGCGCAACTCGAGCTTATTAATTCTCAACTTTACCCTTCCCCCTTCGGTCCGGTGAGAAAGACTAACGCCCCCGTCTTTGTCAGGAGCAGCTGATTCATTGTCATCGCCAATCCCATCCAACCTTGCAGAGTCCTCCGTACTTAACATGCGTCTTTTAAACCTTCCCCCCTTGACCTTCCCCCCCATCTATCCCTGATGTCCATAGTGATTAGAGTAAAGGCCCCCCATCTGATTCCCGTTTTGCCCTGCCAGCGAACATCTTATAATTCAATCCCCTCCTGGACAAACCTTGTGCCCTTCCCATTCAGAACTGCCGCATCGCATCCTCCGCTTCTTCTTACAATCCGAGACACTCCCCTGCGTCAAGATCCCTGCAGACCGATGAACCACTTTCCCCCTCCTCCCTGTTTGAAAAGGAAAGACCCCCCCATTTTCTTTTTTGAATATCAGAGCTTGTTCCCCTTCTCGGTTCAAGAAAACCACCCCGCGCATCCCTGGTAATATTTTTAGCCCAGTACTATCACTACCTCCACGTCTCAATGACCTTTTCCGCCCTTTAACCGGCCCCCTGTGCTAAGCTCCCCCTTGCTCCGTTTTTTGCTGCCCCCCCAGCTTCTTATCAAGACCTCCCTTTCTGACTCATTGCTGCGAGGTTTTTTGTTTTTTTTTTTGTTTTTGGGGACAATGTTTTGTGTTGTTTGTTTGGTTTTTTTTGAGTGTTCTTTTCCTTCATACTACTCTTGTCCCCCCAACCCTTACCGATCTTCATTTTCTCGCGGCACCTTCTCCCCCCTTTCCCTTGCCATTCTTCCTCCCACCCCCTTTTCCGCCCCGCCCGTTTCTGCCAGAATCCTTCCTTCCCTTCATAGATCCTGACAGCCTTCAGATAAGGCCACTGTTTTCCGCCACCCTAACTGTGCAGGTGGCCATGTACCCAACTACATCGTCTACCTTTTTCCCCCCTCCGCCCTCCGAATCTGGGCCCCTCCCCCCCTTTTCAGGTGCCCACACCCTTGAACCCTGCAAGTTCTTGTTAATATTTTTGCTTCGTCACACAACACCTTGACGACTTTTGACATCCGAAGTCTTTCCAACCCCCAGACGCATCCAAGGAGCTGTCACCGCCCCTCACGTTATTATTACCCACGTCTATGGCTCCCACCACTGATTCGTCGTCAAAAGATTCGACCCCCCAAAATACGGGCAAGACTGGGCGCCCCTGATTCTTCCCCTCCACCGGTGTCATCTTTCGGCCCATCCTCGCCTTCGGATCCTTTCCCCAACTGCGTTAACAATGTGAGAAGTTTTTGAATCTCTTACCGCTTTTAACGAAGCGCCCAACCACGGCGAAACCCTTCCCCTCCTGCGATGACTTCCCCCCCCCCCCCTTTTCAAGAGGGCTTACCTTTCTTGCTCCTTGAAGGGGGATCTAGTCTCTACCCCATCCTTAGAGCTTGCCCAGCAACCGACGTACCCCCCCCTCTTTTCTCCCCCCAAAGAATGTCTCGGTTATCTCCAACAACACCCCCCCACACAAACCCCCCAATGGATAAATTTATTTTTTATGCCGCCTCTTCCCCAGTTTGACCTCGAGCCCCTGAGAACAACTTCCTCTTTCCGCCTGCTTCCTCTCTCGCCCAAATGACCAAGCCTCGTGTTAGATGCCGGTATCAGGCCAGGTGAGCCGATGATGGACATCAGATCTCTTTCCTCAAACATCTGTTTTTTTTTTTTTTTTCCCGATATCCTGCAATCCCTCCCGTTATTTTGGAAAAACTGGGAGTAAAGTTTTTTTTTTTTAACCACCGCTTGGCTGTTAAGTGGCTAAACTTTCGGTGCCCCCTTTCCCCCTCGCTTCCCTGCTTTCCGCTCCTTACAATAATAGCCCCGCCTTCTTATTTGCCCCGGTCGCCAGGAAACTTCGTCCTTTTTTTTTTCACTGAAAGACGTTCTACTGCCGCGGTGTTGTTTTGTATTTTCATTATAGTGATGTTCTCCCGTGTTCCTCCCCCCACCTCTATCTCTTTCGCAGCAATTCGTGAGGGACGGATCGCTGTTCTTCCGCCATTCGAGGGATTTCCTTTAAGACCTTTTTTGTTGAAGAGACCAGATCCTCCCCCTCCGCCGCAGCCCGAACTCTTGCCTCCCGCATTGCAAGTCCCAACGCCTACTCTTTAAGGTTTCTCTTCTAGTACAACTTTCCTTAAACAATATCCAATCGGTGGTCTCCCCCCTGCGGTATGCCTGACACTTGAAAATTTTTTTCCTTCCTTACTTTTTTGAGGAAAGAATCGCCTTTTGCACTGGAAACCCTTTTTTCTCCCAAGCAATTAGGGAAGTAGATTTTTTCCGCCCAAGTCCCCCCCCAGCCTGAGGACTATCATGTTGACCCCATAACCTTTCCCACAAATACATGATGATCTACAGTTTGATTTCGGGATCCATGTTCCCCCCAATTTGGTAGGTGTAAATCTCTTCTTAGCCAGCAGATAAGTTTTTACTTTGATCCTCTTCAATAGATTTCCCCCCTTCGCTTTTTTTAGAGGACCAGTTTTCTTCACAGGTCATTTCTTTCGTTCATTTCGTCATGTCCATTCAAGTTTATTCCCCGCCCTGTCCGCAAGAGAATACTCAGACTTTTTGGTCTCTTATACGGTATATTCTAGGTTTGTACTCTGCTTTTCCCCTTTGCTCTGACTCCTGGCGGTGAATTTTTTCCTCCCCTTACGTAATCTCCAGGTTACATCTTTATTAGCACTGAATCTTCCCTTCATTGCATAATAGAAGCTTTCGTTTCTCCTTGTTTTCTCCCTCTGTATAGTTAATATCGTCTCCCTTCTCCCCCAGTGTACCAGCTCTCGGCTGATTTTCCTCCTCCAAGTTTGGTTCATTTCCGCAGTATGTTGGCGCCTGATTATTGTTTGTTGAAAGTAAGTTTCTCCATTTTGGAGATTCGCCGCAGGTATCCTCCTCCCGTTCCGTTGTCAAGATATAGTATGAGTATTGTTTGCTCTTTTTATTCGACAGGATCTGTTTTTGCTTTAAACCATTTCCAATACACCCTTTCGGTGTTTGGGTCCACACTTCATTTTTTATGGATGTGAAGCTTTTTGGTATTCTGATACCCCCCTATGAGGGGTAAATTCCTCACCCTTCTTTTCCCCTTAAAATTATCTTTCTGAAGATGTTCAGCTCCGTTTGTTAAGATACGATTTTTTACACGGTCGGGTTTCTCCCTAAGCGCCAAGTGCTACTGTCTCTTTTCTCCCTCCTCTTCAATGTTTTCTTTCTGCATCTTTCGTCAAGAGGTGATTTTCCCCCATCCCCTCTCTTTACAAGGGTATTTAACAACTTTATGAGATTTCGCTGACCGACTTCCCGCTGCTTTGCGGTTCTCTTAACCAAACCCCACTTTTGAGTTGTGATAGTATGTCGTACTTCAATTCCCTTCTCAGTGTATAAGCTCTTTCTTCCGTTACGCTCTTTCCCAATTGCTCTTTCAGGTGCCTCCTTCTTTTTTTTCGTCTTTCCTCTAGACGTTGTCGAGTAAATGGACAATTAAGACAAGTTCTTTCATCCCTCTAGTTTGACCCTCTTGACAAAAACAGGTGGCTTATGTCTTACTTTAGTTGTTACTGCCTTCTTTCCTGTCGAGTAAGTCCTTTGATGACGGGCAATTGCCAACCTCCCCAAGATGAAGCATTCGTTCCTTTTCATTGTCTCCCTTATAGCCCCGGACGTGTATCTTGCAGGGTCCGAATTGAAATTTAGAGTACTTTTCCCCCCCCCCTCAGCGTATACCCCCCCTCTTCCACCTTGAAAAGTCTGTTGATCCCCTGTGTTTTTTTTTGATCTTCGCGAACTCTCCACTCTCCCTACTCTCTGTAGACCATTCCTAGCGTTCCTGGCTCAGGTCGCCTGCTGGATCGTCGACTTTTCCTCCTTCCCCCACACGTCCCTTTCCCCCCCGACGAGCATTGTATGCTTCCCCCTGTCGAATGTCCGGCGCAGTCCGGACTTCTTTTCCCCCTGTCCGTTGTTGGTATGATAGTCCCGACCTCCCGGTAGAGCCAGTCCTGAACGCGGCTTTTTTTTTGGGTTCGCTTCTGCTCCGTAAAGCGCCTGGCCTTTTTTGACCCCGCACGTAATCTTGCAGACACCGTGTCCCCGAGCACAATTCAGCATCCAACTTCAAGTTGGAGGCCAGCGCAATTTTTTCCTTTACTGAGTGCGGTTGATACCCCCCCCCTAATCCCTGTTTGATTGACAGCCCTACTCTTCCCCAATCGCCCATCCAAGCAGTCATATACCGACGTCATAATCTGAACAACTCCTGCACAGCCGGCTTTCCATCATCTGCTTTTCATAGAGTAATCTTCTGGCGAGGTTTGAGTCCACTTCAATTCCGCCGTTAAGGAGCTTTACGGTTTTTTTTTTTTTCCTCGTTCTACCCATTTCCCGAGTAGCTTAGCTTATCCGATACTAAAAACAACCCCCCCCCCCCCCCTCTACCCCCCCCCCTTTGAGAGAGTCGAAAGTTTCTCGTTCAGTTCCTTTTCCAGCTATAATCAACCATTGGAAAATACCGTACCATGACTCCCTTTTCCTGCCTGAGGAACTCTCTCGCGGTGTTTTTTTTTTTTTTGGTCTAAGTTGCGATACGTCTCTTTTCCCTGTGTGGGTTATGAGCAGATTCCCACCAAACGTGTTCACCTCCCAAACCTTCCTTGGATTTACCAGAATTTTGTAGTTGCGCTCCCGCCCCCCCCCCCCCGGCGTGTTTTTACAACGTCATTCCCCGTCACACCGCCCCCTTTTCCACCTCATTTTTGCCCCCCCCTTCTAGTGAGAACAAATCATGATCTCATTTTGCCCTTTCTATGTCTTCTCACCGTTATGGTTTTTTTTGATCGTCCAGAGTATCTCCGCGTCTACGTTTTCCCCCCCCGTCTCTCTTCCGAGATTTGGACCTAGACGCCTTTTTTCTTTTGATTGTGCGGCCAAGGATTTTATTGACCTTTTTTATTTTTTGTAACTTTTTTTCACTTTTTCATCTTCGTTGATACTGGTCTTCCGTAAATATCTTAAGTCCCCCTGCGTAAAAGACTTCACCATTGCTCATTCCCCTTATTGTTCTATGTCCTGCATTCGTGCTGCGCTCATTCTTTTTCCCCCCCCCCTTGCAAGCCATCGATGTCTTTTTTTATTGATATGATGAAGTAGAACGCTGTTCTTCGACCTCCCCCCAGCGCAACTCGTCCAGAGGTTTTTTTTTTAGCTTTCTCCCCCTACCTTCTTCCGTTAGCGTAGTGCCACACCTTCTATCTAGCCCCCTCAATTCCTGGGACACTGCCGGGCGTCAGCTTCTTCCCTTTTCCCCAGGTATTCTGCATTTTCACCCTTCGTTTGAGATGGAAGTGGTTAGCATGTTTCTGCTCCCAGCCCGTCGTATTTTTCTTCCTCCTTTCCTCGAACAGGAATCAGTGCTCCCATGAGTATCTTGACGGTTCTGCGAAAATCGCTCACTTTCCCCTCCGGTGCCACGGTTTTTTTTCCCCTACTCGAGAGTGAGGGCCTAGACCATTTCACCCTTTTTCCGACTGACCCACCCAATTGAGTCTCGATACAGCCCCTTAGAATCCGGCTCACGCCCTTTTTCAGTTGCAATTTCCGTCTACCCCCCCCTTCAAGTAGCGGACTAGACCCCCCCTTATCATTACAACAAAGACGCTCAACTGGTCCTATTCAGCTTGAAGCTCCCCTTGTTGATGGGCAATCAAACTGCTTTTCCTCCAGATGTTTTTCCCCTATCCCGAGCACCGAACCACCCTACCCCTTCCTTTTTACCCCAAGTGGGCGGGCCTGACGCCAGCTTGACTAATACACGGCACTTTCCTTTTTTTACGAACATACTATCCCCCTTTCCCCCAATTTTAAAGGAAGGTTCTTCATTTCCAAGATTGTTACTACAGGCGGCGTCGCTTCTCTTCTTACCAGCTTTCTTTCTTCACAAGGTACTCCGTGGCCCGGCTCTGATCCATACCACATCGACCCGCCTCGCTCAGGAACTTCCCCCTCGCGGCCACAGGAGCAAACCGATCTTCACTCTTTTCTGTCTGTCCCCCTTTTTGCCTTTCCCCCCGACTTTGCCCAACTTTATCTCGCCTTCCCACCACGAGCCAGGACAGCTTCGAAAGCTGTATTCGCTCATCAAGTGCGGTTAGGAACGGTTACATTCCTGTGTCCTTCAGGCCCTCGACTACTTGCATGGCCTCTCGGGTGACCAACACCTTTCAATGTCTGCAACTGTCCTAGATGCACAACCACAACACAACCCTCCCTGCGAATGGGATTTTTGGGAACACCAATTTCTCGAAAGAGCTGACCCCCTACCCCTACTGATTTTCCGCACTTTTACAGCCCTCTCCCCGATAAGTTTCCAAATCTAGACCGTACTGGAAACGTTCCCTTTCGCACAGCGCTCTTCCCAACTGACACCTCATATTGGGAAAAATCCTCGACTTTTTCCCCCCCTTTTCCCCCCTGTAGAAGAGTTGGACTAGATGAACGAGTACAGTCTTGGTTTACCCCCCAGGCGAAAAAAACGCACTTGTTCCACCCCCCTCATTCACCTCGTTGATGCAGTCAGGCCGACCTTTTAGATTCTTCTTTTCTGTGAGTTCTCACCCCCTTATTTTCAGAGCCCCACTTGCCCGTACACGACTTACAACCTCTAGCAGCATTTTCCTTTAGGACCCAAGGCTTTTCATTTCCTGCCCTCTGGGATATCCGGTTGAATTCTTTGGCTTTCTCCCTCCCTCCCCTCAGCTTAAACTTCCAACGCACCCCAGCCTCGCCTGCAGACCCCCCGTTAGTGCTCGATGCAAGTCACAGTCCAGTTCTGGAACATCCGATCGCCCCTAACTTTGTGGCACGTTCTCCCCCTCTTTTCACTCTTTCTCCCTACAGTGATTTGTGGGGTCTGTTAGTAAAGGTTTTTTGTCAATCCGGGCTTGACGTGGCTTATATTCTCCTAGATCTTTCCTGCCTCCGGTTTCCGCAAAACCTTCCTAGCCTCATGCTTAACCCCTGCCCCCCCATTAAGGTTAAAACACTTGTCCCTTCTTCCTGTAAGCGCACATGAAATCCTTTTCTCCCTGATATTTCCTCTCTGGAGTCTCTTATTAAGTTCGTATTTTACTCTTCCTCTTCGTCTTTGCGCCCTGGTCCAAGCCGTCGGCGGCCCCGAGGG
>Ga0179593_1647676_pt1 | contig 10700 bp, 13 predicted proteins | sample CZODoug2_1_08_16_FD_185931 | JGI IMG/M metagenome (GOLD analysis project Ga0179593, IMG submission 185931) | Vadose zone soil fungal communities from Angelo Coast Range Reserve, California, USA - CZODoug2_1_08_16fungal (PacBio error correction) | ecosystem: Environmental > Terrestrial > Soil >... | reverse complement strand
CACTTAACACCCGAACATTACACGACTCTCCATTTTTCTCACTGGATGGAATTTTTTTAATTCACCCTGCTAACTTGATTGTAAGTCATGATACATGTTACAGGCCCTTCTTTGTGTAACGGTCTAACCTATATCATTCAAGTTCTGGTCCCATCTTGGCTTTTCACCCTTTTTTTCTTATTGAAGGAAGAGGGGATTCCCATTGCTCACTCTCGTTGAGGAATTTACTCCTACTACACGATCCCCCCCCTTGCCACTTAGTACCAAAGATTCCTTCCTGACCTTGGACTTCAATCCTGTTAACTTCCCTTCTAGGAAATGCTTTCACCATTCGGCTTCCTCCCCTTGAGCTTTTCCTCGCTGCTTCTTCCCTTTTCTTTTTCAAATTGGTCCAGTCTCCTCTCCAATCGGGTTTTCCTAACTTCTCCTTTTATCTTTGCACTTTAAAGACTAGCTTTCTGAACTCCCCTCGTCCCCTTAAATATCCGATGGCGCCCCTGGCCCCCCCCGGCCTCGATATTTCTCCTTCCCTGCCAAACTTTTTCCCTTCATCCCTCTTCCTCGAACTCCCGTCGTCAACCAAGACCACAACCGGCTGTTCCTCCCACTCGTTCTTGATTCCCCTGATCTTTTTTCATGAATTCCGAGTATCAGTTTGTTCTTTGCACCTTAGCATTCGTAACCCCCGGAATAGCTGCAGAGGATCATCATTTCTTTGTTTTTTCTCTACTGTCACCATACTAAATACTTTTTACCTTTCCTGGCGCCCAAAGGAGTTTAAGGATGAGCAATTGACCTGTTCCCATCCTTCTATGATCGGAACATGAGGAGGAATTTGTGGAATCGGTGTTCGGATTTTGTCAAGTGGATCTCTAACCAAATTCGAGGGGAGGACGTAGAGCGGAGAGTCTGGTCCACTCCCCAACACACAAACCCCCCCCCATCCCACACCACCCCCCTCAACACCCCCAAAAACGAAACAAACACCCCCCCCCCCCCCCCCCCCCCCCCCCCCCCCCCCCCCCTCTCCCCGAGATCAAAAGGAGTCGTACAAATGAGTCCTGCCCTTCGCTGCACCTTTTCATCCCGATTTGTTCTCCCCTACCACCCTTTTTCTCCCCCCCCTTTTTTTCCAAGATTGCTTTCCCCCTCTTCTTGAAATCATTTTGCGTTTTCTCCAATTCAAAACTTTCTCTGCCTCGAGGTCTTCACGAATCTCCCCTTTCCGACCATGGACTCTTTTCGATTCGGTGTTCCATTCCCTTCTTTTTTTCGCTGTCCTGAATTCACTGAGAAGCTTGACAGCGATCTCCATCGCCTTTTTGCCCTCCAAAGTGGTTAAAGACGTTCCCCCCTTTTTGGTTTTTTTTTCGAGGACCTTTAATGGACTAGACATTTTGGTCTCCTTTTCCTTGCTTTTCCCCTAACCCAGATCTGCTCAGATACTCTCTCTAGCCCTGCGGCCCTCTCCAATGAGTTTCTATATCTTTTTTTTCCCGCACCCATGCCGCCTCTGTATGTTGTGTATAGCTCGGCCTCTCCCCCAACCCCCGCTCTGTTCCACAGAGCCCCCTACCTCTGGTCCCCAAACCTTCAGCGTTGCGCTGAAGTTTCCTCATTTCTATTTCTGGATTCCGGCTTCCGCATTCAACAAAAGCCCGCTTTGATTTTTACTCTTTTTCCATTTTTTTTGCTTTGCACCTCTACTCCTGATATTGAGTTCCTGGATCGAGTCCGCACCCATCTCCCAGTTTCTTTTCCTGCGAGTTTTTCCCGGCTCCTTTTCTCCCCCCCTCCTTTTTAAGACTTCCTTTTGAAAACCTAGGGAAAATGCGCCGGCCACCCCACCTACCCCCCCCACTCTCGCTAGTAAAGTGCCTTTAGCTTTTCAATCCTTTCCCCTAGGATGGTCACTTTCCCCTCATTTTTACCTAAACTACCCCCAATCCTCCTTTCGCCGTTCCTTAGAATTCTGTCCTTACAACCTGTTTTTTCACAACTCTCTTATATAGGTTTCGCCCCGATTTTTTTTTTTTTTCCCTTTCGGCCCTTGTACACCATCAATATGCCTCCCTCAGGATCCTTCTGTTGTTTTTTCGATTCTTCTCAGATTGGATGTCTACTCCGCCCAATTCCCCGCCCCAACTTGGTCCTTACCATAGATCCCTTTTCTTTGTTGGGAATTACGAAAAAATTGTTTTAATTCTTTTAGCCCCCTTTTCACGCTTCTTAACTGTGCTCCGTTCTTTTTTCCCTTACAAGTTGTGGTTCCTACGTGTTCTCAACAACTGCTGCGGACTATTTCCCCACGGTTCTTTTTTTTCCGGCTTTTTTGGCTTTCTTTTTTCTGGCTCGGATAAGTTCACTAAATGTGCAGCCATGTTTTTTGGGATTTCCGGCCTTTGTACTGTCCCTCCTTTTTTTAACCCCTTTTCCCCCAAGCACCTCCTTTGTCTCTTGGAACCTGCAGGACCTCGCATGCCCCCCCCGTTCCCTTGCCCCCGCTCGCCCTTTTTCCCGACCTTCTTGACTGAAAATCCCCAGATGCTTAGTCTTTTTTTCTTTTTGACGTTTCCCCAGACATCCGACCCCGCCAAAATTGGCTTTCAACGTGCTTTCTTTCTTTTCCGGCTTTTTCCCAGTCGATCCCAGATTGATTATGTTGTCCAGTTCACGGGCAAACGATTTTTTTTAGCGCGCCACAACATCCAGCCAGATTGGTTTTTTTTTAGCCTCCCCGTAGCCGCATTGCTTCTTTTTCCTCGGTGAGAAGTGGCGGCTTCCACACCGCACTTTTTCCTCCCAATATGTCTTTGTCGGTTCATTATACCCGTACCAGCGCTGCGATCCATGTAATGTCCCTATGTCGTAAATAGCCTCGTCCCCCTTACTCCCACCTTTTTACCCCCAAGTTTCAGTTATTAACCCCCTCCCCCTTCCCCCTCTTCTCGTGAATTCTTTCAGCCCCCCATTTTTTAAATCCCTCCCCTGCACATCCCCCATTTGAGGGACCCCCCTTTTTCCGAGTTTCCGAGGTACCTCCTATGCGTTGTGGTTTGATTGGAGACCACTTCCCCTTCGAAGCGCCGCCGCCCACATTTTACGTTTTCACCCCACCGTTGGTTTCCTTTTTTCTTGGTTTTTTTTTCTCATCTAATTGTTGGCACGCACTAGCAACTTCGGATCGTCCTCCGGTGTTTGCACCGTTCTTTTTTGCTCTTCATGCCGATCGATCCTTCGTCCCCTAGACCACCTGCTTTCTTTCTCCCCCCAACTTCAGACACCGCCTCCTGTACCCTCACCCATTTTTTCGACCCTCTTTCCTCTAAGTTTTTCCTCCCCCCGAGGATGTACCCTCCTTCCTTTTTCTTCTCTTCATCCGTACTTTAGTCCTGAACCCCTGGATCCCCCAGCTTTTCCGTCTTTGCCAGCTCCCCGCCTTTGCCCTCTGTTAGTTTCCGCCAGAGGTTCTCGTTCCGTACGAATGATACTCTTTTAGCTTAATTCTCTGTCCTTTCAAGTCTCTCGACCTTATCTGCGTTACTTTCGGATTTCTGTTCCCCTGGTAGATTGTATTTCTCCGCCAGACTCCCCCCCCCTTTTCCGGCTTTGGACAGTGCAGATGGTCGTTTTTAAGTACCGAGTTGTCTAGTATTTTCTTCCGATGATGGTTTACATGTGGAGACACACACTTCTTTTTTCTTTTTTTTTTTCATGGTCTCCCCTTGACGCTTCTTTTTTGACCCGGTTATGAATTCTCCGTGCCGGTCTGAACCTTCCCACGCTGAATGGAGATTTTTTTTTTCCTGGCGCGTCTCCCCTCTGCGCGACTGTAGAAGATTCTGAGCCCTTCTATTCCCGCCCCCAAAGTTATCGTAGTTTCATCCTCCCTCCGTGTCATTAGGTTTTTAATTATTTATCTTTAGTACCAGTCCCTCGGATTCTTTTTTTCCCCCCCCAATTCCCCACTTACAATAGGGCATCATCCTTTTTTTTCTTTCCGCATGGTGATCTTTTTTTCTTACCCTGCTCCCTCGTTTTTTTTACTGAAACCGATTGACCCCCCTTCTCCGGGACTTTCTAGTTTCGACCCCCTCTGTCCTCCTTCCTTCAAATCGTTATTTCTTCCGATTAAGCTGTTTTACTCGTCGTCCTTGCCAAGTCTGCTTTTTCAGTGATAGTTCTTTTCGGGTATTATGTTTTGGGAAAGCTCGAAACTCTTTTCCTGTACCTTTCCCACCTTCAGAACCTCCTGGTGTTTACCTTTTTCTTTTTTAGCTCACCCTTTCAGCATCCTGACGGCCTGCCATTCCCCTTCCTTCCCATCTGTGACGCTTTTTCTGATCCTGCCATCGACAGCATCGATTTTCTTTCGAAGTTTTTTTGTTTTGTAGCGTCCTCCGACATGTATTTTTCCCCCCCTGACGCTGTTCTAATGTCTCCCAGCAATAGGATTTATCCCTTCCTCCCCTGAGGCCCTCATCCGGCGCCCATTGCCATCCGCAGAAACACTGAAATTTTCCTTTTCCTCTTTATGGATTTTGGTCGCATTCGTGTTTCCTTTCGGTCACTCATCCTCCCCCCCTCCAGATTCCCCCTCTAACTACCAAGTCCTTGCCGTTTTGGCTCTTCCGCCCTGGACTTCGTGAGTTTTTTGCCCTGTAAAAATCTGACCTGCCTTGCGAGACGCTTTTGATAATCCTTTTTTCCCAGTGGTGCGATTCCCTCCTTCCCCAACCTTTCCGGCATCCGGCAGGACCCTTTTTTTATTGGGCCCCACGTGTGAGGAAACCTCGCTGATCCGGCAAGGCTTTCCCAACTTCCTGCACAGATTTTCCACCCCCCCCCCCCAGTTTGTAGCCCTTATATTTCTTTCCTCCGGTGATACATAAAATCACCGTCCGGAATCCCTTCTTTTAATATCCTCCTTCCTCCCACCTTCCTACGGAATCGAATGATCCCCCCCCCAGTGGGCTTTGTCGGATCGCAAATTCGCGCCGTCTTTTCCCCCTGGACGATGTCCCTTTCTCGTGGTTAAAGGTCCCTGCCGGGACTTTGGTCCTTGGCCCCCAATACGATTTCTCGGCCGCCTTCTCGCTTCCTCTCTTTTTCGGTGCACAATGCTCGGACTTTTTCCCCTCAGCATTCGCGGCCGTTTACATTTTCAACCCTTTCTTTCCACCGAATTTTTACTAGAACGTCTGCGCCTTGTTTTACGGCGGGGATAGCAGGGCCGTGAGGGATTCCCCCCCTTCAGGCCAAATTTCCTTACGTCACCTCATCGACCCCCCAATCCCCGGCATCAACCTTTAAGTATTTTTTATGCTAATTGGAAATGATATTTCTTATGCGACCTCTCTTTGAGGATTATACCTCCCTATTCTTTTCTCCCCCCCTCATCTTTTCAACTTGACCCTTCGCCCACAATTCTATGTCGTCCCCCCTTGAATATTTACACTACGAGGTCCGGCAGTTCTTCAATGTTGTGGAAGACTATTTGCCACCCCCAACAATGTCCCCTCCTCTTAAGTGGTCCTTCATTCAGTGCTTCTGAATGTTCAGTCGTTTTCCTCCTTGCACTCATTCCAACAACTTTTTTCTGTTCCGTGGAAATTAATCTTTTTCGAGCGTTGGTTCTTCCCCCACCAACTTTCCCACAGAGAACCCCCGATCCTCCACACTTTCCCGTATTTCGAAACTTTGATGGAAATGACATTCTTCCCCTTCACCTTGACTCCTTGGCATCCAACGATCCTCAAAGGGGAATCTCTTTACGGTCATTTAACAAAGAACTCTCCCTACCTGGGCTTTGTTTCATTAAGGCTGTCCTCCCTCTTTTTTTGTTCTGAATCTCAGGCCTGCCCATGCCTTTAAAGACTCAAGAACGATTTTTGGACAGGCATTTATCCCTTATTTCTCCCAAGGGGCACGGACCCAAGAGCGACAAGGTCCCCTCTAAGCACTGACCTTTTCGCATTCCCCAATCTGCCTTCTACGGCAGAACTGTTGGGTCCCCCCCTTTTCGTTTTTTTTCCCAATAGCGGACGTCTCCCCGAAATTTTACGGCCCCGTATCCTAGTCCATGCATCTTCCTGGCTTTCCCCTCCCTCATTCTTCATCCCTTCACGGCGGCAGACCAGAGCGCCTTACGTCGGAAATTCTCCCCTACTCTCAGTTAAAAAACCCCCCCCCTGGCAAAGATCTTCAAGCCTCCGGACCCAATCCAATCCCTCATACAGTTTTTTTTTTTTTTTTTGGTATTTTAATTCCCCCACGTTCTAAGAGCAACTCTACATCCCCATTAGGCTTTCCGCACCAGAAGGTGCTAAATTCCCGAAGTCCTTTCTTCTCCTTCTCTTTTGCTTTAGTTGATGACTTAACTAGTTTGACTCGTTCGACCCTTCCAGCATCGTACGGAGATGCCTCTCAGGTCGAGATTACTACAGAGACCCTTTTCGTCCCCGTGTCCTGCTTCTTTGACAATCCTTCTCTCTTTCTTGCTACATGATTGTAGAGACGGCGAAGTTCTGCCTACTAAGATTCACCCATCCCCTCTCGATCATCCAGGTTTTCCTGGTTACGTCATTCTGCTTTTTTGTGTCAGTCATTTTATAGTCCCCTACACAATCAGCTTTTCTCCTGTTCGCGCGTATGATAGCATTTTTCTCCAAACGGCCCTTTTGTGGCTTCCCCTCTTACACCGAATGTTGCCTCTGTATTCCTACCCCCCCGCGACCTCTGTCCGTCCCTCCCACCCCTTTGACTTTAAAGAGGTGCTTTCCACCTCCCTGAAATCCCGGGTCCGTTCCCATTCAACCCCCGCAGTTCCCTTTCTCCCTGGACTTCACCCCGTTTACCTTTCCCGACCCCCTTGGGCGCTTCCTTTTGCGACGTGGCCAACGACCCCTGTTGAGGTCTCCCCTTCAGTCAGATTCCCCTTTTCTTGCTCTTTTTGCGTTGTTGTGGTTCAAGATCAGTGTGGTTTCGCTGCTCTTACCGCCCCCCCTAGCTGCCGAAGTCTGCCTAGCATTCCAAAGAACAATCAGATATGCGGGTGCCCCCCTGATTAAGGTCCCCCCTTCCCCCCCCGAGGCGAGTTTTCTTCACATCCTCTTTGGTAGTCCAGACTCTCCAAAAATTCCCCCGTCTGGCTTTTCTTTTTTTTTTTGAGGTGCGGCCAACCCCCCAACACTTTTTTCACTTCTGCAACAGTCTTCAATCTTTCTTCCTCTTTTTGTCTTACGAAGTCGGAACTACAGAAGGTTTCCGGACTTTTTTCGACCCCCGTCTTGCTTTCTTTGCCTTGCAGATCCCTCTTCCCCACCCCAGCCTTTTATTTTTGTCGCTCCAAGTGGATCGAGGCCTCTTGCCAGACGAGCTTTCCTTTTTTTCATGAGTACTCCGCCCTTTAAACGAACCTCTTGAGTTGCAAGGAGTTTTTTTTACAAGGAGTAGGGACATCCCCCCCCCCCCCGTTTGTCTCCTTCATTTGATGCCTAAAGGGACCCCTTTCTCCCGCACCCTCCCACCGCCCCTCCCCTTCCCCCCTCTGATTCGTCTGTTAAGCTCGCAAAGGTGCCCCCTTGTCCCCCGCATTTCCCCGCAAAACGACAAGTACCGATAATTTCGCCTAGTACTTTCATTCCTTCAACATTACTCAGCCCTCCCCGCGGATCATCTTTTCGTGATCTCGAGATTGAGGTTCTTTGGCCCTTGAGTCTCGAGCGCTTTCCCTCCTCTTTTTTTTTTTGGATCCGATGGAGACTCTTTTGCTTTTCCCAAGTTCTCAATCGGGTCTCCCACCCGCGGGTGGTTTTCCCCTCAAATGTGTCTTTCTCTTTCGTGATTACATAGAGTCCCAACAGGTTACGTTTCTTTTTTTAATTCCTTCCTGCGGTTTCCAGTGACCTGCGTCCCCCCCCTTTTGACCGGTCCAACTTCCTCAGTCCCGTCTGAGCTACAGGCTTTGTTTACGGTGTCCCTCTGCTCCCCCCCCCCCATAACTTTATGTCAACAAACTCTTCGCTTAACTCTCCGGCCTGCGCAGGATCCCTGTTGAACACAAAAATCCATCGACCCTCCCCCCTCCTTTGCGTCTCTGTGAAAGGTAGTCGTCCTCCCTCACACTACTTCCTTCTTCTGCAAACGCGCCTGCTAGACCCTCCTATACGGTTGTCCCCTCCCCAGACCCCCACCGCGAGAAGTTTCGTGATTCTCTTCCGCTCACCAGACTCTCACCCCAAAATGAGGCTCTTCACCCCGGATGTTAGTTCCGAACCTTTAGCCCGGCCCCTTCCTCCCTGGGTAAGACCAGATTCTCTGTTTCCCAACCCGATTTGTGATGTTGGCGACCCCTCTTCGCCCTCAATCCCTCTTAGTTGGAATAGTTTTTTCTCCCTCTCCTAAACCCCCTAGGACGACTTTGAGGCTCGACTGGCTTTTTGTAAGTGGCTCCTGTACACGCACAGTAGAACCCTCTGTTTTTTTTCCTTTGACCCAGTCAAGGAATACACCATGGACCCCCTTGGTCTCCCGACCCCCCCTCTCTTTATTACTGACGAGACCCGAAAAAAAAATGCCGTTCCCCCCAACCCCTGCTTTTCTGGTTCCCCCAGAGTTTAAAAGATGCTTTATATTATATAATTATTTTTTTTTTTGAGATTTCCTCCAACTGGTCTGTGCCACCCTCCCCCTTCCATTGCCCGCCAGGAGTCAAGGGCGATGAGTTAGACCCCCCGACCCTCTTCCGTTTTGTTTCAGAACAAACAAAGGGATTTCAGCCCCCCGTGGCCCCACCCCTTAACGTTTTTCACCACCAAAGGGATTTTTTGAGGGGTCGGACTCTTGGATTTTCTTGGGTGCAGCGAATTGTTGAATCCCCCCTCGAACAGTCTGTGGAATTCCGAGGTTTTACGCTTTTTCCAGTTTTCCCTTGAAGATAGACCCCCGATCTGAAGTAAGAACATAGACCCCCCCCCATTCTTTGAGAAAGCCACAACAGTACTCCCCTATCTGGCCTCCCCTTCCAGATTCGGACCCATCAGAACCTGCTCGAATAACGATTTGCTTCCCCATGCTCCCTTCAGTTCCCAATGCCTCGATCCTTATACCCCTTTTCGCGAAAGTACATGTCTTCCCCCCAGTTTTTCATTCCCCTCAGGTAGGGGGAGTGAGGGCCCAGGCGTCCCCTCGTTCTTTTTTTATAAATCGAGTAGAGTCTCTACGCCGATTTTTATTGGTCTCCTGCTTCCCCCTGAGTCTGATCATTTTAAAAGCGCTAAGGATCCGTTCTTACCTGCAGTATTCTTTTGAATCCCCCTGGGTAGGACCGAATTTTTGTCTTTTTTCTTTCCATTGGCCCGCCGCCTCTCTTTCTCTCCTTTTGGGCATAAGTGTCCAGACTTTGGATCTTCGTACTTCTCTTTGTGAAGGCCCTTTACGATAGCCCCCGTTTCTCAATTCTTGCAGAAATATGATCTTTGTTGTCAGCCGATCCCCGACTGAAGTCCTTTCTTTGACCGTGCATGACCCCGGTTGGCTGTAATTTCCCGCCCGCCCACATGCCATGGAGATTGAGACTGGACGGCTTGTCCCCCTTCATGAAGTTCGAGCAGGGCCAAACATCCTCGAGCGATTTCCAAGCAAAGGATCAGTTCTTTTTTTGGTCCGAGAATTTCACTTTTTCGTCTGTACCTTGAGTCTTGAGTTTTATCTTTCGAGTTGTCCAATTTATTTTAATTAGCTTTGCCTTTACAAAGCTCGTCTTTTTCTTTTCCCTCTTCCGGGCTCCTTCACAAGAGCCTGCCCCAGCTATGCGGAAGCACAATCTCCCCCCCTTGTCTGGGACATTTTTTTTTCTCTTGGGACCGTCCCCCCACCCCAATTTTTCTCTCTCAACATAGGCCCATTATTCAGAAGTTGCCCGGTTAATCAAATCCTCCGCCCCCATATGGCGTTCTTCTTCCTGCGTGTGGCTTTGGATACCTTCCGCCACCTCTGAAGTCAGAACCTTTCTTCTGAATGTCTTTGGTTAATGAAAGTCTAAAGTATCAGAAGGTCCCCGATGCTCAAGTCCCCCCCCTACCCTTACGCTTCGATGACGTTTAATTCTGCTCCAGACATCGACTAAAGCTTTTTCCTCTTAAGCGTCAGACCTTATTGCTGCTAAAGAGATTTCCCCCCAACCCCGGCCCCGATCCCCTTCTCCGACCGGGTTTCATCTGCTTTTGTCAAGAGACCAGGCAATAGGTGCTCCCTCCTCCATTTTCCGCTTGAAGCATGCAATCTGGCCCAACTTTCCCCTTTTCAGAAGACCCTTTCGTCTGCTTCTTCTGTCTCAATCGATTCCGTCGCCCTCCGGTGGGACTACTCTTTGATTCGGTCCCCCCCCCCTCCCCCCCATCCGACACCCATGAAGACTGGACAGTCGGCTTGACGTCCCGAGCCTTTTTTTTTCTTTTTACCCCGACAAATGTGACCCGGAATGGTCGATGACGGACGTTTTCTTTGTGCATCCCCCCCCGATGGGCCCTATGAAGAAGCCCTCCCAATATTCCTTGCGGTCGTCTGGTTCCCCGGAACCCCCAGGGCACCCCTGCTACCTTCCCCAGCGTTTGAAACCAGCATGAACGGACAGCGGCCCCGCCCACCCCGTTTTTGCCGATTGCGCTCCCATCCAACTCAAGGTGGGTACTTAGTGA
>Ga0179593_1647063_pt1 | contig 10700 bp, 9 predicted proteins | sample CZODoug2_1_08_16_FD_185931 | JGI IMG/M metagenome (GOLD analysis project Ga0179593, IMG submission 185931) | Vadose zone soil fungal communities from Angelo Coast Range Reserve, California, USA - CZODoug2_1_08_16fungal (PacBio error correction) | ecosystem: Environmental > Terrestrial > Soil >... | reverse complement strand
GCCGCCTCTGTGGAACATGTTATGATGCGTCGTCGACGTCCTTTGAACCCTTTGTTTTCCAGGTACGTGCCCCCGGATTGACCCCTCAAGTCTTCATGTGATTCCGGGTGACCACAGGGTATTTCGCTTGCTTAGTGGGGGACTCCTGGCTTCCTCTTCCCTTCTGAGCCGGTCTCCCCCTTTTCCGCGCACCCCCCCATTGCCGCATCTTTTTTCGGCCTTGCATCTCGGTGACTGGACTTGGACCAACTCCCCCTTGACTACTCTTTTCCTCCCTAGTCCCCCCGACGCCCGTTCGACACACGTACATAGCCCTTCCCTTGCTTTTGTCAGCTCCCAGTTTTTTTTGCCTTGTCTCCTCGGTAGGATTCCCAGCGCACCCTGACTTGCCCCGCCTCTATGCAGTAGCACGTATCTCTCGGACCCGTTTCTCCGACTTGCAGCACCTCTTTGGGGATAGGCTTTTTCCCAAATTGCTGTGCGGTATTTTTTCGAAAGTCCCTGCGTTCTTTTTGTTATCAGCCCGTCGCCGCCGACCCCGGAATATGACTGCTTTTTTTGATCGGCCTCTTCTGATGTTCTTTGTGGTCGAGCGCAATCGCGGCGCTTTGGCTTTGAGCACTTATGATTAGATTACCTATCGTTGCCCTTGGGTTGTTCTGCTCGATGATTAGACTTTTTCCCTGCGTCAGCGCCTCTTAGCGTGCATTGTGTCTCTGTTTAGGCCGACATTGTTGTATGCACCAGTCGTTCCCAATTGGAGTGGTTCGGTCTTTCCAGCCGCTCTCCCCCCGCGAGGCTCGGCGGCTTTCCATTCTTCTTGACCTTTGCGGCTTAGAAGTCGACCTTCTTCTTCCCTCAGACGATAGACCGATGAAATTCTCCCTAGGCGCCCCAGAGGTTCCCCGCTGGATGGCGAGGGCCGACTAAGGCTGTTCAATCCTTTGATTTCTTCTCCCTTGTCAAGACAACGAGACTGCTTTTTTTTTTTTTTGGTCCGGCCTAACCGTTCGTTTAATTCTAACCCTCGCGCAGTCGGCCGGCCTGCGCTTTTTATTGCTCGCAAGACTTTTTTGACCCGTCTCGGGCTGGCCGAGAAGAGGATGCCTTTTGTGTTCCCAGCGTCCCAGAGATTTTTTTTACGGCAACGGAGTCTTCTCCTCCGGGTTCGGTTCTCCGCCGCTTTTTTCGGGACGGCTTCTCGACTGGCGCTATCCCCCTCCAGAGGGGAACGATGCACCTCCCACACAAATGGTCTCCAATTGAGGTTTCGTCCCTTGCAGGCTTGCTCACCGTTTCGAGCCGCGTCTGAGTCAGAGCCAAGGACTTGTTACCCTGCGTATCTTACTGGACAAATCTTCACCCGTTCCAAACTCTTTTTAAGGACTCTCCCCCATCTTCTTCCTCTCTCTCTTTCTCATTCCGTTGTTTTTTGTCTAGCTCCCTTTTTCAGAGGTCCTGAGCAGATTTTTTCGATTCCCGGACCTGGTAAAGTTTGCGCTGTGACCTTCAGGTCCTCAATTCATTCAGAAAAAGCGCGTCTCACGCGTTTCAGGAGTATGCGACCTACTTCCTCCCGGCCCATTTTTTTTTCTTTTTTTTACGGGCTCGTTCGACTCTGTGTCTCTTTGTCCCTTCAGCATTCGCACGGCGCATCGGGTCCACCCTTGATTCTTGCCGCTCACGGAGGCTTGCTATCTTGCATTTCCAATCGAATGCGCGGGTCCCACTGACTGTAAGCACCGGCTCCTGCTCGACCAGCGCTGCCATGTTTTCAGATCTCTGAGTCGCTTCTAGAGGGTAGCGGTTAAGAAGATCCCAACCCGCCCCCATCGGGGTCTTACCCCAAGGTCGGCGGACGTTGTTTTCGCAGGCCTGCTTGACAGCCCTTTAGTCCGGCCTCGCTACCTCTTTCATCGATTAGCACCTCATGCTGAACCCTTTCTTTTTCTACGCCTTCAGGTCGGCGCTTAGTCGACTGCCCCTTTGAGTGGTTGACAGACCTTTCCCGCCAGTTTGAGAGAGTGCCCAGCCGTCCCCTTTTTCCGCCGAAGGAACTCCCTACACAAAAAGGGTTTTGGGTTTTTTTTGCTTGCGGGGGAGGTGTTGGTTTTTTTTTTGTTTGTTTTTTGGTGGCCGGGGTGTGTTTGTTGTTTTTTTGTTTGTTGTTTTTCCTCGCCTCTACAGGCCGAGGGCGGCTCCTACCCGCTTCGCCATCATACGAGCGGCTCCAAGGGCATACCGCCCTACTTTCACAACTATCTCTCCTTTACTCCAGCGGAAGTGCTAAGGGAAAGCTAGCCTTTTCGCGCCCTGCTTCGAAAATGGCCTGCCCCGCTCCTGTTTTTTGTGTTGTTGTGGTTGTTTTTTTTTTTATTTTTATTTGTTTTTTTTGTTTTGGGGGGGGGGTTTTTGGTGGTGTGGATTTGGTGTTTTTTTTGTGGAGCAGCTCGATATCTAGGGGGCCAGATTTAAGGTTCTTAAGGAAATGCTAGCTTCGGCGATGATTTTTCCCTATTTCCAAATACCCCTTTGTTTCTATCCCAGCAACGAGTCGAGTTTTTTCCTTTCCCTTTGACTAAGAGAAACTGTAAGGGCTTTCCTTAGACCCCGAACTTACTTGCTGATCCCCTTTCAAGCCTCGCCTCATGAGCGGAGGTCCCTGTCAACTCCCTACTTTCTGTCTTGTGTCCTTGCCCGTTTCTTTCTTTAGTCTATGGGCGAAGAGTCAGCCTCTTTTGTCAATTGTAAGATTCACAGGCCTGACGAAACCGTCTTTTTCTTTTGAGAGGATCTGAATGGAGAGGCCCGGCTCGCGAAGGTAGGAGCCTTTGTGAAACGAACGTTCCCGATACTTCCTTTTTGTTAATATGAGCCGCTTCCTAATGTTCGGGTCCACGGGTCCCTCTTACACCTTTGCACCTGTGGGCTTGATTTCCCTTCGAGGAAGGGTAGACTTGCCCCTTTTTTCTCTTCCGTACCAATAGGCAGTATATTGTCTATTTACCTCTCCCTACGTCTCTGATTGAAATCCTATCATTGGTGATGTCCTCTAGCACCGGATCGCTCGTTCCTTGAGTTATGCGTAACAACTGCTTTCAATCGTGACACCTGGCTTAGACCGCCGGCGTCCTTTCCTTATGATCCCTTCCAATTCCCGTCATCTTTTTTGAAGTGTCCTCTTCTCCACCTGGTTCATTGGACCCCTTCGATTTTTTTTACTTTGCAGGACTCTCCCCATATCCGCCAGCCTCCTCCTTGCAGCAGACGTAATTTACTCTTTACGGTCTTCGTCGCCATATTCGTGCATCGCAAGTTGCCCTCAGACAACGTCCCTAGCCCCCCTTTCCGCGTTGCTGTGTTCCTTGCACAAAGGCCGTCCCTTTTTTCTGATCGGTAGGGTTCAAGACGCCTCGGCAATGCGTTGAGACGCTGATACGTAGCCGTTATGAAAATCCACTTTGCCGCCGCGTTGCTGGGAGCCCTGTTGCCATTTGATGGCACCCCTGTGTGGATTGAGAGAACGTCCCTGTCCCAAACGTGCTTGGTTGCCATAAGCCCCTAGAATCCGTCTTCTTCTCGAGATCGCCTGAGCATCACACGTTTCTAGGTGCTTCACAGGTCTCACTGATGGCGAATCTGTAGCGGCGCGATCGGAGCTCTGGCTAGAATTCTATGACCTCCAGGAGAGACCTCTCTCCTTTGCGTTCCCTTCGTCTTCATCCTCCAGCGATGATGGCGAAGATTTTCAAGTTTTTCTCAGGTTAATTTCTCTAGCCCGTCTCCGCATCCACTTTATTAGCGGTACCCTTCCCCCTTCTTATTTGGCCCGTGTAAGCCTCTCCTCGGGCTATCGCGGGCCGTTTTAAGGCCTGTCTTTTTTTCTTGTGCTTCTTTTGCCCTACTCTCGTGATCTAGCGTGCCCCAATATGACATTGTTATCGGCTTGACTCTTTTTCATGATGGCGATTCGCCACGACCCCTCGTGGCGTGCCTGCGCCCCAGCCTCCCTTTTACGCCACACTAGGAGTTCGCTATGCGGCGCAGTTGATCGGCACACAACTTTTTTAGTTACCGCTCTTTTCCTTCCTGAAATGGCACTGATATGTCTCCCTCCGTGCCTTTTGATGAGGACGCTCTTTAGATTTTTGTCTTCTTAGATTGATTCGTACGGCAAAGGCGAGCAGGCCGGCGTCCACACCGCATATGGCTCCCGTTGCAAGGCTGTACTTGATTCACGACTGGTCAGCCCCCTTTGATTCCACTCCCCTTCCCCAAAGAAAAATTTTTTTTGTCGTGGTTTCCCCCGTGGTGTCTCATCCTCATTGGTTGATCGCTTGTTCTGTTCCTTTCATCTTTTTGTTCCGAAAGGTTCAGAGCCTTTGGGAGCGCAGGATTCAAAGATTGACCCCCCCGCGGTCCAAAATCGATCAGGACCTGAAGTCCCCACCGTTTTTTGTTAGAGAGATGATTCTTCATGATTTACGATTTGTGGACCGCGTTGACGGACCCCTCTTGGTCCAGCTTTCCTAAGTTCCGCCTGGCTTTGCTCTGTGAATCTCCAAGTGACTTTTCGACCCAGAACCCTTTTAACGCCCCTTCTTTCTTAGACCCCCTACTTTTTCCATCACCCTTTCGACCGTTCGTGGTTGCCCGCCTCTGGGGAGAGGATAGCGCAGTCGTCTCCTTTTACCGCCCGCCAACGGATACATATTTTTAATTTCCTCTCTCTCCGGCCGGGCTTCTCGCCCTGGCCTGCTCAATCCCATGAGCGGACACAGATCGTACGTCGACTCAGCACGGTCGTTTTTTAGTACAAGTCGTGCCTCTTCGCCATTCCCTACTATTTTTTTCGGAGCAGTGATCGGGACCTCCTGCTTTTCCCATTCCCTCAAAACCGCCGATCCTGAACAGTGCGATCGGATAAAACTTTCGACGTGCCTGGCCTTCAGCTTCACGCTGCCGCTGTAGCCTTTCTATTCCTCGATCATCTACCCTAATTTCAAGGCCTTACCGCAATTTCCCTCGCCGCTATCTCGGCTCTCTGAGCTGATAGCCCCCCACTGCATTTCGGGCAGAGGTCCCCGTCAGCCGATGTTTCCTTTTGGCTCCCCGGCCAAATCGAAGTTTTTCAAGCTTTCCCCTTTTTACCCCGGGTACTACTTTCTCAGTAAAAGCCGAGTTCTGTGCGACAGCCTTCCTCCTCTTCGCCATCCTCTCTCCGGGGCGACTCCCAGCAACTCCTTCTTCCCACGTACGTCTCTCTCTTTTCTTAGTCAATTCTTAGAAGGCGCCCTGGCACAATGCAGCGAGCGCAGCCTACAGCTTCTCATTCAGGGCCCCTTACCAGCACATCTTCGTCCCCTGATCTACGTACCGATGGTTCCCCCCGATTTTTCTCTTTACCCTTTTAAGCTAGCCGTTGCGCGGACGTTCTTCCGCCACGATTTCGGAGTAATGGCCCCCACATACCCGCGTTCTTTGCAGACGAGACCTCTTTTGCAGGCTCCGTGCTCTTCGCGAGACACTTTCTTCGCCGGCGTGGCATACTACTCTGACAGCCTCGCCATTCTTTTTCTTGTGTTCAAGGATTCCCACAGAACGCCTTATTAACGTGTTTCTTGCACGGGCGTCTTAGAATAAGTAGTCCCTTACGTGGGACTTCCCGAGGATGCAAGGATCACGCTTTCCTTCCTGTTCATTTTCTGGGATAATGCCAGCGCTCCTGCCGGTCCGCACAGTTTTGTTGCAGCGCAAAAACTCACCCCGATGAGGCCGCTACCTCCACTTGTTTTTCCACATCTCTTTCCCCTCCTTGGGTCCGTACTTTGATGGTCGACGTTTCAACTTCGAAACCCAAAGTTGGCCTTGTTACGGACGAGGTCTTTTCAAATTTTTACTCCTGCATTCAGAGCTTTTCCTCCCACCCTCTCGGATATGTGCATCTGTCCTCCTCCGTTTTTACTTGAGGATGACTATACGCCTATTTTGGAGGATATCAAGATGCTTCTGTTCCATGTACGTGCGGCGATTATCGCACCTCACTTGGGTTTCCTCCAAACAACTCCCTTTGGGTTAAGGTTACCAGGCTTGACCGAACCGTTCCCTGGCTTCGCCATGTGTTTTCCTTGTGAACCCTTTTTTTCTTTAATAGTAGTTGTTGAGCTCGCCCCCTTGCTTAACCTCGCGATCCTTGTACTACGAAACTCCCTCCGCGCGGGCAGCCTTGTTTCTTTCCTTTGATTTTTCATATCCTGTTTCTTCCCTCCCCTGTTCAACCTAGAGACGACAATTTCGCCATCTTGGAAAGAAGCACTCAATTCCCATAACCTTGCTATTTTTCAAGGACAGCCTTCCCTGATGGGCATTTGCTGTCGCCCCCCTTGTCTTCGCCTACTTGGTAGTCTAAGTCTAATTTCGTATTGGTCCAGTGGGTTGGTTTGTCCGATTTTTTTTCTTGGACTTTTCCTTCCCCCTGATGGTACAATGATTTTGGTCTAACTTTTTAGCATCGGCGAGCTTTTTGGCCATCAGCCGGAAGACCTATTAGGAACCCGTCTCGAGTCTTCTCTTTCCCCACTCCTTTTTTTTCCTGATTTTCCCATGTTGCTACATTGGCCCTCTGTAGCGGCGCCAGCGCCATCTCTGATGGAATTGTTTCCCCCTCGCTGACCTTGCCTCCCAGATACTGAGACCCGTTCAAATTCTCTTTCGGGCGTCGGAACAGCCGTCGATGATGTTCTTTTCTTGCAATTCTTTCATAGAATAGGAGTCCCTTTTGGCTGAGCGTCCCCCTTGTTGTCCCAGGAGATTTTCGCGCGTGAGGGGACTTTTCCCCCTGTCTTTCCCCTCTGAGTCCTCTTTAGGATGTCAGCCCCTCGTTTTTCTTGTGCGAATAGAACAGTAGCCGACCATTTGAGACCTGAGGCCCTCCCTTCTCCCCCTCTCCCTTTTTAAACTTATACCCTTCCCCTCCTGTTTCCCCCCCCCCTTCCCCCCTATCCTCCTTTTCCCCCCCCTTTCTCCCTCCCATTTTGCCCCCTCCTTCTTTCTTCCTGGACCCTCCATCCCCCTACTTCCTTTCCTTTCTTCCCTACATTGCTATCATTTGAACATCTTATCCCCTTGATTTCGAGCGAAAGTTAATCTCCACTTGACTCCGACACACGAATATCCCCTGTAAGACACCGATAGTAAGCTCTCGTTTCGAGGTTTTTCTTGCCCCCCTTATAGGTCCTCCCTATCAAATGGCCTCCCCTTCTCTTCAGGAACGATCTTGAGGTGAGATCTTCAAGTCCCATTGGTCTGAGCGCGTTCCGCGTAGGTCGTGGTGTTACAGTTTCCTCTATGTCGTCCTGTCTCAGGAAGCTCTGCTTCTTTTTCCCTCTCCCTATGAAGCTGATGGCGCCGTGAGAAGGCTTTCCTTGATCCTGTATCTCACAGGCAAACAGCGGCGAAAAACTCTCCAACCCCTTCCCCAAATTGGGAAATTTTTGACAACTTCTTTTTCCTAATTGTAAAGGTCTTTCTCCCCTTGTTGGACTCGGTCATTCGAAGAGTCCGCAAGCTGGTGGAGTTTCTGACCAGATACCTGTTTCCCTCTGGCAAAAATTCAGGCCTTGTTAAATACTGGTTCTCTGCCTTCTTTCCTCCCCCCGTTGTGGTTTTCTCTCTCTCCCCTTCGGCAGAAGCTCTTGATTTGGACCGCGGTGAAGGTATGTGTCACTTTTCGGCCAGATCTTTTTACATTCCCCTTTTGTAAACGGCGTTAAGAAGATGACCTCCCCTTCCAACTCTCAATGGTGACTACACACGGGGTAAATCACCACCCCGTTCCCCCCCCTTAGTTAGGTTGGGTTAATGTGAATCTTTTTCTTGGCGATCTCTTTTTCGGGATAAAAGTACCTTTCTAAACGTTTGATAGAGTCTGCTCCTGGCTTAACCGTCCTTTCACCCCTGCTTGGACAAAAGAACTCTCAGTGCTCCTTATATCCCCCCCCTTTCCGTAAATGCCAGGCGACCTCCTTACCGTCAGACTCCGCGAGGCTCGTTTTTTCGTCATCCTATCACCCAAAACTCTTTATCGCTTCACTATCGGTGTTCCCCAATTTTTTCTTTGGTTTCTCCTTTCAAGCTAGTGGCTTCCTCTGACCTTTTTCGGCGGCCTCGCACTCGACCTTTTTTTAAAGGTCGCTACCAATTTCATATGCATTACGATCTCGATTCCCCTTTTCCTCGAAGGTCACGACGTTTTCAAGCCCACCATTCCAATCGACGATTCCCCCAAGCAATTCCAGCCTCTCTCCCTTTGCCCCTTGCTTTCTTCTTCTTCAAAGAAGGGGCCCTCTGACTTCTGTGCCTTTTTCACACCCCGGTTCTTCCTCCCCTAAGCACCCACTCAGTTTTCGCCTCGGAATTACACACTTCCTCCCCTTTCTCCTAATAGAGAGGTTTCCCCCATTACGTCCCCCTGCAAGAAGCCTTTCACTCCCTCCTTTATCGGTATATCCGTTCTTAGCAAGTGCTAAACATTCAGCTTCTTTTCTTCTTTTTCGTCGAACTCAGCTCAGGGAGCAACTGTTTTCCTCAGATCCCTCCCCCCCCTGGCAGGAGCGCGTCTCCTTGAGGCCCCCGATCTGCGGAGAGTGGACAGGCTCTGCTCTTGAGTTATACATCACAGCTCATCAGGGCTCCCACTGGACAACAGATCCCTAGCCTCGGACATGATCTTGTTCATACGAGAAGAATCTTCTAAGTTTTGATTCCCCTTTCCCCAAGTCGCAGGCGTGGTAATCCCGTTCCGCCTTGGTGCGGCATGCTTCCCCCACAAACATTCTTCCGTTTTTTTTACGTTTCCGTGGTAGTGAAATTCTTTTTCTCCGAGTCGTTCCGGCTTTTTTCTTCTGGTCCTAGAGCACCGATAAGACGGGCGCCTGGTGATTTGGCTTCTTTCCCCTTTCGGAGGAAGGCCTAAGGTAATGGTCCGGGTGTGCCGCGCACAACTCAGCCACCCTCTTCGGCCTCCCCCCCCCCTTGGCTTTTTTTTGTCAACCCGGTCTAATGAGAAGAATTCGTTTAGTTTCGTCCATTTTTCCCGGATGACCAACCTTTCTTTCCAGAAACTTGTCCCCCTCTCCAGAAGTTCTCCCTCTTTAGACTCATGTGCATCCGGCCCCCCCTAGGAGTAACCCATTTCATCTCCAAGGTTTGTTTTTTCTCCTGATTCGAGTGACATAAGCACTCTTTTTAGTTGAAGGATATGTTTTCTTCTGGCGTTTACCTTTTTCTTTCTCCGAAACCCTTGCCCCTGGTTTAAATGCCCCCCTGGCTTCGCCAAGAAAAGTGTCCCGATTTCTTCTTCCGTTTATTCCTCCGTCATGCGTAGGGGTGCGCTCAAACCTTTGACTTAGCGAGGTCCTCCGCCATTGTCAGGGATCGCCAAATCTTGCCGCAGCGTTTTTGGGTATAGTCTCTTTTCCTTCTACTTTTTCTCCTCCTTCCCCCAACGATTGACCTTTGAAATATCGGAACTCACTTTCCCCCAAAGCTACCACCATTGCTCTTCTTTGGTCCTCTTTAACCGCCTGCTACTGTCTGTTCGTATTACCCTAGTGATCTCCATCATTGGATTTTTCTCTAGAACGGCCGTTATTATAGTTCGTCCATTCCCGGTCTGATGGCCCCGTTCTGGGATCTTTTCCTGTATGATCCCCCTGCTTGTTGTTTTTCTCGCACGTTAAAGCGGCATCGTCCGGGACCGCCCGTCGCTTCCCATTCTTGAAACAGTTTCCGTCTTCCGACTGAGTCTTTTTTCTTGACCGTTGCTCCCTCATGGACTGACCCTTGGAGAGAAAGATCACTTTGACTTGTGACTTGAGTTTTCCATTCCTCTTCCAGTATCTATTCCCTATCAGTGAGTGTCACTTTCTCTTTTTTGCTTGGCGTCGGAATTGGCAAGGTCCTCTGATGGCATCTCCTGTTGCGGAAATGGCTCCCGTCGCCTTTCGATTGTTGTGTTAACAGAAGTTAATCTCCCACCGAGGGTCGCTTTCCAGTCTTTTGGGACGGCCCTTGGGCCCTAGCCCCCCAGGCAACATCTATATGGAGGATGTCAACTAGCCTCGGAGAGATTCTTTTCCCAAGCGACGACCTTATTTTCTTCCTCCATCGTGAAATTTGGTTTTCTTGAATCGGTTCGTGATTTCCCAGTCGACGCGAAAGGATGTTTCTCCCTTTTTTTTTCGCCACCCAGCACGGTCGCCCCCTGTTTTCACCGAGAGCCGTTTCGTGATCTTTTGTTTTGATCGGGCATTAAACCGTCGTTTCCCCCGATCCGTCGTCCTCTCCCATTTTTCCTGGTCATTGAGGTCGCCTTCACGTCCTTTCCTTTCTCGGGCTATCCTCCGTTTTATTCGTTTTTTCGCATGCGATTGATGCGACTGCCCTTGGGCTTTCCGGCGGTACCAGAGTATGATTTTGACGGTTCCTGTCACACTTTGTACTTTTCCCGACTGAGCTATCCCCCCGCACTTTTTAACGATTCCACCTTCACCCTAGGGACCAAGGTGTGATGCCGTTTTTCTCTCATTGAACCTTTTCGTCTCTTGTTGCCCCGTTTTCTGCAGCGTTCCTAAATTTCTCTCCCTCCCATGAGAGTTTGAAAGCTGTTTACCTGTCCCACTTGGTTCAATCGCTCAGCG
>Ga0179593_1622974_pt1 | contig 10700 bp, 8 predicted proteins | sample CZODoug2_1_08_16_FD_185931 | JGI IMG/M metagenome (GOLD analysis project Ga0179593, IMG submission 185931) | Vadose zone soil fungal communities from Angelo Coast Range Reserve, California, USA - CZODoug2_1_08_16fungal (PacBio error correction) | ecosystem: Environmental > Terrestrial > Soil >... | reverse complement strand
GGTCCGAGGGAGTCTTTTAGGTTGATTTGGGCGTGTCTCGTCTGGGAGGCTTTCCTTTCGCTCAGGACAGCATGGTCTCGCTTTTTTTCGTTTGACCCGCAAGCTCCAGTATCTTTCCGCCGGACCGCTTCTAGAGCAGCTTTTTTAGATAGCAGCCCATATAGAAAGTGCGATACGGCTACAAAAATTCCGCCTCCTTCCCCCGGAGGAACCCCAGAGAGTTTTTGTTTTTTTCTTGTCTGGTGGTGGGATTTCGGCGGGGTGTTTTTTCGAGGGACGCACCGAGATCCTTTTTTTTTCCCCCCCCTAGTCAAGTTCCCCGGGGTTTGGGGAGCTTCTAGGGGCGACTTCTCATCCCTGTTCGTGTCGGCCTACCGCAATTCACCCCCCCTCAGTTCCCCCTCGTCAGCACTTTCCTAGTCGCGCAGGCGGCGCGCCTTTGATTTAGCCGACGCGGGCCCTTGTATCGTTTGTTGCTTTTGCTCCCTCTCCCTTATATGCGCAGAGGAACGAGGTTTTCTAAATAGTCCGCATCGTCGGAGGTTTTGGCCTTTTTTTTCTTCCGATAGGCTCTTGGTGGGCTTCCCCTCGTTCCCCCTCCCCCGGCGAGCGCTACTTTACTGGACCTCAAGGAAACGCTCGAGGAGATTGCCTGTTGCGCCGTGGTTCTTTCTTTCTTGATTTCCCCCGCAGCGTATTCCCTCCCCCCCCTCCCTCGATTACATCTCTCTATCCCTGACATTGCCGATCGCCGGCTTCCCCCTTTCGAGATCGGTCCTCTTCCCCTTTCCAATATGTTAGTGGGCTTTTCCAACGGCTACTCCTCCTCGGGGCGTACTCCGGAAGCGCCTCGATTGCTGTCCTCCAAACGGTTAGTGGTAAGTCTGGCTCGTTGCGTGGACTTTTCCCTTCCTAAACCTTTGATTCCATTCCCCAGAGATTCTGCCTGACGCGGCCCCCCCTTTTTCTGGCAATGCTCGACCCCCTGAAGATGATGGCGATGGCTCTCTCACTCCTTCTGGCGCCCTCTATTTGGGCGGAGTGTCGATCCCCGTTAGTCGTATCTGCCATGAGACTTTTTCTTTTTCTACATGCCCGTGATCGCCGAGGAAAGCCGTTTGCGCTCTTTTTTCGTCCCTCGTTTTTTTTCGACTTCTTCGAAGGCTCTTTCCCCTCTCTCCCTAAAATGAACACTGGCGCCGAAGATGGCCAAGTCCTTCTATATCGCGACTTCAGCCGATACGCCTCTTCTTGTTTTTCTTTTTAAGGCTCTCCTCAAGAGGTCCCTGCCACTCTATCCGCACTTGGTCCCTTCTTCTTGAAAGTCCGCGCACGTCGCCGTTCGTGGTTTTGCGGTTGCGTCTTTTCAGAGCTTCTTTTTTTGGCTTAAACTGCTTTTGCCCGGCCCCAAAACCAAGGCGTCACCTCAAAGCTCACTCTCGAAAGACCTTCTCCCTTTTGACACGCTTTTTCGGCGTCACCTGTTTTTTGCCTCATGACAAGGAGGTCTTTGGCCGACTTTCTCCCCTTTTGAAATCTCCCCGCCGCGTTGTCCCGGAGGATGCGTCATTCCCCGCCCGAAAAACGCGCTTCGATATCGCGTTCGAAGACCCCCAAACCCACCTTTACGTCCTCCCCCTGTTCGTAGAATGCTTCAGACCTTTCGAGAACACGCGTAAACTTAATTGCATGAGGTAGAGAGGAGGCCTTCTCTTTTCCCTGTTTTATGGCCTTCTGGACCTTTTCCACGTCACAGAGTCTCCATCCAGGGGATGGCGTAATCCTGTCCCCTTGAACACGATATTCAATATGTTACCATCCCCGGCGTCTTGCTTTTTTTTTTGGAATCCACGCCTTTTCTTATCGCTTGTTCCCCCGTTCTTCGACGGACATCCACCAAACCGTTTGAATTTCCCCGATACGCACCCCGCGCCGGGCCCGATCGTTCCCCGGCGCCTTATTTATTAACCCTAGCACTTTTTTCCCAATTTCGTCACGCCTTCCTGGATTTTTCGCCTCCTCCTCGCCACAGGTCATTGGGATAGTCTTTTCTGGTTATTGTCCTTGCAATTTCTTATCTTGGCCAACGACTCGGATTCGAGCGATCTCCGTAAATCCCCCCCTTTCAACTCAAGCGTCTTCCCTAGATTACGAGCTGGCCCTCGCAAGTCTCGGTAATGGGCCTGTTTCCTGGTTCTCCCGTTTTTCCCTTTTTCACTGAGTTTTTTTGGAGTTTTCCGGCGTTTTTCGTTCCTTCCTCAAGAAGTCCAGAACATTTTTTTTTTCCTCAGTACCCTTTCCCCCTCTCCTCAGTAGGGCTCCTCGCCTTGTTATTCACTCTTATATCTCTCTTTACTTCTCCTGTTTGAGAGACCTTCGAGTCTTTCCTGGGTTATGTATTCTCCTCCCCCTTTCTAGGCTTCTTTCTTCCTCCCTCCTTCCTGACCGCGTCTGCTGGAATCGTTCAGTGCTCCCCCTTTCCTGGTGGATCCAGGGAACCCTTCACGTTCTCGGGACCCTTTCGCCCAATTTCATCTCTTTTTGAGGCCTCTTTCGTTGGTTTCCGGGTTTTCTCTCGGTTGCGTTCCCTCTATTTATGCCGATGTAAGAATGGACCGCTACCCAGACATTCACTTCATGTGCGAGGCTCGGCGGAAACCGCTGTCGCTTTACGCTTAAGTGACGCAAAACCCCCACAACCCCCAAATGCTTACCAGTTGACCTCAGGCGCCGGGGCCCAGATCGGGGCCGCCGCTTTCTTCAATTTGTGTCCCCCCCTTCTGAATAGAGCTTGCCAGCAGAGATCGAACGCGTCTAGCTATGGGTCTTCTTGCCGAAATTCGCCTTTTTAAAGCGCGCGCCGCTTTAATCTTTTTCTTTTCGGTGATTCACTTTTTTTTTCGTTCTTCCATTTCTATGCCTAAGACCTTTTTACAACTCCGGCACCCCCTCCCGTGTGAGGCTTTTGACTGCCGCTCGTCGACGAGGCCTCAGGAATATAGCGTCTCTTGTTCCTTCCGCGCCCCTCCTTCTTGTGCTTGCCTTTTCGATGGTTTTCTAATCCCCTTTTTGGACTTAGTGACGCGCCTCGGCCCTTTTTCCCTCCCGTTGCAGACTCAGACGAACAACCGTTCAGGTCGCGATTTCCCCATTGCGAAGTTCTTCATCTTTCCCTCCTTGGAGAGACGTGACCCATCCCCCTCCGTGGCAACCTCTGCCTTTAGAGATTTTTCCTTTTTTATGTGAAGCCTTTTTTTTCCCTTCCCATCAGAGGGTATCCCATCTCGCCGCTTCCAGTCCCCTTTCTTTTCAACTCCTTCAGGGCCCTCAGAATTTTACCGTGAAGGAGTACCTCACATTATTTACTCCTAAATTCAATTACGCCGGCATCCGAAACGCGACTTCCTCGTCTTCATCTGCGATATAGCATCTTTCGCACTTTTTTCTTTTTTTTTCTTCGAGTAGGTATCCTCCTCGATAAACCTTTCCACCCTTCCTTCGGCAGCGCGGCTTTGCAAAAAGGGCCCTTGCAAACAGGCAGTGTTTCCTCGGGCGCCCTTTTTCGAGCCCTTTTCTCCACGGTTCTTTTTCCCTTTCCCTTACCGAGATCGAACCACGTTTGTGATTCTTTCTTTCTCGCTCTGGAAATTCCCCAACGTAGAGCTTCTTTTCAAGAAAGGTTGGCCGTCGCGGCTATAATTTTTTTTTTTTTTTCAAATCGAAGTCCACTTTGTCACCAAGTTTCTCCTTCTTCCCCGCAGAAAAGTCCCCCTTAGAGACAGCTCCCGATAACTCCCCTTTTGTGACGTGCAAATCTCCCTCCTGCTTCCCGGATGTCGAGACTTGCTTAGAATTTTTTCTATGACCAGCGCCCTCCGATTCACTCTCCAGGTACCGATATTTGTGAAGATGAGTTAGGACTTTTTAGATAGCGCCATGTAAGCGAGTACGTCTGGATATTGTATCTCAGGCGGCCGCGCTATTTGACCCGTTCCCAAGTCCCCTTTGCAGGTCCGCGGCATGCTCCTCTCTCCGTCTGAGTGTCACGACGAGGTCCCGTTGCGCATGCTCAAAGCCCACCGGCTAGCCGATCTTCTTGACGATGGTCTTTCTAAGCCCTCCCTGCCCCCTTTCCTATTTTTTCTTCCTTTAGGCGCCGAGTCCTTCTTGCCCTGAATCCGTTTGTCGAGAGTTCAACCAGAAAGACAACAATCAACAGCGCGGGATCTCCGCGAGAGTTCCCTCTTCCCGGCTCCTACCTTCCCAGGCTTTTCCCGTCTTCTCTCTGTCCGACGCACTGCGGTGACGATGGGTTGTGCTAGGTCCAGGCGAGCGCTCGCCATTTTGTCTCGAATGTCTTCTCTCTGCCCTCCCTTTGGGGTAGCCCGCGACTTCCCCTCCTGCGATGGGTCGATGCCGTCCTCGCTCGCTCCGCGCACCACCATCACTCCCGGCCCCTCTTTCCAGCCTCTTTTCTGGCGCGTATTTTCTCCTGGACATTTGTCGACGTTTCTTTCTTTTTCTCCGCTGCGGCGACTCTTTCTTCCCCCTTTTCCCTCGCGCGGCGGCCGCGCAGCGAAGGCATAACAAGCGCTTGGCTTGAGCGAGGCTCCTTTCCCCAATTCCTCCGCGGGTTTTTCCTTCTATTTATCGCCCTCCCCCCTCGACCCCCGACAAACAGCTGGAGCCCCCTCTACTCGCTCTCTTCCTCGTTTTTCAACCCTCTTTCCCCCCCTTTGGTGGTTGTTGATGAGCGTCTTTTCCCAAACCGATTCCCCTTCCGACTTTTTCGCTGATTTCGCCGGATCCTACAGTTTGAAGTGATTCGCTCTTCTTCCTGAACCTCCCCCCCCGGGGTCGCCTTTGATGGGTTTCTTCGGACTTGCAGCAAAGACTCCCCCATATGTTCGTGCTAATTTTTAGTCGACGCCAGGGGAGATTTAAGCCGCGCGATAAGACCACCCTTTCGATCGGCTACCCCCCCCCCTTCTCTCTTTAGAAGACCTTGAACCCGAAGCGCTGCAGCGAGCTGGAGATAAGTGAATGTGCTTGTTTTTGTGGGCGGCGGATGAGCGGTCCCTTTCCGTCTGAGACTTTCTTCCTTTCGGCGGCCGACCAAGCTAAGTACTCCAACGGCGGTTGTTTGCTGATTCCTTTTTTCTTAGATTTTTCACTGGCGGTAGCTCGCCTGACGGTTCGGAACCCACCCACCTGTCACCGCGTGCGAGACAATTATCGCTCTTTTACGGTCCTGCTCTTTTGCTCCTCTTAAGCTTTTTTTTTTTTTTTGGAGTCCCCCCGTTGTGACTTGTCTGGGCGTGCCTGCTCCCCCCGTATGTGCCAGATGGAACTCGGGGAGGATTTAAATCGTTCTTTTGAAATATCGTCGGCGCTCGATCCCGCTCATTTTTCCTTTCCCCCTAGGCCCCTCTCCCTTCCTCTCGGGTGTTTCTTCGCGATATCACTTGAGCGCTCGCACGACTCAAGCCACGATCCTCCGAGCAGGCGCGCAAGAGACGCCGGCCTTCTGTACTTCGACGTACTCCTTTTTAGCCCCTTTCCTTCCCCCCACGATCTGGATTACATGGAGATATCAGACATTCCCTCCTCCTCCGGTTTCTTCACCAGTTCCCGATCGGCGGGAGCCGGCTACTTTCCCCCCAATTAGGGATTTTTCCGCGGCCCTTTCATCGACGGACATCTGGACCGCCTCTGCTTGCATCTTCCCCAAACGGTTAGTGGTAGCTGGAATCTTCAGTGTCGTGGCAATTTAGAGCAGATTCCTCCAGACGGAGGTCGGAGGAAAGCCCCCCCCTTTTTCGGATCCCTTCCTACTCTCTGCGCACCCTAGTTTCTCCTCCCTCCCCCAAGTTACGTGTTGCAGATCTTGGAAGAGGCTTTTTTCTGCGCACGACGATTCTGGCTGCAAAAATTGTTGATCTCTTCGGTTCTTCTCTTATTTTCCCAGGGCTTTCCCTCCATGCATGATAGCGTGACTTTTTCCAATGCGCTGGTGCCTGTAACTGTCGTTCCCGACGAGCGGATCGGACTTTACGATGCACGAATTCCTTCTTTGCCTCTTTCCTGCACTGTCCCCCGGACGAATCGAGACCGTCGCGATCGCCAATTTCTTTCCGAGGAGTGGAATTGAATTGAAGTCTCTCCAAAGAAGGTTCAGATTCCCCCCCCTTCCTTCTCCGTGAACCCCCTCTTGCTTGTTCCGTGGTGGTCCCCAGCGGCAGGGCAGCGGGCCGAGTCATACCCTGTGGATGGCCCCAAAACCCTTCGTCAAACCCCCCCCCTCCTACCGACATGACCCTTTCTACCCTTTTCTTTCGGAGTCCTTTTCTCGTTTGTTTTTGAGATTTCCTACTTGAGGGCCAGGGATGGCCGTCCTGCGCCAAGTCCCCTAGTCCCCTCCTCTTTCCTGAGATTTTCTCGATATCTTCGGGCGATACGGACAAGACCCGGGTGTCAATAGTCCTCCCAATCGGAATCGTTTCCTCCGTACAACATCACAATTGATTTCGCTCCGGGTCCCGCTATAGCACATACCGGTGACGTAGCGGCAGGCGCGGCGCAAAACAGCGGTTTTCCCACAAAGGGTATGCCTCGTACTGGTCCAACTAACCACCCCTATCTTGCATTTTCGGAATTTGTCCACGGGCAAAACAAGCTCTGGCAGCTCAAATGAGTCCGCGCGCTGGCCTTGCGAGGGCTCTCAGGCCCGCGCCGATACCCCTCCCCCTTGGCCCTTTCGCTGGCATTTTTACGGCGATTCTCGACCACGCGGAATTTCCTCTCCTCAACTCTCTGAGCTGCTCGGGCCCCGGCGCTCTCTTCACTGACCGCACTTTTGAACTCCCCCGTTGGCTCCTCCCTGAGAACCTCCTCCGCCGTTACATCGCACAGGAAAAGTGATAGCGAGTCTTTCTTTGCCATTATTCATCATGGTTAGTCTTTCTACCCCCCCTCTCCCCCTCCCTCCTCCTTTCCGGCTAAGTCCTTGGGTCCCGATCTGCGGAGCCGTTCGATGAATTGGCCTGCCTTTTCCTGATAAAGGGGATCCCTGGACCCCCCAAGGGTCGCCGACCACTAGCTGCGATTCCGTGGTGGTCTGCCGGCGTTCCTGTCTCGCCTTCTACCCTTTTTCTTTCTCTGTACCCTCCTTTTTCTGTTTCTCTCTCTTTTTACCTCTCGTTTTGTTTTTGATCGCCCCACCCTTCGCGAGCCCCTTCTTCCCTTTCCCTCCATGGGTAATGAGGAGTGCTCCCTTGTTCTCTTTCTTCGAGACCCTACGCGGCAATGCACGCCTTTTACGCGCTCCCTTTCTTTCTTCCTGTACCCAGGGTCCCCCCCCCGGGAACCCGAACATCCCCTTTTTTCTTCCAGTCGGATTCGCTCTTCCCCTGATCTTGTGCGGTTCCCGGGGTTACGGCGGATCTTTTCGACGAATCTCTCTCCTCTTCAGAAATGTCTTCCCTTCCGTGCGAGGTCGGCGTTGAACCTTTTTTCTCTCGCTCTCGCTTAGACACCGAATTGAGATGTGTGCCCACCCAGTGATTGTACTTTAATCTCGCTCGGGTCCATCTTTTTTCGATCTGTTGAAATTTGGTGCGAATCTCTTTTCATGACTTCTCTTTTTTTATCAAAGGTCTCTCTCGGGATAGGTGGGTGCGAAATTAGCTCTCATTCCAGATTGTACCGTTTTTTGCAGGAAGTCAGACACACCCTTTCTTTTTTCTTTTGTTGAAGTCCCCTTTCCCCATGTCCGAGGCTCATTGTACCATCGCCCCCTGGGTTGCGGCCGGCGGCTCTTCGCCCCGCATTTCTAGTTCGAGCTTCCCTCGACAATTCGGCCTCTTTTTTCTTCCTTCTGAACAGAGGTTTTACGACCCCTTCGTTTCTTTTAGTCGACAGTGATACGAGCGCTTTTGCGCTTAAGACCATCTTAAGAGCGGATTCCCCACATGTGGGATAGGAATCCTGTTCCTTTTTCCCTCTCTCTTTTCCCGAGACGTGTCCCCTTCCTCCCAAGTGGCCTGAGCCGGGTAATGTATTTTGACTTCTGGGTTATGGTGATGGTTGCCGGACCACCCAGGCTCCCTTCCGAGCATTGCGGACAACAATACAACCGTTCCGATCCCTTGGCACGACCTTTTTTCCTTTTCCGCCGTCGAGTATTCGTCGGAGCCTATTGCTCGCCTTCACCGCCCGACATCCCCCCGCGCCCCTCTTTTTATTTCGCCATTGTCCAGCTTCGGTACGTTTTTTTTTTCTTTTTTCTTTCCCCGTCTGCGAAGTCGCTATCCCTTCCATCCGATTAGCCTCGGCGGCAACTAAGGGACTTTCAGTTCCCTCATACTAGATACTTATTCCCCTTTTGTAAGTCCCTTGACGACTCCTCCAGGCTCTTCCTCCCCACCTTGAAATACCCTTTACCGAAACAGTTTGCGCCCTGACTTTTTTTCGCTCCTCTAAGACCGGAAATGTCTAGCACTCCCCTCCAGCTTTTGTGCAGCTTTACGAATTCTTGTTCTTTTAATCCGTCCAATTTCAGTTTACCTTCTTTCCCGCTTCTTCCCCTCCTCCCCCTAGCAGGTCCCTTCCCCCCTCTTTTTTGGACGCTGTTGCGGCGATTTCTTGATGTCCTTTCGCGATGAGACGGTTGCGTACAGCGCAGCACTCCCTTCAGTGCCCGTTTTTCTCCGGATCTTCCTTTTGAAGCTTAAGGAGATGGCCTATTCTATCTCCCCTCTTTTTTTTTTGCCTAGTCGTGGTTTTCTTAGAGCGCCCCCCCGCAGCGCGAGACGCACCCTTTTTTCCGTAAAGCCGAAGGCACGTCTTCTTTTTCTCTCCCTTTAACCCAACCTCCCCCCCCCACCCCCCCCCCCACCCCCCCCCCCCCCCCCCCCCCCCCCCCACCCCCCCCCACGGTTTGGTGCCCCCCCAACTCCCCCCCTGGACTTGAGGTCTAACTCTCCTTTCTCCCCGAGCGTCAGTTCTCTGCTCTTTTTTTCCTCTTGCGACCGCCCTCTTACGCAAGGTCGCTTTCTTCCCTCTATTTTTTTTCGCGCCCGCGTTAAATTTTCTATCCTTTTCAAGCTACAGACCCCGACCCGAAACCTCTCTGCTTGAGGTCCTTTTGGGCCAGAGGCCTTCTCTTTTCTCATAAAAGGCGCCCCTCCTTCATTCCTGCCACGTGTCTCCCCTTCTTTCTTCCTACCTTAACGCCCCCCCCCCCCCCCCCCCCCCCCCCCCCCCCCCCCCCCCCCCTCCCCCCCCCCCCCCCCCCCCCCCCCCCCCCCCCCCCCACCCCCCCCCCCCCCCCCCCCCCCCCCGCCCCCCCCCCCCCCCCCCCCCCCCCCCCCCCCCCCCCCCCCCCCCCCCCCCCCCCCCCCCCCCCCCCCCCCCCCCCCCCCCCCCCCCCCCCCCCCCCCCCCCCTTTTAGGAGCTATACGATGAATCGCCGCGAGTCAGCAAAGCAAAAGTTTTTCCTTAAGTTCCCACCCGAACTTTTATCGCTTCCTAGCCGTAATTCCTGCAAGTCGCAAGCCCTCTTTTCCAGATCTTTGCGCGGGGCTCAGTATTGTAGTTCGCAGAAGAGGTCCTGCAGGTTTTTCGCCCCTCTCTTTAGTACGAGGGCGCAGGCCTCCTCCTGCCAGTTCCAAGAACAAGAGCGGCTTCTAGAGAGCGACCACTGACAATAACCCCCCCCCCTTGACCTCGGGGATCTAGATTTCTCCCTCCTCAAGAAACTTCTTAGCCTCCCGGGACCCCTCCCTAGGTTTACATCCTAGAGTTTAATTCATCACTCGGTCTTGTTGTGTTTTCTTAGAGTGGTTGCAACCTCGATGTAGCGGATTCCTTCGGTTTTTTTTCTCTGAGCCTGAAATCTGAATAAGGCTTGGTAAGAGTTTTTATGGGCAGCTAGCTCCTACAATAGTTGTTTGTTCTCCTCGCGAGTCAGAGGTGAGACAGAAGAGATACTTCAGGCGCTACGGCTGCCCTGATTTATGTAATCACTCCCCCCCGGAAATTTACCTCGCTTCTCTCTCTGCACAAGAGACTTGAAGGTCCCCGTCCCCCCCGCCCGCCCCTTGAGTTGAGGGGGGAGGCGTCCCCTCTTCTTCAGGCTCTCTAGGCTGAGAAGTTTCAGTCTGCGGTCCCAGTCATTTCCCCTTTTTGTTTTCATGTGCTCTTTTTTTTCCTCCTCTTCTCCCCTGTTTTTTCGCGTCGATAGCCTGAACCGTTATTAACCCATAGGTCTCCGTGCGCGTTCACTTCTTTTTTGCCCTTTGATGTTGCCGCCGCTGCCTGGACCGACTCTCCTGACCTCACCTCTCTTTTTCTTTTGTCTCTTTTTTCTCTACCTATTGGCCTTGACCGGGGTCCCTTTTCTCTCAGAATGGCTCTGATAGAGGTAGCCCTTCCCGAAGACTTTCGTTGCGTTTTCGCTTCCCCTCCCCGGCAAGCGCTCGCGTGACTCCCAAGGACACGATCCGAGTTTTCAGGAGCGTGCAATCTCCCGTCTTTACTTCGATCTCTCTTCGCCGCAGCTCTACAATATTCCCGACCGAATCAGGCCTACATAGGGGGCGCTTCTCGGCCCTCTTCTTTCTCGTTTATACCGTTTTCTTTGGATACGGTCCCCTTTTCTTGTTCAGCGGCCCCCCAACAGGCTAAGCGGAGAGGGCGCG
>Ga0179593_1567517_pt1 | contig 10700 bp, 7 predicted proteins | sample CZODoug2_1_08_16_FD_185931 | JGI IMG/M metagenome (GOLD analysis project Ga0179593, IMG submission 185931) | Vadose zone soil fungal communities from Angelo Coast Range Reserve, California, USA - CZODoug2_1_08_16fungal (PacBio error correction) | ecosystem: Environmental > Terrestrial > Soil >... | reverse complement strand
TGCAGACCCTTTCTAAGGAGTAGAAATCTCTCCATCTGCTTTTTGACCTGAGGCTCCCCCTTTCTTAGTAGCTGTATTCTTCTTTCCCCCGCTCTTATATGTCCTTCCCTTTTTAACATTGTTGTCATGGACCTCGCTGGGCCCCAAGACATCTACAAAAGTTTTCAGTCGTACCTTCGAAGCCGGCCGGTCGTCTCCCTCATGACGACGCACCTCGTGTTTTCGGAGTCTTACTTCACCATTGACAGAGTCTGCGCACCACTACCCTTTTGCCCCTTTTTGAGAGTCCTTCGGTTGAGTTAGTCTTTCCGTTTCCTCTTTAGTGTAGATTCAGCTTTGCGCTTACCGCCCCCCCCCCCCCCCCCCCCTAGAGGCTTCAGCCACCTCTCCTTTTGAGTCGCCCCCTTTTTTTTTTTTTATGTAGGGAGGGTACCACCGACGTTGAAAAGCAGCTCGGAGGTATTTCTTTTCGAGGAGGTTTCTCCCTTTTCAGCTGGATCTATGTTCAGTCTGTTAATACCTTAAACTGGTAAATGAATGCAGCTAGTCCCAGTTTTTTTCTATTATCCGTTTCCCCGTTTCTACAATCTCTTCTCAGGAATAGTTTTCTTTCAGGATTCTTGCGGATTTGACCCTCCAAGCGATGCCTAATATCTTTTTACTCTTTAGGATAACTAGGTCGTGGACTTCCCGCAGAGGAGTGGGTCCTTTGTTCGGCTTTTTTCCTCATGCTGAAGTCTCCTCCGACTGGCGGAGTTCTTCTCGCGGCGAACCAGCTTTAGATAACCCCTCCTTTTGGCAGTCACGTTGCGTCCATTTTTGTCGATCCATCGCGTCCTGTAGCCCCACGGAATGTCCCCGTTCCCCCCTGCAGCACGACTTTTTCGCTTGCCCGGTCCTATCAGGTCATTCATCTTGCCCGATTAACGGTGTCTTCTGCCGCTGCTGGACGTTCCCTCCGACGAGGGATTCTACCACTTTTCCCTTGACGACTCTTAGAAACTTTCCTCTCGTCTCAGCTCCTGGAAAACCACGTTCCTTCACAGGATCCAAGTTGTTCGAACCAGCGCCTCCCCCCTTAAGAGACACCGGAAGATACTGTCACCAAGCACCCCACCCCGCGCTCTTGATACATTGGTTCTCCCTCCCATGATTGCGTTTTTTCTCTGGTCACCCGCTTACCAAGTCTAAATCGCGATGTTTAAGGCCTCCTCACAACTCCAATCCCTCCTTTTGTTAAGAGCCTCTCCGAATGTAGACGAAATGTTCCTACCCCTTTATTCTGGTGCCTGTCCCTTCTGAGCCCTCATCAGTGCGCGCCACCTTTTTTTTTGGCTTGCCTAGTTTTTCTTTGTCCAGAGTCAGCTCGCCCCCCTTTTCCTTGACACTTTTGAGTGAGTCATCTACATATACCTTCACTCTCGTTTTTTCCTATTAAGCTCCGTTGGGTGCTGATATGACCACTGTTTCTTCTTCTATTTAACTTTTTCCTTCGCCCGAGGCCCCCCTTCCTTTTTTTTTTTTTTTTCCTCTCGAATCCTGTGACCCGCACGATTTTCGTGCCTCCACATGATTCCCTTGCCCCCCCTATAGCGGCCGACAGAACATTCCACTCTCTTGTGTGGGCTTCTTTTCTATGGTCCTGGTTGGCTACATCGTACGGAGCTGCGCGACAGAGTCTCTTTTTTGGCCTGCTGACACCCTTTTGTGACTGCCGTTGGGTTGACTTTTCGTCTCTTCCCCTTTCGTGGGAGGGAGGCCGTGATGCGGTCCACTTCTCGGGCCGGGTTCTCCAGCGGACAACGTGTGGCTTTTTTTGGTTTCCCTCGGATTATCCGAAGCTTGGCCTTTCCTTTTAAACACCTTCAGGCTTTCGGCCTCTTCCAGGGAATGTTCCGACGGCCCCCTCATCATTGGCCTTTTGATTCCTTTCCGATCCTTGCAGGCACCAAGGGGCACCCTCGCAAATGGGTGATGATTTTTTTTCCCCTCGAGTCTTTTCCCCGCTATCTCGAACACATTTGGGCTTTCCTCCTGTTATTAGTAGATTTTTGACCACTATCCTCGCGGCTGTAGGGCCGAAGGCCCCTCCTCCCCGATCTCTTTTCGCATCTTTCACGCGGCGTAATCACCAGATCAATCGTCTCACGCTTCTTCGGGCTCACGATGGACGACAGCGATTTGCTTTGTGAGTCATACTAATTCTCTTTGAGCAGTACCAGCGGCGCGACTTGTCCAGATCGAATCCCCCTCCAACACTTCAGTGCTAGTAGCCTGTCGGCTGCATACCCCATGAATTGCGGCGCTTTCACTGCTTTTTAGTCTCTAGAGTCCATCTAAAGCAGAGTCACGACACGCTGCTTCCCCTCTTTCTGCCTTCGTCAGCCTTTTGGCGGCAGGTAGGCAACCGTTTTTTTATAACGACACCTATCCCACCTTTGTCACCATGAATTCAAGCCGCCGCTGGCTCCCCTTTTCCAAGCTCGTAGCAATTCACCCTGTTTTCCTAGGTCGCAACACATTTCCCTTCCCTGTCGGACCTTTTTGCCGCCCTCCAAAAAAGAATGGAGACTAAGGCGGCCTTCCTCCAGTCTACTTCTGGACTTGAGTTTTCTAGTCGAGAGTGTATCCCCCTTAACGCTTCTTTCCAAAGATTTAGTCCCTTCAGAGCCCCCCGATTTCGCTGATATCTCCAAGAAGATAATCTCCCCCCCCGTCCTAATTTCCCCTCGCTTTTCCCTCTTCTTGTGGAGTGATTTGATTTGGCCTGCTGGAGCATACTTCTCTCGGCGAGACTAGGCAACATAGGTGTTCCTTTTTTACACAAGCATTCATGGTTGCCCCCCGTTTCGACTTCTTTCATCAAGTCCGGCAGGCTGCCTTCTTTCCCCCCTTACTCCTGGCCAACCAGACCGACGGGCCCCCCCCGAGCTGTGCTAACTCTTACTAGCGTTCCTTATGATTTTTCTATAGTAGGTCGATCTCACTATGCTTTTGAGCTCCAGAGAGAGCTCTCCATTCTTATTCTTGCTTTTCGCCCACCGGCCGGCGGATCCTCTTTTTCTGCGAATTTTCCTTTCAGACGCGCGCTTTCGGCGCCTTCTTCAATTTGAAGGAAACGGTCCCCGTTTTTTTTTCTTCGTGACATTGTTTCCTTTTTTCTCTAGCTTTTCCCTCAGCTGTGAAATGAAGTTCTTTGACGTTGCCCTCTCTCGCGCAGCCGGGGGTTTTTACCCTCCGTCTCCGGGAACAGACCCCCGTAATCTTTTTGAGTGGTTTTTTTCCAGTTCTCTTTCCCTACCCCGAGGCAGACCCGTGTAGCCGACCCCCCTTCGAGTGAAAAGTCAAGTTGCGTCTCCCACTAGACGAACCTTCTTTCTTCATCTCCCCCCCTGTCTCCTGTTTTTTTTTACGAAGGACTGCTCAGTTTTGACAGACATTTAGTTTGGCCTCCTCCGGTTTCCTTTCTTTTTCCTCCCCATCTCTCCATTCCCCCTGCCTTCCCGTTGTCAATGCCGTTCTCGCCTAAACTTTCTGGAAAGGTCTCCCTTCCTCAGGATTATAAGAGTCCACAGGGGGTTTAGTTATGCGATGGCTTGGGTTGACGGGGCGCGCTAGGGAACACGAAGCGGCAGGTCTCCTTATCGGCCTTTTCTTTCTAATCTTCGGTAGTTGCGTCGTCCCCTTTTCCATATCCGCACGTCATCGCGTGATTTCTCCTTCATAGTTTCTCCATGTTGAATGAAGGCAGCCCGTAGCCGGCTCCGCTTTCGCCCCGGTCCGTGGTTTTCTAGTTTTTGTTGCACCGAATCGTCGGACGGTTTCCGCCCTCGTGGGTTGAGCCATTTACGCCTAGGAACGTCTCCTCCCCTTTCGAGAGTGAGAGGAGGGCCTCGCGAGGGGGACTTTGGATCCGTGTTTCCGCTGAGCATTGGAAGAGGAAAGAGTCATTTTCCCGCTAGGGAATATTGCGCACCTTATCTAACCGCTGACGCTGCTCGCCTGAGGGATTTGCTCTCGCAATTCCCACACCACTATGAAGTAGACGATTTTACAGGGGCCATCCCCGTCCCCTTCATGTCAGGCCATCCACATCCTATAGGATTTCTCCCAGCTGATATTAATCTAGCGTTTGCCCTGAAAGTTTCCTTGGCAGGAGACCCTATTGTCGCGCCTCATAGCTTGAACCCCCTCAGCTAGCGATAAGTAATTTTTCGGAAGACTTAGTTGGGGCCTGTAATCCGGGCGAAGTTAAGCCCCCCCCCCTTCCGCCACAGAATCTCCTTCCTCCGGTAGTGTGCGTTCATCTGCCATTTAACCTTTCATCCCTGAAACAGTAGCCTTTTCCTTTCTTCGTTATTAAGACTTGAACCTAAACCTTTTCAGTACTGAGAAAAGGCTCCTCCCCACTTGTGGCGGTCGTATTGAGTTCGGACTCCCCTTATACCCAGCTTTCCATTGCTCAGTTTGGTCCGGGCTTTTGCCTCGAGGGCTGTCAGCGAAGGTTTTTGTCGAAAGGTTTCCCCCTTTTCCCCCTCTATTCTCCTCTTCGTTGTGGATCGCTTGTTGTCGCACGTCTTTAAATGTGTGCTTTCTTTGGCGTCCCCCCCTTTTTTTCCGCCGTCAGCGTCCGGCGCGTCGTGCAGGAGATGTGACAGAGCGTTTGGGGATCTCTGCTTCCTTTTTTTGTGTAGATAACAAAACTCTCGCGCTTCCAGTTCTCCTCCCTTTTCGCTCTTTTTAGCAGGAAACCCCCTCCCAAGTAGCACGTCTTCAGCTTCTGGCTATGGACCGTCGTCCACTTTTTTACTGAGAGACTCTAGGACTCTATTTTCCCCAGCCTCCCGGACAATAAGAATGAATTGTTACCCCTCGCCATCCGCCTTTTTGTGAGCAGACTTCTTCTATAGTCCTCCTCCCCCCAACGTGTCCCCCTCCGTGGTAGTTCCGCGATGCGGAGTTTCCGGGCCAGATAAAGTTAGACGTCCCGTTTCGGATCTTTCCAGGAGTACTGTTAGTACAGGCTTAGTCATGTCTGGTGACTGACTATTCGCGTTTCTGTAAAAGTTCATCTTTCTACAGCGCAGAAGATTTCGTTCGCCAGAGAGGAATCCCTTTCTAGGATATACGGGACCGTCCGTATCTCTTGTTTCTTGTTTCTCAGCGACTATGAGTTTCACAGGTACCTCCTGTGAACTTTGGGTCCTTTTGAAATACCTCCTTCTTGGCCGTCTACGTCCGTGCCTTGAGAAGGCGCTGTCCCCCCTTATTTGGCAAACCTTTTCTTCCCCCTCACGGGGGATTACCTCGTACTCAAGACGCTTCCCACCCTGATTGCGAGAAGGGTCTTTCCCCCGAATTACTCCTCGGTTCTGGCCTGCTATTTCTTTCGGTCATATAATCCGCTTCGGATCTGATTTTCCCTGGATCTTTCCTATTTCCCCCTGACAGTAAGCTTACCTTTTTTTGAAGCCCTTTTTTGACCTCCCTCTTTCGTGTCAAACCCATGGCTCCTCCCTGGTTAGACATTTCTTTTTGAGAGTGGATGCCTGTTTCTGTCCCCCTATTTTCTTTCTTGAATCCTCAGTTCACTTTCGACCCTGGACCCCTTACCGAGGTATTCGTTTTCAGCTTATAGGGCGCTCTTTCTTTTGCTCCCAGGAATTATCCGAATGACTGCCGAAGGTCTTTTCCTGCAACCGTGTGTTTTTCGTCAGCTAGACTGGCGGTGAACCGCCGTTCGCTTCCCGGTTGCTCGAGTTAATTTCGACTTTTTTTACGTTCTTTTCGCCCTCTTCCGAGATGTTTAAACCTTAATTCCGACGAGTTTTTCTCCCTTTCTCGTCCTCTGTAATGATCCTTTCGCTTATCCTCATCGCGCGCTCAGATTCTTCCTCCTTGAGATACCTCTTCCTGGTTCTCCGCTGAAGAAGGGCTGCCCGACTTTTTCGCTTCTCTTTCGGTCAATCTCCTTTCTCCGCCGCTCATTGTTCAGAAGAGGAGATCTCTCATTTTCTTTTCCTTTGATTTTTTTTTCTTTCCTCCTGAAGTGCCTCCTCTCGCCGCCTTCTTTTTTATCCGCTTCACACCCCTATACGTCTTTTTTTTTAGTCGGTTTTCTCCTTTTTTCGGTCGTTCTACTTTTTCGTCGGCGACAGCCTTCCCCCCGCCAGTTTTTCCCTGACTCCTCGCACTCTTTTCTTTCTTTCGGCTCCCTCGGTCTGTCATGCGAGACAGCCGGGCTCGTCTTTTATTCGCTCAGGCGTCTCCCTTGATCCCCCTCATGCCATATTCCCCCCTCTCTCTCCTTCCTTGGGTCTTCTCCCCTTGCGACAGTGCGATCTACTAGTGTCAGAGAAATCTTTCGCCGCCTCTTCAGGGGACCGGGAGCAATTTTCAGGCCAGGCGTCTTCCCTCCGGTTGAGATCCATAGAAAGGCCGTGTGTGGAAGGCCCTTCCCCCTCCCATTGCTGGATCCTCCTCAACTGTCAGCCCTCCTCTGGTTCTAGTTTCGTAAAGAAGCTTAATTGCTTTGCGTGCAGGGCGATTGTTTTTTGGCCATTTCCAGTCTAGGCGTGTCTACCTTTTTCCTTTAGCCTTGTCGTTTTTTCCCCCTTGTGGTCTCGTTCAGTTTTACCGATTTTAGTTGCTTTAGATTTTTCTCTCGGCTTCCGACTTCCCTTTTTAAGGAGATCAGAGGTGAACCTCCTTTTACTGTTTCCTCTTCTTTCCCCCGCAGCAGACTCCGCACCCCTTTTTTTTCTAGATGTCCGACGGCGAAAGAGTATCCAGGCTCCGTTTTCTGCTGGTATTCTCGTCTGTCCTCCTTGCCTCTTTCTTCTTACTTTTTGACATCAGCGATTCCTTCTTGATCGCTTTTTCGTAATCTTTTGAAGGCCCGCCCTTTCCCTCTCCCCGAGTGACTCCTCTTGCCCTTTTCTAGGCGAGGCGGAGGCTCCCTCCTTCCCTCGCTCGGGTACTTTCCCCTCAAATTCGCCGGCACTTTTCTCCTCGGTGTCCCATACGGTTCGCACGTCTTTAAGCGAAGCCGGAGCGCCCATCCCCTTTTGATCTTTCCTTCTCCCCTTCAGTTCTTCATTCACTCTACGGTCACCCTTTTTCGACCCTTCCTTTCCGACGATCGGGTTTCCGAGGACCGTCCTTGCGCGTTTTTCTTTTCGAACGCGTCCTCTCCTCTCGCCGCACTCGACGTCCTCCCTCAGATGTTTTTCAACCCGGTTCTCCCCCTAGGCACAGGCTACCGTTACTAGCACCTCTTTCTTCAATGGACCCGCTTCCGTTGTACGAGAGAAAATGCTATCCGGGGCGGAGCCAGAGGTCGGAGGTAAGCACAAGTGAAACCCGGGAAAGTATTCCTTTTCCCAAGTGGCCCCCCACGTGCCCCTGGGCCGTCGCCTCACTAGGAGGGCTTCCTCGACGAGAGTGTTCCGTAGCGGATAGCACTTTTTCCCGGCTTTGAACTGGATGTTTCGTTGACGCCGTCTACTGGATTTCAGTACCCCTTTGCTACCCTTTCAATACCTTCTTTTGTTATTGAGACCGCCCCCTCTTCCAGTTTCCTTCTTTCTCCCATTTCCCAACGAGTGATTCTTGCGAACTTTAGATTAGAAAGCTTTTTTTCTTGTCCGTAGTTCCCCTTTATTTTTCCCGTTTTCCCTATGCGTTTTCTTTTTCAACCTTTAGGTAGACAGAAGCAAGCAGTTCCTCCTTTTCTTCTTTTCCTAATCTCCTTTTTTTTTTAGATATACGAGTTTCGATTATTCGCCAAAGTTTTCTTCCGCGACTTGAGGGCTCAGAACTCGGGCCCAGTTCAGAAAGTCTCTAGATCTATAGTACAGCATCGTGAGCGAATACCCGCTTTTCATCTTTTCCTCCTACTTTTCTTATCAGCTCTCTTATAGATTCCAAGTCGTAATTAGTTTCCGTTTTTCTTTTAGGTGAAATCCAGATCACCTGATTCTCATGCAGACCTTTCCAGTTTTACTAATGTAATGGGCTATCCTCTGCTTATCTCACGCAGCTGTTTAGGTGGTGCCCCTTTGCGGCTTTCTCGTTTTATTAATTTTCGGTGCCCGGTTTCTCCGGCAGGGTCGACCTTTCTTTCCCAGTTTCCCCCCCCTCGTTGCTATCTTCTCTCGTTTTTTGACCCCTAAATTCTACGGAACGGGGCCTCCTAGTCTCCCTTTTCCGTCCCTTCCTCCCCCCTTCTGCCGTCCCGTCCCCGTATTAGGTGATTCCCTCTTCTGTAAGACGACCCGGTTCCTCTTCTCCAAGGCGACCCCTTGCTTCTTTTTCTACAGATGAAAGCTGTCGCCTCTATGATAGACGGCCTCCCTTCGGAAGTCTTCTCTTTGCTTCACGATCAGACCGATTTTTTTTTTTTTTGTTTTTTTGGGGGTTGTTTTTTTGTTTTTGGGTCTGTACTGCCCCCCTCTCTAACGAATCCCGTCGCCTTAGCTGCATCCGGCGCGTTCTTTCACCCTGCTCCGCGCTTTCGGTCCACGCCAGATAATCCCCTTACCTTTAGTTCAGTTCAGTGGAATCCTTGGCTCCTCATCGCTCATGAGGCTAGACGTGATTTCTTTTTTCCCACCCGCTGCTTTTCGCCTGTTTCGCCCTCGCCATTCTTCAGAGCTTGCTTCCTGCTGGACGAGGTTTTCTAGTCCTCTTACACTTGTTCACGTTCCCCTTGATTTCGCTCCATTTTAGTCCGGCTTCTTTTTTTTTCTCATTCATCAAACTACTTACCCCAAGCGTTCACCTCCCCAGGCCCCATCTTTCCTTGTCTCCCACAGACAAGGACTTGCCTTTTTCTTCCGCCGGGTTTTTGATGAAGCTTTCCTGCCTCCCTGACCGTTCCCAACCCCCCCGGTCTTTCCCGTTCGTTCCTCTCCCCCCCGCCATGGGCGCTCTTTGCCTTTACCTGGTCAAGTCCGGAAGTTTGGTCTTTTTTTTTTGTTTTTTATTTCGCTTTCGCTTCCGCTTGATTGGACGTGTTTCTTTTCCCTCCCTTTTCCTCGAGGCTCCTATTTATTCCCTCGACTTCTTTTCTTTAGACGGCCCGTTCCTCTCTTCTGTGTTTCTCGCGGGTCCCGCGGGGCCATAGCAGAATGTACCCTTTTTGATTGACTATCCGTCTTTTGGTGAAGAGAAAACCTCTGAGAGGGTTTTTCTCTATACTCGGCGCCCCTGGCATCTTCCCTCTGGGTTCTCTTAGGCCATTCTCGTTTGCTCCCCGCGACAAGACCGCCGCCTGAGTACTCTCTTCTTCCTCCTATCAGAGAGTTTCCTTGCTTTTTTTTTCATCTGCCTTTTTTTTTTTAACGTCAGTGCTCCCATCTGCGTCCTTTCATCCTTCGGCGTTCTCTCTCCAGCACCCTCTTCTTCCTTTTCATCTTATGAAAAGCCCTTACCTCCTCTTTTTAACGTGGGACTGCGCTTCCCTTTCCAATTCTTTCCCGAAGATGCTGTTGAGAATTCTTAATGAACCTTTTCTTCTTCTTCCAAGATCGTTAAGTTCTAGCGTTTTCTTTCTTCTTTACTAACTTCTTCCTCCCTGGAGGAATGCGTGGCCTCTGTGACCTCCGAAGAATTCGTGTCGTTCTCTTAGACTGATTCAAGAGAAGACGTCGCCTCTTTGAGTAACCCCCCGTCTTATCCCAACCTGCCTACAAACACGTTTTCTTGTTCTCACCAGCGTAGGCAGTCGACAGACTTTTTTTTCCCCTTTTGTATCCTCCCTCCCTTCGCGTAGCAGACATAGTTTCGTATTATTTCCTTCCTTCCTTGTTTCCTTTCCGATCGAAGAGTGTCAATGCTTCTTACTTAACAGAACGAACTTTTTCCTCCCCAAGGTCGAGACCCAATCAGTATTTGGGACCTCTTGACCCCCGCGAGTCTTTTCGTTCCGTTGCATTCAAGTCTTCCTAGGCAAAGACTCCATGACTATTTCCTACCCCTTTAGGACTAGAATGTCCTCTAGCAGGACAGATTCTACCGTAGTTCCCCCTATTCGGGTCATCCTTTTTTGTCCGCTTCCTTGATGACTCTAGGATGATTAACCCCCGTGGCTCGCCTACTTTTTCCACCTGTACCCTCGAATTCTCCTCTATCAGTAGCTGTAGCAGAATGTTTTTTACCTAAGGCGTCCGTTTCGGGCGCATTTTCTTCCCCGGACTGGCGGCAAAATCAGTTTCGCGTCTTTTTTCCCCCAGAGATTAAGATTGATTTAAGGCGACTGATTTTGATAGGATTCGATTTTCTTCCATCACCGAGCGCAATCTAGATACTACTACATCCTTCCTGTGGCTTAAGACAACTCCTTTCCCCTTCAAGGTCCCTCCGCAGACTGGAAGAGACCCTCTCGTTTTTAATCCCCTTGTCCTCTCTTCCCGTGCCTTTCTTTCTTGTCATGAGTCCGGGGAGCGGCCCTCGTCTGAGGTACCTCCCTCAACCGCTCAGCTTTTTAGAAGATGACAGATCTCGTCTTCTTAAAGACGAGGCGCGTTCTATGGGTGAAAGGAGGTCAGGCTTTTCGTCGGTAGTCTTTCGCAGGGTTTGACTCGTGTCCTCTCTTCGTCCGGAGATGAAGATTTGTCACACCCCTTGTTGCAAGCCTCCCTTTCTTCTTGAGTTGTGCGGCTCTCTTAGCCTTCCCGCGGGAGGAGCTTTCTGCTGTT
>Ga0179593_1483621_pt1 | contig 10700 bp, 7 predicted proteins | sample CZODoug2_1_08_16_FD_185931 | JGI IMG/M metagenome (GOLD analysis project Ga0179593, IMG submission 185931) | Vadose zone soil fungal communities from Angelo Coast Range Reserve, California, USA - CZODoug2_1_08_16fungal (PacBio error correction) | ecosystem: Environmental > Terrestrial > Soil >... | reverse complement strand
GCGCTAGCATTTGGTCGTATCGTATGGATTTTTTTGCCGTTTGACTAATAGCAGCATCGTCCCACGAACTAAGTATTCCCCCTCTTCCGGTCACATTCTTGGAGCAGCCCTCCCGGTTGAGTACCCTAGCTTGAGGCACCTCCACGGTGTATTTGTCTAAGAATGTAAGAGTACCACTCACAGTTGACAACTAGTAACCCCGCCTTCAGCTTTCCCTGCCGGAACGTTTTCTCCAGACAACTTAGTTCTTTCCCTCCGGCGGTGGGTATCCAAGGAGTTCACCTTTTATGAATGTCAATATGAAGTTTCTTGAATGTTAACAGGAAATGATTTGTTTTGGGGATGACTCCTACGTGAATCCTTTCTAAATCGGTTTCGGTAGATTTCTTGGTCCCCAGGAATTCCTCTTTTTTAAGTAGGCTTGACCCTCAGAGGCCCTAGATCAGGCGTCCTTCCCCAGCTAGTGCAAGTGATCGTAGAGTCGGATGCTACGGTGCTCTCCAGTAATGTTGCCCACTGAGCCTTCTCCACTGTTCAAGCCCCTTTGGTACATGAAGTAGGTTTCGCTAGACCGGCGTTGTGATTTACCCTAGCTGAGCATCGTTTTGTGAGTTTAATTTCCCCTCATGTCCCCGCGCAATAGATAAGTTCCCTTCACTTGACGGACTTAGCATCCTTTGCTTTGACCCCTCTTGAGGTTTCTTTGCTTCCCTTTTTTTTTTTTCTTTTTTTTGGCGAAGGCCAGCAGGCTATGTCACGTCTTGCCAATGCCCTACCTAGTATTTTTCTTTTTTTCTCCGTTGCGTAACCTTCCTCCTTCTGAGCCCCCACACCCACGGCCGTTGTCCCGTCATTTGCATCCGTTTTCTTCTTCGTGAGCTTGTCACTCCGAATCTCCGACTGCGCTTTCCCCAATGCCAGACCTCCTTTTGTTTTGCTTCAGCTAGACTGTTTACTGCCAGAGAGCGTTCGGGTGGGTATGCCTGAAAATTCGGGCGGCCATTCAAGGCGCACCATACAGATACCCAGACCGCTTTGCCGCCCCAAGCCTCATCTCGCCGGGTATGGATTTTCTTGCTTCGTCCTCCTTGGCGTTATTGGGCAGTTTAAGGTCCACTCGACTGTGCCCAGATTTCATGAACTCAACTCCAGTTCCTTGGGGATGACGTTTGAACACACAGCATGTACCGACGTCCCTAAGCCTTTTTTTTTAATTGTATCCAGGCCTTGCAACTCTGCAAATCCAGGCGTTTAAGCTTTCCTTCTTTCTTTTCCCTACCCTCCGCTTTATGACAAAGCGCCAAGCGCCTCCAACGCGCCCGCGGCCCAACTTTTCTTACCAGGTTGGCGTACGCAACCCTGCTCGCATTCCCCCCCCCCTCACTAATATTCCCTCCCCCGGAAGGGGAGTGCGTTATAGGCACTCCACCAAATGGCACAGACGGGTACCACGCATTCCCCTCCGAAACCCACGCAGTTTCTGCACCCCCCCTGATGAGGAAAATGAGGAAGGAAGTCACTGCGCCTGACGTCTTTTCCCAACTGCGCTTCTACTTCGCTTCAGTTCCAGAATGGCGTACTGTACTCAAGAAGAGAATTGATGAAAGCGGTTGTAGGATTTCCATCTGCCCTGCAGCCGATTACAGCAAGTGTCCAGCAGCCTTCCTGTTCCGGGATTGGATTAGAAATCAAAAGCCGAGGGGAGAAAAACTCCCCCGTAGACTTCCTTTGAAGCAGTTGGAAAGTTAGTAGAAGTTTAGTGACTTATCCCCCCTCTATGTCCCCCAGGTCTCTTGTACACGATTGCCCGTTACGATGTCCGTCCTCGTGCTTTTAGTTAATACTCACTCATTGGGAGACCGAATTGCTGTGCCCGGTTTTCGCCTTCGCTTTTTTCGCCGCTCGAGGATTTTTCCCTTACTTACTCAAAAGTAGCACTCACTCCAGCTCGTGACTTCATCGAAGTCCTTTGTCGCCGCAGACCCGCGAGCTCTTTTTTTTTCCCATAGACTCTTTGGGCCTGCCGCCGGTTCCGGTACCCTCCCCTCCTGGTGACTAAATTTTTTTTTTTGCGAAATTAGTTAACAAAGGCCCAGTTTGTGTAGTTGGACCCCGTACAGGGTTTTTCTACCGAGTCACCTCACGTTATCAACTCTCTACCTGTAGCGCGTAACAGAAGACTCCCGGCCCGAACCGCGCGCTGCCGCATCTTTTCCACTGCCATTCTCGTTTGGTGTTTTCCCGTTCTGTTTACATCTGCTTCCCAAACGAGGAATGTGACGTCGTTCCCTCCAGAGTAGGACCTTCAACACCACCCCCCCCCCACCCCCAGAAACCAAACAGACTGAATCATCCGAAATGATCAGGAAAATGAGGTACTATGTAAGAGCCGATATGTCATTAGGCTGGGGTGGGGGGGTAGTTTCGCGGTGGGGTCTTTTCTGGTGTTGGGTGTGCGGCGGTGGTGACTGAAGGGCTGTCGGGGGGTGGCTGGGGTTTTGTCTGTTGGGTGTTTGGCGGGTGGTTTGGGGTTTGGTGGCGGGGGGGTCGGGTTGGAGGGGTACCCGCTTTGGCGTTCTCGTGGGGGGTGGGTTTTTCTGGTAAGGCCCTGGATCGTTTCCCCCCGCCTAAAGAACAGTTATAAAATCAATAAGCCCTTGGTCCCCAATCCAAAACTCGCGACCAACCGCCTAAGCTGCGGGTCACGACGGTAGCCCGGCTGTAGACAAGAAGACAGCTGATTTGCTGAGCTGCCCGGGCCGACTTTGCGAGGTTGGTACGATATCACCGCCAAACGTCGTCCTGCTGACCGAGGCGTTTTATGACCCTGTAGAGACTTTAGCTCGTTCTTACGCAATTAGGAAATTCCCCCGCCTTTTTTCTACGTGGACAGCCAGATGGGCCCCTCCCGGGCCACACTCCCCTCCTGAACCTTTCCCGAAGGGCTGTCTTGCGGCCGTATGAACCAAACCCTTTTTTAGTGTATTCCCCTCTCGGAGCCCCAAAACCATACCCATCAACATGTCTTTGGCGGTACTCGAAGATGAGCCCTGTTCCTGGCTTACGTTTTTGTTGAACCCGCGTGAGGTGTTTAGTCAACTTTTTGAACCCTACCCTTCGCATCACGGGACAACTTGATTACACTGGATAGTCTACCTTTTTACTTGGCCCAGTTGGGCCTCGGCCGAAATACCTTTGAACCGGTCCCCGTAGCAGCCGGATAGTTGTCCGCCCTCTGTCCTTTCGTCCCGCGACATGTAAATCGAGCACTCACTTTTCTGTTAGCACCTTTCTTCTTAAAATCGTCTTACACCCCGTTACTACCCTTGACTAAATTGACCTTCAGTGGAATCAGCGAGCTTGCCTTGATCTCCAACTTTGCAGTCCCCTTCAGTCCTGATCATGTCTTCTGTATCTGAAAATTCTCCCTTTAACTTCGTGTTATTTTAGGATGGAGTGGGTTGCCAGCAGAATTCACCTCTAACTCTTGCCGCAAATCTTCATTCCCCCCGTTCTTTTTGATTTTAGCCTAGGAACCCGACCAGTGCGTACCCCTTCAACCGGCACACCCCCCTACTCAGACCCCCTCGTGAGACTCGTTCGATTTGTAACTCACCAGAGGTTCGACCGGCGGATCATTCCCGTCTGTTGATCCCTATCAATCCGAATCACCCTCCTCCCCAGCCGCCAAGTGGCAGAAAGCTAGTCAACTCGGTCAACTTACCCTTATTTAACGACCCACTGCCGTGACGTTAAGAGCCCCAAAAAGGCTCTTCCGGAGGATTTAATTGCACTTATCCTTCCATATTCTGACCCCAATAGGATACGTGAAATGCACACTAACGGCCCATTTTTTCCGCCCCCCCCCTACTTGACAGAGAAAAACGAACCACGAGCCGAGCACGTTCACAATGACTTTTTCCTTCGCAACAGCTCTGGCTGGTTTTTTTTCCCCCACCCTTTTCCATTTAAGAACCTCTTGACTCGTAAGCAGGCTGTTAGCCCTCGGCGCAGATGCACACTCCTTCAAGACCTTTCTTTTCTGGGGGTTCTGGTTTTTTTTTCTACTCGCGAGATAGACCCCGCCTGCATTTTTTACTCCCCTAAGCCGAGAGACTGACACTTTCCACCTTGTTTTATGGTGGGAATTTTTCACTTTGTGGGACGAAGGATTTCCGTACCGCTCCGGACGACTCATCTCTTGTATTTTTCCTCATTTAGCCCCTGCTATCCGCAAGTCACAAACTTATGCCTACCCCCCTTTTCAGGTCGTGCAAACGTCCCTCCGTTTACTCCCTCCAGAGGCTGAACTGTAGTATTGAGCTCTTCTCCAAACTTATGGCATCCCCTAAACTCGTACTCTCCCTCTCGATGACTAAGTCGACCCTTTGCATTTTAATCGTTCTAATCTCCGCAGTCTTGATTTACTATAGATGGTTCCTTCTTCAGCTTTCTTTGGGGTAATTTCTCAACAATACCCCATTAGAAAAAGCCTATGCGCTCACATGCATTTTATCCGATTCCGGTCTGCTTCTGACCGAAGGAATGCTTCCCCGCACCGAAATCCTTGTTCCGGCCGTAGCGGGCGTTACTGATCTCCGATCACCCTAAATTACGAGTTTCCTTTTCCCTCAAACGTGCTTCCACTTTATTCTTTCCAATCCGCGCCCTCTTATTAACACCCCGTGAACAACGGCCAGACGATTTTCCTCCCCCCGTCTTCTTAAACCGCGTCACTTCACGGCGTTGAGAGAAGAAGTATCCCTTGACTTTTGATAGGACACAGCCCTCGCAAGACCTGAAAGATCCTGATATTTCCTCCACAGACTTCACCTTCGGTTGACACCGACCTTCTTCCATCCCGCCCTCGAAGGTACCCCCCTTTTTTTGACTGCCCTCCCCTCCGCTTGCGACTCCGGCCCGTCGCTTGTCGCTGTTATTTCGCCGTTAGCCCCTTAGGGCCGCAGGGGCGCGTTTTTTCCTTCGCGGGACCCATGCATTTATGAGGAGGGTTAAGGAGGCTACGTGGATCTCTATCGAGTACTGTTTGTCCGCTTCTAGCATCACCTCGGACAGACGGAACGTCCGGTTCTATTGCTCTTCCCGGAAGTTTTACGTCGCCCACTTTCACGGTGTGAAACTGTACCCTTCATTGGCCCCAAATGGAGAGTTTAACTAAGGTGGAATTGAGACCCGTTAGAGAGCCGGACCAGATTCCCCTGTCCGGTTACATCTCTTTTATCATGAACCTATTTTCCACACGACTCTGTCTGGTCAAACTAACTGGCCGCCGCGCTGCTTTCGCAAAACAGTGGGTGCTCTCCCCCATCACGAGCGTGTTTGGGTATGCCGCCAAAATAAAGATGAAATCTGTTATGTCACAGGTGAACACGATCGTGCGAACTGTTTCTGTCAGTCTACTCACCCCCCAACCACATCTGGACCAGAGTTGTTAGGAGTAGTTCCTCCGAAAACCCGTGGAATGTCACCTCTGGTTTTTCCCTGAGCTGACACGGAGAATACCCTGGCGCCAGCACATACCGGGATGCTCCGGTTTTCCTCTCCACATCGTGCCGACGTACCAAGAGGTCATGGGACCATGTAGAGTGCGTCCCCCTTGCACTAGACCCCCATCTTTTTGTCCCTTGACGTATCAAGCCCTCCAGACATGAAGGGTAGTGCTATTGGTAGGTGTGTGCAACACCTCTCACTCCACACTCTTGTTCAAGACAGGCGGGTATGGAACCCTGGAGCTTCCCTGGGCACCCCTTGTTCGCTGCAGTTTTCTTTTTCTTGCCATTAGCCCCTTCTCTTTTGAAAGACTTTAGCCCCTGCATGGAACCCACATGTTTGGCTGAGCATATCCTGTGACAAGGACGCTCATCCCCGGTTGAACGGGCTACATGGCCCCGCTCCTGTCCAGCCTCCTTGTGGTTCGGATCGAGACGCTGATGCAACAGGAACGTTTCAAAATCCTCTTCCCCACGTTTCCTACCTCTCTCCCGTATTTCGCGTGTGCTTCACCCCCTGACGCGTTGATTATGTTCGTCTTTGTATTTCCCTCCGCCTTTTTCCGCAGCCGCAAGCCTCTATCGAGCTCCCCCCGTCTAGGCTCTGCCCTCATGCATCTTTCTCGTTTCCCCGTTGCTAGAAAGTCAATTCTGCGCCCCTGCCCGGCACGTCCGCGATCTCTGTGACCCCCGAGTTTTCTTTAGTACAGTTTTTCCCCCCCTTCCTTGCTGCAGACCCCCACCAATTTTTTGACAACCTCTCGGTAAATCCCGCTTACCCTCTTGGACACGATTTCGCGAGGACGAGCTGTGGAAGAAATCGAGATTCTCCCTTCTCCGACCTCCCTCCCCCCTTTGGACTACCGGAATCGTCTCAATGGTTTTAGCGCGCTTTCCTGTCAGGAGGTGCCTTCTCTAGCCTTCAAGAATGATCAGGCATGGTTCTCCCCCCTGCCGCCACTATGGCCTTTCCCCTCGTACCTTAGTGATCTTGCTCCCTCGTCTGTACTTTCGTTGTTCACCTGTTACGGTCTCCTAGTTAAACAGACTGTTTCTGTGCAAACAGAAGCTGGAGGTGAAGCCTGGTAGCGGTAATTCCTCTTCCTTCAGATCCTTCCCTCTGCGCCGGTCCTTCTGGACCGTCCCTACCGTAACCAAGGATGTTTACCGGATTCCTCGGCCGGGAAACCTCTTCTCGATGACAAGTTACACGCACACGTCTCGCGGTGTTTTTTTCCTCTCCTGGCAAAGCACACAGGTCATTGACTGGCGGGCCGAAGAGGCTTCAGCCAATGACCCCCCCCTCCCCCCCCCACGTCCTGTACTCTTTTCATGCTCCGAGATTGTTCATTCAAATTGGGGCTAGTTTCGGGTTCTACCTAAAATTAGACTGGTCGTTAGTCGCCCTGAAGGCGTTGATGTAACCGTATCAAACTGCACCGCCATCTCTTCTTCAGAACTCCTTGCCTTTTTGCCCCCAACCAGTACTTTTTTTCTTTGAGACAGTCACAATTCATGAACATGCTTCTTATTAGCTGATCTTCTCTCGATTTTCAAATCCAAGGCCTCCCCCCGCCACTTATTTTTTTTTTCCCCCATTCGCGCCTGATTCGTTATCGTTCCCTATCATTTTTGTTTTTTTTAGGATATATGGTGCAGACGAATACCAGTGCGTTGTTCGCGGTTGCTTGTCTTCCCCACTACCGTGAACTTTATCCTCTGCCCCAGCCTCACGAGATACTAGTGTTTTGGCACGGTTCCTTTTCCTTTACCCGCCCGTTACATTTGGCGGCATTCCGCGTGGGCGTACCCCACGCTTCGCACCACCCATAAGTCTTAAAGCACGTCAGGTAGCCCCCTCCTTTTTGACCCTTTTTTTTGAAGACCCGCGAGTCCCCCACGGCCCTTCCTCTAAGAGGCCGAGAACGTCCAGGTTGGGGGTCGCCCTGCTTCTCCCTCCGGGTAGCCCACAATTACCCTTCCTGGAACCAGAGTTTATGTTTCTCCTTTTCCAAACAGGCCCTTTTTTTTTCTTTTTTTCTATAAAGAGCGATGGGCACCCCCCACCCAACCACGATTAATTCATGGACAGACCTTTCCCCTGGTTTTCGGCGGGTAAACTTCATTAGAAAATCCAATCCTTTCCCCGGCCTTCCGTTTGGCCCCGTTACCCTCGTTTAGTTCAACCCCACCCCACCCCACCCACCCCCCCAATCCTCTTGACTATTCTTTTTTCCCTAGCTTCTTTCTCCGGTCCCTTTTTTGAAAGCGAGACCCTTTTTCCTATCTCAAGGTGCAGATCGTCCTGCGTCACAGTATTACAGGGGAGAATCATAGAGCAGTTTCCTTCGCTGCCAATCCACTACTCTATCCATTTCCCTACGATGTTTCACTTTTACCCTTCCTTTTACTCAGTACAACCCATTGAAGTTTTTCCCAGTTTTTCCCAGGCAAGGCGAGGTCTGTTTTTCCCTGCTTGATAGTATGTTTACCTTACTCCCCCCTCTACACTTCTTGGATTCCGTGCTATAATGGAAGTTTTCTTCCGTGCCAGCCTCCCCAGCAGCCCGCCTGACTGCATCTTCCTCTCTTTGCGAGCGTGGACAAGCACGAGGGAATACGAATGCTTCTTGATGGCGCTCTCTTCCCTTCGCTTTTTTAGCAGACTCTTAGACTTAGGCTATGCTCTTCGAACCACAAGCACCAGCTGGCAGGTACAACAGCACGCACCCCCCATGCTATCACCCCTGGCCGTTGCGATAGCCCAATTTAAGTAGTCCCTCCTTGATCTTTCTAGGAGCAGTATTGGGGTCAGCCGGGGAGTCCCTGCCAATACTTTCGACGTGCCTACGCCCAGTCAAACCCCGGATAGCTTAGCCGCATCCCTTCAGCACGTTCCCCCCCCCCTACTGCAATAGCCTTTTTTCCTGCTTATGGCCGCCACCTGCCCCGCTTCTTTTTTCAGCCATTTGCCCCTTTTTTCCCCAGCCACCGGCACTGCCCCTCGACACCGGAACCTGACGTTCTATGTTCCCACTCTTTTTTCGTTTCGGCTTATCACCTCCTTGTCAAAGTGCACCTGCAATAAACGTTGCTTGGATCCCCCTCCACGTCACTACCTCCTCTTAATAGCCCCTGGAGTTGGCCATTGTGCCTGTGAAGAATGTTACCACAGATCCCCTCGAACCGGCCGTTACAGAACCCCCAGTATAAGCCCTTCAAAACGTATAGAGCACACGGCCAATTCTTGCTTACGCACTTTGTCGAAAGACTAAGTTAAAGAGGTAGCCGAAGTTGGACTCCCCCTTCTCCAGCGATCCCGGACCCGCTGTGGCGTATATCATCCCGAACTCGCCCGTATTACCCGCTGTTTTTTTTTTACTTTTAGAACCTTGATCTAGCAGTCGACAACAATTACAGTCCCCACCGCGTGCCGAGCCCCTCGGCGGAACACATTCCCCTTCATGCACATCCCTACAAGGGGTACACCCCCCCCAGGAGTCCCGTCCGACACTGTTTGTCGTTCCAAGATTAGCTTTCTCAAAGTGCTATAGCCCTCCACATACCACTCTCTGTACCCCGGCGCCGGTTCTGTCGAAGCCTACCCTTTGAAATAGACCCCTCTTGTTGTTCCGGTGAAGGTTTTCCATATCGACTACCTGCGCAGACAGACTCCCCTCCTCTGCTTTTTTATGAGCTTCACCGCCCCCGCGCGAGGCGACACAGCCTCCTCGAGGAGCCCGTCCCTCTTCTTTTTTCTCATCTTTCGTATTACCTCCTTTCCATGAGACCCCTTTATCCCGTATCCGAATTCGCCGGCAGCCCCGAACTCTCCCGCTGATGACGGTCACATCGACATCTGACTTTGATTCTTCCTCGTGACGTGGCGTTGCCTGACCGCAAGGTTTCCCATGTTGAGTCTCACTTTTTCGGCGGCATACCCGGATTGTTGCGGTTACCTTGCACTTAGGCAACCCAGCCTTAAATCTGCTTTTATGACAGTGTCCTGACGATCAGTTCATGACAGCGCCTGTAGCTTAGGGCTCTGGTAAAGACCCCCCCCTGTTCGTACGCATATTAGAAAGGCTTATCACCCGAACGTCTGTGTTTTCTTATTTGTTTTTTTTTTTTTTTTTTTTGTCTCCTTGCTTTTGTGTTATTTTCTTTGGTGTTGTGTTGTCGGTTGACTATTCAGGAATACGTAACTCTCCCCTTTTACATATGAAGCAGGCCTTTTAGCCCTCCCCTCTCCCTGACCCGCTGTAACTGATCATCTACATAAGCCCTTCAGTCCTTTCAAGCCCCGTTACTTTTCAATACTCCTTTTTTTCCCAATTCTCCCTTATCATGCTTCTCCGCGCGCCTCACCTTATTCTCCGACACAGCAGACTGAGTATTGAGTTCTCACAATTGGTGTTTCGTATTTTTTAGTAAGTTGAATCCTTTTTCCTCTATAACCGACCTTTTTTTTTTTTGCCCATTTTGCCTTCGATACGACCCCGAGAACGTTTGTTCTCTCTTTTCAGAGACGAGTCTGCAAATTATTCACAACCTCCGGTTCGTAGGGATGTCCTATGGCGACCCTGCCCCACACCCCAGAACATTAGCAAGGTCCTCTGTCTTTTACGATATGAAAGAAAACCGGACACATTTCTACCTGAACCCCTTCTCCTACCAGACAACCGCTCCAAGCACCATCGGACGTTATTCGCTTAATCTCTAGCCCCCGAGTTACTATTTGCCTGGTAGTTTCTCCTGCGCCGCACGATTTTTTCTGATGCATAGGATAAAGGAGGGCTGCCAGACCACCACTTTTATGAAACTATTAGAGCTTGTCCTTCTTTGTTAATGGGCGATATGTTTATCTCTAACGTAGCGAAGAATTTTACGCCCAAGCCTATTGTTTTTTTTTTAAGTTTTTTTGTTTTTTTTTTTTTTTTTAGTTTTTTTTTTTTCTCAGCCTTCCAGAGTGACGCTTTAATTTTCCCAAGACAAAGGTTTTTTAGTTTTGACCTAATTTCTCCAATCCACTGTCTGCTCCAATTGCCCATTTTAGAAGGTCCTTTTTCTGACATGGACTCATGTCACGCCCGACTAACGAGAACCACTCTTTATCTGCTTGACGAGTGAAATGATTTACACGGCGGTATCTTGTTGATTTGGTGATTTTTTTAAGGTCCCGGCGTGCGC
>Ga0179593_1377747_pt1 | contig 10700 bp, 8 predicted proteins | sample CZODoug2_1_08_16_FD_185931 | JGI IMG/M metagenome (GOLD analysis project Ga0179593, IMG submission 185931) | Vadose zone soil fungal communities from Angelo Coast Range Reserve, California, USA - CZODoug2_1_08_16fungal (PacBio error correction) | ecosystem: Environmental > Terrestrial > Soil >... | reverse complement strand
TTTTTTTTTCGTCTTTTTCGGCGCCCTCTTTGAAAACCCTTTCTTCTTTACTACCGGGTGCGAGTTTGTTTTTTTCCTCCGCCTCACACAAAAAAACCAACAACCTGTTGTTTCGGGAATGGGCTCGCTGTCCCATGTTCCCCCAATTTTTGGAAAAAACCCTTCCCTTCTTTTTGGGAACGGGCCCCCCTCCCTGCATTTCTATGGGCTCAGTCTGCAAACAAACTCCGTGTTCTTCATAACAATGGGAAAGCATTTTTTCGTGTCTTTGGGGGCCGGGATTGGGTCGAAGGGTCCCCCCCAACAACCCGGATTTTGCCCAACCCCTTCCCCTTTTTTTCCTTCTGTCTGTGGGCGGGGTGCGAGGATGGGGACCTTAAAACAGGGGGTGAAAAAATGATTTTTCCGTGGCCTGGAGGGTTCCTTTTTACCGTTTTTTGTTCTGCTGGATTTTTTCCGCTTCTTTGTATTTGAAAGTGGGGGGAACATATACAGACCCTTTTTTTCTTGGGGGCTCCTTTGGTCTTTTTTTTTTTTTGGCTTGTCCGTTGGGGGGGTTGGGGTGGAGGTCCCATTTTTGGCTTTTCTGAGCGTGACCCCCCGTCCGTTCAGTTGAATTCCCACGGGGCCCAGTGTTCTGCACGGCTTTCGGACCCCGTCCCCCAAACACCCACAAAAACAAAACCCCACCCCCACAAAAAAACAAAGGCTGGGCCCAAAAAAAAGACAACCACACACCCACCAGGTGTTAGGGAAACCCACCAAAAAAAGGGTAACAAACTTTCAACAACCCATTTTTTCAATCTCCCTTTTTTTTTTTTAGATGGGAAAACTATTCTGTCGGTTCGAATCAAACGTCGTCCGTCAATCTTGTTTTTTTTTTGTCCATTTGCTTTCCCCATCCCACTTAAAACTTTTCTGTTGTTTTTTACCTTTCCCCCCCCTTTTTGGCACCTCCTTTTCTGCCCACCGCACATGTGCCATCTTTTACTCTACTTTTTTGACAAGAAGCAGTCTATTTAAACTTTAAAAAAACAGAACAAAAGGGTCGCCGCGGTAGCTCTGTGAAACCCTGCAGCTGCTTTTTTGGGTCCCCCCTTCCCCCCCTTTTGTATTTTTTATTTTCTGTGGTCCCCCCAGCCTGAAAATTTGGTCTTCACTTTGGCAGTTTTCGTCAGTAGCGGAATAAAAACCCCTACATTAAGGTTTCTTTCTGCAGGGTTTACGCTTTTTTCCGTCAACCCGGTTCCCCCCACGCATTCACAAAGGTTCCCCAATTGGCAAATTCGGAGTAAGTGAGTCTCTCTCTTCATTTCCTCCTAAGGGTCTACTGGTCATTTCTTTACTGGTACCATCCCTTTGGGTTTTCCCCTTTCGGAAATGGCATTGGGGGTTTCCTCTTAGTTTGTTGGTCCCCACCCCATTGGTTTGTTTTTCGGGGTCATTCTCAGTGTCCTGTGTCCAACAGAAAAGACCTACCCTCCAGTTTGTTTTCCTCCTATGAAATTTAATGAAAGATTTCACAAGGGAAAACTTCCCTTTGCCTTTTTTCCCAGCCCTTTTTTTTTTTTCTCTTTTCGGAACTTTTGACAAGAATCCTGTGGTGTCCTGGGAATGCCTTCCCTTCTTCTTCATTACGAGGTGCCCCTTTCTTTCCCCCTTGGGGTGTTTCACCTTTCTTTCTAGTTCAATTTTCTGGAGGGGGGAAGGTGAAAAGGGCTTTTCATTTCTTGGTTGCCAACCGGTGTTCGGTTTTTATTCATCCATTTCTCCCCTTGACAAATCCCCAAAAAAAACTTTCAAAAAAAGTTTTCCCGCCCTTTTGTATTTTTGTTTTGAATTTGGCCCCCCCCCCCCCTTCTGGCGGAATTTTGATGGGGCATTCCCTCTTATAGTCGGAGGACAAAATTTTTTTTTCCTCCTTCCAGAATCCGGGCCCTTGTTTGGGGTCTTTTTTTGGTTTTGGGTTCGGCTGTTTTCCCTTTTTACAACTTCAACGGAAACAAGAAAAGAGTTGATCCCCCTCCCCGTTGCTTGTGGAATTTAGTTTTCTTCTTTTTGCCTATCATTACCACCAAACGGCCTGGGTAAGATACGTCCTTTTGCTGTTTTTTGGCACCCAGGAGGAGGGTCTTCGCTCTTTCCGAAAGGGATTTACGTGTGTCTTTTTGCCGGCCCATCTTCTTGCAACCACAAGATCTGGGTAAAACCCAAAAATTCCCATTGTGCCCTTTTTTTTTTGTTTTTTGCCCTGGGGGTCCCGGGGTCCTTTTCCCAACAACAACATAAACATCCGGTTTGTTTTGGTTGGTTTTTTCCTGTGCTGTTGATTTTTTTTTTGTTTCTGGTTTTGCCTGGCGGGTTACCCTTTCCTCACAACCAAGTCTGCTCCTTCTTGAATTGTAGGGGACCCCTCTTATTTTTTCTTGGTGCCCCAAGGGGGTAAAGACTTCTCCTTGTTTTTTGTCTCTTTTCAAACAGCTTCCTTCTTCTTCTTTTCAATGTTGGACTTTTCCGTAAGTAACAGGGAACACATTGGACCCCGGGAGGCTTTTTTTCCACTGGGGACGCCACCTTTTTTCGAATTTGGGCCAAACCCTTCTGCTCAAACCCGGTTACTTTTTGGCACTTTACTTCCCCTTGAAAACCAAAATTTTTTTATGGGGATTTTTTTTTTTATCACGCAGGCTTGACTGGCTTTGCTTTGTTTGAGTTTCATTCCCCCCTTAACTGGTGGTTGACACCCTTTCTGTTTTCCGGTTGGCCTTGGGGAATGGAAAAAACCGTCCATTACTTTTCCCTTTCAGGTGTCGCCATTTTGGATGTCTCCTTCTTTTTTTAGTGTTGGTAGACCCTTAAAGGATAAGAGGGGGAGGGGGACTTGTTATTGTTTTTTTTCCCGGCATTTTCGCCCAAAGGAGTGATTTTATGTTTTTTTTCTTTCCCCTTTCGGCTAGGGCACCAGGCCCTTTTTTTGCCCTGCCACCGCGTTAGGTTATTTTAATAATTTGAACCCCCTGGTTTGCGGGGACGATTGGGTGGCTTTTTCTTTCTCCTTTACCTTTTCAGAGATTGAAGGCAGGGTCCCTTCCTTTTTCCTTAATTCTCCCCAGATGCTGAGTGCTTTTCCTTTTTTTGTTTTCTGGGTTTCTTTGGAAATTTGTCCTTCTAAGAGGGACCCCAGCCTTCAAAGGCGAATTATTCCTTATTTTTACGCTGGTTCCGGCCCGGTCTGGAAGGATGTTCTGTCCTGTCCCACTCTTGTTCCGACCCCGCGTCTCCCCCTTCTCCCTTTCATTTTGCGGTGGTTGAAGTTCCTCAACATTCACCTTTCCTTTCCTCTGTTGTACTACATACGAGGGGGCCGTTTTGGCCCCACCCTTACATTCCTTTCTTTCTGTGGCTTACCCCCCTCTTGGGCCTTACTCTGGTTCTTAAGAAGTCCCTCATTTCTGCACCCCGTATTGTGCGCTCCGTGGCCCGGACCCAGGTTGGAAGACAAACCCCTTTTTCCCGACGGAACCCAGGGTGTCCGCCTGTTTGTTTTACAGGAATTTTTGTTCTGGAACTTTCCCTCGGGGGCCCGAACTGTTGTCATTCCTGGTAAAAAACACTTGGACCTTGCTGCCTTTTTTGGCCATACTTCCCGAGGGACTGGGGCTGGTGCCGGGGTTTTTTTTCTGGGCTTCTTTTTTTGATTCCACCTGCCTCCCCAATTTCCCCCCTCCCTTGGTTTTTTCTGACTATTCTGGGTTCCCTCCAGGTCTGTGTCTTGTTAATGGTTTTTGTTCTTTTGTCCTTTCTTTGTGTTTGTTCCCCCCTTGGGCCGGTTGACGGCAGGCTTTTTTTTTTTTTTGCCCCAAAAAACCGGGACTCACCTGCCAAGCGAAAATGCAGTCGGTCTTTTCCCAAAAACCTTGCTTCCTTTTTTTAGGCGGGGGAACCGAAAGTGTTGGGTTTGTGAAGCGTCCCCCTCAACATTTTCAGTTTGCTGCTGTGTTTGTTCTCCTTTCTCCCAAAGTGTCAATTTGGCCCCACAAAGGAGGTAAATCCTCTCTTTCCCGTTGGTTCTTTGTTAAGGGAAAGGTGAAAGATTCACTTTTTTTTGGTGCACTTTTTGTCCGCTTTTCCTCTCGGCTCCAAATGTCTTTGTCTCCCCCCGCTTTTCCCCCGACTTTACAAAAACGTCGGGGGTTCCTTTTTTTCATTCCGGCCTCTTCTTGTTGTTTCCACACAAAGCTTGCGGGTTAACTTGGCCTTGGGGGGGGGGGGCCTTTTTCCCCCCGGTTACCCCCCCCAACCAGTAAAACCAGTCGTGACCCCCAGATCTTTTCCCCGCACCAATGTCACAAGAGGTGGGTTTTGTGGGTTTTTTTATTGCCTCTCCCCCTAAACACCCTCCCTTGGGCTTTCTCCTGTTTTCCCAACCCTGTGAAGGCGCGTCTTTACCCCCTTAATTTTCGTTTCTATGGAAAGTTTTTCATAGGAATTTTTTTTGAGGTGCTCCCCAATCATTTCCTGGGGTCGGCCGGAAAATTCGGGTTACCCAGTCCCCCCTTTGTATGGGCGTGTGCCTTCCATAAACTACCCTTTCCCTTTTTTTGGGTCTCTCTTTTCGTGGCTTTTTGAGGAAGTCAAAAATGGAGGTTCCCCCTCTCGCTCTCTAAGTCCATGGCGGCTTTTAGGAACTCCCGTCTTTTGAACAACCAAAAACCTTGGTTTCTGCCCTTTGCCTTTTCCCCTCCTGTGCTGAACTCTTGGAAAAAAAAACGGGGTAATGACACCTCTTCCCATCCTTTTCCTTCCCCTTTTTTTAAAACTTGCTTTTTAAGATTTTCCTTCGGACTTCCATCCCCCACCCCCCCAAGGGGGCTCGCCTACCTTGGGTGGGACCCTATTAAAGCGCATAGGTTCTACGTTTCTTGAGGGCCACGTCCGAACATCCGTTAGTCCCCTGCTTCATTTCCCAAAAAACCTAACCAAAAAAGCCTTTGGTCGTTTTTCCCTGCGGGTCCGCCACGGTGTCCAAAAAAGGTTCCCCCCCCCTCCTCTCCGTGGGTTCGATGGGCTTTGACAACAGCCTCTGGGCCTTTCGTTTTTTTTTTCCCCCCCCCTCCGCGACCATCGTTCCATTGGACCAATCGGCCGGACCAACTTCCTTTCTGCCTGTTTTCCCAACGGTTTTTTTCTTCTTCAAAACTTCCTGTGGTTCCCCCTTTAAAAACTTTATTCGCCGGTTTCATTTTTTTATTTCGAAATTGACTTGGCCCCAACGTTTTCTTTCCGTTCGGTTGGTCCCAAACAACCTCCCGTGAAACCTCCGGCAGGTTTTTTATAAGGACAAATTTCAACGTGGACCCATTGTTTATGTTTTGGGCGCCACCGGCAGGGTCCATGCTTCTGTGCCTTATGCCCCGATGGGCAATAAAAATTTTTTTGTTTTGCGGGTGACGGACTTGTCAGGAAACCGGAATCTCTCTTGTTTTGTGTTCTTTTTTTTTTTTTTTTGGTGGTTCTGGTTTCCAAAGCCCCCCTTCTTTTACCCACGTGGTACGCGCAAATGGTATTTCCCACCCAGGGCTTCTATTCATGGCGGTATTGTTTCCCGTTGCCGGCTTTTTTCCTTTTTTATGCACCGTATCTTCTAGCAAACTGTAACACAAAAGGAGGTTCCTTTCCCCTCACCCCAAAGCGGCGGGGGGCATGGGGTGCGATCTCCTTTTTGCTTTTTTGGCTGATATTTCCAACACCCTGTACCTTTTTTCCCCCCCCCTTTTTCCCCTGCTTGCTTTATTAGGGGTCTTTCCCTGTTGATTGTCAGGCCCTTTACCCAACAAAAACCGGGAAACAGTTTTTTTTCGCGTCCTCTTTCTCTTTGTTTTCCCCCGCAGGGCCCCAACAGTTCCTTTCAACCATTTTCCCGGCGGGCATTTCCCAAAACCTTTTTGAGAACCAAACGTCTACCCCCCTTTTTTTTCACTTTTTCCTTTTTTTCATTGATCGTTATGGGTCACGACCAACGGTCAACAATGGAATTTTCCCTTCTTTCAGACTTCCCCGCTTACCACATTGTGTTTTTTTTTGGTGGCTTTTCCCCCTGTCCCCCTCTCATTTCACCACCCATCTTTGAAATTCCAAACCCTCTTATCGTGTTGTCACGTTCCCTCCCCGGAGGACACCCGTCCTTGTGGTACCACCCGTCTCTTTTTTTGAAGGTATTTGTGCCTGGTAAAATCGAAGCTCACACCGTTTTTTCCCCTTTTTGCCTCTTTTCTAAACCGGGTTTTGCCCCCGCTCCCCATGTTTGTTACAACGTCTTCAGCAATCCCCCTTCAGGCCCCTCACCCAACGTTGCTGTATGTGCGGACGCTGCAAGAATGGTATTATTGGTGTTTTTTTCTCTGCTCTGGTTTCCCATTTGGTTTTGACGTTGGGTTTGAACAAAAACTTTCGGGGTGCCAACGACCTGCAAGGTTTCTTCGTTACTCCCCATGGTTTGGGAAGGGCTTTTTTTCCCCGCCCATGTTCCCCCCCCCCCCCCTCCCCGCCATACCATTTGGGGGTTTCAAACCTTTTCCAAAAGGAGGTCGACCTTTATTCCCGTTTCTTCGCCATTTTTGAAAAAGGTTAGATGATCACAAATTTGGGGCTTGTTTTTTCCGAACCAAATGTCCAAAAGGGGACCCCATCCCCCCCCATTTTTTTTCTTAACGTTTCGCCTGACTTTTGCGTAAGAATTTGGACTTTTTTTTTTGAATTTTCTGGGAACGGACGTTTCCGTTGCAGGTTCCCTTTTCTTTTTGCTTTTTACATTTTTTTTCTCCTTTTTCTTCCCCCTGATGCATTTCTTGGTATGTCCCCCCTTGCTTTGGATTCAAAACCCTGGTAAAAGGGGGCAAGTAATTTTTCCGCCCTTGCCTCTCCAAGTTTCCCACGGTGTGAATGGATCGTTCCCAACCACCCTTTCTTGATTGATTGTCCTGTTCCCACCCCAAATAACATCGCTCTTTCCACTACAGGGCGGGTTTTTTCCAACTCGGGTAAAAAATGCGTAAATTACCCCCTTTTTATTCCCCCCTTTTTGAATAAGAATATCAAACGTGAGTGGGCATGGCAGATGTGCTCCTTCCCCTTGACCCTTATTGGTGTTCTTCCTCTTTTTTCTGTTCGGCTCTTCTAATCATTTCTGGGAAAAACCCCCTTTTTTGCGTCACTCCGGTTGTTTTCCCCCCTTCCTGCTTGAAACTTCCCCCCCGCTGTTCAAAACTAAAAACCTGGTTGTGCTTTTTTTCCCAGTCAGCCCATCCGAGCATTTCTGCCCTGTTTCGGTTGCATTGGCTTTCCATTTCTCCCCCTTTATACAGTCCCAAGCGGGGAAAAAGGGAGTTCCATTTCCTATTTTTTGGTCCCCAAAGGTACTTACTTCCCGTTTCCGGTTTTTTTGTTGTTTATGGAGTGTTTCTTGGGAATGATTTCTTGGAATATCCTCTCTTTTTTTTACTTACCCCGTGTCCCTCAGGTGGCACAAGTTTCCCCACTTCCGGGGGACGAAAAATTGGTTGCGGTCTTGTTTCCCAGATTTTCCCTTTCTGGTACCAAATGGGCAAACCCCCCATTTTCGGGGAGGATTTTTTTAGTTTCACTGCTCCATTTCTTTTTTCGCCACCCTGCTTGTTCTCACACCCAAAGGAATGTCTGTGCGTCTCTTGCCGATGGGGGCAGGGGGCCAAAACCCGTTTTGCCTTCCATTACTGGTTGTTCTGTGAGGGCCGTTGGCCCCCGGGTTTTCCTGGTCTCTCCTGGGTTGAAGCGGGTTCTTTATATCATACATGTACTTTTTTATTGACGCCCCTTTTTTGTTCCGTGTTCCCCCCCCGCTGGTGGGAACTACATCCCCAATCATCGACTGTCCTTTGGTTGAACCCTTTGGACCCGACCTGTTGCACCGGGTTGGTTTTTTTTTCCCCCTCGTCCCCGGCTGGTGTTGTTGTCCCCCTTTTTTCCTTCCGAGGAACCAAAGTCGGCTTTTTACACTTTTTTGAAACACTTTACCCCACACGAAAAAAAAAAAAACTTACAACTTTTTGTTTCGGCCCGTTGAAAAAAACCTTAAACAATCCCCCGGTCGGTTTTTTTCTGCTTTTCACCCTTGCTGGGACCCAGTCTCGTCCCGAACCACTGGCTGTCTCCCAAATTTTCTACAACCTGAGGCCCCCAACCCGTACTGCGTTACGTGTTGGGGTCCATTCTTTTCATTTTTTTTTCTTCCGCAAATGTGTCCTTCTCAAAACCTGGTTAGACCCGAAAAGATTAACCCTTGGTGGTCGACGCTTTTTTTTTTGTCCAACATCTTTTCCCCCCCCCATTTGGGGGTCCATTCTTGGAACTGCGTACGAAGGGGCCACCCTTGTCTTTTTGGGAGGTCCAGGTTCCGTGGTCCTTCTGGCCTTTCCCATTTCCCTTTTAAGCGACTTTTTAGGTTTTTGGCAACAGTTTTCACCCTTTTTTTTCCCGTCCCCAAAAAACCAGTTCACCCCCTGTGGGACCCGCGGCCGGTTGCCGATTATCTTTTTGTTCTTTTCAAGGCGTCGCAAAACCCAATTGTTGCAGTTGTTCACCTTCAAATTGGTCTTTGAACCTCTGTTCCGTGTTCCCACATTTGTTTTTCCGGGTTCCCTTGTAACTGGTTGGGACAACCCGTTCACCACCTCTTTAGCTCCCCCCTTTCTTTCCCCTCCTTCAAAAATTCATTAAAAGAGCCTTTCGGGGTTGATCGGGGGGGCGGGTTTCGGAAACCTTTTGACTTCCCGTTGTTTGGATTCCTTCCCTTTGACCATTGTTTTCAAAACGGTGTTGGTGCGGTACTTTTTCTCTGTCCAAGCCGGGGCGGTTTCCTTTCCCTTTTTTTCTTTTGGTGACTGTGGGTGGATTTGGCTGGCATTATTCGCTCCCTGCAATTGGGGAAAAAAAAAAAAAACCCCCCCCCCAAAAAAATAAACCCCACCCCAAACCATTTTGAGAACAAAAAAACCCCCCAAGTTTAAACCCACCAACCCAATTCTTTCCGCCCGCTTTTTTTCCGTTATCCTTGGTGATTTTGGTTTTTTCAAAAACTCTGTTGTAGCTTTTCACGACTTTTATCGACCGACTCATAGTGAAACTAACCTCTTTTTGCCTCTTCTTTTGCTTCTTCCCCCCAAGGAATAAAATGTCCTGGTTAAACCCCCTTTTTGTTTTTCTTTGGGGTGCTCCCGTTTTTTTTTGCCTTGGCGTGGACCCCACAGGACGGTCAGAGTTGTTCCCCCCCCTTGGAGGCCTGGGGAATGGATTTTTCTCCCTTTGCTTGGATTTCTTCATCCCAAATTTGCCCTCCCCTCTTGCGCCCCCCTTTCCCCTTGGCTTTTTCTGGACAAGAGTACGCTTTCCTTTTTCTTTTTAGTGACGATAACCAGATACCGGTTTCGGGGGGTGGCCCTTTCCAAAATGGGGGCGTCCCCCCCCAATGGGTGGTCGGGTATTTGTTTGTAACTGTTCCAACTCCCCTTCATTGGCTTTAGTGGGGGGGGAGGCCTGTTTGGGTTTACCTTTTCCCCATTTTCGGCAGGGGACCCCTTTTCGTTGATTTTTCCTTCATCGGCGGTTGGTGTTTTGAATTCTTTTTTTCACGCCCTTCCCCTCACCCCCCAATGGGGGAAACCAAAAGATTTTCCATCTATTTTTGCCCTCCCTGGTGGCCAATCCCGACACCAGGGATCTTCCCTTGAGCCCCCTTTTTTGCTGCAGGTTTTTCGAAAAACTCTTGGTTTTTGGTTTCAGACAGAAAAATTCACTCTTTTTTTCCCTGAATTTTTTTCGTTTAGTATATGTCCCCAGCACCATTTTCAGTTGAGTTGGTGTTTGGTTCACGGGCGTTTGCTGTTTGGGCAAAATTCTTTTATAAACACACTGTTCCTTGTCCCTGGCTTTAGACGAACAATAAAAAAAAGAAAAACTTGGCCGATCACTTGATTCAAAACCCCCTTGCTCGGGAACCAGAGTTAATTCTATTCCGTCTTTCCCCTTGGCCAAACAAACATTGTTTCAATTCCGCAAAATTTCTCCTGTGCCTTTCCAATTCTTGGGATGGCTTTTCTTCTATGGTTTGGGCTACGGACCCTTCCCCCCCCTGCATAATTTGTGGGTTCACCGGAACCCTTTTTTTGTAGACCTTTTTCCGTTTTGAATTTGTGGTTTGTTAAGTCTTCAGTTTTTTCTCCCGGTGGGGAGGAGGGGGCCCCAAGCGTTCTATTGTAAATTTTTCCCTTTCCTTTGTCAATTTGGTCGTCTTTTGTGTGAGGGTTCCCTTCTTCTAGTGGCGTTGGCTTGGGCCGTATCTTTCTTCCGTCTTCTCCCGGGGACTTTGAGGGGGAGGGACTGTTTTTTTTGTCTCTTTTCTTCCTGCTTCAGAAGCGATTCTTCTCCGGCTTTTCCGATTTGTCCGAGGGTTTCTTTGTCCCCCCGTTGGTTCCCAGCATTTCCTTCTCCCCCTCCTTTTCGGAAAACAACCAGTTTTTCCCTCTTTTTTTTTATTTCTTGCAAGCCTTTCTCCCCCCCGCCTGCTGATCGTTTTGACCCTTTTGGCCGGTGTGATTTCGCCCGTCCCATACCTTACTTTTTGTCCCCTTAAAAGCTCCTTCGCCGTCTCTTCTCACTTCCTTTCC
>Ga0179593_1369329_pt1 | contig 10700 bp, 12 predicted proteins | sample CZODoug2_1_08_16_FD_185931 | JGI IMG/M metagenome (GOLD analysis project Ga0179593, IMG submission 185931) | Vadose zone soil fungal communities from Angelo Coast Range Reserve, California, USA - CZODoug2_1_08_16fungal (PacBio error correction) | ecosystem: Environmental > Terrestrial > Soil >... | reverse complement strand
CACCGTTCCCCTATGGGATTCGGCTTCCTTCCCCCTCCCCCCCCCTTTCTGTGTGTTTCCCCTTTTTCCCTTTAAAGCGGTCTTCTGCATTTCCCCCACTTCCACTCCCGGATGCTCGTCCCACGTCCCCCCTTTTCTTTTTTCTCCCTTCCCTAATTAATTCCCATTTTTAGAGTTAGTTCGGTCCCCCCACCCTAACTTACCTTTTTTTGCCTAAGAATTACTTATCCACTCCCCCCTACACTTCGACCTCCTGCCTAAATCGGCACCCTGTTTCCCCTGTCCAACCTTTTTTCTTTACTAATCTCCCCTTGACTATGTTCCTATTAGTCCCCTCACTCGGAACCTTCGTTGCACTAATAAGTCACCCTCCTTTCCGTAGTCTTCCCCGATAAAAACCGGCCCGCCACACTAAACCTCCCCCCATGCCTCCTCCCCAACTATTCATTCTAGAGTCCTCTTTTTTCCCTTAAGTTTTCTCCCTTGAACCTTTTTTTAATAGTCTGTCCCTCATCTAAGACCCTGGCAAGTCCAGGAGTTTTCCTAAGTTCGTCTCAGTTCCTCCTAAGTCAATGTATAGCACAGAGGCTCCCCCCCGGCCATCGAGTCTCTCCGGGCGGTTGCTTTAAAATGGACTCCCCTCTTCGTTTCATGGTAAAAGCCGCTGCACTCCCTGCTTTCTACCATTTCTTTTCATTGCATTCGATTCTTCTCTTTTGTGCTTATTTCTAGCACGACGACAGCCTTTCCTGACTAAAGCCTCCCGTCATAATAATGATCCCGGAATTTTCCATCCACCACCAGCAGAGAATTCCTCTCCGCACACTCAACGCCTCCCCCCCTGTTTAAATACTCTTCCTACTTTTGCAAACCCAGATTCACCCCGCATTGCCATCCCTCTCCACCTTTCCGTACACTGGAGGTTCGCCCCTTTTTTCTCTAACTCCCCTTTTTCATAACCGCTTGAACTAGACCGCGCCTTTTAACTAAACGCTACAAACTCGCTTTCCCCTCCACCCCGACCTCTTTAAAAGTACGAAAATAACCCTTCCCCTTTTCCCCTCCACCGCCCTCTTTCAAAATTCATAATTCTCCCAAGTACCTGAAGCCGTTCGGAGGGATTTCTTTTTTAGGAACCCATGGTCCCCAAAAGCTCACGGTTTGGATTCCCCCTATTCTTTCAATAAAAGACCCCCCCAAAGCAACCTTCTTTTTTTCTCTCCCGTCTACAGCCGGTTAGCCTTAATGTCTTTTTTTTTTCTCGTTCTTTCTTTTTCTCCCTTGGTCGCAAGAAACTATCAAGCGTCTCATTTTTCCCCTTAGTGTTCCCTTACCTGCCTTCTCAATTGATTGATTCTTCTTTCTTTCCCCCCATAATTCCCCACCTCCCCCCTTAAGAGTCACCCTGCCTTTTATTGAATTTGCAGCAGGTGCAGCTGTAAGTCTTTCCCTGTTTTCGCGGCTCAGTTTTTGCCTTTTTTTCACACCTTTTTTTTGTAAACCCCCTCCCCTATGTACGTTTGTTGCCGTCTTTAGGCTTTTTTCGTTCTTCTCCCCTTTCTTTACCTTTGACCTTTTTTTAAGGAACCTTTGCTTTTTTCCCTTTTGCCTTTTCTCTTATTTTTTTCCCTCCCCCCCGAAGAAAAGGCTCCACACAGTTCTCCCAGTCGGCGCCCTCCCATCTTTTTTTTCAAGTTCCCTCCCCCCCAAAATGTCTCTTAGGACACCTGAACCCGTTCTTAATGTCATTTCTCATAAGTTCCTCTTAACTTTTCGATTTTACCCCCCCATGGCCCCTCTTCCCTTGGGTAAACTCGTAGCTCTTTTGTCGATCAACTTTTTAGGGCTTCTTTTCCTTGCTTCATTTTTTAGGAGCGGCGTTTCCTCGTTTTGTTCCCGAACCAGAGTACCCCCCGTCGTTTGACTTTTCAGCACTTCCTCTGACATTCCTTCTCCCCCCCCCGTTCCCCCTTTTTATTATTTCTCCCGCGCAACTTGCGTCCCCAAATTGATGTTCGCGCCTTTCCCGGAGACTTTGCCTCATTCCCCCTCCATCTGTACACCCCCCCCCCAATACTCGTCCCCCTTTTGCACCGGTTTTCTTTCATATTCCTGCAGCCGGCTGGCCTCGCCCCCCCTCCCTCCCAACATTATTCCTGTCTTGCACCCGCCTAACCCCCCGCCTGATTTTCCCCATTTTTTGTTATTGAAGCTTAATAGTACCATTTTTTCCCCCCAACATCAGATGTCCCCTTTTCCTCTCCCCCCCAACAGGATCAAGAGTCGTCCCACGTACCGTGTTAATAAGCTTTTATAAAGTCCTCCCCACTTTTTGTCTGACTTTTCTCCCTAGTTTTAGTTCAGTTATGTCTGTCATAACCTGTCACTCTTTTTCAATTCCCGTTTACTGCATGACACAACTATAACCCTTTTTCCCCCCGTCGGCCCCCCCCAAGACACTTCCCCCCACCCCCCACTTCCCTTTCCACCGAGGACTTTAACGTCCGGCCCCCCAATTTTCCCACTTTACATATTCCTTTCTTCTTTTTTTGAGTGTTTTTCCCGTGAAACCGCGTGTACCCGTCCGATAGAACTGCCCTTTCTGCCAATCCCCCAATAGCCACCTCCTTTTTTACATAGGGGTAGTCCCCCCTCAACTTTCCCACTTCCATTCGTCTTTTCCCCTCCCCCCCCCCGGCTTGGCAGGAACTTGCCAAGCACGTCCTCTCCTTTCCTACACCACCAGAATTTTCATCTTCCCCTTATTCCCGATCTTCAAACTGCGTTTCAGTCCCCTCCCTTTTCCTCCTCCTCCGTTGTTTTTTTTTTTCTCTCTTCTGATATAGTAAGGTTCGTGACGGGCAGGAAGTTCCCCCCCACCAGATGGAGTTTTTGGGGGACTTCCCTGTCTTTTTTTTTTCAGGTTCTTCCTTCCAACCTTTTTTCTCTGGAACTTTTTCCTACTTTCCGTTTGCTCCTTAAATAGCTCCGCGGTGAGAGGGTTTTTGTCTTTTTCTCCCTTAATCCTTCTCTATAGCTTCATTTCATCCCCCTCTTAAGAGATTGAAGTAGGTGCTAGTTTCTTTTTTGGTTACTTCTTTTGGCGCGTCTTTCCTCATTTTACTTTTTTGTGGGTCTTTTTTTGGCTGGGTGGTTCTTTTTTTGAATGGGCTATTTTTTGTGGACTGCCCCCTCCCCGTTCTCGACCCGAGTTGCGACAAATGACCACTCTTTTTCACCTGACTCCGGGGTCTGTCTCCACTGCTATATTCCCCTGTCTGTCACCCAAGGTTAGAAAGGTAGCGCGGTGTCGTCTAAACCCAAGGTTGGGGGGAAGGTACTCTTCGTCTTCTTCTTTTTGGATCTCCTTCTCAAGAACCATCTTTTTTTTATGAAAATTTTTCTTCTTTTCATCCAGAACCAAACCTTTTCCCATAGGGACCTGTCTTTTTTACGAAAAGCAGGGTTCCCCCTTTTCCTCGGCCGGGTTTCTTAGACCATCAGTCAGAATACTCGCATCCCTTCCTCCCCCGGGGATAGAAGCCGTCTTTTTCAGAAGAGTTCCCAGAGTTTTGCCCCTCTCCTCCTAAGAACCTTTTCCTTTTCGATCGCTTTTTGAACCCCGCGCGTCCCCCACAACTTCTGATCCGGTGTGTCAATCTTTTCTTTTTTTTTTCCCAAGTTTTTGGAGCTGAAGGGGTCCTCCCCCATTGTTCTTTCCCTTAGAGTCCCTTTCCTCCCTGGTTTTCCCCGCCTATACATTCCGAAATACTCCCAGACGCTCTTTGATGCTTCACACCTCTTCACTACCCCCTTTTACCCGGCCCTTGAACCTTTCCCACCAGCATTGAAACTCACTACTATCGTGATTCACTTTTTTTTTTTTTTTTTTTATTTGTGGATTTCGAGACGCCCCTTTTGTTTTCGTTATAGCAATCATCTTTTTTTCTTTCACGATTCTTCGTTGATCAAGTTGATTCCCCCCCTTTTGGTTCGGTTTGTCTTGTCGAAGAAATGATGAAGCCGAGTGCCCCCCCCCTTTTGCAAACCTCCAGGGGTGCGGACCCATCCGTCTGTTCAAGCACACCCTCAATCCGGCCCCCCACTCTATTTTCGCCCCCTTTTGTTTTTGCACCTGTGTAAATTTGGTGCCCCGCTTCACAACCCGAAAGTCACCCCCTCTTGACCTTTCCCCCAACCGCCCTCAAGGGTTTTTGCGCTTTTTGAACATTCTTCCCTTATGTCTTGTGTGGCTCGGCTCTAAAGTCCATCCCTTAGAAGTTCGACCTTGATTTGCTTTCCCCAAATTCACATAATTTAAGAGGCTCTTTTTCGTGAACTTTGATTTGGATTTCTCTTCGTGAGACACCCTTTGCCATCGGACCCCCCATGACGCTGAAACCATACGGTCCGACTCTTAAAGAGAAGAGAATCCTTTTTTTCTGATCCTTCCCTCCCCACTCTTTCAACCGCCAAGGTTGGCGGTTTTTTCACATCGACTTTTCTTCCCCTTTTCTCACTTTCCCACCGCTCCCCTGCCTCAATGAGGCAAAAACCCCTTGTGGTGGCCTGTGGTGGAGGTCTGCTTGCTCTTTTTTACAGTTTTGCGTTTTTTCGACTTGTGAGAATCTTCTTGTTTTGCGGTCCGCCTATTGGTGGGGCCTAGGCAGAGGAGTATTGTTTTTGTTTCTCGCGTTCCTGCTCCCCCCTTTTCCCAGATGGCTTGTTAAGGGGGGGAAGTGTCGGTCTAGACCCCTTCGCTCTGTTCTTGGGGCTTTTCTGGGTGCTTTTTTCGGCTTTTTGTTGCGTACGTTTGTTTTTAAGGGAGGATGAGATTCAGGATCGCTTTTTCCCCATCACGGTAGTCCTTTCCTTCGTAGATACTTTTGGTGTTTTTCTCCTGCCTTTTTGATACTTATTCCTCTCTGCGGTTTCTAGAGTTTCTCCCGACTCGCTAGCAGCTCTTCTCCGTGTCATAAGTTTCGCCGTCCTTTGCTCGCGGTCTTTTGTAACCTCCCCGGTTTGACGTTATCTTTTTTTAAAACGCGGCTCGCTTATGTGAATGTTACTAAACCGCCCCCTGAGATGCTATTTTGGCAGCTGGAGTTCTCCTGGGCGTGGCCCTCCTTTCGCTCCTTTCTTCACTTGAGGTTCGTTTGACGATATTTTTCTTCCCTCGTCTCTTCCCGAAGGCTGCGACAGTTGCCAAAAATTATGATCGATGCTCGGCCTTATTCGCCCGATTTTCCCTTGGGATGTGGAAGTTTTTTTCTTCCTCTTCCTCGACCATTCCAGTGGCCAATGGAAGCGGCTTCCGGCAAGCGATGTAAGGCGGTCTTGCGCCTCGAGATTGCCGAGTGTCTTTCCCCTATTTTTTTAATGGTTTTTCTTCCTTGGTTCTGGTTTTTGGTCTCTTTTTTGAGTTTGAGGTTATCCGCTTCGGGCTTCTGCGCCCCCATTTTGGAAGGTTGGTGTCCTGCCCCGAACGAGACCCAATTTTCCTTTCCTTGGTGTCTGATGGACCCCGGGAATGGATTCTCGCATCGCCTTTTTGTTCCCGTTCTCTTTTATGTCGAGGTTTTTCCCTTTTTCGTTGGCTTCAGTTCCCTCCCAAAACGTGACTATTCTTCCAGTTGTTGGTACTCCTCTTTCTCCTCTTCATTGGTTGGGGTTCGTCTCTCAGCCCCCACGCCCCCCCCCCCCCCCTTGCCATTCTTCTGGGAGGGCGACCTTTTTTCCTCCCTTCGCGGTGTTTTTTTTTTGACGGTTTCCTTCCCGACCGCGCGACCAAAGCTTACAATTTCCCCCCCTCTCCTCCCCGCCCACCTTGTTACCTTCGCAGCACCTCTCCTTCCTTTGTTCGCGTCCCGGTCAGGACACCCCCCGATACTTTGTTCCCGAACTCTCTCCACTACACCGCCCCCCCCCCACCACAATTCGAGAGCCCAGTTGCGCTCCCCTTCCCCCCCAGCTATCCATCAGTTCCTTTGGGCTGATTAGCAAGATACTTCCGTGACAGCGCCTTCTCCCGCGTAATGTCCTTCGTCCGTTTAGTCAAGCTCCCCCTGACTCTTCAACTTTCCCCGCAACAAACAATATTATAGTCTATCTGTTGCAGATCAATCAGTTTTTATCCCAGGAATTTTTACTCTCTGTCCTCCTCCTCTCATGATCTCCTATAAGTTACAAAAGTAAGCTTCGACCCTTCTTACGCAACCCCACTTATCTCCCGTGCCTTAGAATGATCGCTTTTATTTGGCTTGACCCGTCGGCATTATACAGAATATTTTTTGACGATAAAAAGTTTCTTGCCCTACTGCCTTTATCAACATCAGGCCTGCCAGGCATGATAAGAACTATTATAGCTCAGATACCTCTCTCCCAGCGACTTCAAGAACTTACCACAACAGCCTTTTGTCCGCAACAAACATCTGCGCGGACTCGGACATATGCCCAAGAAGCACCTGTTGTGCTTTCCCCCACACTTAAATGACAATTCTTTAATAAACCGGTTAAAACTAAAGCCCGGCCGAAACCGAGGTTTCGAAACGACTCGCCCCTGACGGACACCAATGGGCTTATTCATGGCTAGCTGAAACCTCCACGTCCCCCGAAACTTGCCCTCGACCGCGTGCTGCACTCTTATAGCAGATAAACCCCCCCTCAAAGTCCAACACCTACGTCTCATCTGTCAACCGTCGTCCCCCGAACTTACTCCCCCAAAGTCCCCCCAAGAGTTTTTTGTAGCGTCCGATTCGGGGGTTGCGAGATCATTCCTCGGAACCCCCCCCCCGCGCACCCTCGGTTTTCCAATTAGTGCTTTTCTCTTTCTCCCTCAACGAACAAGCAAGGATAGACCCGTGAGTCCCTTCTTTTCCGTGGTTTCGAGTGCGGCTGTCATGTTGTTTGTCTCCCCCCACCGCTCCGCAACAGTCATGATAGAACCGAGCCTGCGTTTCCGGGGGCGGGGGCACTCACTTGATGCATGTGTCGCAACCATATCCTCACCCTCCTATTTTGTAGATTGTTCCCCAAATACGGATGAACGTTTTTTGAATTTTTTTCAGAGGTTTTTTGGAATTAGTTTTTGACGCGGTCAGAACATTTTCCCACATGTGCAAATAATTACACCCCTCTTCCCCCCCCTAGTCGTTTGTGTTCTCTAAGGAGGGTGTGGTGCAGAACCTATGTGAGAGGGGTGCCGACCCCTGTTTTCCGGGTGCGCCTTTCTATTCATTCCGTCAGCCCAGCGACTTTTAACCTCTTCTCGCCATCGAAGAATTCCGAAAAAGATTTCTTTTTTCGTTGACCGACGCCAACAAAGTCATATAGTTTAGTGAAAAACCCCCCCCCTGGACCGTGATGTAGTGACCAAGTAGTACCTTTTCGATGTTTCTGTTATCAGTTTTGTCAAATCGCGTTCCTAGTTTTAGCTAACCGGTAGAGGCTTCGGTATGATATTGCGGCAGGGGCGGAGCTGAAAAAAAGTGAGTATTTTTTATCTCCTTTCCCCCCGCTTCCCCCTTTTGTACAGCCAGAGTCCTTTCCCCGATTCAAAGGCCCTCGCCTTTTTATTGCTCCAGTGTTGCGTTTTCTCACCTGGGCTTTTGGAATTACTGGGCATTTACCCCCAGTCCTCCCCCCCTCGTCTTAAAATACATTCTTCTCCCCTCAAAGGTCTTGTTTATGTCCCTGCAGTGGCGGAGACCATCCGCAACCTTAAGTTGGATTGCAACAGCCGCAACACCAGGGCGATGTTCCAATTGGGTGGTGAGGAGCCCCCCATCGCAGATTTTGCGTGCTCAAGACTCTCAGCTTTTTACACCCGGACTCTCTCCGCGTGAATGTCTCACAACTGGGTTCCCGGAATGTTTCGTACTCGTTAGCTCAGAACGGGGGAATTCCCATCTATTTGTTCCCAGTTTGTTTCCAACTTTCTTGCCCCCCGATCCAACCACAAGCCTCCCCACCCCGCCCCACCCAAACAATGCCGTAAGTACACTTTACTTGGCCCCCCCCAGGAAGCTTATATAGGCTCCTTTTTCGTACAGTAGCGTCTACGCTCGACATCGACTTGCCGGCAACCCCTTGCATCGATGCTCGGGCCAACTGAACTCCTCGCGGTTCCTCTCAATTTTCCTGGAAGAACGGAACAGACAAGTACTCTGACGTGCCCCACCAAACCCAGCTTTTAGGGGAAAGACCCTCCGAGCTAATCATACTGTTTGTTTGGTGTACGGGAAGCATGGAGAAGGCCTCCACTTTGTTGGTGGTCGGATAGCGAGTCTTGTTTTTCCTCTTCCAAGGACGCCAAAAGGACGCGGTGAAGTTTTGCTAAAAGCCCGTTGCTCTACGTTGCGAGGGTTGCTTTGGCGACCCGTCTCAAGTTTAGATACTTCCGTCCCCAACTAGCCTCTATTTCTGAGCGATGCCTTCCTTTCAAAGGGTCGCCCCGGTCCTTCTGTTTTGGTGGGCAAGTGCGGCGGGTTTTTTTCTCTTTGAATTGGAGAGTGGGGGGACCCCCCCTTCCTTTCGTACCTTCCCACTAGCATGGGGAATCCATCTTTTTTTCCTAGAAATGCGACTGCTTGCGGTACGGCATTGTGAGGTAGCGGACGGTTCTAGTACCAAGACTGGGTAATGCATCGATGTAGGATTGGAGCGATCATCCCCTCCCCCACAAGCGGGGGAGCCCCCTTTCTTCTCCTCCACGTCCCCAAATCCTCGCCTGTTTGTTGCGTTTCCCAATCCAGCAGGTTGACCTCCCCCCAGGGTTAGGCGACGGTTCCTATCCCGCATTTAAGGAAGCTAAGAATCCCAGTCTTCCCCCGTTGTCCGGTAGGAAGAAGGTTTGGGTAACTTTTTTCTTTGACGTTGGCCTCCGCGCCTATACTAAGCCCAGGTAGCTCCTCCCCCCCTTGCGAAAGCGCGGCGAGTGAGCTCCGGTTTAGAGCGGCGCGGAGGCCCCAACTTTTCTGTTTTTCAGGTCGACAAGACACGCCTTGTTTAACTCGCCCCTGCCGAAACATTTAAGGAACAGCTTGGAACGGTGTTACCTCTTCCTCACAATTCACTGCACCGTTGGAGGCCATTTCCCAAGAACAATCTTCCCGGTTTATAGGACTAGTGCAACTTCATCACGTTCCGGTTTTCCGATCTCCGAGAGAAGGTTACGCCCTAATTTTTCTTTTTCTTTGCCCTCCTTGCGCTTTTTTTTTCCTAGGCTGTTTGAGCCTCGAAGACCCCGCCTAACCTTTTTTAAAACAGCCAACCTTTCGACCAAAAGTCACCCCTACTAGGTACCGCCCAACCTCCTCCGTACCCCCCCCCGTCCCTCAGTGTATTGCGAACTGTTTGGAAAATGTCTCTTCCCCAACCTGAAAGACTTCTCTGCCCCTGCCCAAACCAAATGATTTCGTGTTCTTTTTCCATGCAAGTTGTCCGTTGGCTGATGATTGTCCCTACCCCGACATGAAGGTGCAGCGGTGGCCCCTGTCCCATCCCGAGATTTGAGTTGGTTTGATCTTCGACCCCCCCGTTCGTTCAGCCTCAATCCCTTCCCCCCCCCAGGATGAAAGACTCTGCTTAGCTCCAAATTCCCTTTTTTCCTTCAAGTTTTTATTGGGTGTTGTCGACATCACCTTCCACTTCTTTGACCCCTCCTTTGGTTCCCTCGAATGCTTAATCTCACTCGGAAGGAGCGAAGCTACCCCCCTTCCTCCTTTTTCCTTCCCAAAAAACCCTATTTGGGAAGGTGATTTGCGTTGGCGTGTGTGCCTTTTCTCCCTTCCCCAGATAGAGGTAGTTGTGGCTGTTCCCTCCTTCCTTGGTTTTCTTCGAGGGACGAGTTCCTGCCTCTTAGTTTTTGTCTCTTCGAAGACCGATTTTTTTCTTCCTCGTCTTGATCGCCAAACAGGTGTCGGGCCCTGTAGAGGAGTTCACGGTTTGTTTCCCCCCCTTTTTAATTCCGTGAACTTCTTTTCCCTTTTTCGTTCGTTGGAACCTCCTATGGGGAGTTCGTACCCCTCAATTTCTGGCAGTTTTTCTTAGAAGCGTCGGGATCTCGATGCCCTCCGGATTCTTTTTTTCTAGAGGATCTTCTCTTTCCTAGAGCGCCTTTTCCCTGGCGAATTGCTTCGCCATTGCAGGACTGCTTCTGGTTTGACTTATTCCGGGAACCCGCGTCGCCTTTTCCTTTTCCCATTATCTTTTTCGTTCCTCCCGGGTTATTGCGTCACTTAGGACAGTTTTCCTGCTTCTTTGCCGATTTTTTGGCTTCTGTCTTCATTTCTTTTTCTAGTCTCTTTTTTTTTGAGGCAAATTACCTTTTCGTCTTTTCTTACGAGTTGGAACCCTTTTTGGTTTCCCTTTCGTTCGTCGCTGATTTTTACACATGTTGATTTCTTTCCTGCGTAGCCTTTTTTTTTGACTTTCCCCCATCTATTCTTCTTCCGTTTTTCCTGGCCTCCAGTGCTCTTTCGTGAGGCGCCTATCGTCTTTTCTTTTGCTTCTGCGACACAAGTTTTTTTTTAGGTTGTCAACGCGTACCACCTTATTCTGAGTTCTTTCCGCCTGAGATGTGGGAGTTGAAGTGTTTTCCTCTACCATTGGAATTTTGCCGCGTTTTTTCCCGCTTTTTTTTTTTTTCTTAAGCCAAAACCCGCGCCTTCGTCCTCTTTTTTATTCCAGATGGGAACCCC
>Ga0179593_1627105_pt1 | contig 10701 bp, 9 predicted proteins | sample CZODoug2_1_08_16_FD_185931 | JGI IMG/M metagenome (GOLD analysis project Ga0179593, IMG submission 185931) | Vadose zone soil fungal communities from Angelo Coast Range Reserve, California, USA - CZODoug2_1_08_16fungal (PacBio error correction) | ecosystem: Environmental > Terrestrial > Soil >... | reverse complement strand
TGCCCGTTTCCCCCCCACGGTGGGGCACTTCCCCCTTTCCAATTTTTTTTCGGTTTTAATTTTGTCGTGCGTGTAGGTTGCAAGGGCGGGTATCCGGGCGACTCCGCCCGAGGGACCCATCTATGGTCCGGTAAAACAGGAGGGTGCGGAACTCCGCCACTGCTGATTTATCCGTTTTTTCCTTTTTCGAGCCGGTTCCGGTTGTCCCCGCCGGGCACCACCACAATCGAGCGGTGCCCCCCCCGTAGCCGGGGGTAAGTTTTTCGTTTCCCTCAATTTTGTTTTGGCCTCCGGGCACGCGGTTTGTAAGGGAGCGGTTTGGAAAAACGATCCTGCCGCGGGGATGAGCGTTTTTTCTTTTCCCATCACCTTGCGTTCATGCCTTTAACTGTTTTTTTTCCAACGCTGCCCCAGTTCTGGTTCCAAGGTGGAGCTCCGTTCCAGGCCGTTCCCCCGCAGGGTGGGGGGGGTGGATTTGCCGTGGAGGTCGCGCTGCAGTTTTTCTGTTACTTCGGCGGTTTTTGATTGCTCCCCCCGACCCCGCATGTTCGCCCTCGAAACAACCCTTTTTTTTGCTCAGCTTGGTCGTGTTGCGGAGACGGTCACCACACATGAGGTGCCTGGCAAACCCCCCGGTCAACACTAGGTTTTTGAACGTCCAGACCACCATTTTTCGTCGGCCGTGGTCCAGCCGCGTAATTGGGTGAGGAGGCGTGCGGATTTGCCCCCCAAGTTTTACAGATTTCTTTTGCAGGAAGGTTTCCGCAATCCGCGTTTGTTCGGTGCCCGCGTCGGTCACTCCTTGTTTTTTTTGACATTTCGAGAAGGATCAATTTCCAGACCCGATCCCCAGCTGCGTCAAGTTCCTTCTCCTTTGTTTCTACACCTCCCCTTTTGCCGGGTGTTCCTGCCTGGATGACTGATAAAGACAGTATGCACCGCCTTTTTCCGTTTCCCCGTATAGATAGCCAGTCAATGATAGGCCTCGTTTTTCTTCGCCCACCCGACCGTCTGAGCTGTTGAAAATGACCTTAAGACGTTGGATCAAGCACTGTTACCACAGGCCCCGCGATACTTTTCCAGTTTGAGTCATAGTCGTTCTCCCCCCAGTGTCCCCCCCCCAATGTTACAGTGTCCTGTCACACTGAGGGAGGGGAATTGAAGAGAGGTGGTTAGACAGCGGGCTAACTTATCGGGATTTCCGTTCTTCCAACATGTTTTTTTCGCGCGACTACTCGTTTTTTGTTGACCACTACTCGCCGTGTTCCCATTCAGGAATTTTTTGCAGCCGTGTTTTCTTTGCGAGGTGCCTTCCCCCTCACTGCTAAGTCCATAGAACGACCCGGACTTGACACGGAGGCCCCGCAGCCGTGCTGTAGTCCTGAACCGGGTTTTGTTCGTTTTTTGCGCCGCACACCCCACCGGCGACGCGCGGGGGCCAATGAGGTTCGCGTATGCCGGGTCGCGATCCCCCCCGGTTGCCAATACTTTTGAACAGGGTACCCTGTCTGAACTTCGAAACTTACTCCCCCCCCCCTCTAAGCTGCTGCCATTCGGGCAAAGCAGCTCGGCGAGCGAAGTGTTCCCCTTGGTGCGGGTACTTTGGTCAGTTCTCTTTCTCTCACGGTTTTTTTTGGCGATTCAGATGACCTTGTTTAAGTTCGCTTCAGCCGGCCCTCGATGTGAACGGTCGAAAACCCCTCCTCCGAATTTTTCTTCTCACCCTGGGCAATTGGGCCGAGCACGGATAGAAGCGCTCCAGTTCTCTGGGCGTTTTGCGCGGTGACGTCATTTTCTGCTTTCAGAGCCCCTGAGGTATCCGTTTTCCCAGGGACGCAAATCGCGCCTACTCCTTAAACACGTAGTTTCCAATAGGAGGGCGTCACCAGCTTTCTTTAGTGACCTTGGCGCAGGGGAGTTGCCCCCCCAAGCGGAGGTCGTTAGACCAAAGGCTTAAAAACAAAACGGGTGTGGTAGGGAATGGGTTGTGGCCCACTATCGTCCTTTTATGATGCACGGGATATAGATTTTAGGTGAGCCACCTTACAAGAGGTTTTCCCTACCTTTTGCTCGACTTTCCCTTGCTGCCGGATCATCTGCATACTCAATCATTTATTTTGATTCCGTTTTTTGTTTTTGAGACGGAGTTTAGATATTTTCCCTTGCTTGGTTGCCGGGCAGCTGGATAGCGCAGCGAACCAATTGCATGGACCACGGCTATAAGCAAAGTCCCCCTAGGCCTTCCGCTCTCCCGGGCGATCGGTAACTGTTTCGGACTCAAAAACATGGTGGGTTTCTTCGGAGTGAGGAATGATTGCTGTGAGGCCTCCCCGGGCTCCTTGAACGGTGCGCTACGATTGTCCCGGCTTCCGTTAGTTTTTCATTTCATGCACCTCTTAGCCTTGTCTTCTTCTTTGCTGTTCGTCCTTTCGGGGCTCGGAGTGCGGATCGTCAATGAGTCACGAGCACCTTTATCTCAAGGCTCGTGGTTTTTTTCGGGGCCAACTTGCAGGTATGACCGGCCGGGCCCCCCTTCGACGCTTTTTCGTGCCTGCCCTTCTCTGTCGTCTTGCGGCACGGATTGAATAGACAACGCTTCGGCGCTCTTTCCACCCTCGTCACAAACCTGGACCCCAACCCCCCTCTCTCTTCCGCGGCTTCTCCGCAACACACCACCCAACCCCTGCTGGTGGCTGCTTTTTTTTCTAGTCGGCGTGCTGTCGACCGGTTCCCCCCCCTTCTTCAGGTCAAGAGTGAGTGAAGGGTCGGTCCCCCCCTCCCCGTTCGGGGCGGTTCCAGCCGTTCTCGAGGGGGGTCGCTACGGGTCGGTTTTTTCTTACCCCACAAGCCCCTTCCGCCTTTTTCCGTTAACCCGCACGTCAAAGGGTTTGTCTTTGACACTCTCCCTTGACGTCCCTTCCCTTTCCGCTTGCGTCTGGCAGTATGCTGACCCGCTTCGATCCTCACTGAGTACCGGTTTTCCGTCTCCTCTGCCCCTTTTTTGGCCGACGACGCCGACGATGCCGTTATATCGACAGGGTGCCAGTGTTCCGTTTGCCCTTTCCCCCTTGTTTTGCCGGGCGACGACACACACGCGCCGAGAAACCCTGACCGTGTCACCCCTTTTTGATCGCGGGCAGGTGTTGGTGGCAAAAACTCGCTTTCTTTGACCTGATGGGGTTTTTCTTTTTTCAGCCGGCTTTTTTTCCTTTCTTTGCTGGGCGCGACTCAACCAGGTAGGAGAGGGAGTCTGGCTAGCCACTTTGTCCCGCATGTCTGTTTTCTTTTTTTGGGTAGGGCTGACTAAAGGCGCGTTGGTTATCTTCGTGAGAATCGGTATCCCCTTGTCCCCTGTCCTTTCTTCGTGGTTTTTTTTGGTTCAGGTGGGCAACTTGAACCATAGTGTTTTCCGCGCTGCCCCTTGTCTTTTTCCCCCCGACGGGCTTTCCCCCGACCCCGGCCTTCTCTTTTTTTTTGCCCGGCTTTGCGAACCGGCTATGGTAAACAACTGCGGCTCACTCGGTCGGTAGAACCACATTTTTCCCCCTGCCCCTTTTGGACAACCTCCCCCTCCCTTGGACCTTTTTTTTCCTTCCTGCTTCACGAGTTAATGGGAGTGAAATGACCCCCGGGAAACCGGCCGCCACCAGGACGGTAACTCTCCCGCCACCTTTTTCTTTCTGGTGTCAGGTTGTGACCGTGAAGGGCTTCACGTTTTTTAATCCCCTCGCGTACCTCGTTCGTTGCTGCGCGCATCGCCATAAACCCCTGAGAGTGAGGTGGACGGCGTTACGGGCCGCGAGCCCACCTGGACCCTTACACCTTGTGGAGCCATCGTGTTTCCCCCACTCCTTCCCCCCTCGCTGGCGGAGTGACGTGCCCTAGGCGCCCTGGCCTTCCCTTGTTTTCCGGTCCAGGGGGACCTCCTTTTCCCCCCCCGGTTGTTTTCTCTACCCCTCCGCGGTGATAGTGATCGTAAAAGAAAGCTACCCGGTTGGCTTCGTCAGTTCCCCGACCTTCCCCCTCGTGTTTTGTGGGCGTTGCGCCGCGGATCGGACCAACGTGCCTCACTGGTTTTTTTTTCCCCTTCCCCCCTGCTGGCTTCTTCTCACTCGCTGGGCGAAAAGTCTTGAGAGGCCCGGTGACTTTGCATTTTTTTTTTCTCCGTATGACCACCCCCCTCCTGCGCCTTACCCCCGGCCACGTCCGAAGGGCAAGAACGGTGATCAGGTGTCGTTGAAAATTCTATCCCCCTCCTCCGTGGTTTTTTTTTTTCTGAGACTTTGGGCTCCCCCCTTTTTCCCCAAATGCCAGTTCCTCCCTTTTTTCCTTGCCGGCCGGCGTGCGTGTTTGACGTGCAGAGGGTATCAGGAGAAACACCAGTTTCTTTGAATAATCTCGCCTGCGTTGCAGGATTTGGCGTATCAGCCCCAGAGGCCCGAGCCCCCCCCCCCCTGGTTTTTCGTCCGTTCCCTCTCCCCCTTGTCGTGGCGCGTGGACCGGCCAAAACACTCACTTTCTGTTTCCTGATAGAGGCCCGGGTCTCGGTGTTTCGGTGTAAGGAGCGCACTCCCCCCCCGTCCACCCTTTCCCCTTTACGGGGCCCGCCTGTTAAACACCGGGATGTGAAGCAAACTGGGCAGTTTCTCCTCTCTTGAATTAGAACGGCGGCCATTGAGCTGGACGGCGGTTTGACCCCCTGGATCCCCCCCCCCCCTCGGTTTCAAGGTTGTTCTTCTTTCCCCGTTCGTTCCCAGCAAGCTTGCGTCGTTGGTGATGGGGAGGAGTGAGTGCAGCGCGTAATGGGGTAGGTACTGCAAATCTTACACCCCCGCACGGTTTTTTTCCCAACCTCCAACTTTGGCGAAGGCGGCTCGGTGGGTTTTTAAGGTTATGGCCAAGCCGGTTACCCATCCTGTTTTCCTCCGTTTCCCGTCCCTGGTTTTTCCCCTTTTGTTTTCCATGCCATTCGTCAACCGGGGAGGGGTGTGAGAAGGGACGAGTTCGGCAGCCGTCAGGTTTTTACTTCTGCACCTCCCCTCCCCTCTCCCACTTCCCCTGTCCGGTGGCCCCGTATTTCCCCCACTTTGAGCGCGATAGGCTTTAGTTGCCCCAGAACCCGCGCCCTCCTCTGTTCGTGACCTTCGATCCTTTTTTTCTCCCAGCCGTCATTTTTTCCCACGCTGTCTGGGACCTCCCTCAAGACCCCTTACTTCGGGCCAGGTGTGGGATGGCCGGACCGATTCGGCGGCCTTTGCGGTGCCCCAACGTCCTTTTTGTTCTCCTGAGCTGTCACCCCTACCTCCCTTTCCCAGGCATAAGAAACAGTTGTTATTCCCCCCGGGAACGTTGATTCAATTCATCTCGAGGAGTTGGCTCCCTCGCCCCAGTCAGCAGGTCCCCCTTTCTTGGCACCCAGGGTTGGCGACGGTAGAACGGTATTTCCGTCTGGAGTTTTTAGTGACATTTCTCGCCCGTACCTTTCCAGCTTTCACTCCCCCGCGGTCCCGTTCCAGGACGGGCAGTCAGAATGGACCGTTAGTAAACGGCCAACACGGGCGAGGTCCATCGACGAAAAACTTTGACGTTTCCTTTCTTTCTTTGGCCCTATTTTCCTGGTTTTGTTAGTGGACGAAAACCTGGACGGTGAGTACGTTTTTTTTTCCACACACCGGCGACAGCTGACTGACGACGTCTGGTTTCCTCCCGACTCCCCTGTGATCCACCTCGTGACAGTCACTAGTTCCCTGACGGCGATCTTCTGGCCAGTGTAGCCAACACGCGGGGCTGCGTAAAGGGCCTCCCTCTGTCGTCTTCCCACAAGTTGGTGAACCCGTGGTCAAGGGCTAATGAGCCCTTGGAGTTTTTTGATCCATTGCAGCTGCCCTCAGCTTACGCGACATACGTTGTCCCCCTTGTACGTCGGGTAGACCGAGCCCTAAGGTTTTTTCTTTCACACCGTTGTCAGGGTTGGCCTAGAACCGTCTCCTACTTTTCGTTGCATGTAGCGTGATATTCCTGTAGAGAAGCGGTCGCACGGAGTAAGGGTGGGACCCATTCAGACGGCTCGAACTTTGCCGTTACATGGTCGACCTTCTCCCCCTCATTTTCTTGAACTCCTTTTCCACGAAGTTCTTTTTTTTGACGCCAAGAAAGACGTGTTCCGCATCCAGGCCGGGGTTTCCTTTCTTGCCTTTGCCAGTCCGGTCCCCCCTCTGTCTACTTTTTTCTGACCTTTCAAGAGGGTTACGTCGATAGGTGAGGACCTACCAGGCCGGGGGCCTGTGCCGGGCGGTTCTTTGCTGCCCCCAGCTGTCCTCTCGGCTGAGGTTACCATTCCTTCTTGCTACCTTTACCCGTTGTTTTATTAGAGGGAGTGGAGTAGGCTCGTTTTGAACGTTGAGCCTTGCAGCTTTTGCGCTTGCCTCACCCTTCCTCCTTTCCCCCCCACGGCTTTTCCTGTATAAACAGATGGATTCCCAAAAGTGGCCTCGTAACTGCTCGACCCCGCTGGCCCGTCTCGTGGTCCGGCCGACCCCCCCTAAGACCACCACGTTCGCTGGCTTGGGATGAAAAAGTGGTTCAGGGTCCAGAAAGGTCTTGGCGAAGTCCTTTTGCCCCTCACCTATCTGCTTCCTCCTTAAGAATTAGTTAATGAGAAAGTTAGAAGGGCCCCCTGGTTTTTTTGATGTAGTAACATGCTCTGGATACCGTTCTGATCCTCGATCTTATCCTTTTCACCTTTTTCCCAGTCTAGCAATGTGAGCATCAAACCCGTATTAGGGGTTTTCTCGAACCCTTGCACAGGTGTCAGACGCCGGAGGCGCTGGTTTCACGTCTTTTCTATTTCTTTTTTCTTAGTTGATGCCTATTGTCTTTCGAAGTTTGGCTTAGAACCCTACCCGGCTTGCTCTTTTTCCGTTTCTTTTTTTGTGTCACAACAACGTTAGCACACGGGAAAGCTATAGTTTCCTCTTTTTTTCTTCTCCCCGTCCGCTGGTGCGGACTTTCCCGGCCGCCTAGGTATTTTCCTTTTGACGTCTGTCACCGGAGTGTGATTTAAAGGTTTTTTTTAGTTCCCCCAGCCACTCCGGTTTCAGTTCCTGTCATTCTTCCTTTTTGGTTTGCGGCCATAACCTGGCCCCCCCCCCTTTGTTATCCCCCAAGAACCCTGCAGATGCATTTCCTCCGTCCCACATGACCTTCAAACGGGTTCTTCGACCTGTTATCTTTTTCGTTTTTTTTCTTTAAGTTAGGAAATTTTCACACCTCGTATGGTCTGTACGGGACTTGCCTGTGTACCGCGGCTTGCTTTTGCTGTTGGCCTTTCCCTTCAAGTACGAATCCCTTGGAAAATGTGAAGAAGAAGCAGACTGAGCCTTTATTAAACCGGTCGGGAAGGGAGACCCATTCTGATTTTTTTACTTGTTTTTTTTTGGGAGGGCGGCCGACCTCTGCGCGAGCCTGGATAGAAAGTTCTGGCAAAAACCCCTGTGATTTTTTCGCTGGAGGAGCTTTTTTCTTCTCCGGAAGTCTGCCTAAAACGTTCGGGATGGGAAGAGACAGAGGCGTGCTTTTTAGTAGGTTTCTCGTTTTTTCCTTATCTTTCACCGTTGGCCGGATTCGGTTGCTTTTGGTTGCTTATTTTATCTCCTTTTTCTTGATGCATCCCACCCTTTCTTTGAAAAACTCTTTTCTGGTGGGCTGTAGTCCGAAGTATTCCCCCTACCCTGTCCGTACTTTTCCCCTGTTTCTCGTTCTTGGACCACTGTAGAGATCCGAGCTCCTTGCCGGTCTTTTTTGAACGCGACGGTCACCCGACCGTCTAGTTGAGGTTTGTTTCGGACCCGGTCCTTCTTGACAAAAATGCGAACCGGGGCCGGTCGGCGGCTGTTGTTTTTTTTTTTTTCCCCACACCCTTTCGCTTGGAAACAACCCTCCCCGGAATTATGTTCAGAAGGACCCCCCCTCTTTTGTACCGGCTGTGCCCAGGCGACCAGCGTTTTGGCAATGGCTCGCAAGTTCCTTAATTGATCGTTTCCCTTTCGAGGTTTTTCACGTGTGGAGTGGTTTATTTTTGCACCAGCCGGTACGCGTCTGTGTTGCTCGAGTCACCGGGGGGCCTCCCACCCCCCTTGATGCTTTTTACGGCCTCGTGACTCATGTCGTTTTTAACACCTTGACCGCTGTGTTCGCACACATTTTTTTGGCCCGCCTTTCCTCTTTCTAGGCCGCTGTCCTTTTTAAGTTTCATTTTTGGCGGCGCCAGGAACTTTTCCCGTCCGGACATCCCTGTTTCACGTCGGGTCGGTAAACACTCGTGGAGTGCATGGCTTAGGCCCCCCGCAAAAATCCCGAACCCTGGTTCTCTTTTTTGTGTTCCCCCCACCCCTGATTCGCATGTTTGTTTGAGGGAGGTTTCCTCTTCCCCTCGGGCTTTCCCCCTGTCTCTGGGTTTAAACGCTGTCTTCACTCACCTCGTTTTTTTTTTTTGACCGTTAGTGGATGGTATCCAATCTTTGGATGGATTCTTCCTCCCCCTTTTTTTTTTCCCCCCCGCTTCTCTACCACCTTTCCACTCCTGGGGTGCCGGGCCGGACGGGCTGCTGGCCTGTTTTTTTGAAGTTCCTCTATATTTCCTAAATCCTCCGTTGGTTTGTTGTCTTTCGATTTTCTTTATTGCAACCGGTCCCATGCCCCTGTTCTTTCCCCGTTCGGTTGCTTGGCGGTAGGCGGCCAGGCGGTTCTTCCCGGTCTGTGTCACTACGACTCCCACGATTTGGCATACCATCTTTAGGGGACTGTCCCCCATCTGGGCGGATCCCTCCTAGTTTGCGAGCCCAGTTTTTTCTGCAGCGGTCGCCGCGACCCCGCCGTCCCACACCCTTTGGAGGTGAGGACCGGGCCAAGAGCCCTGTAAGGTTTTGTTGATTTCCGCTTGTCACTGGCCCCACCGCGTCGGTCTTTTTGGTCTCGGGAACCTTGATGTACGGACAACAAAGAGTGCCGGCGTTCGGCTTAAACGCCCCCCCCGCGCTCAATGCTCCAGGTCTTCCTGTCCCCCCTCCCGTCACCCACAGTCGGTAAAGTTGGCTTTCTGCGTCGGCGTGCAAGCTTAGGTTTTTTTTATGGCAGTATGTCTGCACAGACTTATCACTAGGTTTTCCTTCTACCCAACCCCACCGCACATTGGTTCTGCCCTCGTAATTAGTTTCGTTCGGGCCGTAGGGGAGGAGGTCACTTCTGTTCGACTTTCCAATCATTACACCAATTAGGTTCTCCTTCTCCCTGTAGTTCCGTTTCGTGGTCCCCCCCTGTGCGAAGGCGGTTGTCAGGAGCATTCCCTGGGGATTTCCCTACTTGGACTGTTCCCCCTGCCTTTCGTGTTCCGAAGCTAATATACTTTTCGGTGGCACCGTTTTTTCACCTCAGGCATCAGAGATAGGTCATGTTGCACATCAATTTCTCCTCCCTCTGTTCCTACATTCGCGTACGCCATTGGTTTGTCCACGGTGTGATGGCCTTCCCAGCAAGACCCATCCCTGTCACCCGGCCCCTTCTTCCGATCGACCCTGTGCTATTGGAATTGGCGGTGGGAGGACTCAAAAGAACCCCCTCTTTTTGAGTTCGCACCCTTGATGCCCCTCCCCCCCTCCCCCCTTTAAGTCCGCACCGGGGCTCCCCCCTCCTTTTCCCGCTGTTTTGTGTTCCCTAAGGTTAGAGGAGACGGGTAGGGCGCCGCGGCCCGGGCCCTGCCCCCCCTTCAGGTTTTCGCCATGTCCCTCCTTTTTTGAAGGTCGGGTCTTCCTCTTCGTGTTCGTCGGAATGGGTTGGCGCGGATCCGTTACTTTCTTGCCCCTTCCTTTCCTTCTGCCGCGGTCCCTGCCTTCCCTTGACCCCAGCGCCCAGGAGATGTTTCCCAGGGCCACGGCCGACGATTTCGGAGAAGTTCCAGTGTCCCTTTCCCCCCTTGTTCTGAACTTATCTTGTGTCTGAGTAACTGTTCCGCAGAAACACAACCCGGCCGTTCAGTGACAATGCCCCCTCCTTGATTCCGTTTCCCCCCTGTTTCCCCCCCTGATGACACGGTTTCATAACCCCGTTGACCGTGGGTGTAAGGGATGTCGAAGAACCTCGGATTGGGCCAGTCGCCCCCCCCATCGTTTAGGGGAGAATCCTGTACTGAATTCTCTTTTTCCAGGTTGGTGGCCTGTGTGGTCAAGCCGCCGGCATCGAAATGCTTAGGTTCTGTCGATTCCACAGCTGCAGCGGTTTACTCCTCCTTACCCTTCAGTCCTCCAACGAGTCTGTCCCCGCCGCCCTGCAGGCTTTCTCAACAGCAGTGGTCCGAGTCCCAGAGCCCGTCTTGCGTTCCAGTGTGATTCCTTTTTCCCCTTGCTTGCGTCTCCCGTCCCGTCCTCGCAGTCCTGTTCTCCCCCCCGGTAGGGAGAAAGCAGAAATGCCAGTGCCTCAACGGCCAGTCAAGGCCCGGCGAGTCGTCAACATGATCCCCTTCTTGGCCTCCTTTGCTTGGCGCCCCCTCCCACGGCCAGCGGCACAGGTGGGTGTCGGTTGTTGGGTTTTCGGTTGCCCGAGCGCCCTTTTTCTTTCTCTTTCCACCGTCCGTCCCTCTTTTGTGAGCCCGTCCCCCGCCGGGGTCGGTGTGGAGGGTGTGGGCACGCACACAAGTGTCTCGGCGCG
>Ga0179593_1559123_pt1 | contig 10701 bp, 10 predicted proteins | sample CZODoug2_1_08_16_FD_185931 | JGI IMG/M metagenome (GOLD analysis project Ga0179593, IMG submission 185931) | Vadose zone soil fungal communities from Angelo Coast Range Reserve, California, USA - CZODoug2_1_08_16fungal (PacBio error correction) | ecosystem: Environmental > Terrestrial > Soil >... | reverse complement strand
GCGACTCGTCCATTACCTTCTACTTCGACAAGTGCATCCCTTTTTTTCCCTACCTAATAAGTTGTTGTTGTTTATATTATCGTCTCTCACCTTGGTATCTATTTGCATGCCGGCGAGGCTCCCCCCCTTCCGACCGTATCCACCGAAGCTTCGCGGCACCCCCCCCCTCCCTGACGTCCTTTTTTTTTTTTTGAAATGCCCCCTTTTTTTCAAAGTAGGCCCCGGACTTGCGCGAGTCCTCCTTTTCTTCCCAAGGATCTATCAGTCTGTTTTTTGAACCTAGGAACTTTCAACGTGTGTGTCTCCTCGTTTTTTGGGGCCCCCATTTTTTTTTTTTTTTTTTGGGGAGGGTTGGTTGGTTGGCGGTGGTTTGAGGCCAGAGTCTGGTTGTCAAAAGTAGGTCTCCTTCTCTTCTTTTATAGGATCAGGTACTTTGCTCATTATTTCCACGAGGTCTCCCCTCCCTGTAAAGTGTGTTACGGTGTCCAGTCCTAACTTCCAGACCCACCTTTTTTCCGCTCGGCCCTTGAATTTCAATTCTTTCTGTTACCTCTGTTATGCTCGTCTTGATGTGATTCACTCTCCCGCTTTAGTCCCTGTTGTTGACCGCCGACGCATCTTTTCTTTCTTCAGTAGTCTAGAGAAGGCTCGTAGGCAGCTCTCCCCGATCTCTCATAAATGCCGCTTTTTTGGCTTGTTCTGGTGTTCTATTCTACACTTTAAAGTTAAAGACTATTTAGACTCGGACATTGTCTTTAGTAAACTTCAAGTAAGACTTCGCTGTTCGACCTTTATTCGTTCCCCTTTTCTTGGTCCGGTTTTCTTCAAGTCCGGAAGAGAATATGTCCCCTTGTCTTTATTCCTTACAAAGTATGTCGACGCGGCTGAGATTTTGTAGTGTTTCTCGGTGTTTGGAAAGACTTTGTTTTTTTCCTATTTCTGGCTTTTCATTGAGCTCATCGGGCCGTCGGGGATATCCCATAACGGTCATGGATTGTCCCCTTCAAGAAGGTATGACCCCCCCCCCAGTATTGTTCCAATGAGGTCGCCCCTTGAGGCCCTTCTCGAGAGCCTTTCGAGTTGTCTGTAGAACAGGGGAACGCCTAGTCTGTGGACATTAAGATTCGACTCTCTTCTGGCCTGATACCATATTTCGGAGGATCATCAAAAGTTACTCCGTATTCGACTCTCACTGTCGGTCTGTTCCCTTTGGTCGCGTCTTTTTATGTCTCTTCTGATTTCTAGTAGATAGAATTCTAGAGGTGTTTATTTCTCTGATATAGACCATCCCCAATCTATCCCCCCCATCCCTCCCTCGAGAGTTTTCGGCTTCTATTGTCTATAGAATTTGAAGTCCTTGTTCCTTCTCATGAGCGTAAGAATGGATTGGCACTGCTGTATCCATTGTTTCCTTCTGTTCTGTCCTGAGGATTTATGGATCTCTTTGTTTTTTCGTGGGCGCTTCGATGATCATATAAGCGCTCTGAGTTCCCCTGCCTTGCCTTTTTTCCCTTCACCTTGCAGTTCCTCATAATTTCCGACCTCAGGAATCCCGGATATATTGGTGACTGATCTGCCCCTTTCTCAGAGTCAACCTCACTTTCATTTTCTTGATATTTGCGCTTGTTTGCAGGAGGATAAGGGAGCGAGTTTGGGTTTTGGTGTTTTAGGCGCTGACATCTTTTTGTTCTCTTTTATTTTCTTTTCGTGTTTTATGAAAACATCCCCCTTTTTTCGGACAAGAGGAAGTAGTTTTTCTTTTTATTACTTTTCCTTTTATAGCGGTTTGCAAAAATCTTTCCTTCCAAGCAACGCCCGGCTAGGAGGTGATCCTAAGTTTGAAAATCAATTTTTTGACCCACCTCTCTAACCACTCCGGCTTTGTAGTGAGAAGGTCTTTAAAAGAACGACAGACTTCCCTTATCTTTTTTTCCTCCTCTCCCTGATTTCCACCAACGCCTCTACAAGTTTCCTTACCATCTCTCCTCCGCTCAGGCCCAGCTCTCAGCGGTCTTCGTCAAAGGGATTAGAAGTCCTATTCCCCCCGAGGAAATCCCAGTGACGCCACCTTCTCTTTCTTCCTGTGTGCTCCTTCCTTTTTCCGGCCTCCTTCAGTTTTTCGCTAGCCGAAGTTGGTAGTCCGTCTCTGTATATATATATTATATCTCTTTTTTTTGAGGAGATAACCTCTCCTGTTTTTCCTCTTTTTTTTCCTCTCTCCCGCCGAGGTCTTTAGACGCAGGACCCTACACTTCAACCTTCCTCCCCCCCGAGACATTGACCGCTGGGCATCGTTTGCGTAGACTTTTTCCCCGAAAAGCCTTCTCTAAAGTTTACTTTCCTCTCCGCCGTTCCGCGATCGTAGATTTTTGACCCTGACCCGAGAGTTAGCAAGATTCCCCAATTGAGTTGTATTTCCACAAAATCTCAATCCGCTTTCTTGTTCGGCGAGTTCGCTTCCAAACCATAGAACGAGCTCGTTTTTTACAGCCGGGTTCTTCCCGGAGGGGTATTAATTTACGAATTTTCTCGACAGCGGAGGCAGGGCGTGTCGTACCTGTCCCCCTCGTTGACCCCTAAGACCCATTCCCCCCCCCAGCCGCAGCACCTAAGGCCTTTTTTTTGAGTATTTGGTGCTTCTTCCTCTCCTACGCCTAGACAACCCGACTTTTTAAGAAGCCTCCCCCATCACGAGCCCCCGTCGCCCTCACGCGTCTATTCCGGCGGCCGCTCCCGACCCCTCTCAAGTCCTCAACCCTTCTTCCTTTTTTTTCCGTAGGACACGTTGCTGCATTCACAAAGATCGCCCTGCCTCTCCTTTTCCTTTTTTTTCTCCCCAACCCTACTCGGAGAGTCTTTCTCCATGAACCTGTTATAGTAAGTGCCTCTCTTCTTTTCGTCTCCTATCCGCGACGGCTACAGATCCGCCTCTCAGTTCCCCACCCCTCTCCCTCCCTTTTGATCTTTCCATATCCGGGCCTTCCCAGGCCATTCAGACCGCCTGCTCCGTCATTCCTTGAGATTACCTCCATCTGCGAAGCGAAACCCCTCCCTTTTTTTTTTAACTCTCGAGGGAGGAAGGTCTTATCCTTCCCCCCTGTTTCAATTCTGACGCAATCATCACCTCTTTCCGATCTCTCCATCCTTCTCCTCACAGTCTCACCGAGCCTGTGATCCTTTTGATCGAGACGTTTCTTCCGGCCCATACGACCTTCATATCTAGCAGTAGTTTTCCTTTACTCGGAGCATTAAACCCTCTCTTACGTTCCACGCCCAAGATAGTTCTCTCCCATTCCGCTCTTCTTTTTTCAGTGTCTCAACTGTTTTTGACCCACACACGTGACCAGCTGTACCGCTGATCCTCATGCGGTCGGACCCGGGCGCCCCTCACATGAGAGAAAGCCCCCCTCACCCCCTCTCAAATCCTACTCTTTTCCAAAGTCGCCAACGCGCCACCCCATGATAGAGGGTCTCCCTAATTTCTACTCCCCCTCTATCCTCGACCATCCCTGAGGCAGAATCCCTTTCAACAACCCGGCAAAAGGAAGTTAACGGAACGATCACGTTTGTCTCCTGCCTCTTCCCGTTTTTTCGACCTTCCTGGGTTGATCTGGCCGGTGAAGGAGTTCAAACGCTACACCTTCGCCCCCCCTTCAAACTCTCTTTTTCTTACTCTCGGAGATCTTCTCTTCTCAGTCGCTCCTCTCTCCTCCCGACTCGAAGATCGACTACAGCTCTTCAGCTTCTTCCTCTCTGGTTCTGCAGCTCGGCCGCGTGAGCACCCCTCCGCCCTTTTCTAGAGCTTTGAACCTTGCCGCTTTTCGTGCCCTCGCGAGATTCGTGGTAGGTTCCGCGCTTCAGCTGTCCACGTTACTGACCCGATATCCTTTGACTCCCCGTGGTCCCGTTTCGTTTTTTTTTCACGCCTCTCTCCTAGTTCCTTCTTAGAAGGTTCGTCTTCCCAGACTCCCTGGTCTCCATGCGTCAAAGACTCTACCGGTGCCGAAGCCCGTTTTGTGTTGAACTCGCAGCCTCCATTACCCCCAGAATACGTTTTTTTTCTGGGAATCTTGATCTCCGAGCTTGTCTTCCTTTTGCATAGGCTGGACTAGACGTCTGTAGGTGGAGACTTTTCTCTTTTTCCCGCGCTCGCCGGCCCTTTCCTCCTCCTTTACCCCAGGTGCTATACCCTGTTTAAGATCTCTCTCTTTCCTTTGTGTGTTGTGCTTCACTGTTTAGTCCCTGGTATCGACCTTATTTCTCCCCCTGTCCTCTATTCCGTCCTCCTGATTCTCCCTTCTCATTTCAGCGCCCCTACGCCTCTCGACGCTGAACGTCAGCCCGTTCCCCCTTCGGCTTTTTCCCTTGCTCTTTTCTCTTCCTCGTTCATCTACGGTGTTTCGATCAGCTGTTGAACAGCTTTTTTTAATCCTCCAGCCTGGGCACCTTCTTATCTCCGCTAGGGGCTGATATGATCCAGAACCCCCGGTGATGTAAACCCCTGTTCTTATGCTTAGATCGGTCAGGCTCAAGGGTCCGCCTTCCTTTCTCCAGACAGCCCCTTAGACACCTATGGAACGTTCTCCTTTCCCGATAGCCTTTCACCTGATAGTTTGATTCATTTTCTCACGGGCTTCCGCCCCCCTCGAGGTCCTCTCCTGATCTTTTGTAACCTCCCCTCTACTCTTCGGAAGGCATAGTAAGAGTGTCTACTAGCTTCTTCATGCTAAGATTCGCTTTTCGCAGCCTTGGAGTCCTTTCGTCGGGGTCCTCCGTCATCCGGCACGCCATGCATGTAGGCACCTTCATGGACTCGGAAGGCTCCCGGTCCTCACCCCGTAAGCCTTCTAGATGGTTTCCCCTCCTTCCGTGACACGGACTTAGCTTTTTCAGGTTGCTCGTTTGACGTTCTTCCATCCCTTCTCCTTTTCCTTTTTCTTCCTTCCCCCACGTCTTGCGACTGTCCCTTTTTTTTGGTCGAAGTTGGTCAGGGATTATTTATTTTCTTTTCCCTATACATGTTAAAGCGGGCAGACTTGGTGAGAAATCAGATTAGATGGCCGTCCAGTCCTATTGTGCCCCTCCGAGACTTCCACGAGGATTTTTGCCCCCCATTTATTCAGATCGTGGCGGAGAAATATATTGTTGAGAGCTCCCCTCCTTAATCCGGCCTTGGCCTTTTTATCCTTGCTTCTCTTCAGAGCCAGCCTCTCCCTTAGCATACCACCTTTTGCTCAGTTGGTAGCGTTATGGCGTCTATTGTCGCTGCTCGACCCTCTTTTTTTTTTGGAGTATGAAAGGGATACTGATGTTTTTTTTTTTGATAGAATTCAAGTCAGCATATCTCTCCCTCCGCCTTCGAGGTTTTCTTCTCTTATCCTCCCTTTGACGATTGCTTTTCTCCTTCGGTACTTCATTTCCTTTACGGCCTGAGCACTCGGTGTAATGATTGTGATTCCCTGGATCTTTATGTTCGACTCGATGTGTCCAGAGAGTATCAGAGCCTCCTTATTTCTTGAATTAAGTTTGACCTCCCCCTTCTTGCAATCTTTCAAGATGGTAAGTAGTTTAGAAGACTCCCAATTTCCTTCTCAGGGATGTGTATGAATATAGATGTAGAACTTCTCTTACCTTATTCAGGAACTCGAAGTTGAGGATTCTGATTTTTAGGAGTGAATTTTCTGGGGGGGGTGTCTTGGTGTGGGGGGGGGTTGGGGGGGGGTTTTTTTTGGCGTGGGGTGGTTTGTTTCTCCTTGAGGGCGGGGGGCGGGAGGAGAGTTTTTTTTGGTGGTGAGCCTCATCTGGGGTGTTAGAGGGGGCTGTTTCTTGGATTCTCCAGCACCAATACCCTTGTTTTTCTCTTTCGTTCTTAGGACTTCTTTTTCCTCCGTTGGAAACCAGCTTTCTTCACGCCACGCACGGCTCGGGCTTTTCTTCCTTTCCCTCACCTCCTACTTTCTTCCCCAGCATTTTCCCCCCGCTTTTTTCCATTATTGCTCCTTTCCTCGAGTCCTTCCCAGTCTACTGAGCTTTTTGAACTCCTCGACCTTTTTTTGCAGACTATAGAATGAAGCCCCGTCAGGACTTCATGATACTAAGAAGCGCTCATCCTTTCCCCCCCCCCTAGTTCTGATTCTTCCCAGGCTCGCCGTTTTCCTTCGACAAAGATCCCTTTACGTTGCATCCCCCTTATATTTGAGTAGTGTCGTTGTCTGGTCATCGCCTTTTCATTATTATCGCCATCCCCGAGATATGTATTCAGTCGCAGTGCTCCCCTCCTTGTTTTTCTGATCACAGAGCCTGAATTTTTTTTTTTTTTTCTTTTTTTTTTTTTTTTTTTTTTTTTTTCCCCCTTTCAGAGGGGATGTGCTCCTCTTTTTGCCAGCCCTTCCAGCCCCTGGCTCCCCAAACCTCTGATGTGGGCGTCAACGCTCTTCTTGGTTCGACCTTTGCTTTCTCCCTTGGACTCCCTCCGGATGTGAGCGAGTCGTTCTTCTAACGCTCCTTCTCTTAGAGTCCTTTTCTTTATGAGGATTCCACTGATGTTCAAAACTCTCACTTCTGACGGTACTTCTTGCTCGTCTTTCGACAGTTTTCGCCCATCTTTATTAGACGCCATTTTTTCTTGGTGTTGAAAGATGCGTTTTCCTCCCCTGGAATTTTTACGGACGGGATGCAATTCTTAGCCCTTCCGAGACGGGAGTGGCTTTTTCCCTTCTCTTTCCCCGACGATCACAGTTCCGTTCCGTTCTAACCTCATTACCTCTGGTCCCCTGGTTAGTGGTTTTGCTCTCCTGTTCTTCCAACGACCCGCCGCGGAAAGCCCCGAACAGACAAGCCGGCTCCCTGCCCCCCCACCTCTGAGACAACGCGCCGCTCCCCTGCGCCCTTGCCAGCCCTTTTCCCCTGAAAAGGCGTCCTTTTATGTTGGACTCGTCTCCAGTTATTGATGCAGATCCGATCTTCGAGGTCCTTGGCATTATTCATACTGCTTCTTGCCCCTCATGGCCCTTTCGTCCGCTGCCTTCCTCGTCTCTTCTCAAAGTCTAAGAGACCCTCTTTCGAACTGAAGCTTTCTCCGCGAATTTCCTGCCCACCAGTCCCTGGCGAAGCAGCTCGAACTCCCCTAAGACGACTGGTCCATATCCCCTCCTGCGTCCACTCCCTCTTTTCGTGTTCGTTCTAGGGAGACTCCCCGAGGGGTCTAGAAGATTCGCTACTACAAACTCTTTCTAGACTAAACCATATTTTCTTTTTCAAGCTCCCCTAAGAGGACCGGTCCGTTCTTAGGAGAGTCGTCTTTTTCAGTTCTCTCGTTGCATGCCTCTCCACAGGATAAAGGCCCCCTGGGAATGATCATCGACCTATTCCCTCTGCGTCTTTCCAGTTATCGACACTAGTCGAAGACCTTTTTCAGAAAACCCCCTCCCTGGCCCGCCTTTCTCAAGAAGTAGGGATTTGACACGCTTCGCTGGTCCCCCTACCATGACTTCTGAGGGATGCAACTTCTGCACCTTGCTCTCAAGGAAACGTCCAGATCTCCCCACCTTCCACGTTTCTCAAAGCGCACAAAGACCCCCTCTCCGGACGGGACGCCCCCACCCCCAGTTAGCATTAATACACTTATTTTCCCTTCTCGTTACAGAGGGAGGATAAGCCGTGTACAGCGCAGACGTTCCGAAAATTTTTCCCGGAAGCTTCCCGTTTTACTTCCCCTTTAGGCTGATTGCTAGAAAGCCATCCAGCCCTTTAGTCGATGTCTCTTCTTTAGGGACTAGGCGGTGCAAACTCGACCTCCCCACTTTTTTTTCACCAAGCTATCTCCTTTTTCGCGCTCTCAGAGTCCCCTATCTGATCCCCCGCGATTCCTTCTTCGTTACCCAACAATCTTCCCCTCTTCTTGAACTGCGGTCTCTTTTTTCCCCTCGTCTACTAAAGAGCAGTCACGCTGTGACTTTCCCTTCCCGCTGCTACGTGCAGAGATCTTTTGGCGAATTTTCGTGTCTGCGTCTTCCGGGCTGTCCACTCTCCCCTTTGATTCGCAGGTCCAGGCGAGTTCCTGACTTCCGTGTCACTGCTTCCAGCTGACCCTAGACGTCGCCTCGCGCTCGCAAGTCCGGTTTCCCCTTTTTGCCCCCTCCTTCCTCGGAGTTCAACATTCTCCATTGCGGCGACGCAGTGAGCTTTTTTTTTTGCTTACCTCTCCTTATAAAGTGATCCCCGCGACGGACTTTATTTGCGGGTTCGAGCTGCGGATTTTGGCGTTGAATTTTTCCCTCCTCGTCTGTCTTTTTCGACGGGTCCGCCGCGCTTTTCCGGACCTTCAGAATACTTATACCAAGGTTTTCCCCTGGTGAATCTATCTCTTTTCCATCTTTTTGTTGCGAGATTCACTGGCTTTTTTTCCCCCCACTTTTCTCCTCCATATATTCTGAAGGCCTTTCTCTTCTTCCCTCGGGACCGTTTTATCCCCCCCCCGCCTCGAGGGGTATCGCGCCATCCCCTTCCGCGACTGAAAGTAAAACTTCCCTGTCCGGCTTGTTTCCGTGAGATTCTCTGTTCAGTCACCCCCGCGCTCCGGCGTCCTATTTTTTTCTTCGCTCCTATTGTTGAACGGCTTAACGTCGCTGGACGGCCTGCTTTTTTTTCCCCTTCTGGCGTGCTACGAGATTTTTATAGTTCGATAGTTTTTTTCCCAGACCTCCATCTACGGCGCTTTCATTTCACACGGTGGTCGTCCGCGACGCCCCCAAACTAGACAAACTCTCGTTTAATTTCCCCTAGCTTATGGTGAACCGCGTGCTGTCGTTTAATCTTTCAGGTGTCCCCAGCGCTTTCCCCGATGGCAAGAATCAGTCTGACCGACGCAGGCACATCGTCTGGTTTTCGACGTCAGTAGTTTTTTATTCTTCGAGGAGCGATCGCTTCGAGTCAAGAGATTTTTAGGTCCTGCTTGTGTAGCGGTTTTTATAGAACTCTACGACTCTCCCTGACCGGCTTGCGTCTCTCCTCAGTTTTTTGAATTATAGATGGGTCCGTCGAACGTGATCGTTCCCCGGTTCTAATTGGGAGGTGCATGGTTTTCCCTCTGAATCAGAAATTTAAACTTGTCCTCTTCTCTTTGTAGTAATTCTCACTTCTCGGCTACAGGTTGGTCGTGTTTTCCTTTCCGAGCAATTTCTTTTTGAGAGATTCCTTTTGTGTCATTGTTTTTCCCTTTTCACCTAAGGGGGACGGTGAGTCTCCTACGTCTGGTCTGCGCCTGAGTTCCCTCTTTTCTTTCCTGTCCCTTATTGAGAGGTCCTTTTTGCTTCTTGAGGAAAGTTCTCACCCCCCCCCCCCCCCCCCCCCACACGCCACCCTATACTTGTGAATTGCCCGCCTTAGCTTTTTTTTTTCTTTTAGATGCTGCCGGCCCCCTTTTCGATATCCTTGCCCTTTTTTTCCCGAGCCTTCTCCGTTTTCCTCAGTTCTAGAAATGCTCCACATTTTTTGTCGTGCGTTTTCTTTTTTTTTATGATTGCTTCGAGTCCCCTCTTGTTGAGTGGAAAGGGATCCCTTTGTTTTTCTTTCTCGCCCCCAGCCCCCCTCGTTCCGCCCTACGTTGACCTTTTTTTCTCTTTCCTTTCCCAGGTTTTTTTTTTCTTCTCGCCTTTGCAGTCCCTTTGATTTTCCTTCTTTTCCTGCCTCTTTCCTTCCCTGATTTTTATATCTTTTTCTTTGCTGCTTGGTGAGTGGATTGGTTCTGAGTTCGCCTCTTGGACCTTCTCTTGCAGCCCCCCCCTTTTCTACCGCTCGGAGGTTCAGTTTTCCTTTCTGATTTCCCCTTCCCCTTGCCGTTGCTTCCTCTGATCCGAGTGCGATGACGTTCTGACTAGAAGTTCGATCTTTTTCTGCTCCTTTTCCTGTCCTGAACGAGTCAACCTCCCCACATTTCTCGCGTTGCGGCGAAGCTGGGCTCAACCTCGGCCGCCTTCTTTGCTTTTTTAGCGGGTCTTGGAGGAGATCGTTTTTTTTTGCGCTTCCCCTGGAGGGTGTGAGTTGGTGCGGAGTATGAGCGTTTTTCCTTCACTCCCCCCCAAAGGTGATAAAGAGGCTGTGCGGACGCAGGCGTGGAAAACAGGGAGGCGTTCACCCGCCTTTGAGCTCCCCCTTTTTCTTTATTTCCCTTCTGGCGCCCCCACCCTCATCTTTCAACCACTCCGTTTGTTCCCTTTAATTATTGGATCATTTTCCGCGCCCCGACTTTGAAGCTTTTTGAACCTCTTTTCCCTTTTTCTCCTTTGCCGAACGCCCCTCTGACTGCCCTTTTTCGGAGTTAACCCTCAGACTCGATCAGCGCTGCCTTTTTTTTTTAGTACGGGTCCTCCCCTCCCTTTTGGTCGCAGTACCACTGAGGTGTCCCCCACTTTCTTCTTTGCTTCTGTGTGCCCTTTTTTTGGTACTTGCTTCCTCGGGCCGAGTCCATCCCCTCGATCCGTAAGTTGGAGCCCAGTTGCGATCTTTTTTTCCTATTCTTTTGGTTGTTTTTTCGGATTCTCCCCCTGACTCCCCCCTTACGTCTATTTTTTTTCTTGCTGATCAAGTCGGCTCAGGAAGCCTGCAGGACCAGCCCCCTTTCTCCCCCACCTTTTTCACACGCGACAAAGGTGTTGAGGCCAACTGATGATGTGGTCGACCTTGTCGAAATGGCGGCGAAGA
>Ga0179593_1540420_pt1 | contig 10701 bp, 11 predicted proteins | sample CZODoug2_1_08_16_FD_185931 | JGI IMG/M metagenome (GOLD analysis project Ga0179593, IMG submission 185931) | Vadose zone soil fungal communities from Angelo Coast Range Reserve, California, USA - CZODoug2_1_08_16fungal (PacBio error correction) | ecosystem: Environmental > Terrestrial > Soil >... | reverse complement strand
TTGCTCTTCCTTCGCTCCTGCATCTCCCCTCTCGAGAATTTTTCTCCTTCCCCGAGTTCTTTAGTTTTTTTATTTTTTTCTTTTAGCTTCTATCCACCCCCGGGCGGGCTTTTCTCGCGGGCCCCCCATCGTTCCTCCGACTTTATGCTGGGAGGAAGAGGCCCCCTATTCTGTGAGTCCCACCCCTGTGACCCGATCCCGGCGACGAGTCTCCTCTTTTCCGCCAGTTTTTTTGTTTGTTCCTGCGACGAGGAGACACGTTCTTTCCCACGCACTTTTGGTCCCCGGTTTTGTTTTGGCGCGGGGAGGCGTCCAAGGAGACTTTTTTCTTTCTCCGTTTCCCTTTCTTCTTTTTTTTTCCTCAAGCCTCTTTTTTGCGGTCCTTTACCCTGTGCGATTTGAAGTTTAAGCAAACGCAACCCTCCCTTTTTTTTTGGCCAGTTTTCTTCCCCTTTTCCCCAATCTTCTCCTTCTGGAACGCTTTTGGATAGTGCTTTGCGGCGGCCCGATTGCCCCGCATCCTCTCCCCCTGTCAAGGACCTCCCCTTTCTCCCTTTTCGCTTTGCCAGACCCTTTCCCTCCGATCTTTCCTCAAAACCCAGCTCGAGCAACTTTCCCATTCGGGGAATTATTCCCGGCCGTCGGCCATCCGGTTCCTTCTTTCCTCGTGATCCAAAGTAGTAGACCCCTCCGACTCACAAAAGCTCCGCGGTAGAGCCTCGGCGCGGCTCTTTTTTCTCTTTTTCCCCCCCACGGAAACTTTCACTTGCTTTTCCCCCCTTTTCCTCCTTTCCCCGCTCATGAACACGGCCATATTAGTTTTTTGAGCCCTTTCCCTGGTCCCGTCCCTTTTCCGCTGTGGCGCCCTCTCTCTCTGATGCCTGCTCCCCCCGAGCACTGCGACACTTCGAGACTGCACCTTCCTGACGGGGACCCTTACGCCCCCCCTTCCCTCGGTAACTTGCTTTGCCCTTTTTTTCCCTTTTTGACTTCTTCCTTCGGAGAACCAGTGCGGACGGCCCAGGGCGTCCTCGAGTCGCCTCCGTGTCGTTTCAGAGGGGAGGGAACTCGGTCCCCCCCCCTCTTCCCGCCTCTTATTTTTTTCCCTCCTCCCCCTTGAAGCGTCGTTGAAGAGCTACTGTTTCGTTTTCTTGGACGAGGTTTTTTTTTTGTTTTTGGCTCCTTATTTTCCTTCCCCCTCTTTCACTTTTTTTCGATTTTTTTACTCTCCCCTTTTCGTTTATTTCCGGGCGGCTTTTTCGAGGAAGCGGCAAACCAGCCTTTTTGATTTTTCGTCCTCTCTGATTTTTTCTTTTTCCCCCCCCCTTTCCTCTTCACGGGGCTTTTGGCCAGGAGGACGATTCAGAGTCGCCAATCGATCAACTGTACCCCGCCTTTCTCCCCCCTTTTCGTCTCACAAAGTCTCCCACTTCGCCAAAGGTCGGCCGAGGCCCCGAGACGGGTTTCTCACCCCTTTTTTCTTCTTCGCCCTTTTTCGAATTTCCCTTGCGTCACCTTTCTCGCCCGCAAGTTCAGGGGAGGCTTTATCTCCCCCCGGCTTGATTGCTCGAGTTTTTTCCTTCCGTTTTCAGAGTAGCGGCCGGCTCTTTGGGCCTAAGCCCTCCTCCTGACCTCGTCTCCGTCTCTTGATAATTGATTCCGGCGTATCCCGCCCTCCCTTCTTTTTTTCACTGACCTTTTTATTTTTTGGCAGGCCATGGTCGAGCGTAAGGGGCACGGGCGTCTTTCTCAGACGCTCTCCTCTTTTTCCCCTCTCCGCTCGTTCGGAGTTTTTCCCCCTCTTCTGGTTTCGCACTCTTTCCTGTGATTACAAACCCTTGGTTCTCCGCGCTTTTCCTGCCTTTGGACCCCAAGCAACTCGACCTGGAGGCTGGTTCCTTTCTTTCTGGTTTTCCTTATTTTTCGCTGGTTTTTCTTTTGCCAGCCGTTTTTTCTTTTCGACCTGTGTTTGCAGCGTCTGATTCGCTTTCCCCCCCCCCCCCTTTTAAGATTTTCCTCCCTCTTGCTGGGCGTCCGCGTTGGCCGCGGCCGACCCCCCCCCCAGCGGCGAGGCAGTCTCCCTCCTTCTTTCTCCCCGCCCTTCCGAAAACTTGCGGCTTCTCTATCTTCTTTTCCCTTTCCTTTTCTTTAGGAATGAAGACTTTGAAAGGTGTCTTTTTTCTTTAGGAGGTTCCCTTTTTTCACTCCTCCGGCGGCTGGGCCGGACGCGGGCGCATCTTTAACGCGCACGCCGAGGCGGCGCAATCTTTTTACGAATGTTTGTCAGGCGTCTCTTTGATCCTCCCGGGGTTTTTCTTTCCCTTCTGGCCCCCACTGTTCAGCTAAAGCCGGATGGATCAGAAAATGGAGGATTGTTGACGGGAACGCGCTTTTGCTCCTGTTTGTCCTGCGTCGGACCATGTTCCTTTTCCCTCCTGCTGAACATTTTTTTTGTCCCTGGTGGCCCTGTTCGCTGGAGCCCCGCGGAGCGGACTCCCTTCCGTCGCCTTGTTTTCCTGGTACGGCCTTCCCTTCCCACAATCCCAACCCTGCTGAAACTTTCCCCCCCTCCCCTTTTTCCGGCTGGTTCTTTCCCCCCCTCTCCTCTCTTGCGGTTTAGGCGGATGTCAGGCGTCTTGGAAGGAAAGATAACTTCGGAGACGGGGGCTGACTCCCCCGTTCTGCCTCCTTCTCTTGTCCCCCGCTGGGTCGTTTTCTCTCATCCTGCCCTTTTGGCGTCTTCCCCCAGTGACGCTGTTTTTTTTCATGCGATAAAAAAGGTTCGTTGTAAGGATACCGCCGTTTCCTCTGCCGCCCCTCCGGTTTTTGAGCCCTCGTATTTTTCTTCTGGCCGATTTTTGCTGATAGCCTTTTGCTTTTTTGACTCGGCTCTTTTGTTTTCCAAGTTCCTTACTTTTGTTCCTTTTTCCCTCTTCTGGGGTTCTAGGATCAACTCTGGTTTTGACGTCCCCCCCGTCCTTCATAATCCTTCTTTAGGGCCCTTTCTCTCCACGTTCTCCCGAGGGAAGTCCCTCCCCTTGCGTTCGGTCGACCGACCAGTAGCTATCTTGGCGGACAGCTTCACATTTCTCCTTCTTTTCTTCTTCTTCGCTTTTCCCTGCCTCTCTGTTTTTTCTTTTTGCTTCCTCTCCCCCTTTTTCGTTCCGACTCCCGTCTTTTCTTGCCCGGCAGATTTCCTAGGAGGTCTTTTGGAGGGGAGCAGTAACCGCTCGGCGTTCGTTTTTTCTTCTCCCCGAATTCAGTCTCTCCTGCGTTGCCCTCCCCCAGCTATGGTTGGGATTATCTCCCCCACCCCCCAGCGTATGCGTTTTACGTTCGTTCCGTTCGACTTTCGTTGATTTCTCTCTTTTTCCGCGTTTCTGGCCCCTTTCAATCCGGACCTTTTTTCTGTCGATTCCGGTGTAACGCCGCGTAGCCTCCTGAGTTTTTCTCTTTGATTTGAAGTTGCCCTTTTCTCCCTGCCCCCCTTTTCGTCTTTTGCTCTGACCCCGCCATGTCTTGGTTCTGTACCCTCGTCCCCTTTGTCGGTATTCCTTGCTAGTTTTTCTGGTTCTTTGCCATCTTGTCTGTTCCCCTTTTTCTTGGGCGTCTTTGAATTGGAGCGCATTTTCATCGTCTTCGGGTTGCAGCCTTTTCCTCCTCCAATTGGTTGGATCCCTCCTGCACGAGCATTTTCCCCCCGCTCCTTTTTTTTTTCCCCCCGACCTTTTGTCGTCTCCCCTCGGGCCCCCTGAAAGATAGAGGGTGGAAAGTTCCTTTGACACGGGTCTTTCCCCCCCCCATTCTCTTTCGGTTTTTAACTCACCGATTTTTACTCTCTTTTCTTTGTGAATTACCTCCGGTTTGGATCGCAGAAGCAGCCTAAGGAAACCCCCCCGCCCCGTTTCCTAACCCCCCACACTTTGTTTTCCAGTCTCCCCTTTTTTTCACCCCCTGCGATTAGGATCGGAGGGGTCGTTATTGTCAGGATAGTGGGTTTTTGGGCTCTGTACTTTATTTTGTTTCTTACCCCCTGACCTCTTTCAACGCTTCTCTGATGTTCTCTTTTTCCCAGGTTCAAGGCAGACCTGGGGCGCACCGCATTTTTGGCCTCTGACTTTTTTCTGCCTTCGCAACGGATTTCCTCGGCACTGTCTTTCTTTCGACTCCCCCTTCCCACCCCCCTATCTCTCCCTTTTTTCTAATAAGGGAATTGGGGGGGGGAGAGATGGATTCACACAATATGCTATACTCAACATCTTCGCATGACTCTTTCCCCTATCACCCGCCCCTCCCCTCCCCTCCCCCCCCCTCCCCCCCCCCCCCCCCCCCCCCCCCCCCGCCCCCCCCCCCCCCTCCTCTCCACCCCCCCCCCCCCCCCCCCCCCCCCCCCCCCCCCCCCCCCCCCCCCCCCCCCCCCCCCCCCCCCCCCCCCCCCCCCCCCCCCCCCCCCCCCCCCCCCCCCCCCCCCCCCCCCCCCCCCCCCCCCCCCCCCCCCCCCCCCCCCCCCCCCCCCCCCCCCCCCCCCCCCCCCCCCCCCCCCCCCCCCCCCCCCCCCCCCCCCCCCCCCCCCCCTCCCCCCCCCCCCCCCCCCCCCCCCCCCCCCCCCCCCCCCCCCCCCCCCCCCCCCCCCCCCCCTGTGTTGAAGAGAGATGCTTGTTGATGTGGTGATCTTCGTCCCTCCTGCGTTTTCTTTGCCTCTTCCGGGTTTTGAATTCCCCTATTGAAGCACCCCTATTTTTCAGTCTTCTTTCGTTAGTCCCAAGGCTTCGAAAAGGTACTGCCCCCCGTCCTGTCATTTCCTTAGGCCCCCCCCAGTCTCCTTTCGTGCGTTTCTTTCGTAAGTCGGCGGGTTCCCCCCCCCCCCCCCCCACTAACTGCACTTCGCACCCCTTTTGACCCGCTCCCAGCCAGAAGGTCCCGGTCCCCAGGGTGGAGCATTCTCTGTCTCCCCACTGACACACGTTTCCTCGGTGTTAGTGCTTTTTCGGTCTTCCTGGCCCTTCCCCTGATTCCTTTCCCTCGCACTCTTCGCGGGCTTAAAAAGCAAGTCAGGGGAAGGGCGATTTGTTCCCTGTTATTGCAGTTTTCCCTCCCACCTATCGTTCGTTCCCATCTGGTACCTCCAACTTTTTTTAATCGTCTTTTCCGCGCGGGCTTTTTGGTGCTCCCCCACCCTATCCGCGAACCAGCGCTACGCGTCCAAGATTTTTTTCTGAACGCGCTTTCGAGAATCAGGGGACCCTTCCTCTATGAGACCACTTTTGCGCGAGACGCTGTTAAAATATGCTCACAGTCCTCCGCCACCTTTTCAGTCTTCGGGTTTATCTTCAGCTCTTCAAGGCAGTATCTTGTTTTGAAGGTGCTCTCCCTCCCCACGTCGTTTTTTTTTTGATAGCCCCCGATCTCCACAATAGCGTCCCGCCCCCCTTCCCCTTCTCTGACAAACTATCCCCCCCCCCCTGGGCTCCCTTTATGCCTCATCCTAGGCAAGGTGCAATATACCCCGCGTCGAGCCATCCCTTCAAGTGCCCTCTTCCCTCTTGGGGCCTCCCCCCCCCCCTCTCTCCAGCATTTTCCTCCGGTCGGTTACGGATGTCCCTTTGGCTCCCTCTCCTTAACCCTCCGTTTTTTTCCTCATTTTCCACGACTCTGACGGACGCCTCCTTGCAACGGAACTCGTTTTTTTTTTTTTTGAATCTTTCCTCTCTCCTCGTTAGGCGTCGCTCACCAAGTGTAGGTATTCCTCGTTGGCACTTGGGGAGACCCTGGTGGCAAAGCTCCAGCGTCCCCGCTGCGGCCAGCCCCTCCCCGACCACCAATAAGGCTCCCCCCTCCCTTCCCGCTACTTTTTTTTGCTAGCGCCTTTTTCATGTTCCCCTTTTTTCCGGGGGGTCGACGTTCTAAAAGGCGCCCGACCGTCTGAGACAGGATCTTTTGCTTCGAGTCCCACCCCTCCTCTGCGGACTTCGAATCGCCGCTGGCTCCCCTTCCCAGTGGTCTTTCCCTCTGGCGCCCCCCCTTGACTTCCTCAATAGCTTTCCCTCTCCTCAGCTTCCCCTCGTTTTTGCAAGCGCTCTACTCGAGTCACCCCTAACTTTACACCTCTCCAAGTCCGTTCAGGACGGGTCAGTATTAAAACTCGGGGACCTGTGTCTTCCCCTTTTTCACTTTTGACGATTTCCCGCACGTTCAGGGGGCCGGTTATCTCCCTGAAGCTGGTTTCGACTTGCTTTCCGCCTCGTTTTCCCCTTTTCTTGAACGACCTCCCTGGAGCCAGCCGAGACCCCGCCGAGCGTCGTGATACCCGTTTTTTTGACCCTTGAGTTTGGACGCTTTTTCCCCCCGGCTCCTAAGGCGTCCCTTTCAAGGCATGACGTTCTAGCCGCTTCGAGCCCATTTACACGTTTTTTTTTTTTCTAGCGTTTGGTTCCTCCTGCATTCGGTCCCCCCCCTTGCTGGTCTGGGACCTCCGGATTTTTCAAGGAGCACACTCCGATCCCTTTCCCCGTCGGTAATGATTTCTTCTCCTGGCGGTTGGGTTTGGCCGGTTCTTGCCAGCCGTTTTTCTCGCGCTTACGGTCGATCAGTTTTTTTTGCTTTTCATTCCCGCCACTTTCTTTCTCTCCCGGTCTCCTTCCCCTTTTCAATTTTTTTTAAAGGGGGCGTTCTCCCTCTGTTGGAAGACGACCAGTTCGAGTGCAAAGGGGGTCGTGACCCTGTGCTTCGTTAAATAGGTGGGCGTTTTTTTTTCTTTCTCTTTTAGAGTTCGTTTCTCCCCGAAGGTTTTTTCCTTCCCTTGGCTCTGCCGGGCTGGCGTCGGCCGGGGGCGTCCCCTTCGGACGCGCCGCAGCTTTTTTAGGCTCTTTTTTTGGGGGGGGTGCAGGGGGCCTTTTTTCATGTGCTCAATTTTCAGCGTTTTTCCCCCTCAGACGGTTTCAGAAAGTCCTCCACCGCCGGCGGGTTGAGCAGACCAGTTGGGATGGCGTCCCCGTTCTTTCATTTTTTTTAGATGTTTTGTCCCCTCTCCTTTTATGGTTTTCCAGGTGCCTCAGTGAGTCGGGCCAGACGGACCGGGGAGTGGCCCTAGACTTTTTCGGCGGATGGAGTCCCGTGAGTGGAGGCTTTCGACGTCGTCCCTCACCCTTGACTTTTCGCTTTCCCCCATACACTGTGAGGTACCGCAAAGACCCCCCGAGCCGGTCGTCTTATTTTCGAAGCGTTTTGCTTTTTTCGGGGTTCCCTTACTTCTTCCTTGTTTTTTTTTCTTTTGGGGCTTTTCCTGGTTGAACGACCCAAGTCGTGAACCTTTACTTGCGAGCTCGGCGGCTTATCCCCCCTTTCTTCTCTTTTTCAGGGACTTTTTTCTTCTTCGAAGGCAAACGCCGTTGTAAGACTTGACCCTCCGTCTTCTTCCTGCCCTTGGTCCCCTTGTTTTTCCTTGTTCGTTTTTTGAATCCGGCGATTGTTAGAGATTTAGCAGCGGTCGCTGGTGATTTCGGACGGCTTTTTCTCTTTTCCGCTTCTTACCTGCCTTTTACTTGTCGCAGCGCGATCCCAGAGTCGTAGGGGTTTTTCTTTTTTTTTGGCTACTGCGTTTTTCCTCTCCCCCCTTTCCCCCCCCCCCTGAATTTGCAGGTTTTTTCTCATTCCCCGGGATGAAGAGACCCGAATTCCGGGGAGTCTGTCTCCCTCGAAAAGTAGACCTTTTTACTGGATTTCTGATTTTGTTCATTTTCGGTTTTTTTTTCTTTTTCCTCTTTTCTTTCCCTCGTCTCCCCCCTGAGCGACTCTCTTCTCTTTTTTCCCCCTTTACCCTCGGCACTTTGCGAGAAGCCGACAGTCTTAGAGACCTTCTTACACGGACGAGGTCTTGTTTTTTCTTCCAGGGTTTACGTGGTTGATTTTTTTTTTCTCGTTCCTAGTGATTTTTCTTCACGGTCTCGGTACGACCGGGAAGAAGGATCTCGCCGCCGATTCGCCCGTTTTCTTCTGCTCCCCCTCTCTTCCCCGGTTCTTGCTTTTTTTTTGTGCCCCCCCCCCCGGCGAGGACTTTTTTGACAATGGTAGACTAGTCCTTGTAACTCCCGTTTGCCCCTTCCCCCTATTTTTGAGCTGGGAGCTCCTTGGTTGGGCCCCCCTTGGGGACGTGACTCTTTTTTTTCCGACGTCTTTCCCTTCTTCTTTCCCCCTTTTTTCGAGATCCTGGGCGTCTTATGTTTTCTTCTAGAGGATGGGGATTTTTCTCCCAAGGATCGTGATTGATGGGAATTGACTCCCCGGTTTGAGCTCCTTCACGTTGTAGAGCCGTGGGGTCGAGAATCGGTCTCATCACACTCTCGGCCCCTTGTCCTCCTCTCCCTTTTTTTGCTTCCCCCCTCCCTGAAAGCCTCTCTTCAAACTTCGGGCCAAAGCCCTTTGATAGAGGGGAGGTTTTTCGTTTACTTTATTCGACCTCTTTTGTTCTTTTTCTACAAAGTTGCCCCTTTTGACCTTTCCTTCCCCCTCCTGTTAAGATAGGAAAGGACCCTTCAGGGATAGGTGACCCTTCCGTCGTCACACCAGTTTTGTCTTCGTACTTTTTTTCCTGACCTACCCGGCTTTTTTTTCTTTGAGGGACTTTTCTTGCCCTTGGCTCGTTGAAGTCAGGGATTGGGTGGTGATAAACTTCGTCCTCTACCACGGTCGCCCCTTTGACGGTTCTTCCCTCTCCGTCTTCGCATTTCTTCCCGAGACCTCCGTCCTGTCAAAAGTCCTTGCTCTCGATTATAGGACTCTTTCAATGGAGATCTTTTGCCTCCACCAGCCCCCCCTTCTTTCCTCTTTGTTGTCGCTGTGTTTTTCTCACCCGTTCTCTCTCTCCCACTCTTGTTAGTGCGGAACGCTTTCCTAGAGAGACGGTTCGGGGTAAGGGAGGATTTCCACTTTTCTACGCTTCTTCTGGTCTTCCTGGGGAACCCCTCTTCCCCCTCGCTTTTTCTCTTTCGATCCGGAGGCAGAGCACCTTTGTGTTTGGACCCCCCCTCTCCTGTCTCCGCTAGTCTCTTTTCCACGTCCCTTTCCCTATCATCCCTTCCTCCGTTAAAGGGTCTTGCGTTCCCTGCAGGAAGTCCTCCCGGCTCACGGGTTCGGGGCCTCCTTTGTTGCCCTGTTTTGTTCGTTTTTCGGTCCTCCGTTTTCGGACCCCCCGGCACCGGCTTCTCTTAGCTTGCCTTTCCTAAATAGTCTCTATTACCAGCCAGAGTTTTTGGAGATGGGAAGTCGTGAACTCCACTAGTTCCTTTGGACAGTTATATCTCCCCCCATTCTTCCGTAGCGGTCGGCAAGAATGGCTGATGGGCATGTGTACCTGTGCTGACCCCCCCTCTTTCGGCTTTTTTTCTGAAGGTCTTTCTTTCTCATACTTTTTTGACGCGCTCGTTGAGCAGAAAGACCACCTTTCCCCCTTTTTTGTCCTAAATCCCAGCCGGAGCCCTGCTCATGAGGAACCTCGATCTCGGACCCCCCCTGAACTTGGGCACTGGGTCTTTCGTGAGGAAATCTTCCTCAGATAAGGTAGTCCCCATCGACCTTTTGCTCGCTTACGAGATATTCTCGCTACGCTCGTTTACCCCCTTCTCCACAGGTTTTCCAGCTTTCATCGCCTTGCGGATATTCCCTTTTCAGAGAGACCGGCAATCCTCGTGATTTTTGGACCGGAACGTCTCGGGGGGGTAACTCTTTGGCGGCTCCGTCCTCGCCCGTCGACTGGGGCCCTTTCCTGCTCGTTCACATTGAGGGACTGTTTTTCACCCCCACGTAACCTTCCCCCGATGGACGGCCGCCGGACTCGTCGTGAAGGCTGCGTTTTTTCGGAAAGCCTTTTTTGTCACGTTCGCGCAAAGTGGCGGGGAAATTGAGTTCTTCGCTGTGGACAACGATTGACCGTCTGGTTTCCCCCCGCTCCCGCTACCCCCTTGCTTCCTTCTGACTCACATGTGCCTCTGGTCGTGGACGGACTTTCCGTTTTCTCCGGTCGACGGGACGCCTTCTGTTCGTCTTCCTCTTCCTGGGGAGGGACTTTTTTTTAACCGTTCGCTTCGAGCAGGACTGCTGCTCTTCTGGCTCTTTCTTCCGACTTCTTCACACCCGACGGTTTTCTCTCGCTGCCTTCAGCAGGTTGGGGTGTGTTTCTTTTTTGCCGTAGTCTGGCTCCCAGGTGAGAGCCCCCCCTTCCGCCCCCCCGGACATTTCCAGGCGACCTACACCCGCCAGTTCTCTTTTTTCTTTTCTACTTCCGGCTCCCCCCCCACTCCTCCCCCCTTCCTTGTACGTGCATGGAGTCTCGTTTCCCTTGTTCTTTCCAAAGAGCCCTTTGGGTCGATCGAAGACTCTTTTGTAATGACGTTTATGCCCCTCTGGCCCCATGGGGCCTCCTGGTTATACCCCTAATGAAGTCCAGAGGCCTGGAAGGTAGTCTTTCCGTTTTTTTCTTGCCTTCCTCGGAGCTTCCTTCCCTAACCGATCCAATGACGCCGACCTACCGCTACGCTCCTGACCGATACCACGCCTTTTTTTTTTTTCTTTTTTTTGTGTGACCGGGGTCCCGATGTTCGTCCCTCGGGGTTTTGCCGACCCTGCGTCTATTCTTCAACGGTGAACGGCTCCGTCTTGGGTAAGAAGATTCGAGGGGCCATCGCCGTGCTTTTTTTCGACCTAGCC
>Ga0179593_1538849_pt1 | contig 10701 bp, 12 predicted proteins | sample CZODoug2_1_08_16_FD_185931 | JGI IMG/M metagenome (GOLD analysis project Ga0179593, IMG submission 185931) | Vadose zone soil fungal communities from Angelo Coast Range Reserve, California, USA - CZODoug2_1_08_16fungal (PacBio error correction) | ecosystem: Environmental > Terrestrial > Soil >... | reverse complement strand
TTATTGCCCAGGTTTCTCTCCTTTTCTGGATTCTATGAATTCCTTCTTTCGGTGAGGCACCCCTTGCCCTGTGGCTGGAATCAGAAGTGGTTAAACGAATTTACACTTTGCTCCCCGGGACAACCGTCACTGCGGTCGATGGGACGGTTTACTTTTTGAGATTTTTTTTCTTTTTTTTTCTTTTTTCCCCACTCTTGTCTGATAGCCCACGGATGACCCGCGTCCTGCCCTTTTCGGCCGCTCGAAACGCGCGGATCCTTCTCCCCCCCATCTCTAATTTGGGAAGTTTCCCTCCCCCTAAGAATCCTCGGCCCTTTTTGGCAGCGGTTTCAGAGCAACCATCCCCGGTCCGCCTAATCCTGGGTGGCTTTGTCCAACTAGTGTATTCCACGAGCATGGCCCCCTCTACAATAATGTCCCCTGTTTTTCTCCGCTCTTTTTTTTTTTTGACCCTTTGGGGTTTCCCCAGCTTTTTAAAGGTCGACCTTTTCCAGTTTTGTACAAAAAGAGACCGTTTTTCCCCCGTCTTCTTTCTCGGGTTCTCCTTTTACGGCCCCGGCCCCCCCTCACGTTGTTCCAAGTTGTAATGCTCCTGTTTCCGGAGTGGAACAAACTCAACTGGGATCCCCCCCCCGTAACTCTTTCTTTCTGACTTTTTTTCGGTGTACCCTGGCCGCCAGTTTTCGGAAGGACTCAATACCCAGTCAGATGGAAGTAGGGGTCTGTGTCTTTTCACCTTTTTTTTTTTTTTGTTCCCTTTTTTGGGGTTAATTCCGCAATCCGTGTCCGGGACCAACTCAGCTGTTATTTTGTCCCGGTTGTGATGGGTCGGTCAAACCCTACGGCACTTGCGTCCTTTCCATCTTTCTGTATAGGTTTTTTGTTGTTTTCTCCCCAGGACCCCCCCTAAAAAATGGGTTTTTTTTGAAGAAAATGTTGTTTTCATCCTGTGGTGTCCCAAGCGCCACTTTGTTACGAACTTTGTCCACCTCTTTCCGTTTTTTCTCCCTCTTCTCGGTATGTTCTGCGGTCTGGGATTTCTTAGTGATGAGGATGTTCTTATTTTTTTTTTACCGTGTGGGAGTTCAGGCCATGCGGGCGATTTCAGCTCTTTTTTATGTTTCCCCGCTCCCCTTTTTCTTCGAATCCCAAGGACGGGCACCCCTCCCCCACGAGTTCGGTGTTCGTAGGTGTGTAAATTGTAGATTTTTTTTACTATTTAGCTTCCCCCCCCCCACTCACTTCCTTTTCCCCGGCATTTCCTTCTTCCGGAACTTACGACCAAGGTAGCCCACGCTCCGTCCGTACGGCATCCACCTTTTTTTACCCATGTGCCGGCCTCTTCCCGAATGCCTCCCCGTACCTTTTTTAGGGCCCCCCCTTCCATTGTGTCGCCCTTCGGGACACTTTGACGTTGGGAGGTTGTAAGCCCCTACAAAGGCAGCCCCCCTGGGGATGGTTGCTGGCAGGGCTCCTCTCCCAACTTCTTCCCCGTTTGAACCTTTTTACCCCTCTTTTTTCGGGCCCCGATGACCGGCCCAACGTGTTTCGACACAGCCCTTGGGGCGATTTTTTTTTTCTTGAGGTGCGACCCCCTCCCATTACCCCTTTCCCGGCATATGCCCATTTTTTCCCGGTTTTTCCGTCATTGCGTTTTTCCGGCGCAGACCCCTTCCCTGTTCACACGGTCTTTTTCAATTTTTGACCCCCCCCCCTTTCCTGATATAGGAAGGGCGTCTTACCCTACACTGCTCAGGGCACTCCTTGGATACTGCTCCCTTTGGGTCCTCTTCTTTTGTTGGTGGGGCCAGGAGTTATCAGGCTTGGAGAGCCCCGGGGACCTCCTTAAATTGATACCATTTTTTTCTCCACGCCTTTTTTCTTTCTTTTTCTCAATACCCCTGAGGAACGTTGTCTTGTTACTGTAAAACAGGGTGCCGGCCCTTCTGATGCGGTTTGTTCTTTTTTTGAACAAGGCTTTCACTTCTCCCCCACCCCTCTTTCCCAACTGGCTTTTTTACCAGGCGAGTGGGCCCCCAAATGGAGAAGTCTCACGCCAATCGATTTCCGAGCGAGCACCCTTTTTTTTTCTTTTTTGAGTTCGGATATTTTTTTTCAACCACGTAATGTCTTTGGTTAGTAAGTTTATGAGAGTCATCCCCCGGCGTGCAAGGTCAGTTTGCCCCAAGCCCCCCTTTTTTACCTGATCCTCGGTGCGGTCTCCCCAGGTGTTCCCCCCCTCCCTCCAAAGTGCCCCCTGAAAAAGGGAACCGGGTTCTTTTCCCATTTGTTGTTTTTTTTTTTTAGCTCCTGGAAACAACCCCCTTCCCGGATCCCCTCCGTAAAACTGAGACTCCGTCCCCGATCGCCAACCAGTGCTTTTTTGTGACGACGATGCCTCCAGTTCCCTCCCGCAAACCCTTAGGGATGTTTTTCCTGTCCGGTCTTGCTTGGCTCAGAAAAGCGTCCATTTTGGTTGCAACTCCCCACAATCTGTAAATTGTGGGGTTTTTTTTTCCATCTCTCTCTTTTCTCCTCATTGTTGATTTCTTTTTCTATGAACCCCCCACTTTCCCGAATTCGATGTTGGAAGCTTCTTCTGGCTTTGGATCGGCTTTTTTCAACTTCCCCCCCCTTTTTTGCCCTTCCCCCCCCCCCTCCGTGATTCCGGAAGGGTCTTGATTCTCCCTTTCTCTTGTCCTTGATGGATTTTCGAGCTCCCCCCAGGGACATCTTTTTCCATACCCTTCTTTCTTTCTGATTGCTTTTTCTTCCCGTCTCCCCTTTGACTGAGAGATACGGGCCTGTACGAGGTGTTGATCGTGGCCCTTATTTTTTGTGTCCATGCTACTTGAGGTTTCCCTTCAGGATGGCCACCCAGGATAACAGGTTTGGCACGGTTGGTCGGGGCACAGCGGGGGCGGCTTTTTTGGCCTGAACCCACCTTTTTCCTTCTCGGTCTTTTCTTCATGGACAACCCCTGCACCGGCCCCCCCGAAGGGTAGGACGATTCCTTCTGCTTTTAAATGACGGACCCTTTCAGTGTTTTCGGTCTTTTTTTACCCGATGAATTTAGAGGAGCCACTTCTTATGCCCTAGGTTGTACTTGACAATGATTTTTAGGGGAACCCCCCCCAAATTTTTCGGTTTTTTTTTTTTCTTTTCATTTCCCCCCCTCGTTGGATTTCCCCCCCAATGGGTGGCCTGGCTGGTCCTTGACGTTGCTTGGTTCACTGCCGTCCAACTTTTCCTCCCCCTTCCCTTTAACCCCTCTTCTTCAGTTCCCCATATCTAACACAGTGGACCCGACTGGAGTTGCGATTGCCCCGTCCGACCTTTGCGGGCGTAATCTTTCTTTTTGCATCACCAAAGCCCTGTGCGTCGGAGCCACCCGGGCGGTCTGTTAGCCCATCGTGCTCCCCCCGCTTTCCCACACCACCCCGTCCGGTCAGGTCGGACCGGGTTTCATATTGGGCCCGAGTCTTTGTCGCAGTAGTGGATTCATTGTCATAATACCCGACCAGGGGCCCTTTGTTTTTGGACCTCCGTTCTGGTTTCTTCGCACCCTGGACTTCCGGCACCGTTTCGTGGGAAGGTCTGCCGCCGTTTCGAAAAATGCCCCCCCGCCCGTTTTGTTTTTTCTGAATTTTCGATTCGAAATTGAAGACGTTTTTTCCATTGCTGCTACGCCCTCTCGCCCGCTGGGCTGAACGTTCCCAGGGGTTTTTTTTTTTGTTGTTTTTTTTTGCGTGTTTACGCAACGAGGGTTCTGGTTCTTGGGGCTTTGGCTTTTTGTACCTCCCAGCGGCAAGAGTTTTTCTGCGTTTTCCCCGGACTTGGTTTTTTTGGCACCCCCTTTCCCTGAGCCCTCAATCCAGCCCGTTGGTCGGACACCCCATTCCGGGTTGGCCCTCCCCACCTTGTACATGGCGGCTGATTTCGTCTTCGGCAGTCTTTGCGGGCAACATGGTGATGACGGCCGGAAGGTTATTTTGTTCAGGGGGTCTTTTCTTTGCTTAATCAGTGTTTCTTTTTTTTTCCCCGCCCGTTCTCCCGGGACAACACAAGCGTCGTCGCATGCGCCCCCCCCATGCTCCGCCGGCGGACTCCTCCAGTTTCCTTTACCCCATAGACAAGGTCCTGCCCCTGTTACCCCCGCGGTCCTTTGCCCGGGCCCTTGTTCCTGCGCCGCATTTTTTTTCCGTCTCAGGACATCGTGGAGAAACACCTTTCTTTGTTCAGGAGGTGTCCCTTTTGACTTGACCCGGACCCGGTACTGCCCCGCCAACTAAACGCAGCAGCCCGATAGTTGTGTCTTTGAACCGAGGTTACTTTTTTTTTTTCCAAGCTTTTAGTGTCCCCCTTCGGACGTTGCGGGCCGCGTCCGTTCTCAGGAAAGTTCTTGCCCGTTCGGTATTTCCCCGATTTTTTTTTTTTTTGAACATTCTCGAATCGATCCCTTCCACCTCGACCGATTTGTTCGACCAACGGCGAAAACGTTTTCCCCCCTGTGAGTCCTTCTCCACGTTTCTTCTGATAATCCCCGCGATTCTTGAAGGGGGGCATTTCTGAACAACTCCAACCCCCGTCATTCTGTCGATTATTGTTTTTTTCCCCTTTCCGGAATCTGGCGGCATTTACACAGCCGTGGCTTCTTTCCTTTGTAGGTTTGTGTTCGTCAATTGAGTTTTTCCCCCGGTTTTTTGCGTTGGTTTTTCTGGCCCCCCCATGCTCCACTTTTTCCCCCCTTTTAGCCAGTCCTGGAGGCCCTACGCTGATGGCGGCAACACCTTACTTTTTCCCACAAAGTCAGACTCTGTGTAAAAGACCCTTACGAGGCTTTTTTTGGTCGCGTTCCCGCGCTTTTGGCCCCGCCCTTCGGTCGGTCGGGGTTACGTCTCTGTGGCTTCGTGGCTCTTGGTTAGCATCCCCTTTTGTTTTCTTTTTTCCGGCTTGAATGGGTTGTCCTTCCCCCACGGGCGGCCGGTCCGCAACGGATCTTTTCGGTTTAATCTGTCCCCTTTTGGGTCCCCCCCGGTGGGCCTTTTATTTGCGAATTCCGCTGATGGGGTGCGTGATGTCGCTACAGACCGATAGTCGCTTTTCATGGATTTTCAAGCTCTGTGGAACCTTTCTGGCTTTTTATCCCGCCGGAAGCGTGCTCCCGAACCTGCCCTTTCACGAGGTTTACCCCCCCCCCGGATGTGTACATCTCAAGACTCCGGTTCGCTTCAATGTGGTCCTTGACCATTGGACGTACATGCCTTGGGACAACTTCCTTTTTTCTCATGCTGGCATTTTTTCTTTTATTTTCCCCGGTCAAAGCCCCCCCGAGTTAATCCCGGAGGATACCACTCTTCATTTTCGTGCTAAAACTGGCCTTTTCTTTCCCCCCCCTCATCCGGTGTTTTTTCTTCGATGCTCGCGATCCTCGCCGGGACTTTCCGGGAAAGTGATTAATGCCCCCCCCAGGGTTTTTCTTGGCCACACCCTTCCTGGCTGAAGACTTTGTTTTTCCAGGCCCGTTCACATTCCCCCCCGGGTCCACGCGCGGTTCTTGGTAATAGGGGCCTCTTTTCGGCCCTTAGCGGGCAGTTCTGTTCAGCCCCCTTTTTTTGCCTTTTTTTCCCGTAATTTGCTCCCCCCAAGAGTTTCTCACTCTCAATACGAGTGCGGCCGTTGTCTCGGCCCAAATTTCCTTTCGGATTTTTCGGGCGTTGTCTCCGTGCCAGGCCAAAGACAGTCGGGGACCGGGGACGGGAGCCCCCCCCCGGCGCTCATTTTTCGTTTTTCCAAACCTAGGCAGAGCCCCGCCCCTTCAAAAAGGCCTACCCCCCCGACCGCCGCCGTGTTTACCCCTCTTTTTGTGCCCTGGATTTCCAGGTCGAAAATGGTCGGTGGACCCACAGGCGCCGGGAAAGCCCCCCTTGTTCGTTTTGCTGGGTTTGTCTTCCCCATTTTGAGTTTTTTTGTTCGCTCACCCTTTTCCGCCAGTTGATCACTCCCCCTTGGGATTTGGCCTAGGTGTCGTGCGTTTTCACCCCCCTCCAATTTTTTTTTTTTTTTTTCCCCAGTACCCGCCGTATTTTTTTTCCCGACTGATCGGTTTAAATTGCCGCAATCGGCCCATTTTATGTTCTCACCCCGATTTTTTCTTCCCCTTTGTGTGGCTTCACGGACTGCCACGGGCGGGGAATTCCTCAGGCATTTCTTGGCGTTTTTGGCGACCTTAACAATTCGCCGGGTGGATGTCCCCAAAAACTGCGGCGTTGAGTCAGCTTTTCCTGGCCTATCGGGTTTTTTTTTCACAACCGCTTGGAAACGTTTTTTAACCGGGCATCACCTTATTTAACTTAGACACGCAGAGTTGAAAGACCTCCTCCCACAGGATCCGAGTCCCCCCCCTCCCTCTTTTTTTGTTTCTCTGCCCTACCCCCCTTGTATTTGAGGGGAGTTGTTTTTGCTTTGAGTGTGACGGATCAGACGAGACCTGGACTGGCTCAACTTTTTTTTGAAGTTTTTTTTATCTACAGATTGATGAGAAGGCCGAGGTAGGCCGGAAGGCCAGGCTTGCACCTGGCCGAGTTTTTCGGGGGTCGTAGGTTTCTCCAGGGGAACTTGTCTATCTTTCCTTGGGAGTAGAGGACCGCCGTTTCGGCATGGTCTCTCCCCCCCCCCACTCACTCCATTCTTTTTTCCCCCGGCCCCCCCTTTCCGCCCCAGGGGCGGAGCTGTCAAATAACCGGCGCCCCTTTTGGTTTTTCATCACCGGGAACATGTTTCCGTCACGACCGCCTTTTTCCCCCCCCCCCCCACTTTAAGCCCCGGTTCGAACAATTGAGGGTGAGGTTCACCAGCAATGTGTCTTTCCCCCACGTAGGAAACTTTGTAGGGCGCGTTTGTTCCCTCCCCCCCGCCTGGTTCCCCCCCCCTGTTCAAAAATCCCACGTCGCAGTTTAAAGGGGTAGACTGCACTTGCTCGGGAGGGAACTACCTCGTTTTCGCGGTCATGTGCATGTCCCGTTAGACCAGCCCACTTTAGATCGAGAAGCTTGCGGTTTCTCTCCCCCCCTTTCCTCTTAACCCGGTTTTCTCCATGAGTGAGCCGTAGGCAGACCGGCCTGAAACCCCCCCCCTCGGCGTCAATTCATTTTATCATTTTGTCCACCCTCTCTCTGGAAGTTTAGGTTACATTGTAGAAGGCCCCCCCCTGGCTTCTGTTTCGTTTTTTCCCTTTTCCTTCCCTGCTTGGGGGGTGTTTTATTGCTCGGCGTTTTCGGGCCTTGACGCAACCCTTTTTTGGGGAATCCTCCCGTTGGACTTTGTGGTTGATGCCACCGACTCCGGAAAGTTTTTTTCGCTTGGTTTCTTTCTTTTCCGCACTTTTCCGGCCTTTGGTCGATGGTTTGGCGGAAAACCGGGTGTTTTAGTGGAAGGCTGCTTTTTTTCCCTCGTATTTTTTCACCCCACTCAAAACCTGCTTTGCATTGCCCCCAAGAGATGACACCCCCTTACCTTGGCCATGGTGTGCCTCCCGATTTCATTTCGGTTTTCGCCTCCGATCCCGGTCTTCCAAGGCCGTGTCAACCCCCTGACGGGTCGTCCTGTTCTGGGCCGTTCTTGGCCGAACCGGGGCGTTCCTTTGGCCGTTGGTTCCTGCAACTCCCTGGTTTTTTTCTCCTTTTCACCACCCGTTTGCCTCCCGCCCCTGGCGGGCCAGAACGGCAATTTTTACCCACGGGGATCCTGTTGGCCCAGCCGGACCTGCCCCGTCGCTGGCCCCGTTTCCTGGATTCCCCCTGCGTACCTGCGATGCCTCTTTATTTTTAACCAATCAGCACCCCACCGCTTGGGGACCTCGATGGCCTTTTTTTTTTACCCCCCCCCCCCGTTTCTCGAGGTGGAAGGGAAGGAACCGTTTTTCATCACAAAGATGCGTTCCGATGGGTGGAAGACCCCCCATTTCGGTGGGTCTTCCTTCCTCTCTACTCCCTCCGTTGTTGTGGTTTCTATGTCCCACAAATTGCACGACCCCCCTTCCCTCTTGTTGTGGCTCTCCTTTTATCCGCCCTTTCGTTTTTTAGCCAGCGGTCCGTTAAACCCCATTCCTGGGTGATGTTTGCACGGGCAAACGGCCCGTTTTCTTTTTTTTTTTTTGCAGCGGACTTTTTTGAACAGGCTCCGTTATTATCGCTTTTTTTCATTGACCTTTCCTTTCTCACGAGAAAGGGTTTTCTGTGGCCCGCCTACTCTTGGGCGTCCACGGCGGGGAAATGTTTGAAAATCCCTGGTCTCTTACTTCGGTTTCTTGCACTCCCCGGGAGGAGGCCGTTTATTGTCTCCCCAACGGCGGCCCCTTATGTTTTCTTGTCCACTTTACGCCGGTCGTTCAAAGAAAGAAGACCTGGACACCTTCCACGTGTGTGCTTGACCCGTCCTTTTTCGGTTGGGTTTGAGCGGCCGCCGTTGGTCGGCTCGTGTTCAACTTTTCGTTTTTCCCAAAACTTTTCCCTTCCCGCCCCTTTGTGGCTCATTCATTTTATGGTTCAAGTTCGTTTGCCCCTCCATGTTTTTGTTTCCCTCTTGTCCTTCACCTCTTCCAACGAATAAGGCCAGTCAGGAACCAAGGTTCAAAGACACAACTCCTTTTTATTTCCCCTTTTTGAGCTATTCCCCTCTTCCAGGGGGTGAAAGTTTTCTTTTCGGGTGCAATTTTACCAACGTAACCGTCTTCTGTCCCTGTCTCCCTGGGTTTCGCGCCAAATTCCGCACCCGGGTCAATTTCCCCCCTCCCCCCCCCCCCGTTCACATTGAAAAGGGTGTAATTGAGTGACCCCCTGGATTCTTAGTTTTGTTCTGAAAATGTCTTTGTGACCTTAGCTGCCCGCTGTTTCTTCCGGCTTATGATAACTGCCTCCCGCCTTGACGAGGCATTTCTCTCATTTCCTCCTGACCTCTCCCCCTGTGCTTGTTCGCTACATGTTCCTCTACCTTACCCCCTCGCCTTTTATTTTTTTTTCGCTCGCTTGTGCTGTTCGGAAAGTTTTGGGACACCCCTGGAATGGTTGAATTCCAACCCGATCTTTTTCTGGTTGTTAACCCGTTAATAGCCCCTGCTTTCCCTGACCTTTTAACTTTTTTTTTCGTCGGCCGCCTGTTCCCCAAGGTATTTTTCTTTTTATTTGACTTATGGACCCCTCCAGGTAAGACCAACAGTTTTCGACAAAATTACCTTAATACACCCCCGCACAATTTGGTTTTCGGCCCGGGGGCCTTCTCCGGGTCTTTTTTTTTTCCCTTCCTGTAAGTATCATTTGGGGGTGTTCTGTGGTTCTGCCCGCTCCCGCATGCCCAGCTACTTCGGAAGGTCGGAATCGTGACTCTCTTCATTGCAAGGTTCCAAGTTCCTGTTTTGTGTTCCATTCCTCGCCGGAGGGCCCCCTAGGGCGGAAATTCTCACACTCTGTACCCTTCCTATGGTAAACGGGCTGCCCCGGCATTAGCCTATGGTTGCATTTTTCCCAGATTTGCCCCTTTCACACCCCCCTTTAGAGCTACTGGGCCGGTGTACACCGGCCCCCCCCCCTGGGAAACTGTCTCTTAATATTCCAAACCCCCAACCGCACACCGAAATTTACTTTTGCTTAGTTCGGTAGGCCCAAGATTTTTCGCTCGAGTGATTTTTTGAGAGGCCTGGGGACGCGTTTTCCTTGATGATGAGGTTTGTCCCCCTAGTGTTTGATTTCCCTGAAATCTGTCTATTTCACCTACCACCTGCTTTTTGCTTTCTGCCAATTATATCCGATAAGAAGCCCCCCCCAGACCTTTTCGTAGACCCATAAAAAAAGCTTTTTTTGGAAAGTTGAAGGTTATTTTTTCCATGACTGAGGAAAATTTTCCAAAGGAACGGCTCCACGCCGGAAAGTAAAAGAGTTAGCGCTTCCTGACCACTTCCATTCTTTTTGATGGTTTCTGCCTGATGGCTGCGAATTAAGCCCCCGATGATGTCCTCCACCAAACTTGGTCTTAAGGTCACTTAATGTGAATCAGGGTAGGCCCAGTTTGACTTCCTTTCTTCCTGGAGAGAAGACCAAGAGGAAAAACTTTGTCACTGTATTATTAACATCTAGTCCGACGACATCTGTCCTTCAAATCAGACTTTCCAGCTGGGTCTTTTCCCGTGCGGATTGTGATTCCCCCTTGGGCCAAGCTTTGGCCCAAGAGTCCGAAGATTTCTGTTTTTTTGTGGTTTTTCCTTTTTTGATATGGGCGGTGGCTAGTTGCTCTTTCTTGGACCAAAAGTCCATAACAATCGTTCTTGCCAGTCTTGACGGTTGGGTTTCCCGAGGTAACCTCTAGGGAAGTTCCCCCCTTCCAGTTTAATTTTCAACTTCACTCGTGGAAAGATTTCTCTTCGAATTTGATTGTGTGTTTTTATGGAGCTTCCTAACATTTTTCGGCCTTGTAATGGCCTTCGCCGCGCCGCGTGTTCTTACCTTTTCGACCCCCCTTCCGAGCCGTTGACGCCTTCTCGGGCTACGGTTCCTTACCGGAGGCCCCCGTTTCACCGCATCGTGTTTGTCGTCCCCTTTTGATTCATATAACCTGGGGCGGGCCCCCCTTGCTTCTTCATTGCCATCGTCCGGTTAGACTCCTTTTCCCTCCTCCCGGCTTTCCTGACGTAATAATCGAGGCTTGGCC
>Ga0179593_1506349_pt1 | contig 10701 bp, 14 predicted proteins | sample CZODoug2_1_08_16_FD_185931 | JGI IMG/M metagenome (GOLD analysis project Ga0179593, IMG submission 185931) | Vadose zone soil fungal communities from Angelo Coast Range Reserve, California, USA - CZODoug2_1_08_16fungal (PacBio error correction) | ecosystem: Environmental > Terrestrial > Soil >... | reverse complement strand
CTTCGATTTCTTAAATGTAATGCGTGAGGCACCGTTCTGTTGGTTTTTCTGTGATGTTGCCTCCTTCCTTGTTCCGATTTGGCCGCGCGTGCTTGGCTGAATGGGTTTTGGTCCAAAGCATTTATGGGGACTTTTTTTATCCCCCGGAGCCCGGGCTTTGATTTCTTTCAGCCACCCAAGTTGTTCGGACTTCGCACCCCCACGGCGAAGTTGAGTACTTATGATTTGACTCGTGCAGAACTTTTGCGTGAGTTGTCGCGCGTTTCCGGGTGGGTTCTGGCCCCGGCGGAGGCGTTTTTGGGCCATTTCAAAACGTGAGCCTGCCCGCGTCAGAGCGACGGCAACAAGGGCTGTCATGTGCTCACCACTCCCCCCGTGAGCTCTTCTCCTTTGTCATTGTTTACGTTTTTGAGTTTCGAGGTAACCCAGAGCCACGCCTTTTTTTTGGCGTTTTTTCCCTCATCGTCCGACGCGGTCTAAGGTGCTCGGGTGACCTTCGTTCTCTCTTTCTTTTCCTTCCCTCCCCTAATTTTTTTGTTTCTGGTTCGATTCATTCCCGGAATTTTTTCGTCTCCTGCCGTGCCAACCAACCGCTTTGTCGGTTTTTTTTCCCTTTTTTTTGCCCCCCTTTGTCGGGTTCTGGTTTCACTTTTTTCCCGGTTGGACAATCCCCCCCAGTCTGTAGGAGATGTTTGACCGCATCGAATACGTGCGCCTTTTTGTTAGCAAAACATTGCCTTTTTAATTGGTCTCCCCTCTTTCCTTCGCCTTTCATGGTTGGCGGACAGGTTAGCCTACTCGCTGAGCGGGTGCCCCAAAGTGGTCGACGCGTTCCCCTACCCCCCTGTTCGGGCGCGTCTTTCTCTTCCGCAAACATGAGCTGGTGTGGAACTGAAGGGAACTACCACTTTTATTTTCCGAACACTCTCCTGTCCTTTTCCGGGCACTGCGCCCCCCCCGCCCCCTGGTCCCCCCCACTATGGCTTGCCGGTCCCTGTCCCCATGGGGCTTCACCACCAGACAAGTCCCGTGGGCAACCGTTTTCCCTTCCTTTGCCCCCATTTTCCACGTCCCCCCCCAAACGCGTCTCTCCTCCCGAAATCCGACGGTTTTCCCTTTCTTTTGTGTGACCTTTTTTTTTTTTTGGACCTCTACGTTGCAACTCATTTTTTTTTCTTCTCGATGCCTGCCGACGTTTTTTGAGAACGTACATGCGCCGGACTTGGTTGGCACGCGGAACGTCAGGCCATAGTCTTTTTTCTGTCCTAAATTGTTCGACCGTTCTCCTCCCCTTTTTTTTCTCCCCCTTGTTTTCAGTTTTTAATGATCCCTTTTGTTGCAACCGGATTTTGGGTTTTAAGTTCCCCCCCCTTTACGAACCACGCACGCATTTTTCCCCCACGTGCCCGTCCTTTTCGTTAACGCCCCTCACAAAGGCCCCCCCGCGGAAGCGCTTCCTCCAATGGTTTTCTTCGCCGACCAATGTCTAATTCTCGGTCTTTTTCAGGGGGACCGTTTTTGGACGAACTCCCGCAGCTTTTTTTTTCCCCTATTTTCCCCCAGTGCCCCCACTGTAGGGCCAATCCCTCCCTTTAAAAGCACTTTCCTCTTTTAGATCATCGTTTTCTCGAATGCTTACACGTTTTTCTCGCTTCGACACCGACCGCCAAGGCAACCCTTGAGTTCTTTGCCCTCCCGTCTTGCTTGCCTGTAACCGTCCCAGGCTTTTTTTTTATGATTTGGTCCCTCGCAGATGTCTTTGAAAAATTATCCGTTTCGCTTCTCCCCGACGGCTCGTGACCTTGGTTTTTTTTCAAGTCTTCTAAAAACAAAGAGTTGATTTTCACGGCGTACACCCATTATTGTGTTTTCTTCTTCTTCGGTTTTTCTTTTACCCCGGACGGAGCCCCGTCTGTCCAATTTCTACTTAGGGTAAAAACTGACATTTGCGTGCATCCTTTGACAAGCTGCTGCGCCCTTTGTACTTTGGCGTGACGTTCCGATTTCCTTCGCTCTTTATCAAACCTAGATGACAGTTTCGTCGTTCACACATAGTTAACATTCACCCCTTTCTCTCGTGCATTAACCCTGGTATTTTGTTGTTGTTGTACGGACCTTTTGTTAGCCTACTATCCCGTTGCTCCCTAACTCGGAACTTTTTGCTCTGGATAGGAGGGACTTTCCCCAGTTTTCTTCAGTCACGCCCCCCAGTATGGCGTCGGAGGCGTAAAAGTAAAGCCTTTTCCTTGGATACATGATACGGTTTCCCGCCTCACCCCCCCCCATCGTTTACAGTTTTTTTCTGCCAGGGCCGGTTTTGGGGAGTTCCCCCCCTTTCTCGGTGCATTTTTGCGGCCCTTGTGAGTGGACGATAGTTTTAGGTTATTTGCGAGTTCACTTTTCTACTAACCCTACGACTCACTGCGGGCTTGACCTATTTTGCCTTCGAAGTGCTCCCCACCGTCTACTGGTTCCTTTTCCCCGGTTTTTCAGTTCGCCTTTCCCAAAGGACTCCCCCTTGACTCCTTCACCGGGCCTTGTTGATTGACTCCTTCCACGGTCGGGGAAAGTGTTTTGCTTGAATTCGGCGCGATTTGGATTCGTCGCCTTGAGTCCTTTCCCGTTGTCACTCTCAGGCTTTAACTTTTTTTTTTTTTATCTTTGTCCATTCGGTACACGCAGTTCAAACTTTCCCCGGAACCCTTTCCTTGTCCTCTTCTTCTTTTTAAAGTCCCTTTTTGGCGTGCTCTGCTCCCACGGAGAAATCGGTTGTGACTTTTTTTTTGTGTTAAAAGTGCCTTTGACCCTTCTATTCCTATTTTGTTTCGGACACTCCTGGGTGACCCCACCCTGACCTTTCCCTCACATTGCTTTTGCCTGACCCTTTTTTCGCGGGTTAGCTTTTTGGACCCCAAACCCGTTTTTTCGGAACGAAACACTAGTTCCTTTTCTTTGCCCGAGCATTTTTGACCTGCGGGGATTCTCCTTTCTACACCCCAAGTTTTGTCAACGCCCTCTGCTCCTGCCCCCCCTAATCACACCTCCCACTATTCCGGCCGCAATAACCTTTTTGGCAACAATGGTTTTTTGTTTCCCACTCGTTTTTTTTTCCAGTTGCCTGATTCCCAACGATTGTCATGCCCCCCCCGTCTCCCCCAAGTAGGGACCTGCTCGGGGACGCCTTTTAAGTCCCAAAAATTTTTTTTTTTTCCCCTTCCACTTTTGGGAAAGTTCTTGCGACCAGGCAATTGTCCCTTCCCCAAGTCCTCTCCCTCACACTCCGAGCTGGACGGGAGGTTTTTGTTGCCGCTTCATTTTTTCCGGTTCAGTCTTCGTTTGTTCTTTGGTTTCCCCCAACCACTGGGAATTTTCCTCCCGTCCTCGTACCCCCCTCTTCCACCCGCGTGTGTTTTTCGCTTCTGTTCATTATTTGTCTTCGGGGCCTCTCCCCCCCCCTGCATCTCTTCTCCCCCTTTTTGTTCCCCCCAACCCCTTGCCGTTTTTTACACTAGGTGGGTCTACCTTTTCCGATGGTCCGGGCTAACCCTCTTTTGAGTCTTTTTTTCCCCCCTTACTTCCTTGCGACCCAAGACCCTGAATTTTTTCAAGTAAGGGGTCGCCGTTTCTTTGGTTCCCGGAGGAAACCTGTGAATTTCTGCGTCCGAAGGTGCAATTTTCTTTCCCCTTTTTCAACCCCTGGTGACACCGTTCCTCCCCCCCGCTTATGCTTTTTCGTTTTTTGTCACATCCGGGCTGTGGGAAGACTTCGTGAGCGTTCACCCCACTGCACCCTCTTTCTTTCCCGAAACTGGGGACTTGCAAGTGTTTCTTTTTACTTCTTATTCGGCCTTCCCCTTTTGCCCATTTCTCGCTGGACATGTTTTTTACATTTCGGCAGGGTTCGTTCCGTGGTTGGAGGCGGTTGTCCCTTTTTAACCCCCGGTTTTTTTTAGATTTCATGGGACTTTGCCACTTTTTTCCTTGCCGGTTCCTGAGATCCTAGACAGAGGACATCCTCTTTTACTCTCATAGTTTTGTTGTTGTCAGTCTCTTTCCATTTTTTTTCGTTTTTGCTTTGTTTATGATCGCCTGTTCGTTTTGTCCTTCCTGTTACCTTTCGCTTTTCCCCTCATTGGTAGCTTTTTCAACTGGGTCCCCCTTGGCAGGGTGCGTTCAACCCACATTTTCGCAAAGAATCGAAAAATATTTCTTCCCATCTTGGTCTGCTTCCGTGGCTGACTCATCGTCGAATTTTCTCTTGTGGGTCCGTTGGTTTGGTCTTTCACTTTCGGCAAGTCTTCAAGCGGATCTCGGTTTCAGATAGATTTTTTTTTTATGGCGGGATTTCCCCAACCGTTAGTTTCACGTTTGTTTCAGTTTTCCCCTTCCTGCATTTCACGCATTACTTCCTTTTTCGCCTGTGACCCCCCCCCTTTTGTGTCCTTGGGTTCCACTCTTCCTCAAACGGCCGTTTTTTTTGCCCAGGTCTGAGTTCTTTTCCCCCCACGATTTTCCCCCCTAAAGACTTTTTTGGCGATACTCTTTTATTTCGGGTATGAGTTTCTCCTCCCGAATTTTCATCCTAGAACTCGTTTTGCCTCTTCAGACCTGATCCACCCTTTTTCCGTGGGGTCAGGGACTCATTCACCGGTTTTTGCGCCCCTTACCCCCACAGTCAACTTTCCACCAGTCTGATCTTTCGGCAAGGCCCCCGTTGGTTTTGCATGACGAGTCTTTTGACTGTTCATGTCACGTTTTGTTTGTTTTTGGGCAGCCGGTTGCCGTTTGTCTGTCATTCCCCCTCAAATATTTTTTCCTTTGCCTTGGACGCCCTCTCTTTTCGTGGTACCCTTGCTTTTAATGAATAGTGGTCAGTTCTTTTCTACCACCCTTTCCCCGATGTTTCCCTGGGGGATATGACACTTGTCCACCGCGTGATGTTTGTGCTGATTCGAGGTTGTCTGTACTGTTCTCCCGAGCTTGTCCCGCCTTTTTGGTACTCTATTCCGATTTTTGTCTTTTCTCACTCAGTGACTATTTTTTCTGTTCCGCTGATTCCTTGGTGTTGCCCCGAGCCCCATGTTTCATTTGCCCGTGGCGGATGTTTCTTCTTTTCCAGGAGTTCTCAACACTGATTTTTTTCTTAATTTTTTGAGAGCTGTCCCCACCCCGTTGTTACCCTTTCCACAGTATGCCTATGCCGATCACAGCTCTCTGCTTTTTTCCCTTTTGCCCCAGTTCGTTTTCTTAGTTTCTCCGAACAAGGTCAAGATTGTTGTTTTTCCTTTTATGATGGATCCCCTTTCCTGAGGTTTGCTTTTTGCGCCATCCCTGTTTTCCCGTTCCCCCCTTGCTAGGTTCCCGTACCTGGGGAACGGTTGATTCCCCTTTCCCCCTTTTTTTTTGTCCCCCGTTTTTTGAATGTCCATTTTTTTTTTTTCCTTGACCTGTTTAACACCCTTCTTCACAAGTATCGGTGTGGCAACTTGGTGTGCTCAAAGTCCGCGTTTGCCCAGTCGGGTGTCGTGCGTTCGGACCCTTTTCCATAGCCCCAGGACGTCTTTTTCTTTTTTTTCCCCCTCCCCCCCTTGTTTTTTCTTTCTTGGATTTCACCTCCCCTTTTCCCCTGGCTTCCGTTGAGAACCATTTGTTCTTTACGCGTGATCTATATCCAATTTCCTTTCCCCGCCTCCCTCCCCTGCCGATGACTTTTGCGAATGGCCCTTTTCCGACTTTCCGTCTCCACGGATTTTCTCGGGGATTTTTTGAGGCGTGTTTGCTTGGGACCAGCGTTTCCCACCTCTATTTTTGCGTTTTAATTTCTTTTTCTTTCCCTCTTGGATCGGTTGCAGCCCATCGAGTTTGGCTTTTCTTTTCCCTTCGGGCATCTTGGCGTTCCACCACTGACCATCTTGCTGTCACGTTTTCTTGTCGGTACTTTTCCTCGTTTTCGATTGTTTCATCTGTTGCCCCCGGCACCTCCCCAACTGTGCCGCATAGCCAACCGTGGCAAAGCACTTTTTGTAGCGCGGACTCAGTTGCACAATCGGTTTCCCCCCCGCGTTTTTCGCCTTTGCCCTTTTTTTTCTTCCCTTGTTACCGTTCTTATTTCCGAAATGCCCTTTCTTCATTTTGAACACATCGTTTTGGGCCCCTTTCTTTGAAGGTTGCAACTTTTTTATATTTCCCGCCCCCCCCCCCCCTTCTCTGGCTGAAAAAATGTTGCCCCCGTTTTTTGGCCTTGGGGGTTTGCCGGGGTCGAGTGTATGACAAATTTTTCGCCCTTCGGAGTTCCCCTAGGTGGCGAGTTTTCTTGGGCCCTTTCCCGTGTTTTTGGGAAGGTTTTAGCCGTCAACAGTTGCTTTTTTACGTTCCTGTTCCTGTGTCGGGTCCACTTTCTACGACCCCATTGGCGTCCCCCCTTCACTTTTCGGGTCCTAACATGGTCGTTGGTCCGATCTTTCCTTGCTTTGTTCCTGTTTTGTTTCCTCAATGAACCACGTTGGCTGGTCCCTTTCGTGTTTTAGGGCAGCACCACCCTTTTGCCCCCCTACACTTTTTTCTGTAAATTTTCGGGTATAACAATTACAGTGTTGGTATCTTCTTTGCCACCTATTTTATTCCCGTCGCGTCCCCCACCTTTCCCTTTTTTTTTTTTTTTATTAAAAACCCCCCCCCCCCCGTCGCCTTTTTTCAGAGCCTGGGACGAATAGTTCCCCACGTCGGTTTTTTTTTCAGGGGAACTGAAATCTGCATTGTCCTTTTCACTCTTTTTGTTAGTATGGCCCCTACCTTTTCCTTGCGATTGCCTCTCTTTTTTGAATCCCTTTGGTTCCCCCCGGACCCCCCCCTTTCTGTCTGGTGAAGTTAACGGAGCAAGCGGAATTTTTCTTTTGCACCCAACCCCCTGAGTGTTTAGTTCACAGCCGTTTTGCACACCCGGGTTTTTTTGCGGGCCTGTTTGCTTTTCGATGTGACGTTTTTTTTTCGTTTTTTTTTTTTTGGTTCGGTTCTTCAGCCCTGTCCAGCGCACGTTGTTGCCGCTCCCGGTTGCCGTTTCTTAACCTGTCCGCCCCATTCCGTGAAGGAAGCCGACGGACCAAGAGGACTTTTGTCAATCCTTTTTTTTTTCAATCCAGAGATATTTTTTGGACTTGCCCCCCCCCTGTTGTCGTTTCCGTTTTTGTTACTCTTTTGGACGCAGGTGGGGCGTTTCCCCCCTACTTTTCCCCCCCGTTCCTTTTTTTCTTTTGGGTCCTGTTTCCACGGGGGAGGTCTGTACCACTTCGTGATCTCTCTTTTTTTTTTATCGTTGTTTTGAGATAGATTTCCTCCTTTTTCTAGTTGCGCGTGGAACCCCAAACGCCCGCCGTCTTGTTTATAGTATTTTGTAAACCCCCCTGCGGGCTCTGGTTTTTCCTACGTTTTTTTTTTCAAATCTGGGGAGGAAACACCAATTTGCACCGCATTGAATCTTTTTATGTTTCGTTTTTTTTGGCACCCTTTGTCTTGCCGTTCCACTTGTTTGTCCTCGTTTGCAGGGGATTGGCTTTTTACAGGGTTGTTTTGGTCGGCTTTGAGAATGATGCCACCCCACCTTGTTTGCGCGACTTCCCCCCCAGGGTCGGCGTCTCATCATCGTCCATTCAACACAATCTCGCCCCGGTTTGTTTACCACGGAGGTGACACGCCCTTCCTTTTTTGATTTCGGCCCGGTTTTTCCTTGAACACTGCGTTTCAGGCCCACCCTATGATTTCTCGTGCCGCCCCCCCATTCAAGTTCCCCCATGGACCCATCTGGCAATTTTTGGCACCCTTCCTGTGGAGGCATAATTTCCCCAGTCTCCCCACCGCAATACCCTTTTCCGTTTTTTCCCTTTGATCGGTTTCCTGGCCCCCTTTCACTTCGGAGTTTTTTCGTCCTTGGCGGCCGCGTTATGCCCCGCGTCACCCGGACTGGGAAACCTTGGGAGCCATCCCCCCGAGGCAGGGCCCTATTCTCTCTTCCAAACTTTCCTACGTCTTATTACTGTCCTGATTTGGCGCTTGCCAAAAAACTATGGTTTGTCCTCGTGACCACGGGTATTTCATGGGTTTTTTCATGCCCGTCTTTTTCGGAACCAAAAACCTTGCCAATGCAAGGGGCTTGATCTTCCCACTCTGGTATGCTTCCATGCTTGTATTCATTTGTTCGTTTTTAGAAGTGACCTGCCATACGTCACCCTGGCCCAGTTTTAAAACTGCAGACCTGGTTCTTTGTCCTTCAGCACCTTGCGCTGCGGGTTTTTTTTCCCCCAATTCGTTCCCCCTCTTGTTACTCCGACCTTGAGTGTCGACACTTGACCCCTTCCCTGCCAATTTCTGGTCTTTGTCCGGATTCCGTTTTGGGTACAGGCACTTCTTTTCCCGGAGGATTTTGTTTGTCAGACACGTTGTTTCTGGACCCCTTCCTTTCGTTTCCGCGTCTCTTTCCCTTTTTCCTCCTTGGCCCCTGGCTCATGGTCCAACAGCTTTTTTTTTCTCCCCTTCCCCGCGCGCTAACCCCAAGGCTTGTTGCCTGGGGCTATGCGTTTTTTGTTTTTTCCCCCTGCTGGGCAACTCTGCCCTGCTATTAGTTCACGAACTTTGAGTGTTTTTCCCCCCCCTTGACGGCTTTTAGTTTTGAAGGATTTTCGCCGTTTGTCCACTTTGCATAATCTCGTCCCCTGCTTTTTCCCCAACAGATGGTTTTTGGAGCTTCGTTCCAGGCAGAGCAGCTTAGCATCAAACATTTTCATTTTCGTTGTCTGCTTCTTCTACCCCCACCCCTTACGTCTTTAATGGTTCCCCACCTCTTTTTCGTCCCCCCTTCTTTCTAAAGTCCTGACCCGGATTTTTTTGATTGCTTTCTTCATAGGTTCCACCTTTTACCCCCAGTTTTGATGACGTTTCCAATCCGCGTCTTGAGGACTGCCTTTCTCTTCTTACCCGTCCGGTTCAGGTGATCCTTTTACTAACGGTTTTTCTCAGTTCCCTTCGGTTGGTCCCCCTTCTCCGGTGGCTTTGTTCCCTTTCAGAGGACGTGGCCTGGGTCGAGGGCCCAGGTCTTGACCGCCACTCCCGTAATGGGGAACCGGTTTTTTCTTTCTCTCCATCACGAACGTTCTCTTGGGCATCCTTTGTTTCGTTTCGGCCCCCCCTTATCCCCCCCTCTAGTACCCTCCTGATGTGTCTGTGCATCAATGGACAACGTTTGTACCGGTTTTTCTGCCCTTTTGGCCCACTTTTTTTTCCCCGAAAACGGGCGCGTCTCCCCTTCGTAATGGAAATTTGGCACCCTTTTTTTCCGCTCTTTTTTTGTCCCTCTCTTTCACTCTTTCAATCTTCATAACGGAAGAAAATTCTACCTTTTTCTGGTCCTCTTCTTCCTGGCTTCTTCCCTTACTTTTATCTCCGCTGCCCGCGATTTCCCTTTTGGGAATGGATTTTTTTTTCCCATTGCTCCCCCCTCACATTACTCGTCGGGTTTTTTCGACCTTCCCTTGGCGGAACGTCATCCCCAGCACTCCCTTTTTTCCTTTGTTAATCCTTTTGGCGATTTTCCCCTGTTACCAATTTTCTGGTCGTGATTTTCCCGGACACAACCTAGTTCTGTTTTTCGCGCCCTTAGTGAACTGAGTGATTTTTTTCTAACCACCCTTTCCCGACTCCCTCTCTTCTGCGCCAATTCCACCAACACCCCTCATCAGTTTCAAGGTTCAAAATCCCCCGTGGCCCCCAATGGTCTCTTACCATCCCTAATTGGTCCTTTTGCGCACTACCCTTGCCTCCTCTTTCATTGTCCTCGGGCTTTTCCCCGAGGGCGGGATTTTGCGGGGGGTCCCCCCTTCCAAATCCTTTGGCGGCTGGGAACCCCCCGTACTGGCCACTTACCCCCCAGCACTGGACCTTCACTCTCGTCTTCCTGCCCAAATCCGATTGTTGGCACCTTTGTGTTTTCCTTCTTTTTTTTCTTGCTATCCCTGTTTTCCCGGTGATTCTTTTGGGTGGTGCGTTGCCCCACCCCCTGGTCAATGACCTTTTGGCTGCCCGTTTACCCGTTGCTTATTTACGTGCTTCTCTCTTCCCGGGCATTTGCCTCGTTCTGGTGGGGTTGTTTTTTTCTCCTGACCCGGCTGTCGTCTCATTTTTTATCCCCAAAAACAACCCAAGGGACGGGGCTCGTTTCTTGGGTTTTTTTGTCTGTACCCTTTCTCGTTTCCACGGGGGACCCAGTAGTGGCGCCTGGTCCATTCTGTGACCCCACCCACTCGTCTAACGGCCCTTTTGTTCTTTTTGTTTTTACGGGACACCCCATGTAATTGTCCTTCATTCCGCCCCCCAAAGCCGTAAGGCCTTGACCCCTGACACAACGCTTTCACAATGTTCTTTTCTGTTTTTTTTCCCGGGATTAACGGCTCGCACGACTTTCGTCTTTTTTCACTCAGGGATTCGTCCCGCCCCGAATTCACATTGGGCCGCAACTGCCGTCTCTTTTCATACGACCCCGGGCCGGCCCCCGAAAGGATCTTCCCTGGACTTTTGGCAGAGATTTTTCCCCGGAGTTACTCAAGTTGGGTGCCGTTCCTTCCTTTTCTTCTTCCCTTGGCAGAGAAATAACTTTTAGGGACCTCCCACTTTTTTCTATTTTCCCGTGGTTTGTCAGTGACAACGCGGTGAGCC
>Ga0179593_1443114_pt1 | contig 10701 bp, 9 predicted proteins | sample CZODoug2_1_08_16_FD_185931 | JGI IMG/M metagenome (GOLD analysis project Ga0179593, IMG submission 185931) | Vadose zone soil fungal communities from Angelo Coast Range Reserve, California, USA - CZODoug2_1_08_16fungal (PacBio error correction) | ecosystem: Environmental > Terrestrial > Soil >... | reverse complement strand
CTAAATCACGTGAAGTCGATCCTTGTTCCCACTTCCTCCGTCTCCCCGCCCTCGCCGGATCGGACCGCCTACCACGTTCTTTTCCCCCCTTCCCGGTATGACCAAGGTCCAGGGACGCTTCACAGCATTCGAGCCTCGGTTTGCTTAGGCGTTGCGATGAAGGACCCCGGATGACCGCTTTGACAAAAAGTCCATCCTTACGGGTCTTTTTCTTTTTACCCAGTGCAAGAGGAATCTCCCGTCCCCCCTTGGAATTTCCCTTTTCCGTTCTTCTTCCTCTCCCAACCGGTAACCCTCTTGCTGAGATCTTCATCCTGGTCGAAATTGCCCTCTTCAGGAACGGCGTCTGCGTTCTTTCCTCTCCCCGAGCGAGAAGAAAAAGTGCCCTTAGATCTTGTCCTCTCTCCGTTCCTGGCCGTCCCCTTTATCGGTCTTAATCACTTCCTTGTGGTTTCTTCGGGGAGGATGTCAGTTTACCGTCCTGGTGCGCCTTTCTTCTCTGTCTCCGCGTCAGCAGATTTGATCAGCCCTCTGTCTTTTCGTCTCTGACCAGTAGTCCCTTCTTTTCCCTGGCTAACGGGAGCTCAATCCCTAATAGAGATTAGCTATTTTCCAAACTCTAAGTGCAGTTCGGTTCCCCCGTCCTTTCCTCTCTCCCTGAGTCTGAGAAGAAGAAGCTCTGCCTTTCCCCCCTTCTCCCACATGCAGGTTTGGAGCCTTGTTTTAGTTGCTATCCAGCTTCGGCTTTGTCCGGACTTTAATAACTAGTACTGTCCCGGAGCGACCCGGATTTTAACGCCTTCATCTTCCTTTTTTTTCCGCCCGCCCTGAACTGACCAGTGGCTCTCCCTTGATAGCTCCCATGAGTTTTTTTCTCGAGTGCCCACCTTTGACTCTCCTTGGAACCCCCCAAAGCCCCAGGTTCCACGCCCCCCTATCTCATAGGTTTCCCTCCCCCCCCTCTCCCTCTGTTTCTCGTATTAAAGCTAGTTTAGAGCGTTTTTTACGCAAGTTTTTGACTTCTCCCCTGATTTGATCCGTTCTTTATTGCCAGTCCACTCTTTCGCGCTGTGGTGAGCTAAGCGATGATCTCGGCCCCTTCCCCCCGGAAAACGTCCTGCATAAAATTGCTGCCTTCCCTCCTCTCTTCGGTAAAAACCGCACCACTCCCTGCCCAGTTTGGTTTCACTCCTTTAGGAGTGACTTTCCCAGTGAGTGCGCGCCCTTGAGCTTGAAAGCGGAATGATGCAAGCTCCCTCCCCCTTTCGTAGTTCCAGAGCCCTATTTCTACCCGGTTCCCTCCTTTTTCTCCCACCGTACCCGAGTTACTCACGTGATTTCTGCCCTGTTCGAGTCATTTACCACTTTTTAGCGAAAATTCTCTTTCCTCCTCAGTCCGATGGTCCGCTCCTGCTTCTTTCTCTTTCCCTCACAGGGTCTCCTCTAACGTTTTGCCCTTGATTCCCCCCCTCCACGGTTTTCAGATAATGCGTCGTCCTCCCCTCCGTCTCTGTCAGTTAGAAGTGAATGGTCGCGAGGCAGTCTATCGGTGTGTTTATAGACCACGGCTGCCTTTTGCCCTCGTAGTGGAAGATTTCAGTTTCACTCCCCTCCCCGGTGCACACTCTTCTTCTTATTTATTATGCTAGGTGGCAGGGTGGAATGAACCTCCGTTTTTCGAGTTGCTCCCGGGTTGAATAGTAACGGGATTTTTCCCGCAACCCCACGGATTTGGTTCCCCTTCCCTCCATTCCCCTCTCCTTTCTATCCTGGTCCTGTGAGTTCGTTGTAAGGTGGATTCGATACTTATTCTGGTGTTCTCGTCCTCTGGCCTGGGGTAGGTAATTTATCTTCCCTCCCTCTTTTTCTTCACTATTTCACCCAAGAGAAGTCTCGTCCTCCCGGCGTTCCCTCCTCCTTGCCTGTCTTAGCTCGTTGAATTTTTTTGTGCGTCGCTCCACCACGTCCCTCTGAATCTCCCCTCTGGCGTTCTCCACAGAACTTTTTCGTTCCTTTTTTTCTATTTCGTTCCGATCAGGGATTTCATTTCTTGACCTTCCCCTGTGGATGTTGTCTCCAGCTTCCTGCGTACCCTACCCCAACCATACCATCTTTACTTTTATCTCCCTGTTTTTTCTGAGATTTTTAATTTGGGATTTGTCCTGCCCTTTTACCCTCGTGCGCTAAATTTTCCCGATTTCTCCTTCCTTCCATCCTGGACCGCCTTTTCCTCGCCGCTTGGAAGCCCTCCGACAGCCCCTTCGTGTTTGAAGAAAGCCCCCGCCGGTGTTTAGATTATCAGTGAAGCGCCCCCATCCCTCCTTTTTCCTGAGCTACTTCGGTTCGGCTTTTTACCCCCTCCTTAGCGCGCGGCTGTGAGCCAGATTTCTTTTTCGGACCTCGAGGACTTATCTACAGAGGGCCCAGTCCCCATTCTCCGGAAACCAACCTAATTCAAGTTGCCCTCGGAAAACAGATTACCCCGGTCTCCCCCTCCCCGACAAGAGCTAAGGATCGACCCCTTTGACAGCATGGCGGAGAAGTTAACTCCCTTTCCGTGCTGGTGACCGTCTATTTTTCCCTCTAAAGCCTCCCAATCCTTTTTTTGGCGTACACTCCTTTACTCCACCCTGCGGCAGTTACCTGACACTCTAATTTTTTAGTGTTGGATATTCCCCCTCTATTCCCTTCCCCGGCAGTTTGTCTTCCTGACACCCCCACACCTTCTATGCCGACTCTAACCTTCGTCGCCTTAGAGAGCGGCTGCCCCCTTACCGGCGGGACTGCCCTTACTTTCGACTCCTTTTTGGCTTTTCTCGACGGTCCTTTGCCTTTGTTGTAGCCCCCCTGGGATGATAGCCTTTGAAGAATCTGCTTGCAGTTCTCTTTTTTTCTCTGTTGCTTAGCAAGGTGCTCGGACCTCGTTTGCAAGTGGATCTCACAGCGTTTTCATCGAATTCATCACTACAAAAAGTTGCAGGTGGTTCTGAGGCCTCTTGTAGATCTCGTCTTGGAATGATCATAGTTTCTTTTTCGTTGTGATAGGTCTTCCTTCGGGCAACCACTGTCTCCTTTTCGCGTCCCGATCCACTGTTACTGGAAGACCGCCTCTCCCCTCCGGATTTGACCTCCTGTCCTCTTCCTTGTTTTCTTGTGTTACCTGACGACGTTATGAAGGGGGCGCTGCAAGGTCCCTTTCTGAGTTTAAGAATGACCTGGATCTCTTCTTTGACAAACCCCCTCTCGCTCCCTCAGTGATTAACTTCCGTTTTGCAAGTTTGATCCATTACGCTTAGCAGTCTACCTGAGATGGATTCCACACTCTGCTCCACTCGGATTTGAATCTCTCTCTCTTTTTTTTCACACCCGACTCTCTTTCGGAAAACCTTTTTATTTCCCCTCTTGGTTTGTTTTCCCCGGTTAGACTTTTTTTCAAGCGCGTAGTGTTCATTGCCACCTCGACCCAACAGTTCGTCCCCGTGGTTCCCGCGGTTGGGTTTTTGGAGTTTTCTGAAGCAACAACCAAGGAGTGTTACCGGCCCCTTTCGGTCAGAATCCTTTGGCGAGCTCCTTTATTTCCCTCCTTCTGTGCACGCAGGTTTCAGATGCCCTCCCTCGGAGGATAGAGAACCAGCATTGATTATAAATTGTGATCTACCCTTTGGTCCTGGGCTAATTTCTGAGATTCGCGTCCTCTCTCTCCCCTCTGCAGTTCTTCCCTCCTTCCGTCAGTAGATGAGTAGTCATAAGTCTTCAAGGGGGCAGGAGCCTTCCCCCGCTCTTTCAGCGGACTCAGTCAATCCCAGCTCCTAGAGCGCGACCTAGTTTCCCTTTCTGTTGAATCTCCAGACGAAAGAGAGCCCTGAGACGCCCCTCTCTTTTCTGATTACCTAAAGCTTTCCTGGTTCTTTTCATTGGATGGAGAGCACCCTCTCTTTTGCCGTTTTTTACAGATATTTCTTTTTTCAGTAGCTACCTCCCTTCTCAAATTTTGTGCTTGTTTCAAGTAGTGCCGATCGCATAATGGCCGACGACTTGTTTTTACCTCGCGAAGAAGAGGAGTTCATTTCCTCCCTTTGTCCAGAGCTCCTCTTTTTGCTTCCCCCCCCCCCGATCTCGTTGGTTTTGCAGGTGTTTTTCCCTGCGGGAAAGCCTTCTGTAAGGTCTCTCCCCTCCGTCTCCTCCTAACTTTTTATAGCTTGAAGAAAGAGTACAGTAACTTTCGCCTTTTTTTTTTAACGATTTTCGCTGCGGTCCCTGCTCTCTCTGGGGACTGACTTTTCAGTTTTTGCCCTTTTTCCGACTCCCGCATTTAATATGTGTCCTTTGTTTTGTTTCTCTCCTCCCTTTTTTTCTAGTTAGATCTGGTGGAACAGGGCAAGTCGGCTCTCCCCCTCTTCTTTTTGACCGCCCCACTCCATCTTTATGGTTACCCCCCCTCTTTCTCCTCCAATTGGGAGGCCCTTGATGAGTGAATCCTCTCTACTCCTGGTTTGTATGCGCGGCGTCTACCCGTACCACTCTCCTGGTCATCAGGTGCACCACAGGGCAATCAGTAAGGTCTTCTTGGGCCTTTTTCTTCTTTTCAGAACCGGAACCTTTTTCCTCGTCCCTCTGATTTCAGACTTTTTCCAACGGGAATGCCCCCCCAGATAAAGTATTAGGCCCAAGTGAGCCCCTTCATGCGAAGTCCCGGACGGTCCGAGGCTTTACGCCGCGACTCTAGCCTCATAGCTCCGTTTTCTCCGTCGGCTGGCCCGACAAGCGGACTTCTTTCATGATAAGACTTGTCTGGTAGTTCGTCTCGTTTTTTGTCTCTCACGCTCCTCTTTTGCCCGTTTTGTCGAGCTGCAGTTAGCTTTTATCTCTTTTCGTCTCTCAAGCTCTCTATGGTCCGCGTCCCTTCCTGACGACTTCCTACTAGCCTCGCCTCTTTTCCCGATCTGCGTTTGCGGCCTGTATTGCGCGCGGCTTCTGATCTCCGCCTTTCAGTCGATCACAAGATTTTTTTTCGCTTTTTTCTTGATACGCTATTGATTTCTGTTTGTGGCTTGTGGTTGGTTTTTTGTTTTTTGTCAAGCCATCGTGTCCCCCCTCATCCTTTGTCCTCGCGTCCTCCCCTGGATTTCTTCCCGTCTTTTTTGTACTCCCTGGTTGGGGAATGACCTCCCTTGAACCCTCAACATGTGATGCCCCCTGTTCGTCGAACCTTTGCGATCGTCGAGCACAACTACAGCGTGTGAACCACTTGCACCGTACGTCCCCATGTTTCTTTTTTCCCCGCGTTCTTCCTTCCGTCTCAAGATTCCAGACTCCAGGATTTTCCCTCCGTTTTTTTCTGGTTTTTTTCTGACAGTCGGAGAGTGTTTTCTTTTTTCTTTGCGGGAAGTGTCCATGTAACCGGCCGAGTGGGTGTCTCTTGATATCCTCTTTTTCAGCTTCCCCTGTGGCAGCAGTCCAACTTTTCAGCACGGTGTTTTTCCCCCCTGCAACAATCACCCTTACAGGATGGTAAAATCCCCTTTTCCTTCTTCCCCCAAGACACCTTGCGGTAGAGAGACTTCTTTCACTCTCAATTTTAGAAGTGCACATTTTTTCCCTCCTTACAGCTGCCCTATTCAACCTCTCCCTTTTCGTAGTACCCTCCCCCTATTTTCTCCTCATTTTCTGTCTCCCTTTGTAGTTTTAGTCCTTCAACTCGTCGACACTGCCCACGAAGACCCCGATCCTTTTTAAATCTCTTTGTCTTAGAAGGGCCTTCCCCTCTGGCGCCTTCCCGGTCCCGAACGTATTTCATCTATTAACCACTCCCCCTTTTTCTCGAAACTGTTCCTTCCCTGTCCGCGCGATCTCTTTGCTCCTCAGTTCTCGCTTCCCTTCCCCTGATTTTTTTTTTCTTCGAGAAACCTTCGGGGCTAGCCGTTATCTCTTTGACCGTACTGATACCTTCCTGGCTTGATGCAGGGTCTGCCCCCTGCAGTTTTCGAAGGCGGTTTCTGCCACTCTGCGTGAGCCCCTTTGAATCTTTCCCCTTTTGATGGTCACAAAGAAACGCGCGGGAACCCCTTTTTTCCCTCCCTCTTCCCTTATTCCCCCCACGGGATAGATCTGTCGTCTTCTCGGATGTTGAGGGGGCCCCCCCCTCTTTTTTTTTTCTTATTTTTTTTAGCCTGGGAATAGTTCGGTATAGATGTATAGTTGTACTGACTGGCTCCCCCTCCGTTCTCCCTTGTGACGCCATGTGACGAAGAGCTCGGGGAGGGGGAGGCGTAGCCCCCGTCTTCCTTGAGGCGTTGTTAAGATAAACGCAGGTTCTTTTCGGTACTTTCTTCTAAGTGCGCAATTTTGGCGGTCATGGTTCCCCCGTCGCGGACGGCTCTTTTTTTTTTTAGTCCTCCCGTCAGTAGTGGTCCTTCCAAACCGCAACCATTACTTCTTTCTATACCTTTTTTTCAGATGATCCTGGTATCTTGATTGGCTGGTAAGTTCAACTAGTGACGCTGTTCCTTAATCATAAAGATGCCGTCCGTTGAATGTAATCCTGACCGCCCCGCGCACTTGTAGACCCTCAAGACCCCTCCTTTTATTTGTTTCGGCAGTCGAACTTTCTTATTATAACCGTGGACTTTCTCCCGCCCTTTCCCTTTTCAATTTCCTAATAGTGTCCCGGATGGAGTGGTCCCCGACGTATCCTTTGCTCGCTGATGGTGACTCTAATCTCCCTTTTTTTATGCGTACGATTTATCTTCCAGAAGTTACATTGCAAATGATTCGTCACCATTCCTCCCACGAGACTCGGCCCGTCTCCCTCCGGATAAACTAAGCACCTCTCTATCCCTGTTCATTTCTATGATTGTCTGCCGTCCTGATCTTGCTGGGGACACATTTTGATTACTTTTTTCCCACTTTCCCCGCACTGAGGGCTACATCTAGCCCGCGCCTACTGACCGATCACCCTTTCCTCTTTTCAAGTGCCCGGTAGTTGCCCCCCCTTGTATCTGCCTAATGACTATCTCCCTTCTTTAAGCGCTATTGCCCATTTTCCACGGCTTTGTATAGAAACCTCGATCGCATGCCGCCCCTCCTGCTTGACATGATCCGAGCGCAGGCGGCCCCGGTCGCTGAGCGATCTGGTAGTTTCTCGAATGGAAATTTAGATGTTCTTTTCGGGTGCATGGCAGCGCATTAGCTTTTTTTGCAAGATAGGATTCTCGAGGTCGCTCCTATTGCGCGTAGAGTTGAGTGTTTTTTTTCGCGACCAGGCTGTAAGCTCAGCTAGGCGGTTCGTAGAACCTGCTGTGTCCCTTTTTCCCTTTGTAGGTATCTCTGGGACGGGAGTCCGTCTTTGTCCGGCCTTATTTTGAACTCCTCTTCCTCGTCGCCCCCAGATCATAGCGAGCGCCATGTTTCGGTGCCACGCGCACGAGGCACGATTGAGTGTCCCATCATGTTTTCGTTTTGGTTGAGGTGACCTGGTCGAGTTTCCTTTCGTCCAGGTTCTTGCCTCCTGCCGAGGCCGTCAGCCTGCTAACATTCCTCGACCGAGTGATTTCGGTCACGTCCCGCCCCCCTTTCTATGGCTTTCCTTTCCGAACTTTTCGCCTCAGATTACTCCACCAAAACGCCCACCTTTTTACATCTTTAGATCGAGAGCTCTTAGACGATCTAGAGGAGACCCGTTTCGCGCTGGGGATTCCCTGGGGCTCGCAGTGGTTCCCCGCGCTTGGTTTGCATCGACACTCGAACCACCAGGGGCGATTATAACGTTTCTCTTTTCTTTTTTCCTGGCAGGACCCCCTTTCTGCTTTACCGTCCTAGGATCCTGTGCGCGCCCTCGGACCTCGCCCTTCTGTGCAGATGTATCCCGCTACATCAACGCGGACTTCCTCAAGAGAAACAGACCTTCACCCTTTTCCCCTTCATTTTGCTCTACTTCACTCTTTCGTATCTCGAACTACCTCGAGCGCTTTCCTTGGCTTTTTTGATGCTATCGTGAGACTCGCCAATCATTCTAGGAGTTCCTTTAGAAGGGCGGCTCCGTTTCACCCTTGTCGAGATCATGCATCTCTTCCATCTTCTTAAGATTTCGCGACGAAGGCTCCCGATTCCTCGTTGCAGCTAAATCCTCGGCGCCGACGAGGCCCCTCACGTCGGCGATTTCCCTATTTTTTGGAAACCGGTCCGGCGGCCTGATCGATTCGGCATATGCGTTGTGCAGACCGCTACGCCTGCCTAAATTCGGATGCCGTTTTAGACAATTCTGGCCCAGAGTTATTTTTTATGAGAGGTATCCCTGTGTTAAGCTTTTGATGCAGAGGATTTGAGTAATTTCTCCCCTTTCTTTTTTCCTTTAGTTGTGCCTTTTCCCCTCAGCCCGGACGGATTTCAGTTTCTTTGTTAGGAACTCCGATCTTGGTCCATTTTTAGAGCCCTTTCTTCTTCAGATTCTATCCTCTGTCTGACTTTTTTGAGTACCCATGAAACTTTGTCGCCCCGGGCTTTTTTTCCCCCTCCCCTCTATTCGCGTTTCACGCCCCCGGCTCTGGCTGAGGAATTTTTGTTTAACCGGCTTCGCCTCACCAGCACTTATTCAGCTTATTTCCCGTTATTTTGAGATATACATCCGTTTCTTTTAGGTCTCTTTCAAGAGCGCAGAGGTTCCTGCAATGAGCGTGACCGCTCTCACCATTAGGTGAGGGGCAAAATCTTTATCTCCCCCATGGTCAGGACGCTGCTTCAGCTTCCGCGATCTCTCTCGTTTCGGCTCTGGAGTCCCATACGGACCACTCAGGCTTTTGCCTCGTTTTGTGAAAACGGGAAATTTCCTTGTGCGTGGTTTCCGTCCCTCTGCTCCTGGCCACTTTTATTACCCTCCGCGGTCTTCTTGCCTTACCACCCGGCCTCAATCGCTCATTATGACGTCCGCAGCCTGTTCTCCCCCTTTAGAAGCCTTTTTCTCCCTTGATTCTTAATCAGAGATTATCCTGAACGAGCAGGTCTCTCCCCCTCGAGCCTCTCCCGGTCAGTTAGTTCAGATTCCGTGAAGGGTTGCTTTTTTGCGTCGCTTTCGCTTTTTATATAAAGAAGCAGGTTCCTCAGTCTCGGGCGAGTTCTCCGCTCATTGAGGACGGGCTGAGTTCGCGACATCTCTCTCTTTTCCGCCCTGCCCTGAAGACTCCTACTCGATGCTTAGACTTTTTCCCTGATTTGCAGGTGCCCCCTGCCATCGAGATCCTGAGTCGAGCGCTCAGACGAGATTCCCTTTCCCCTTCTTCAAAATGAGGAGGCCTTTGTTTTCGTCTTCCCTACGATTTCTCTTTCTGGTCACGACCTCGGCACCCCGTCCGTTGACCTTTTTCTTCATAGCGCGCCGTGTGTTTTTTTTTTTTTTTTTTTTTTAACCCCCGCCGTTTAACTATTTTTTGCCCCTCCTCCTCAAGACAAGAAACACCCGGTGTATCTCGTCCTTGTTGGGAGAGATGTCGCTGACTAACGCGCTTGTTCACACCTCTAGCCCCTTTCCTCCCCATATGAGGTCCGCCCCGTTTGTCTCTTCTCCTTTCTTCTTCTTCCGCTGTCGCAGTGTTTCCTGCGTTTTTTTTCCCTCTCTTCTCTCTTCGATTGCTGAGTCTGGAGTTCCAGTTTCCACTCTGGCGCCCCTCTCTGGTTGAGCTCTGCTCTGATCCTCGGGTGCTGGAACCGGACTGAGCACCCTTGTCCCCTCTCCGGACTTAGCTGCCGGTTCCACCGTCAAATAACATTCTGTTCCTCTTCTACGTGCCGTTTCTCCTTACCCCAGTTTTTTCGTTTCTCTCGATGAGCTGCGAAGAGAAGAGGTGCCACGGCCCCGCACACGTCCGTCTCCCTTTCCTCTCGAGACCTTATTTCACTCCCACGAGTTTTCTCCCGCAGCGGATGCAGCTGGTCGCTGCAATTCCAAGGCGTTGGACTGAGAAGCCCGCTGTTTGAAACTCGATGCGTTACCGCCGCTTTTTTGCTGGCTTTAATCCCGTGCGAACTAACTTCCTTTCTTTCGTACCCCCTCAATCTTCTCATGTCTCCTGTCGCAGCTGCTTCGGAGAAGGGAGCTCTCATCGTCCGGGTATTCGATGCCCCCGGATTTCCTTGTAATTATTTGTGCAGATCCATTTGGCACCTACGCCCTTTTTTGAAAACGAGGATGTATTAAGGTCTGAGTAGGGTGGCGCTTCCCTTTTTTTCTCCTGCCATAGTTTTTTTTGGGACTGTCACTCTCGGCGTCCCTTTCCCGGCCGCTGGAACTGCTCCGCCCGCGTCCCACCGAAGGGTGATAGATTGTCTCATTGAGAGGATTCCATTTGCCCGTCTTTCCTTGATGCTTGTATACTTTTTTTTAGCAGGGTTTGCCTCTTTCTTGAATTATTTCTCCTTTATAGCGTCGGCGATCTGGCCCCCATGCATTTTTACCCAGATACGTTGGTCCCCCCTTCCTTCCTACGTAGATGTTTTTTCCGGGGACCTTTTTCCCTTATTTTAGATTCCACGTAGTCTACCCTCACAGTTTTAGGCGGTCTACCCAAAGACCCTCGTTCTTTCAGGGCCGGTTGTATATTCCCCGCCCACGACCATTCGGTAAGGTTCGCACTGTCAGGGACGGCAGGGGCTTTCTTTTTTTTTTTGCTGAACCCGCGTCACTGTTCCCCCACTCCCAAGCTACAAGCT
>Ga0179593_1311585_pt1 | contig 10701 bp, 16 predicted proteins | sample CZODoug2_1_08_16_FD_185931 | JGI IMG/M metagenome (GOLD analysis project Ga0179593, IMG submission 185931) | Vadose zone soil fungal communities from Angelo Coast Range Reserve, California, USA - CZODoug2_1_08_16fungal (PacBio error correction) | ecosystem: Environmental > Terrestrial > Soil >... | reverse complement strand
CCTCGAGTTTTCTTTTTTACTCGGCCTTCCTTGTCGTCGAGAGTGTAAATCTTTTTTTTGCAGCAGTTTCCGTCTTCTTAGGGCACACTTCCCCCGCCCCCACCGCTGCCCCCTGAGATCGCCGGTTGTTTATGTCCCTTTCACAGTGGGTGCCCCGTCATGTTCCGCTGTGGTTTTTTTTTTTCACAGCAGCATTTTATGTTTTTTTTCCGGTTTTTTTTTTGTCCTTTGTTTACTTGTTTTTTTCCTTTCTTTGAGTGTATTTTTTTCCTGGTGTATTTTTTTGAGTTGTTTTTCTTGCGCTTCAGGGACTCCACGCACTCACAAAGCCCCTTCATTTCCATTGGAGAACTTTTAATTGCTTTTCTCCCCCCCTTCCTGGTTCGGAATTACGGTCTTCGAACCCTCACCCCGCTCTTCCCCTTAAGCGTTCTCGTGCCATTTCCTTGCACGACTGGCCACCCCCCCCTTACGAGAGCGCTTCATCTCTCGTTAAAAGACAGCCGGGGCTGTCATTTTTTTCATTTTCCTAAAGGGTTTTGCCGATCCCTTCTTTAGCGGCGAACCGCTAGACTCAGACCCCAACCTTCTACAACTGCCCCCCAATTTTATAGCTACTGACCCCCCCCCCCACCACACGCTCCTCCCTGCTTCCCACGCCTTACTCACTTCTTCGCGCATCTATCCTCCCCTCGTCCTTTTGTCCGTGGTCTCCAGTCTCCCCCCCTTCGGTTTTTTCGGCATGGTTCTTTAGATTCCGAATCGGTGGCTGTGCCCATTCGTTTCACAGGCCCGAAAAATAGCACCCCCTTTTCTTTAGGCTCTTTTTCGTTCCACAGCCTGTGAGGCTCTCCCTGACGCTCTAGACTCAGAAAGATCTTCCTTTTCCAAGCACACTCCCCCCAGTTTTTCTCTAGAGGGCCCCGCATGGCGTTCCCATTACCCAGTTTATTCTCTCCTACACAGACACTTTTAGGCCTTTATCAACCCCATGTAGTTCCCAAATCACTCTCCCCCGTGATTTTTTGAAGCCCCCCCAACTTTATTCCCCACGACAGCCTCGGATGTGCCATTTGGGATTTGGTTCACCCAACTTACTTTCGCGTGGCGCGACCTTGCCGGCCTATCGTTTTGAATAAGAGCTCATTGTGAGCGTTTTTCCTGCTACGACCACCGTCATTTTCATCGAGTCTTGTAGGTCATCGTTTTTGTTCTTGAAAGGTTACGGAACCTCGATCCGGAAAATTGACCCATCATCATGAGAAAGATCCTGTTCGGTTAGGGCCTTCCCTCCCTCCGAGCTCTCGATGAGTGTCCCTCCCGTCGCGTCTTTCTTTAGATTGTTTCCTAATGACGCGCCCTTGTCCCTTCCCACACCTTTTTCTCGACAAGATCCGTTTTTTTTTCCATACCCATCATAGATCCGGCCGTCTAAACTATGTTCTGCTGGCATTTACCACAAAAAGCCCTTTGTGGAGCTTTTTTTCTTTGTGATTTCAGTTTTGTGGCAGTGTCTGTTACGAATAAGGGGGTCTACTGTGATAGATAGACCCCCGATTCCATGGTGGAGTGTATCGCCCGGTCGACTCCCAGGTGTGAGCACCCCCTCGTACCGGAGCTTTTGAGCCCTATACCCGTCAGAAGTCTTGAGGAGAACCACAGTGCCATTTTTCCCCCCCCAGAGTTAGCGGTCCCCAATCCCCCTTTCCCGAACCCTCTCGGTTTGGCTTGACATCCGTTACCAGAGAGAATCAGTACGTAAGCACGAGAATTCGCCGACCCCTAAAGTGAAGACTGCATCCCAAGACCGCCTACGCCGACAGTTTTGTGGAGGGGGTACGGCATCATCGCGGCGAGACCCTACTGCACGGAATGCCTTGATGGACTTTCCTGCTTTTCCAGTCTTTCCTGGCAATCAATTAACCTTTTTTCGAGGTTCCTTTTTCCCTTTCGGTTCCCTCTGGCTCTGTCCGCTCTCTATTTCGAATTCTGACCGCTTTGCTTTTAGTTTGTTCCTTTCCTTCTTTACCCTCAAAGACCTTCTGCCCCAAAACAATTCGTCATTTCCAGACGGGGAGTCGCATTTTGTAAAGTCACCTTTTTTTCACCAGAGTGTTCCTCGCCCTTCGTTTCCACCTCCATCTCCCTCACAACCCCCCCCCCTCCCCTGCCGGTCCGGACGGTCATGGCCAGCCCTATCCACCAACACGACCCCAGGGGGCCCCATTTCCGCCCCCGCCCGTCTGCGCCGGGACGTTCCCCTGTGGCGCCTATTCGACAGCCACTTACCATACAGAGTTCGCGAGTCCAAGTGGGCACCCAGCTAGGGCCCCGTCCCCTTAGTCCCGAGCCGGCTGAGAAATTTTTTTCCAACCCTTAGGCCAAGTCCCCCCAAGTTTACTACTGGCTCCTTGTATGCATCGGTGCTTCTAGCTTTTTCCGAGTTTCTCACATGTCCTGTTCCGCTTTCCTGACGACCGCCGGAGCACCCCCCATTGTTCTACTAAATCTTTTTTTCTTGTCTCGACAGTTCCCAGCCTGGTCAGGGATAGGCGTTCGGCACCTGCCCTAAATAGACTTCCGACCCTTAGTGCCCTCGCCTCTATTGCCCAATAGGCTCCTAGAGGCCCACGGTCTAGCGTTCGCCCACTTTTGTGATCCCAAGCTAAGTCACGAATCGTGACGAGAGTTCCCATAGGAGAAGAGGTGTTTCCGATTTTTGACATATTACAGGCCTCCCCAAATTGGGCTCATGATCTTTTCCCCCAAATTTTCGCGTTTTTCGTAGTGGCTACCTACCGTTTGTCCAACACCCCCCGCACGGGTCCCAGAAGACTACTCCCCAAACTCCACCGGGAAGCAGACACCGTCGCATATGTCCTATGCCCCGCCAAGGTCCCTGTCAGTACGAGCACTATTGTGCAGCAAGCTGGGCTTCGGTTACAGACGATCATTTTGTCCGGAGCACTCTGAACACCGTTCGGAAGTACACCCTCCTCTCTCCCTCGCCAAAGTTCTATATGCCACACTTCAGAATCAGAAGACCTCGTATGAGTCTTTGGTCTCATTCGGAACCTTTTGCAATTCGGCTTCACTGATAACCCTTCTGTTAGATCCGAAGTGTTGGCTCGGCTTCTCATTTTCCTTCCTGTTTTTCTTCTCGTATTCCTCGGGCGACCAATTCACTGTTTCTGACTCACGACTAAAACACGGGTTTGAAGAAGAATGTGATGAAAAAAATTTTCCCATAAAGAAGTTAATGAAAGAATAGAGCGAACTAGCGAAATTAAGAACCCTAGAGTAGGGAGTGCACTTCTATATCTTTTTTACTTCTAGGTTTGTGTTGAAGACAGGACCGCCTTGGTAGCTTCTTTACTAGACGTTCCCGGGAGACGTCCATGAATAGACTGGTGTCGAAACAGACATCTTCTTTGTCTTAAGCTGGGTACTACATGCTCGAGCTTCGAAAACTGTGCGCGCCATGGTGAAACCCCTACTTGCGGTCTTCTACCCCCCCAGTTAGTGGTCAGAAGACGAGGAGGAGAAGGCACCGTCCGAATATTTTGAAAACTTCTTGAAAGTCCCTGGCCTACGCCAACGTGTTTCCCGTCTCCTACTTCAAAAGGCTCCTTGCCCCAGCAGCCCTTCGCAAGTCAGGACGGCAGCACAACGTTCTCACAAAAGGCCTTTGAGGCAGGAACGTTCTTCCAGCGTCGCCCTTTTGCGGCTGTCAACCATGTTTCGGGACCGGGGGTGCTCCGTGTCGGCCCGGATTTTCGGCGTTTACCCAAGCGGAGTTTTTCCCCTTAGCCGTGTTTTGCCGGAGAACACGTTTTTCGTTATTTTGTTCCTCATACGTTGTTAAGCCTTTAGCCACTTACTTTTTGCCCCGAGGTGTTGCCCTTTCCTACTAGAACCCATTTAGAGTCCCCCCCCCCCCAGTGTGGTTCCTTCATTTCTAGGTAGTTCCCAACCACCTGTACCCCAACGCTGCCCTTAGGGGTCGTAATAGAAATTTCCTGTCGTCCCGGTGCACACTGATTATGAGTGGTGATCACTTTTTGAAAAGCACCTCTTGCCCACTCGATAGACTCCAATCTTTTTTTTTAAATCCCCTATTAAGATTGCCCGTTATTGTGATCGGGCCCTTTCTCTTTGGCCTCCCCCCCTTTCTCTACATTCTAACCCGCAGGAGTGAAAATTTCACCCCCTCACTTTTCACGCACCTGGCTTTTCCACCCCCGGCTCTTTCCCACATATCTTTCTTAAAGGAGTTTCTGAGTAAATGTACCCTTTTCCGACCTGGTTTTTCCCCTTCCGCAACCCTCGCTCACGGCCAGGAACCGAGAGTTTCAAGTAACAAAGTAGTCACCTTTTTCTTGTGCCGGGACCGGCCATCTAGTTTTGAGACATTTGCCTTCTTCTTCTGCCGCCCTTTTTGAGGCCCCCTTCCGCCGCCTTTTTTTTTTTTTCTTCCATGGTTGTTCACGACCAGCCCCGCCCCTTTCCGCTCCAGTTTGAACGTCCTGACTTTACATTTTCTCCAACCAAAAAGAGGAATTTTGAACGTTTCCACCTACGGTCCTCCCTTTAAGAGAAACTTCCGCCGGTCGTGTTGTCCTGCTTCGAGCTCGGTGTCGGCAGCTGGCAATGTTCCACACAACCCTCTAGGTCGCGGAACCCTTTCTTCCCCCCCGGACAGGCCGCGACTGCCTTTTAAACCGTGATCTATGGCAATCTATTCAGGAATTCCATCCTGTCCCCTGCCAGATGCAGTACCGGTCCGATCTACGGCGGTCTTATGTAAGCTTTTCGCCGCCGTTTCAACGCTGGCTCTTTTCTTTTTAACGTAAAGGGAGCGAGCGCCAGGCGCCACTTTCCGCAACCTGAATTTGCCAGACGACAGGAGTCACTGCACTTGCTGTTTATTTTGGAGTTTGCGCGTTTTTTTTCCGCGCCCACTATCGGCCTCGAACGGACGAGTAAGGGGCGCGGCGTCTTTCTGGCTGTCTTTTCACCAGGTCCCTTTTACCATCGGTCTTAATGATTGATAAACCGGCCAAAGCAGCTAGCTTCGATCAACACTTTTAGGCGCGAAATTCTAGCCCCCCATACAACAACTGCCAGACAGATCGTCTTCCAGGGAACAAAGGCACCTCCGCCAACCGGTTTCATAGGACCCCTGCAGTTTACAGTTTCTCCTTTTTTCTATAGATTTGACTTCCCCCCCCCAGAACTTTGCTGCTTCTCCGATTGTTTTCAAGGGCCTGCCTTTTCCTCCCCCCCTACCCGGTCCTCAGCCGCGTCTCTCCCTCCAAGTCATCTCCCACCACACCCCCACGACCCAACGTCCCCCCCCTCTCCCCCTACTCCCTTTCCTCATTGTACCTTTACGCTACCCTATTTCCCCCCCCCCTCCGATCCCCACGACACTGACTACCCCGTCCTCTATCCCCCCTTCCTGCCTCCCGTTCACCCCGATGTCTCCCCTCTGACCCACCCAACCGCTCACGCCGCCACGCCGCCCCCCCCGCCTGCTTCACCGGTCCAACGGGGCAGTTATGATCACGCGGACCTCACACCTTGGTCACTCCCCGCGCCGGTTCGTGAGACGGATGCAGCCCCGGCTCCACCCGTTTCTGCCCTGCTAACGACACCGGTGGCCAGGCCTCCTGTTAAGGACGTTTACTTATAGAAGCTGACGACGCCACACCCACCCCCCCCAATTTCCTGCCGTGAGTCTGTCTCCACGTCCCCGCCCCTGTCCACCTGTGGATCCGTCCACCCCCAAGCTTCTCCCCCCCAGCCCCTTCCGTCCCGTCCCCGCTGTTTTGTCTTTCCACGCGATGGATATGTAGTTTCCCCAGCTCATTCCTTAGACGCCGCTAAGGATTCCTCTGGACCCTCTGTTATTGGAGCACCCCCCCCCCTGGCAGCCCAGTACCCAAGGCGTACGGGATTGAGGTGCCCTTTAGAGTACCCCCCCTCTTTTTTTATCGACTCCTTACCCCCCCACTGAGGTTCCCCCATGCTGAGTTTTGCCATCACATCACTGCCCCTTCACCAGTGCACCAACCCTCCACTCACCCGGCAGCCCCTCAATGACTCCCCAGACCTGCACAATGTGCATCTCCCCTGCACGCAGGTTCACCGCGCGCACCTCCCCCCCCGCCCCTCCGTCTCTTACCACAACTTCCTTTAGAGCCGCCCGAGAGTTTAGTCTTAGCCGTCAACTAGCGGTCCTCCTGCCAAGCCATAAGTCATCCCGACCCTTCCCCGAGGGAGACTTGGGGTCTTTAACGGTAGAAGAGGGCATCAATTGAACGCACTACCGGAGGGACTCTAATCACCCCTAGAGTAAACCAAGTCGTCGCAAATCCTTTTTCCAAAGATACCCGAATATTCATTTTTGTCTTGTCTTGCTCTGTTCAAGTTCATTGAGTTGGGTCTATTCCCTCCCCCCGTCCATAGAAAGGCATTCCTCCCCCACCCCCCAAGGCATGTGAAGATCAGGGTCCAATTCCGTAGCGTTTCGAGATCGCACGCCCCGTCCCCATTTGGTTTCCATGCTGAGAAGAGCATTGCACCCCATCGGTGCTGTGCACTTGTCATACCCATCTTCCTCAGTCTCTTCCTCTTTTTCGCTACACATCTGTCCCCCAGTCAAACTGGTGCTTAGTGCTTTCTTTCCCCGACTTCTTTTCGAATTTAAAAAATTGCCAGTTCTATATCACCCGCTTACAACTCCTCGCTTTCCTCAGTTAAATAGGACAGCTCTCTGAATGAAGATCCAGACACCCCACTTAAAGTACCTCTGCGTTTCCCAGTTTTGTCATCGGCCTATTCACTCCCTCGTGCATTAGTAACTTCTTCCCGCTAGCTAAGGTTATTTCCAGATCCCCCCTTCAGGCTCCGTGCCTAAGTTAACCACAATCAAGCTCCGCAAGATTCTTTTGTACATCCTTCATCTCATGTGTTTCTCGCGTATTTTTTTCAAGACCTTTTGTCGTTCTGCCTGGCTTGGAGCTTTGTCCCCCTTATCCGTAGTTCCATAATTCTTCTATTATTTTCCCTAAGGCCTCTCGGACTTTTCTTGAGGACACCCTCTGGACCTCCAAACCAACCGCCATCTCCAACCCCGGTTCTTGGATCGTGATCGGTTTGAACCGAAATCTATGAACCCCCGAACTTCCTGTACTGCTCTAGATCTTATTTTTATTTGATACGTTCGTTATAGTATCTTAATGGTCCTTCGACAAAGATACGAGTAAGACCTCCCCAGCCCCAGGCCTATTTTAGAGTGTTACGGAGAGAACCGGTATGCAGAGTAACTCTCGGTCGCCGCTTTTCAGCCCTTCCCTCAAGGTTGGGCGTGCCTACTTCTTATTACCTCAGTTTCCCCCCCCACTAGCCCTCCCTGATTATCCACCTCTGCTTCAGCTTTTCCTTACAAAAGGCCTCCAACTCAAGGGTTTGTAGTCAGAGCCATGTACGTCTTTCCCTTCGGTTCCCCTATCCTCCTTCCCTTGTCGGCTGCAACTCATGCGATCAATTTTTTTCCCCCCCCCGTATACTCAGATCTTTCCCTCTTTCCCATCTTTTGGGTGTCGCTGATGGCTCGCATTAGAGCACGAGAGTTTCACCGTTTTCCTAGGGAAGTGCGCCACCCCGCTTTCAATCCTCGCAACCATTACAGCAAAAAATCTTCTCATTGTTCCCCTCACCCCCAAAGCCCCTTTCCTTTGTTCCCCGCACCGCCTTCACGACCCTCGCGTTTGCACCCGTGAAAGACAGCCACTCCGTGACTCCTGGCATCCCGACCCTAGAAGAGGGCGCCCGCCCGCTGACAATAGAGGAGGAAATATAAATGCAGACTATCGAGTTTCCCCTGTTTGCCTCCTCTTCCCGCCCCGCTCCAGCCCCGCCCCTCTGAGACCCATCCCCCGGAGAACGGGCGTCCGGAATCATCTGCGCCCTTTCCTGGGTACATTACCCGCCCCGTTTCCTACCCTCACCCCCCTTTTTCAGCGTTGCCCCAACTTCCCGTAAACGCGTAGTTTAAAAAGGTTCTCCAACATTACCTTTCCCTCTCTGACAAGCAAATTACGATTTTGCCTTGACCCAAGTTCCCTGAGCAGGGTTTCACGGACCCGGGACGTTTTTCCAAGGCGTGATACCATCGGAGGTGCGCAGAAATTCAAAGAACCGATTTTTTCCCTCCCCCCGGTCCGAGCAACCACAACTCCACTACTCCGACCGCCTCCCCCCCCCATTTCGCGCACCCCACTCCCCCGCTCCGTAGGGCCCTACCCCCCCTGTCCCTCGAACCGAAGAATCCGGCCCGGCGCTTGCCCCACGCCTAGCACCACATCTCGTCAGCCCTGAGCAGAATTTCCGTCCCGCATGCCTACTTGGCCGCTCTCCCTTCCCTCCGGCCTGACCAAGAGAATGACCACCCGAGCGGCCCCCCAACCCCACTTAGGATGCTGTTCTCCAGCATGCCCCCGCCACCCCAACCTCCGCGAACCCCCCCCCCCCTCCAGCGCCACCACTAAGTTAATTCTGACCCCCACATCCCACCTTCACCAACCCATGTACCCAACCACCCCCCCCCGACTCCTAACCCCCCTGAGTCCTACCCTCCCCTCCCCCTACAAACCCACGTACCTATTCGCCCCCCCCGCCCCCTTAATCCCCCTCCCTTTTTCCCCCCCCCCCACCGCCCCTCTGTTTAAACCCGCGGCCCACACGGCCAGAACAAACAGCGGTTTTGCTTCAGAGGTTGTTGACTGCAACACTAAGCGCCCAGATCGGAACTTGAGGAGGGCCACGAAGTGAACAGGGGCTGACACCACCGGCCTCTCAAAACGGTCCCAATATAAACATTCCGCCGTCCCCTGCCAGATCCTACACGTTTAGTCTGTCCCGGTCCTTGCTCAGAGCATACTGACTGTGACGGCATTCATTTCAGGTTTTCGCTTTGTAAGAAAGATTCCCCAAAGTGGTGGAGTGCCCCCTGGCCCTCGGTGTACTCTAAATCTTCTTGCAAGATCTTTCCTCTGGCCAACTCCACCCCCTCCCCCCCCCCTTCCCCGTAGGTGGGCTTAAGATGGTAGATGCACTAGAGTCGTTTGATATCGTATGAGTGCAGTAACCCTGGCCGCCGTGATTTCTCATTGGAAAGTGTCGCTAGTTCAGACCCCTTCACCCGCACGAACTTAATAGACCACCCCCTCAGTGGCAGCTTCCGTGACGCTTGCGCCGGTCCATCCCCCGCACAACTCTCTGTTACGGCGAACTCCGTCCCCCTCACTGCTGATGGCAGAGTGCCCTTGGCGACACGTGACCCTTCCGTTACGCTCCCCTTCTCGCTCTGATGCCCCTTCAGCTTATGCTGACTTCCCTCCCCGGCCTTGTTATTCAAAGGCGTCCCAACATGATACTTCCTCCCCGCTCCCCTGGCCCGTAGTCAGTTTTTTCCCACGGGATCTTTTTACTGCGGCGCTGCGAGCCTTTTCGTTCACGTTGCCTTTGAGTTTTTTAAAGTGATTGCCTCCATCGAAGCCCGGTAACCAACCTGAGAATTTTCTCGTGTGCTTGGATGGTAGGGAGTACCCGATTTTTCAGGCATATCCAGTTGCGGGTTTTTGAGAATGGACGTTCGACCGGTTGGCTCTTCAGTCCGCGGTTTATGTCTCGATGCCGAACAGGCTACCGATTTGCTTCCCTGTCCTTTCGAGTGCTCCCTTCTTCTCTGGTTGGAGCCAGCTCCAACCATAGGCATTGGCCCCAACTCCTCCGACGGGTAATTGCTACTGCTTCTTTGCCACGTGGTTTGCCGGGGAGTCCTCCTCTTCGACCGCTGAAACATTGAATTGTCAAGATTGCCTGAATGTCCCGGCATTGAACTCCCCCCCACCCATGGTTCGCTGTCCTTAAGTGAAGACTTCCGGTTGTTTACTGCCTTTTACCCAGCAGGTAGTTTTGTATCGATGCTGCTGCCCGTGACAAGAAGCCCTTCACCTGAACAACTTACCCCCCTTCCCAAGATCAAGCGAGTCACCCGTCCGCCCGTGACCACCTCACGACTCTCCGCCGAAGAGCCTGCCTATGCTTGTCTAAGACTACGGCTTGAGGGTCAAATTCCTTTGTTTTTTCTATCCTGCTTACTCTTGTGTTGATTTTCACTTTCTTCCATAAAGGCCCTTTCCTTTTAAATTGGTGGTTTAGCTTCAACCTTTTAGAGCTCCGTCCGGTTCTCCAATGCCTGAGTAGCCGCACAACCCCAAAGGACGTAGAAAGACGGGGCCTGGTTCGACTCGACCGCTCTTAAAATTTGACTTGTAGCCCAGTCTTCCTAACTCTGCCAGTGCGCAACACTGCGACAGGTTTTGATCCCCCCTGAATCCACTGGCCCGCAGACCTTCCTCCATTTCTATATGGCCTTCCTGTTTAAGAGTCGATTCCGCGTGCGGATTTCAAGTGCGCCTCACCTCTCTTTTGACCCCACTGCTTCTGCAAGGCAGATTTCTTAGGGTACGTGGTATTTTCTTCTTTCCTCTTCGAACCCTTTTAATCCTACAACCACCCAGGCTTTTGCCTACCTCGGGGCGACCAGAATGTCGGCCCCTCCGCTTGCCGCCACGTCTGTCCCGACAAGAGTACTGCCTTTCTTAAGTCCCTTTCCCCTTAGGTGAACTT
>Ga0179593_1259949_pt1 | contig 10701 bp, 11 predicted proteins | sample CZODoug2_1_08_16_FD_185931 | JGI IMG/M metagenome (GOLD analysis project Ga0179593, IMG submission 185931) | Vadose zone soil fungal communities from Angelo Coast Range Reserve, California, USA - CZODoug2_1_08_16fungal (PacBio error correction) | ecosystem: Environmental > Terrestrial > Soil >... | reverse complement strand
CCGCGCCGGACCTCATTTCATAGGTTAAGACCCTGTCCTGACCTCAGTTAGCCGCCCAACTTTGACATTCTAAACTGCAACAGTCTTTTTCTCTTCCTTCCTGGTCCTCCCTTCCCTTCGCCTCCTGCGGTGAGATCCAATAAGAGCCCCAGCTCCCTCTCTGTTTCTTCTCTGCCAAACATTTTCGGAATGCATTGACTGGGAATCACAAAAGTCGTCTGGTCTTTTCCTGTTGATTGAATCTCCATTTTTTCGTCCCGTACCTCCCTGTTCCTTGAAAGTTAAGTTGACCACGGAACAGTAACTTTGTTGTTTTGCGGGTTCAGAAAAACTCTCCCCGGATGTTTCTCCGTAAGGGGCGTCCATTCTGACGACTGGCAAAGTCCCCTTTTTTTGTCCCTCGGGCGCGGATACGGCTGGTTGGCAAGGTTTGCATTTCTATTTCTAGTAAATGGCTAAGAAGTCCTATACGACTATTTTTTGGCTTTTTTCCCCCTACCCCTATTTTCCCATAGCCTTGGAGTTTTTTTTGTGCTTCTTTTCCGGTACGGCGAGTTCCAGCCCCCGACCCCCTTCCTCTTTCCCAGTCTCAAAAGTCAGTATGATGTGTACCCTCCAACCCCTTTTTTCTATCTTTTCCCCAACGAAGGGATCTACTTGCCTTATTACCCCCAAAATCGAAATGTAGCGAAGTAAGTTCACCAATTTCTCCTCGTCCTTTTTACCCTTAGTGCGGATTAACCAATTGCGATAAAGCCCAGCCCCCACCCGACTCACGTTTTTTTCCAACACCAACCATCTACATTTTGAACTAACTACAAGAGTGCCACCACGGATAGCATTTAAGGCTTTCAGCAGAACACCCGATTGTTACGGACCTTTTTCCATTATACTGTCTCTGCTAGGCAGACCCATCCCTGGTTGAGTTCTCCACCCCTCTTTTTCATGCGTGAGCACCGCTTTTTCTCGCCCCCTTTAACTCCCCTGTCAGTGTGGATGTCCGTGGTGCAAGATCGCGTAGGCGCTTTGCCCCCTCCTTACATCCGATTCCTGAATTTCCCCCCCTTGGCTCCAGTAAATGGTCTTCTTTACGCAGATTTGACGCTTTTGCCCGCCTCGGTTCCCTCCCCCCCCTCATCAAGGACTGACCGCTGCCTCGTCTCACCCGTGGCAACCAAAATTCCCCCTTCTCTTTTTTGCACCTTCTTTCTTGAATATATAGTTTACCCTCTGAACACACGCCAGGTCCTTTTTTCCACTTTTAAATCCAACTAAATTCGAAGGTTCGCATCTCGTGTTGCCCTTTTTCTTGTGCCCTCTGATTACACCGCTAAGCTTTGATTGTCCCCCTTCGCAGAGAGAAGGCAGGATTCTATGTTCATCCATTTTTGTTAACTGGAGAGAGTAGTATCGCTCTCTCTTCTATGCCCACCTGCCAGGCAGAGGATGGTTTTGTCTTGTTGTAGTAATTTTGAGTGATACAACTACCAGGGCACCATCCGATTGCACTCCCCCTGCCGAAGTAGCGAGTTGTTGGATTTCCGGTTTTTTCAAATGACGTATTTATCGTTCGTACATGATTATATATCCATCCACGTAATAGGAAAACAAAAAAATTCCCTTTGGTTGGGCTTGTATACTTCTTCTTTTTAACTGGTCCGCTGAACAGTCCAAGTATTGATTACTCGTCCCCCCTCTTTCATTCCACTCCCCTGTCGTCCCATCGTCCCATTTTCTCCATTTAGCCTCACTCTCGGAGGCTTTGTTAGGTTTTTGCCCGCCTCCGCTCTTTGAAACCTTTCCATTACAGTCCAACGCTTGACCCCGGGTAACAACTTCGTGTTTCCTTTTTTTTCCCGCCAGTGGAGATACCTTTGCCCGGACTCCCTTCGCCATCGAAGATTTCCCCCCTCTCATTTGAATTTCCGTCCAATCTAGTGTTCTTCCAGATTATGAGATGTGCTTCTCCCTTTTCTCTCCGTGGGTGGCAGATGGAGACTGGTAGTGATGTCCCCCCACATGTTCCAGAATACTAGGTTGCGTTCCCCCGAAGACGTTGCTTCCTTCCTACGTTTACTCTGTGGCTCCTCTGATCAATTGAGGACTCCCCCCCGTACCGGTCTAAATGACGGTTGGTTTTTCTTGACCGTTTCCTTGAAAGTCAACGTGGCGTGATTGGTCGTTTCGATTTTTTTTCCTTCCCTTTAAACTTTTCCGACACCGCTGGCCCCATCTGCCTCCCTTCTTTTTTGTTGAACTAGATGCCGTTGGGGGCTGGCTGCCTTTCCCTTAACGCCTCAAAAACCCCCCTTAGTGGTTGAGAGTGCCACTCTTTTCTTTACCTGCCAACGCAATTTAATTGGCGCGGCGATGATTCTGCGTTCGTCGTGTGAGACCATTTCCATCCCTAAAGCCCTTACCCAGATCGTGCACCCAGAGTTGAACATCTGACCCAGTCTTCCTCTTTCTTGCTCCCCCGAAGTCGACCTCGGCCCAGGATTTTGTTGGTCCCCCCCACCCCATGTTTCCCTTTTTTTTGAAATTATTCTTGTAACACTTTTTCCATTCCAAGGTTTTTATGTTCTTCTCCGTATAGCCGAACAAGGAAGGCCCTGACAGCGAGGTCTCTGAGCCTTCTTCTACGCTCCTGAAGTTTTCTACTCCGGTCGCGATCCAACGCGCTCTGTCTTGCTTCTAACAGGCACGAGTCTTTCCTGAATCCCAGTCCTGCCTCCCCTTCTTTTGCAGTTGGATGGTACCCGGTTTGCTGCGCGTCCTTCTTGTTCACGTGACGGCCAACATTGCCCCCGTGTTCCACCCTTTTTCGCCCGTTTCGGAATCGGGCTTACCGAAACTCCTTCCTCTTTTTTTTCCTCCCCGTTACCCGCATTTCGTAACCTGGTTCCCGCCAGAGTTCTGGCACGCCGCGCCTTAGACCTCTTCGCCTTAGTCTTGCATTGTTGAAGGGTTCAACATTCCAAGGTTTGAAGGGGTTCCCCCTCCCCCCTGAATGGCTGTGCGCTGTCATCAATTGGTGTTTTTCCTTTCTTTTCCGTAGCCATGGGGTTAACCTGTCGTTGGAATGACGCCGCCCGTGCGCCGAATCATGTGATTAAGTTCCTCCGTTCCCTCGATCTCCTCGCGGCGCGGGGAACCCGGCGTGGGTCAGCGGCTCTAAGGCCGGCTTTAGCTTATACCGATGATGTGGAACACATGGTGGCCGATCGTTCCTTTTCCCCCCCTGTCCTTTTACCATGCAACAAAAAGCGCCTGTGTATGAGTTTTTTATTCCTCCTTCCCCCCCTTTTATTCGCCCACCAAACCCTTTAAAATCCAATACAGGACTCGTGTCTCAGGGGACGTCTTGCATTCTTCTTTCTTTCCCCTTGCGTTTACCCGAAGTGCGGGAGGTGTACACCGATCGGCTCACTAACACGACCAATAAACCCCTTTCATAGTGGTAGATTCTGGCAGATTTGGTATAATCGCCCTTCACGCTCTCTCCTTCACTCGACAAGGTTCGGGGGCATCGTTCTTCGCGGTTTTCCTATCTCCGTTCGACTGTCTCCTTTTTTCCCTAACCGATTTAATTTCCTCGGTACCATGAGTTTGATGTGCTGGGTCCCCTCCCTCCTTTTATGTGTTCTGGTCCGTGGCCGGGCGCGGTGGGCTTCTTTCCCCCCTGCCCCCGAGGGTCTCCTCTCACCGTTCGTTGGCCCACGATTAATCCCTCTTCCTCCCTCAGGTTTGTTTATCTGAAATGTCAATAGGCTGACGTTCCCTTCCCTTCTTTGTGACGTTGGTTGCGCGGAGAATCGCGCCGGCGCCCACGTTAAACCTTCTCCTTCCCCTTCCCCCCAGTATTGGGTCCCCTTCAACCATTCCACTTTCCGTGGTTGCTGTCACTTGTCTATTGCGTGAACGGAAAATTTTTTTTCCCTCATCTCCGCTAGCGCCTAGACACGCCTGGCCCACGTTCAATTTTTCCCTTCTCTTCCGTCGAGGTTCATTCTCTTTAGGATTATGGTTCCAGCTCCGATATCGGGTGTTGCTGGCGTTTTTTCTCCCTCTCTTTTTACAATGACACTAGTTTCACTCCTTTCTCGACCTCCCCTCCCCGGCCAGATTAAGGTCCTCGGAACTTTTCTGTGCCGATGTTATTCTCCGGTGGGAGAATACTTTAATTCTCCCGAATCCCCCTTCCCGCATCCCATTCGTGTAGAATGCCGCAGATTCGTCGGACTTCCCCTTTTCCCCCTTCATCTGGAATCTGCTTGCCGAGTCTCTGGACTCTCTCCTCTTGAAATCGCTGGCTCCGCCTTCTTTCGTAGTTTTTCTTCATAATCCCAATACTTCCGGCGACCTGCCTCTTCTTCCCTTCCATGCCAGGCAAGTGGCATACCACGTTCCAACGCGGCCATCTTGCGGAGAAACCAGTGCACAGGCCCCCTTCATTTTTCGGCGGACCCCCAAAAATGGAGGTTTCACACGTTTCTTTGCCACTTTGCTGCCAGTTCTTTTGATTGAGTATTGCTTTGGGCTGATGCCAAGCAATGTTCTTATTTCCCTCCCTCCTTTTGGTAATTCTTGACCCCTAGAATAATCCTTGCTTTCTTCTTTCCCGATTGCTTCCCCCCTTCCTTTTTCTTAAATTTAATTTTTGCAATAGGGGTTTAAGATCCTGCGAGAGCAAAAGGGGGGTCATGACTCCCCTGCGTTCTCGGATTACTGGGTCCCCGAATTACTCCTTTCTCGCGACTGATCTTGACCAAAAAGCGTCGATTGCTCGCGACCCCCTTTTCTCCCTCCTCGTCCGGTCGAATCCCCATTCCCTCCGCGACCTCGTGCATTTTCCCTTTTTTTTTCCGTGCATTTTCCCAATTAGTACTCTCAATCACTAATGACAACAGTTCTACGTTAAGGCCACCGGACCTTGGTTCGTGTTCATCACCCCATCGCCTTGGGTCGTCAGGCACAGGGCGAACTCTCGCCGTACTGTTTCCCTAACCTGCAGCTGCCACCCCGGAGCTTCTGTGCAAGGTATTTGGTAGCTTTCGAGAGTTCCATGTTGTCTCCGCGACGATCTCAATTCTCTTCGCCCCAACCTTTCCCCCACTTTTTTTCATTCATTTGACTCGACCTCTTTGGTGGGGTGCGGAGGACTGTCCTTCTCTCCACCAGAAAGTCATCTCCAGTTTTACCCAATACCCTCGCTCATAGTCGCGGGTCCCTAAAACCGGGTGCGTGTCAATGAGAGCTACGGGTCCTCCTTCCCCTCGGAGTGGAAAGGCAACTCCTTCTCGGTCTCTCCTCCTCTTCGAACCCCCAGGTTCGCCCCCTTAGCACGTAGTTTTGTTTTGTTGATCCCCTTAATGTCCTCTTTCCATATGCCCCCCAACTTCCTTCGTGTTTTTAAACTCTTTACCCCCCAATTAAGGGACTCATGCCGCCATTGCGCTGGCCCCTTCTTCTCAGCGCGAGCCCCCGCAGGCAACTTTCCTCACAAGACGAGGTTCCCTCGACTGGGCAAGCTGTTATGGCCCTTTTTCCCTCCTTCTGCACAGGTTTCATGCAAAGCATCCACCCTTATGCTCCGGAATCGAATTTACTGGATTTATTTTCCTACTCTTTCAGGCGGAGACCAACACAGCCGCTGCAATCCTCTTCCTTAATTCCCCATAGAAAGTAACCTTCAATTTGGGTGTTTTTTTTTGGGGGGTTTTTTCTTGTGTTTTTTTTGGTTTGTTCTCCCTCTTCTCCCCTGTATTCGCCTGCCGATTTTCCGAAACCCAATCTAACCTCCTTTACTTTACGCTTCCCCCTTTCAGGGAAGAGTTACAGACCCTCCCTCGCCACTCAGAGACCGACTTGTTTCTCCTCTAATAGTTGGCCACGAATCTAGGGTTTCGTTTCACCAGTCCCTTCCCCCATCCTAGCCCCCCTTCGGCAGCTCTTGTGCTTTCCCCAGGACGACTGTTGAAAACGTTTATTGGGCCACTCTTCGACCCCCTGCCTTTGATGTGCAATTTATTAGAGTCCCGCGAAGCTAATATATGCTTTCCTCCTCCCTTTTCTTTCTTTTTCTCGATGAGTAGTCAGTTTCTTAGTAGATGCACCTCAAGCCCTCGGCTGGGGTCGCGAAGATGATCCCACCTACCGTTCAACACGATGCCCTCCGAGTTCTGCCCTGTCGAGTTGCCTGTTTCTTTTCCCCCTTTTTAGCAACTAGTCAGGCGTATTTGTCTCCTTTCCCCTATTATCTGTAGAACCCCCGGTTTGTCGCTGATCGTTGTGTATTGAAAGAGCGTCTCCTCTTTTTCATCTTTTTCAAGTTAATTGACCATGGTACCTGCGAGTTCGCATACTGTACGCCCTTCTTTTTTTTCCCCTTCCATGTCCGTGTTTGAGTTTTAGTGCTGTCCATTCAGTAATCGTGCTTTTTCCGCGGGTCTTTTTTGCCGAGCCGATTTTTTTCCTTTCCCACGTCCGATAAACCCTATGACAGGCGAGTCCCTTTCTTGCCGTCAAGACGTTTTGCCCCCTTTTGCCTTGTTCCCGTGGCAACCTCTCCCCTTCCTATTCCCAATTTTGAGGTATCCTTGCCGTGCACCCCTCTCTTTTTCTGCGCGGATTCTCCGGAGGTTTTTCGCTGGACGTGGCGTTCCTTTCTTCTGCTTGTTGTAACCCTCGAATTGTAGAGTTTGCAAGACCCGCACTCCCCTGTTAATGTATGTTGCCCGCTGCTAATGGATGCTTGGCTTCCTCTTAACCACTGTTGCCGCGTCTATTTTCCACCTTGTCGACGACTTGCAAGTCAGTTCCTCGTCGTGCAAATTAGTAGATGTTGTAGCTTTCATGACCGTACCCTTGTCCTTCGTTATGAAATCGGTTGGACCCGACGAGCCCCTAGCAGGATCGTTTCTTTCTCCCTTTTCGAGCGGACGGGCTTTTTTTCGCTGGGCTCGCACAAGTACCGTAAGTACCCAAACCCAAAACCGCCGAGAGGCGTCTACACGCCCTGTCCCCCTGCCCCCCCACCACACTCACCCACCACCGTATACACGATCCCCCTTGAAAGTTGCTTTGTTAAGCGTTTCCCCCTTTCGACACGAATACCTTTCCACTGCACGACTTTCAAAAACTACTTTCTCTTCTTCCCGCCGTTTGACCCCTCCAGCGTAAATAGTGCGCCCCCTGCTCCCTGACAAGGCATTGTTCTTTCCCCCCTTTCCCCCACATTTCCGGTTTCTTGTAGATTCTATGGAAATTTTTTTCAATTCCCTGGGAGGTTACGGGGACGAATTTATGTCCCCTCAAGGAAGGAGACCTGCCGAGCTTTCCTCTTCTCTTGCAGTGACCCCGAGTCCTTTTCGAACTGTCGCTTGAGAACACCTCGTCGCGTTCTAATGGGCCTCCTGCCCAGTCTGATTTTCGAGAAGTAGCATGTCCCCTCCCCCCTTCTTCCCGCCCGTCCCTGTGAATTCGCCCGGTTAAATTCTTTTTCTGCGCGCGATCTTCTCCTCAGACCTGGTATCCACTTCCATGAAAGCCTTCCCCGGTCCCCGCAGGGTCCGGCACTTTACTTCCCTCCTTTGGACTTCCCCTTTCTATTCTTGGGTCGGAAGACTTGGTTAAATGATTAGACCCCCCCTGCTTTCTAGCATTAGAGTTTCTAGGAGTACCTCCTTCGATGCCTCGTTCAGAAGAAAGAAGCGTTGGGTCCCCCCCCCCGCACCTCTATGTGCGCCTGTTCCTAATGCCTATTTTCGCCGTATGTGACGTAAGCATTTGGTGTGGGCCCTGGCATACGGCTATAAAGTTTTCCTTCCGGTATCCTGTGCTCAGCCCACTTCATCTGATACGCGATTATTGCCCTATGAACATGTCTTCCTCACTTGATTAGATGAGTTTGCCACAATGGTGCGTTACCCCCACCCTTTTCCTGCCGTATTCGTCAAACTGCCTGCCTGTGGTGTCTTAGAGACACATACGAACACGGTTCTTCTTCCTCCCTGCCCCATGCTCGTTTGCGGTTGGCCGCAATTACGCTTTTTTTCCGTTATTGTTGGATGGATCGCTTCTTTCCCCCTCAGTGAATACCTGACTCCAACAAAGTCATTTCCTAAAATGGACGATGGTCTTGATATTTCCCTTTCCAGTGTCCGCCCACTATTAAACGCATCTTCTCACGGTTGCAACTTTTTCACGTGGGCATTTTTGTAGAGGTTGTCTTCGCATGTTCTGTGTTAAATTCGACTTAATTTAACTGCGTTATGTGCGTCTTTTTCCCCATCATACGTGTTTTTAGCGTCTGAATGGTTTATGCTCCTTGACGGATTTCTCTCTGCAACGCACCGCCCCTTTCTCTCCTCTCCTTGAGGTGACATTTTTATATCTTTTAATCACTCCCTTTTTGTTGGAGAGATGTATTCCGTTCTCCTCTTCTCGGACATTGTGCTTCTGTTTAAGGTTGACGGCATCATCCGCGCGCGCCCATTACCCTTTCCCCTTCTCTCCCGTCACCCGGTTTGCTGGACCCCCCCTCCTTTCACATCAGATTCGTGTTGTCACAGGATCACTCCCCCCCTGGCCTTGCAGCGTCTAGCACCGCGAAACCCTCCACTTTACCCCCCCTTTCCCCTTCGCGTCGCGCGCTTTTTGACTCGTAGTGATTTTTTCCATCGTGCCAGATCAAGATTCCAACAGGATTAGTGTTTGCCTATCTTTTCTACCTGCACCGGGGTAACGCAGGTTGATTCCCTCAATACCGGGCCCAGCAGTACCTTCTTTTCTTCCCCTCAGTGCCGTTGCTCTGTCCGACTTTTCGCCGGTTGGCGAAGCTTTGGTACGTAGAACGTCCGATCCCCCCTTTCTGCTCTTTCTGAGTTCTTACCTCCTTAGCGTCATCGGACCTGCATACCGTTTCCCACTCATCGGTAAGCTTTGCGCTCTCGACACTTAAGCATCGCTGTTTTCCTCCACGCAGCCAGCGCATCCATGCGTAGGGTGACTAATACGGGATACCTTTCCGGGCGCACTTGATCTTTGACAGTTATTTCCCAGTCGCTTGAAAGTTGCACTTTAACCATTGTCTAAGCCTTCTTCCCATCCTCTGCTAACCATTGTCAGAACAGACACTTAGTGTGCCTGCCCCCTTCCAACGTCTTCGGTCTTCCCGTCTGATAGGCAAGCTAATGCATTTTCTTTAAGAGAAGCTTTTCCTTCCTGTTCGCGTGCCAGCCACTTTATGGCGGGTACTTCCCCCAGCCTGCGGGTCGTCTTGTACCCCTCTCAACTTAATTCATTCTTCTTCCCCGATTCCTCGTCTTAGGAGGCAATGTAATGTTTCCTCGTCTTGACCCAAACGATCCTTCGCAGAAACCGTTTGCAGGGTGACTCCCATGGCAGTTAGTTAGGGGAATTCCCCCCTCTCCCCTCCTTCGAGACTCCGTTCTTTTTGATGCTACAAAAGCGAGAGATTGTGCTCGAAACAGTTGCGAACTTCCTCGGCCGGTCGACTCAAACGGCTCAGACTCCCTTTCCGAGGCAGGGTCTCCTTTTTTAACCTCTGAAATTGTCCGTAACCTTTCCTTTTCCTTTCGTTTCCAGATATCTAACTTGACCCCCGATGGGTTTTTTCTCACCCCAGCTCCATGGAAGAGACTAACATGGGTAGATCTACGTAGGGTAGATTGCCCCCTCTCCCCTCCTCTCTTCTGGGTGGCAATTTGCAAGTCTCTTTATATTTAAGTTCTCCCCAGCTACATCTCTCAATTGCGAATCCATTGGGTTTTCTCCTGATTGACTACTCTCGGCGTTTTTTGGTCGGAGGGGAACGGAGAGCCCCCCAGCCCCAAGCCCCGGTTCTCCAGTATCCAACTAGCGCTATATCAGCGCACTTTGTCACCTTTCTGTAAGCTTTTCCCTGTCACGGGTTTTGTTTACAAGCGCCCGGAGCGTTAACGGACCTCCAGGCTCCGGTAACGTCAACCCTTTTTTGATCTTCAGTGCACACCTTTTCTTTACTGCTGCACCTTCGATCCGTGTCTCACCCCTTTGCCCCCACGTCCCGGTTTGTATTGCCCCTCTTACCAACATTCTGCCTTGTTGCATATACAAGACTCGCCCCTTCGGGCCACCCACGGATTTTCATCGCAAATGACGAGAAGAACGACGAAGAAATTTTTTGCTTCCCTTTCCTCTACTGCTAAATTTCTATGTGCGATGGCGAAGTCCCTCGGGAGCCCACCCCTAGGGTTCCTGCTGCCCTAGCAACGCCATTGGTTGATGATTTTCTTCATTCTCAATTTCTGGATGTCCACCCCGTTTCACCTCAGCTGAGGACCTGGCAAATTCCTCTTCTGAATTCTATTCCTGTCATTGTCCCAAGAGGACACAACTTCCCTTGATACTTTAGCCCTCTTTGAAGTAGTGTTCCCTCTTCTAAACTTCTTCCTTCCCCTTCTGACGATGAACTAGTCGACCGCGTCCTGGAAAACCGCATCACTGCCTCGAGCACTTTGTGTTCGATTCTAACTTGGGCCCTGAGGTTTTGAAATAACGCTCGTTTTTTTCACGTCAAATCACAGGCTCAACCCTATCCGGTTCGTTAAATCGCTTTTTCACTTGTTTGGTGTCCCTCTTCTCACCCATGCTCTGGTTTCCGTTTTTGGTGGGGTTGGGGGGCAATCTTATATAGGA
>Ga0179593_1793638_pt1 | contig 10702 bp, 8 predicted proteins | sample CZODoug2_1_08_16_FD_185931 | JGI IMG/M metagenome (GOLD analysis project Ga0179593, IMG submission 185931) | Vadose zone soil fungal communities from Angelo Coast Range Reserve, California, USA - CZODoug2_1_08_16fungal (PacBio error correction) | ecosystem: Environmental > Terrestrial > Soil >... | reverse complement strand
GATGGCCGAGAACCACGCGTGGGGCCCGGCTGATCATGGGGCTGCAGTTCGTCGGCTTCATGCCCCCCGCCCACCTTCGCGACCCCGGCACGATGTCGACGATGCTGCGGCACCTCGGCGGTTTTGCGACACCTGGGTCACCTTCACGCCTGCTTGTTCTTGGATCTTTCTGGGCGCGCCGTTCGTCGAGACACCTGCGAGGCAACAAGGGATTAGCCCGGCGCGCTGACGGCGATAACCGCCGCCGTCGCGGCGTGATCTCAACTGTCGACTGGTTCGCGCTGCACATGTGTTCGGGAGGAAACCTCGCCGGTTCGCTCGTTCGGATGTCGTTTCGACATGCCGGTGCTTATCGAGCGTCCCGATTTTCAGGCGTGATCGGTTTTGGCGATCGCGGCTGCCGACCGCGATCTTCCGTTTCAAACTGGGCATGCTGACGGGTTTGTTCTGTGTGTTGGGCGGGTCGTGCGCCGCGGCGCGCGTTTTTTTGTTGTGCGGGGCCTGGCGGGAATGATTGAATCTCGCGCGTCGCGGAGGAAAAGCCAAGAGGAGAAGAAAGGATGAATGAAAACAACGCCGCTCAAAACGCAACCGCGATTATCTACTCACAGGGGGCACCCGCAGAACGGGGGGAATACGAATGAACTGCTTGACGCCGGCATATGGTGATCGGCGACCCCGGTGCGGCGTGGCGGCCAGCGCGACCTCGGCCAGCATTTCGCCGCTTGGCCTGTTGTAGACCCATAAATAGCGGATCGAAAGTGTTGAGATAGTGATACGGAGGGGGGCCTCCGGGCGGCAATTGGGGCGCGCCCGAAATATCCCGATTGCAAGACGATCAGGAATGGTCTTGGTCACCAACGCCAAGGCTCTGCGCCTTCTTGCGGGCCAAAATCCCAGACGTTCGCGCGACCCAGGCGATTGGAATACAGGAAGAAGCTCGCCGCGCCGACAGGGAATTGCGCTCAACGTTGGGTCGCAGAGGTGTGTTCATGTCGATGGCAACGCTGTGCCGAACGGCGCCGGCTGGAGCAACGGCACCGCGCCGGGGCCGACAGAATAGGCGGAATCACGATGAAATCGTACGACGACTCGACGGCCCCGGGCTTCCTTGCGAGAGTGAAGACGAAAAACGGCACCCGTTAGGTCCCGACAGAGAAAAAATGCCGGTTCCGGACGATCGCAGCACCAGCCAATGCCGGCCGCCGCCGACACCGGGTTACTGACTCGTGCACGCTGCGACGGCAGGCGTGAACAGCGGGGACATGATCGTTATTCGGCGACGAGTGATCGATGGATCGATTCCTTGAGAAGGGCTCGGCGTGAGATCGATCAAATCCTCATCGCGCAGCCTTGAATATCGATCGGCCGCGGCTTGGTGGGGAACGGCTGGGTCTTCGGACGCGCGCTCGCCCGGCACATTGGAGGACGCACCGGCTGTCCGTGATCGGGCCACACCGGCTTCGCCGGTCAACCGATCGAACACATAGACGAAGGCCTGTTTGTGACTTGCGCGACCGCCTGATGGCCTTTCACCGACGGTGATTTAGATCAGGTTTCGGCAGGGCCGGAGTGTCGTAGTCCCACATCCATGGTGAACCAGCTGTAGTGCAGGACCTTCTTGCCGGTTGCCGCGTCGAGAAAGACCAGGACTGTCGCCATAGAGGCCGTATCGACGGGGCGATGGCCGCCGTAATAGTAGTTGGTCGGTCGTGCTCACGGAGGTAAACGTAACAGCTCACGTCGAGCCGTCATCGGCGCCCAGACGTGGCATTGCGGCTCGTCTCCGGGACTCTTTTCCCAGGTCTCGACGCCGGGCTCGCTTTTCGAACACTGGTGGGAGGTCCAGAGCAGGCGGCGGTGACGACCAAGACGAAGACGCAGAAAAGAGAGACGGCGGCAAGAATGGAAGACGGGAAATCAACACCAACAGGCCATCAAAAGATAGATGAAGACCTCCAATAGAGGAACTGAACGAGATCCCCTCCTACTCCTCCACCATCCCTACGATCAAAGGTGCGCGAGGCTCATGGGGTAAATAAATCACGGTTTCTCGACCGGCCGCCGCAGGCCCTGCGCGAGATCGATTCCGGCATCGGTCGAAAAGTCGGCACCGGCTTTCGGTTCTTGGCATCCAGCGAGATTTCATTGCGCAAATGCCGTGAGCATCACGATGCGTTCGTTAGTCGGCCACTGAGAAAATCAGGCGACACGCCGCATGCAGCCGCCGTCGTTGCGAGGGAATTCACAAGGCCATTTCGTAGATCTTGGGATCGAACACCATCTGGTTTCGCCGGTGAAGGCATCGATGGCGGCGACCTGCGACAGCGATTGTTGTAGAGGGAGAGCACCCTCGCCGACCATCAGCGGCGTCGAGTCATTGGCGCGGCGGGACTCGAATTTGGATTTGGCCGCCTTTGTCAGAAACTATTGTCAGAAACTCTCGCTTTGGAATTAAATTGCACCTGAAAATCATTACGCGCCCCCGACCCGCCGTCACTACAGACGAACACGCCAGCCCTCCGTCGGCGGGTTCGATTGCATTGCCTAAGAAAGAAAGAAACGCAAGGGCGGGGAACCCTCTGGCTAGGTGGGAATGGCGAGGTCCAGCCTGTGGGCCACACACCAGGAAGGGGCACCCGTTGTACGGCGAGGATAGATGGGGTCAAAGCACGGGGCCACCCGCCGGGAGGGTACTTTTGGGGAGGGCACCTCCCTAGGGCAGAGGCCCGAGACGTCAAAAAAACGGCTCGCTCGGCTTCACACCTGAGGCTAGAGAAGGGCCACCCGCGTAATGAGTAAAGCGAGAGGAAGGAACGTTCTTCCTAAGATTTTATAGCGAAGGCCGCGATTGCGGCGGGTATTAGTGAAATCAGTTGGACCAACTTTTGATTGAACAGCCCACTGCTGCTACCCCCGCCAGCAAATGTGACAGAAGGTGCGTTCCGATTCTCCGATAGGTGTACAGAACAATCCACCAGCGGATCAATAGTCAGTCGTTTCCTAGCCACGGGAGAGACAAAGTAAGCCGATCTTCGACCCCACAGGCTAAGGGAAATGGCATTTTTCCCCTGGCGCAATCGATGAACTAAGCCGCCAAAATTTGTGTCGGCCGCCGTGGGCGTGGGCTTTCCTGACTCTTGATTCATTGAGTGAAGAGTTGTCCCCGCTTCTACGTAGACGAATTGCATCGAGTGGCGTAAAAAAACAAATGAGTGGTTCCCCAGACCCAGGCGCTGTTGCGATGAAAAATCACGTGAAAATATTCTCAAGAGCGAAAAACTCGGATCTTGAACACACTTACAACGTTCCGGTGAATGTGTCGCAAAACACAACCTGTGCGCTCGGGTTGACGTGCCTTAAGTTGGCGTCAGTTTTTTGCCAGCTCACATGCAGAGAGAGATCAGGCTCATCCGCCAAATGAACAACAGAGGGAGCTTGCTTCTGGAGCAGTGCTTCACCAAGAATAATTACGGCTGCTTCTCGCCAGAAGAAAGCTCTCCGCGAGAGATAGGCTTCTGAGGAACGCTGGGCAGCACGGCGGCAACTTCATTCACGTTTATCGCCATCCTCTTGTTGTGCAAATCCATATCATGAGAACCGCCAGGAAGTCTTCTCGAGGCTTAGATTATTTCGTCTTGCATTGTCGAAGTTTGCGCAACCTTGGACCGCCATTGGGAATCGACCACATCGCACAGAGCGAGCGCTTGTAATGTAAATCTTATCCTCCCATTTCTTCCGATTGATGATGAAATCAACCGGAAATTCTCGCTCAAGGTTCCCTGGAAATCTGATTCGTTGAGGTTGAAGCTCCGGAATATCTCCACGAGTGCTGCGCGCTCTTCTCAGGATTTCAGATCTTTCACTGAGTAACGAGTTCACTCCGTGCTCTTTGGCAATAGACGCGAAAAACATCGATGTTCGACTGAGCGGGTTTCCGCTCCTGCGGGCTGCAATTTCGAGAGAAGTTATGGCCATTGAGTTGCCCAGCTCAATCTAGATCTTATCGTGTTTGAATCGTAACTCCTCTCCTCGCGAGACGGCGGTTGGTGCTCGGTGAATGGATAGCCAAACTCCCATTGGCATGCTGTTCCCCAATAGCTCCGTTGCAGCCCTGGGCGCTGGCGGGGGGGCTGGTTGGCGACGTTACACCCCCCTTAAGGAAACCCGGCGGGTCCGCCGATAAAGGGCGCACAATTACGAAATATCCGAGGTCAGCCCTCACCGGACAAAGTTTGTAATGCAAATCTGGAAGCGCTTACGAAAGATGACAGATATATCCTTATTAGGGACATGGACGCGCGAGTTTTAGGCAGACCTATATGGCAATTTACCCTTGGGAACGGTTACCAGGGTTAAGCATCTATACGATGTTCACTTCACTAATACGTCTTGGTGTTGTTGATGGAGAGATGCTGTGACCTTATCTGCCCTAAAACCTAGCAGCGTCCATTTCCATAAAGAAAGGAGATATCGGCCGATTCGGAGCCTGATTCCAGAATTGCCATAAACGGTCGGTGAGGGCGAGCCTCGAATTTTCGAATTGGGCCACTTGAGAGCGGAGGAAACGGCAAGGGTGGAAGGGAAGGGGCCCCTTTGGTGTGGGGCCTAGAGGCTCAGCGCCGTGGCCGTGCCGGCCATTCCGCCCGCTAGGCCGTGTATGCCTGGGCAGGTCGCTCCGTGGTCTATAGTGGGCCGCCTTCTGGCGAGAGTCCCCCGCTCCGCGCTCGCGCGGCGGGCCGCCCTCTTTTGCCAGAACTTGCAGTCCGGTGTCCGTCGTGTGTTCTGGCCTCGCTCCTTGTTGCTCCGGGCCAAGGGGTCACGGTGGGCCCACCCCGCAAGATGTCGGTGACGCCCCGCCCGGGGCACCTGGCGGGTGCCTGGCTAGCCCCCTCCCACTTGTGTGCGTGCCTCGCTGTGGAAAACTGGGAGCCGTCGGTTTTGTGCCGGTTGTGCGTGTGTGGCGTCCGACTTCAATGCGTCCGGGCAGTTCAGTCTCAATGATGGCCCCCGCTCGCCGATCCGCGGGAGTCCGGTGCTCGAGTCTCGGTGGGCGGGGTGTTCGTGCTCCGGGTTCTCTGCCCGGCCGGTTGTCCCCTCTCGTACCTGGCCACTGCTGTACGGACATGGTAGCCCTGCTTCTGGTGGCGTACCGTGGTTATGCTTACTTCTTCCCCGCGCGCGCCTGCCGGCCGGCGGCGGCACATAGCCGCGAGATCTGTGGGCGTAGGTACCGTTTGCTGTCCGTCACTGTGGTTTTCTTGTGTTCTTGTCGGGGGTAAGCTGGCTTGCCGGTGTTGCTGCCTGGGGCGGTCTGCCGCCCGAAGGTGCCAGGGTTCCAGTTGTAGCGCGTCGTTATCCGGGAGCACTTGTTCCTTGTTGGGCTGCGTCTCCTCCGGCCCTATCCTTTGCTTAAGGGTCCTTCCGGGGGGTACGGTCGCCCCACCGTGCGCCACGTATCTGATGTTCTTGCCGCTTTTCTCCTACCTCGTCCCGCCCGGCCCTCCCGTGCGCTTGGTTGCGCTACGGGTGTCCCGTGCCACCTCTCTAATCCCCTCGTGTGACCTACGTTCGGCCAACCCTTCGTTCCTTCTGGTTGCCCTTGCTGTCGGGGCGGGCGTTCCACGGCCAAGGCGTGATAGAGGGGGCTCGCGGCGCATGTGGTCTGCCGGCGGTTGCTCCCGCCTCCCTGGGTGGGGCGGCTCTGCGCGCGGGGGTGGAGGGTCTGTTGGTTCGCCCCGAAGTGGGGGGCGGCCGCTTGTGCCCTCTGGGCGGGCCGGGTCCCGTTGGGGTCTCCCGTTGGCCGAGCGGGGCAGGGGGGCGCGGTACTTTTCGCTGTGGTTTTTCAACGATTCCTTGGTTATACCCCTGTCCTTCCTGGCTCCGTCAGTTCTCCCATATCATTCCCCTACACCAGGGTTGGCCGAGGCGGTGGCGGGTTCCAACGGTGGGGCAAAAGAGTGCTCACAAAACAGAGACACTCAAGACCCCGACAGGGCGGAGGTGAATAAAGGAGACACATGGGCTGGGGAAAAAGAGAAAATGCTCCGAAAAGGTAGGTGGCATGATAAAGGACAACAGAGAATGCCGATAAATATTCAGAAAGCAAGCTAGCGAGAAGCTCTCTTCGCAGCATCGTCAGACTGAGAGGAGTGTGTCATAGCAGGTCAAAATCGAGAACCGCAAGATAGCTAGGATGCAGTGGGAAAATCTACAAATGGCCAGAGAACTCCTTATAGGGGAAATGGAAGCCGCAGCCGAGCGGGGAGGAAGGCGGGGGAAACCGTCATTCGAACCACGTCGATGTTTTTCGCTCTATTGCCAAGAGCAAGGGGTCGGAAAGGGAAGAGCATTTAGCCTAGTGAAAAGAGATGAACGCGAGGAAGACGCGCCGCCAGGCCAGCACTCGTGGGAGATTATTCGCGAGCTTCAACCTCAACGATTCAGATTTCCAGGGAAACCTGAGCGAGAATTGCCGGTTTGGTGATTCATCAAGCCATCGAGAAGGAGGAAGGGAAAAGGAATGGGAGGAATGAAGAGTAGAGTAGAGTAGAGTTAAAGCGCTCGGTGCGATGTGGTCGATGCCAGGTCGTCAAGGGTTGCGCCAAAACTTCGAACAATGCAAGACGAAAAGATTATAAGCCTCGAGAAGACTTCCTGGCGGTTCTCAATGAGATGATGCAACAAACAAGAGGATTTTTGCTTGCGATAAAGTGAGACCATAGGTGCACGGCCAGTGCTGCCAACTTGGTTCCCAGAAGCCTATCTCTCGCGGAGCGTTTTCTGGCGAGACGCAGCTGCGGAATTATTCTTGGTGAAGCCACTGCTCCCAAGCCAAGCTCCATCTGTGTTCTTGGCGGATTGAGCTGAGCTCGCTCTGCAGTGAGCTGGCAGGAAAAACTGACCGCCAACTAATGGCACGTCACCCGAGCGCACAGGTTGTGTTTTTGCGATGTGCGACACATTCACCGGACGTGTAAGTGTTGTTCAAGATCGAAGTTTCGATCTGAGAAGATTTTCACGTGATTTTTCATCGCACAGCGCCCTGGGCTGGGGAACCAGCATTGTTTACGCAGGTCGATGCCGTCGTCTACGTAGAAGGCGGGGAAGAAGGAAAACTATTCACTCAAGGGGGGAGATCAAGTCAGGAAAGCACACCGCCCACGGCGCCGAAATAAAATTTTGGCGGTTTATGGTTCATGCGATTTGCGCAGGGAAAGGAAAAAGTGCCATTTCCGAGCTGTGGGGTCGAAGATCTGCTTTACTTGCTCGTCCAGTGGGGGATAGGAAAACACTGACTATTGCTTCCGTGGTGGATTGGTATGGACACCTATCGGAAGAAGCGGAACGCACCTTCTGTCAAATTTGCTGCGGAAAGCACCACTGTTCAATCAAAAGTTGTCCAACTGATTGCTAATACCCGCCGCCAATCGCGGCTTCGCTAGAAAAGCTTAAGGAAGACGTTCTAGCGTTAACTCATTCCGCGGGCCCAGTCGCTAGCCATCAGGATGGGGACACCGCACGGAGCAATCGCCATGAAAAGGAGACCCCGTCCGAGAGCGGATCATGGCAAGGACCCGAAAGGGCCGGGGGCGACGACTATGATGGTCAGAAATCCGACGACGGGGGAGCGAGGGAAGCCTGAGGCAGAGGTCTTTTTGCTCTCGGGTCCTTGCCCTAGGGAAGGGTGCCTCCAGCAAAAGTACACGCCCCCGGAGGTGGCCGGGCTTTGAACCCTCTTATCCTCGCCGGACAACGGGTGCCCGTCCTTGGTGGGTGGCCCAGGCTTGGACTCTCCATTTCCCACCTAGACAGAGGGCGTTTGCCCCGCCACCTTGCGTTGTCGTTCTCAGGCAATGCATCGAACCCGCCGACGCGAGGGATAGGGGATATGAGTTGTTAGGATGTAGTAGTGACGGCCCGGTTCGGGCGCGGATATTTTCCGGTGCCAATTTATTCCAAGCGAGAAGCTTCGACAAATAGTTCGGAATGAAACACCTAGGATACTGGAAATCAGAAAACACAGGATCTCCGTTTGTGGAACAGAAAAGAGTGAAACCAGCGGAGGATATATTTCCCCCCCCTTCGAAACCCTTATAGAATGACCAGAGCGAGGGCTAGCGGAAATGAGGTGCATTCCGAAAAAAGTAAAGAAGTGCTCGGGTCGAAGGTGAGCCAGAAATCCAGATCTTGATGGAAGGTAATCGCCGTTAGACAATTACAGATGGGGAGGGGACGATGACCAGATAGAATGGAAAAAAGCGGCCTGGCGAATTCCCGCCAAAACGAAGGCTGGATGCAATCGGAGTCGCAGTATTGTGGCGCAGGGGACGACGAGCGCTTCGTGATGCTCACGGCATTTTGCCGCAGATGATGCGCTGGAGCCAAGACCGGGAAAGCCGGTGGCCGACGTTAGGGGACCGATGGCCGGATCGATCATCGCGCAGGGCTGCGGCGGCGGTCGACCGTGATTAGTACACCTTGAGCTCGCACCGGTGATCGATGCGCGGAGTCATCGGGTCGGCTCGTCGGTGATGGACTGGTGGGGGATCGGCCGTAGCACGCAGGGCGATGTGCGCGGCTTTCGATGTCGTCACCGGCCGCCTCTGCTTGGACCTTCACCAAACCGTGGCGCAGCAACGAAGGAAGGCTGAGCCCGGTCGTCGAGACATGGGGAGAAGAGAAGAGCCTGGACCGGAAGCCGGCAATGCTAACGTATGGCGACGATGAGCGCCCGACGAGGGGGAGTTGGTTAAGTTACCTTGGGTGAGCACGCGACCACCGACTATTAAGGCGGCCATAGCCCCCGGCGACGGCCTCTATGGCGACAGTCTGGTCTGTCTCGACGCGGCAACCGGCAAAGAAGGTCTGGCGCTAATCAGCTGGGTTCACCATGGATTGTTTGGACAGACACCGCCCGGCCGACGCGAACCGATCGACAATCACGTTCGGTGGAAAAGGCCATTCAAGGCTTTTTTTTTTTTTGGTCGCGCAAAGCAAGTCACAAACAGACTCGTAATGTGTTCGATCGGGCTGACCGGCTGAGCCGGTTGTGGCCGATCAAGGAGCAGCCGGTTTGGTTGCCGGCCTCCAATTGTTATGCCGGGTTTGCGATGCGCGCGTCGAAGCGCTTTTTAGACGTTCACCACCAAGCCCGCGCGCGATCGAGATTTCGGGCTTGATGTCGATGAGGATTTGATGCATCTCACGCCCGGGCTTTTTTTAGCGTGAAAGGACGTTTACCTTTGCTACGATCGATATCGTCGCCGAAGACGATTATTTCATGCCCGCTGTTCAACGCAGCCGTCGAGCGTTGGCACGATTAAGGTACCCGTGGCGGCTCTCTTTTTTTTTCTTTCTTTTTTTTTCTTTTCTTTTGTTTGTTATGCCCTGTTTTTTTTTTTGGAAAGCCCTTTTTTGTCTGTTTTTGATGGTGCTTGTTTTTTTTGTTTTTTGCGATCGATCCGGAGACACGGAATGTTCTAGGTCGTTGGACTTTTTTTTTTTTTTCTTTTTTTTTTTTCTTTCTTCTTTTTTTACATTGTTGTTGTTGCGTTCGTCGTCACTCTTCGCAAGCCCGGGGGTCGTTTTTTTGTTCTTTTGGTTTACTCGAGTCCGTCGTCACGATTTATCTTGGTGAAATTTTGTCCGTTTTTTTTCTTTTTTTTTTTTTTTTTATCGTCGGGCGCGGGTGTTGCCGTTGCTCAAGCCGCCGTTCGGCAGCATCGTTGCCATCTGGGACCATGAATCATTTTTCTTCGGCGACCACTTGTTGGCCTCTTTTGCTTTTTTTACTTTTCCGTCGGGCGCGGCGCGCTTATTCCTGTATTCCAAGCGCCTTGGCGTCGCGAAAGTCTGGGATTTTGGCCCGCAGCTGGGCGTTGGTGACCAAGCAGTCATGATCGTCGTGCAATCGGGATATTGCGGCGCGCACGATTGCCGACCGGCGGCCACCCGCGGATCAAACGATCTCAACCATTTCGATCGCATTTATGGGTCTAACAACAAGGCCAGCGGCGAAATGCTGGCCGAGGTGCGCTGCCGGCCAACGCGGACCGGGGACCGCCGATCACCTATATGCGTCGCAAGCAGTTCATCGGATTCCCCGTACGGCGGTGGGCCCCTGGTCGAGGAGCTATAGCGCGGTGCGCTTGAGCGGCGTTGTTTTCTGCCGCGGACGGCGCGAGATCTCAAATCATTCCCGCCAGCCGCAAACAGCCACAAACCCGCCCGCGCGCCGACCCGACCCCCAACACCGTCAGCATGCCCAGTTTGAAACGGAGAGAGAGTGGGGTGTTGCAGCCGCGATCGCCAAAAAACCAGCGGACGGAAAATCGCCGCTCGATAGCACCGGCAGTCGCACGACAGCCCGCCGAACGATCGCCCGGCGAGGTTCCCGGAAACACAGTGTGCAGCGCGAGAACCAGATCGACAGATTGGGATCACGCGGGACGACGGCGGCGGTTATCGCAGTCAGCGCGCCCGCTAATCCATTGTCCGCGCAGGTCTCGAGACGACGGCGCGCCCAGAAGAAAGATCCAGAGAAAGGCAGGGCGTGATGAAGGGACCAGGTCGCCAGGCCAAACCGCCGAGAGTGGCCGCCAGCATCGGAGACCGCGTGCCGGGGTCGCGATAGGGGCCATGAAGCGGGACGAACGCAGAAACATGATCAGGCAGGGACCGGCGGTGGTCTAGGCCATCC
>Ga0179593_1667113_pt1 | contig 10702 bp, 7 predicted proteins | sample CZODoug2_1_08_16_FD_185931 | JGI IMG/M metagenome (GOLD analysis project Ga0179593, IMG submission 185931) | Vadose zone soil fungal communities from Angelo Coast Range Reserve, California, USA - CZODoug2_1_08_16fungal (PacBio error correction) | ecosystem: Environmental > Terrestrial > Soil >... | reverse complement strand
GCTCTTCGTCCTCTTCCCTTTCCTCTTTCTCCTGGCAGGGTCCGGCGTTCTTCCTCTCTCGCTGCCCCCCCCTTCGACTCCCGATGCATTTCGCGCGTTTCCAGGTTCGCGGTCTGTTGAAGCCCCCAACGTTTTTCTTCGTTCCGAGTTTCTTTCTCCCTCCTACACCCGGTAGATTCTCAGAGGATTCTCCGACCCCCTTTCTGGTCGCAGCTTTCGCCCCTTTTTCGTTCTGTGTGTCGGGATAAAGAGTCTTTTTTTTTTCTCCTATCCCTTCCACGCCGAGACCACCGTTTTTTTCGTATCATGACGTTTTTTTTTTAGGTCACTTTCCCTCCTGCTCTCGTGCGCGACTCCCTATTCCAATGGCATACGTCCTGTTTTTTGATCCCCTTTTTGACTCGGCCGTTTCCTTCTTTTCTCCGTCTTTTAGCACCGCCGCAGGTAGAGGAGGCTATCCCTGACGCCTGAATCTAGTAAATGACGGTTTCGTCTTTTTGTGTCCGATTTCCTTCCTTTTCTCTTATTGGGTGCTCCTGGCGTCCCGACCTGAGACTGCCAACTGCTTTCCTCTCCCCCTTGGTGCTTCTCCCCCAGGCGCCTTCAATTGAGCCTAACTCGCGATCAGTTATCCCGCGGTGGACGACCCGATCCAGCGCGTTTCCCTTTGCTTTCTTTACCGCTACTGCGTGGGACCTCCTTGTTATCCCCCTCGGCACCTTGTACCTTTTTTTCTTCTTTCGACAACTAGGCATGGGAAAGATAATAAGGTAGAGGACTCCCTTCTCGCTTGAGTTCGTCGTTGAGTTCTTTTCCTTTTCCTGGATCTTTCCCCTCCTGCTTCCTCTAGAGACTTCGAGTCCTGAGCGCCTCTTTTTCGAGCTTTCCTCCTGAATGACCCCCACCCTTTCGTCTCTTTCCCTCGGGCCAAGCGCTCCGCGTAAAAGTCTTCTCCGGCTTCCCTGTTACGCTATTTTGAGGTATGTTCTTAGCCGGTCGCCGCCTGCTTCTCAACCTGCGGCGGCACGCCCCTTTTTCAGTCTCACGCTCGAGCTTCTCCGCTTTTTTCTCCTCCCTCGGAGTCCTCCTCATTCTTCCATGCCTTGTCTCGCTCTCCCTTGTCAGGTAATCAGGCGTGAATCTGGGTTCGCCTCATCCGCACCTACTAGAACGTGCAAGAACTCAGACCTTTCGTCTTTCTAGTTCTTCCAACCTCTTTCTCTTTCCTAATCCGTTGTTTTGGTCTCCCTTTTTCCCCGAAGAGTTCTCCCAAGACCTTCTCTTGATAGTAGGAAAGTGAACATTTTCCTCGGAGCGTTTCCAAGTCCCTTCTCCAAAGCCGCCTTCGGCCGTCTTACATCCTCTTTTTATTCACAGTCCCTCCTTTCTCCCCCCCTGAATCTCTTATTAGCATACCCCCCCAGATCGAGGAGAGTACGCGTCGACGCTTCGCTGCCCAAAGTTTTCCGGCCTCTGTGAGAGTGCTGACGAGTGGAATTTCCGTTGGATGTCTTTACTCGCCTTTTTTTCCTCCTCCCGACTTTCCTCTCCGGATATCAGCGGTACGCTCGGCTTTTCCTCCTAGATCCGTTTTGCACTTCTGAGGACCTCTCTCTTCTACGACTCCCTCTTCTCAGGCGTCAGGGTATGTCTCTCCTAAGGTAGCTCCACTCCATTCTCAACTTTTTACCCCTCCTCTCCCCCCTCTGCAAGAACCAGGGCCTGGGCGTCGCCTCCCACCCTCCCTCAATTTCTTTTTTGGACCTCCCCCCCCTCCTCCCCCAGTTGCAGTCACGATAGAGCCTTCTGTCTCGACGTACCCTTTCTCGGCTTTTTTTTATTTTTCCTTCTTCGTGCGTAATGACGCCTCGATCGGATTTAGCGCTTCCTTTTTCTGTCCGCGCCACCCTTCTTTCTTTTTCAGCGTCTCCCTTCTTGGATAATAAAGTTTTCCTCTATCCCATATCTTCATTCACACTAGGAAACCCCTGCCAAGAGCTTCGTTTCCCTTTCCCTCCGCGGCCCCGTGACCTCGCGCGTTCCTTTTTTTTGCGTTTTTTTGACGAGGATACGAGAAGAGCTACGGCGAGTCTTGCTATTCTCTCTCCTTTTTTTACCTGGGTCTCTTACGCGAACGAGCTTTTTTTTTTCGTCCCCCCCCTTTCCCCTTGAAACCGAGCAACCTTGATCGGAGCACGGATTGCTTTTTTTTTCTCGTCGAACCCCCCTGTTTGACCAAAGACTTTTCGTTTTTTGAGAAGAGCGACCGACGCGTCTTCGATCAATTTTCGTCGGTGGTCGCGGGCTTCCCTTTCCGGATTTCCTCCTCGTGGTGGCTTATATCCGCGACCGGGTGGCCCGACTTTTTCCTCCTTGCCGCGATTTCCTTCCCCTTCGACTGTCTCTCTTTCTAGAGAACTGCCTCCAGTCCAGCCGATGCCCTCTCTCTTCGACCGATAAACGTCATAAACACAAGACTTGCACTCCCTCTCCCTTTGTAACTCTTCCTTTTTTCTCCCCCCCCTGTAGGCCCGGCCTACATGCTCTTTTTCTTTTCCCCCTCCCTCTTTGCAGCTCTGACGCCCGCTGTCATATTACGCCATGGGCTCTAAGCTTTGCCCGTTAGAGTGCCACCCCCTCGATCGCCTGGGTGGTTCAAGTTCTACCCAAAGATCAGACTTCTGCTCCGAGCGGGCTCGTTTTTATAAGGAACTCAGTTCCCCCCCTCCCTCGCTCTTTCCCCCCCCTTAAGACTAGAGTCCTCTGCCTCTCTTGCCTTTCTCGTTTTTTTTTTTCGCGCCGCGCCCCCCCCCCTCCCCGAGTTTTATATCCTAATAATAATAGTTTGCGTGGTTGAGTCAGGAGCGACCCTCCCTTCTAGGACTGGCATATCTCTCCGCACGAGAGGCATCTTCTGTTTTCCCTTTCCTTCCGGCGGCGGCGGCTTTTTTTTGTCAGAGACCTCTTTCCCCTCTCGGGGCTTTTCCCTCTCGGGGAGAAAACTTCCACAAGCGTTGTAGCAATCGAACTTCTTTCCGGGTAGCAGAGTTTTCGTTCCCTTTCTTCCCCCCCGGTTATATAGAAACCTTGCGGTCAGTGTTCTTATGAGATTCTCTTTGCGAAATGTCTTCAAGAGTCCGACTAATCTCCGTACCTCGGGGAAACCTGGATCGATGCGATTCTGTTTGTGATTTCTCTTTATGTCCCTTTTCCCCCGGATGAGGTGATCGGCAAGCCGCCGACGGAGAGCACCTGTCGGAGGAAATCCCCTTTCCGGAGAGCCTCGTCGGTTCCCCCCCGTCTTATTTCAGCCTGGATCATCCAGGAAGACTTTTCTTCTCCCAGCCTTCCCCTTTCTCGACGATTATTCGGATCACGAGAACGTCGGTTCTCTCCCGGTTCCGGTTCTTCGTCGGGTACCCTACCCTGTTTTTTATCTCGCACCATTCCCTCCGAGACTTAACGATAATGACTTTTCGGTTTCAGGTCGGTGGTCCTCAGATCTTTTTTTTTCTTCGATCCCATGGATTGCCTGGAAGATCGAGAGGAGTCCGCTGGGCGTTCATCGTCTCCCGCCCGCCATTGAGAGAGAGAAGCTATCCGAGGTTTCCCGGTTATGAACTATTGCTAGTCTGGGCCTTTCCCCCTTGGTCCCTTCCCCGATTGTCTTTTTGGAATAGATTCCCCAATTCACCATGCCACCTAATCGACGAATGTGAGAGTAAAGGGAATTTCATTTCTCGATACTCCCATCATCGATTTCGTTCTTTCTTCTTTCGTCACGTTTTTCCCTCCCCCCCCCGGATACCGCCGAGGCAGCTGGGCGTGCTTAACGTTTATACTTTTTCTCCGAGTTCTCAGAGCAGCAGCTTCCCTTGCCTCGCCAAAGAGGCATGGAGTCACTCAGACTTTTCGGTCCGGGTCGCTGCGCGTGATCGTTCGTTTCCGGTCGCTTCTCCCCTCTCCTGGATACAAGCGGTATAGCGAGACGCGACCGTGGACTAGAGAGTTTTCCCGAGATAGCTCAAGGAAGACTTCGGAAAGCGATAGTCTTCCCCCTGAGAGCTTCTGGTATATTTTCCCTTCCCTTTATCTGATGCGAGGCTGAGCATCCCAGAGTGTCGCCGTCATCTAACGCTGTCTTTTCACGGGGCTTTGCATCTAAGAGAGAAAGTCAGATCCCTTCTCGGGGTCCTGATCTATGACATTTCTCCGGCCAGTACGTCGAGATCATCTTTCAATTTTTACCCTTTTTTTTTCCCTGTAAGAGATACCGCACCGCTCTTCCTCTTCACTGACGCGTCATCGTTCGAGAACTGCTCCCCTATGTACATCCTACCGTTGTTGTTGTGTCGCTAGTTTCCCGCATCGCGACACGAGGTCGAACAAGCCCGGAAGCGCGATCGTCCTGCCCCCTCTGACTTTTTCCCTTCCGACAACATCCTTCGACTTCGGACCACCACCTTCTCGCTCTCTATCTACGCCTTGATCGTGGGGGGTTGTTTGGGGGGTGGACTTTCGAGCTCACCCTATGTTCTCTCCTCTTTTCGCTTCGCCTGCACCGGCCCAAGTGACGCCTCTTTTTCTGATATTCCCCCTTCGACCTGCGCTAGCATCGCGCTTCGACTTTGATCTCCAGCTCTGGTACTGTCGAGAGCGGTTGCCTCAATAATCGACTTTGTTACTGATTCCTGAGTCCCCGACTCTCGCCCTTGCTCGCGTCCTCTCTCTCTTTTCTCTCCACCCTCAGCTACGCCGACGATCACGCGAATCTCCCTGCCCACTTTTGCCGCGACTCGAGATCGTGCCTGCATGTTGAAAGCTCCTCCGACAAGGTGCTGTCTCGCGCTCTTTCGGATACCTCAGTGGCGGCGCGGTACGTCCTCTTGTGCCCCCAAGTCTTCGATGGTCGTCCACTCCGATGATCGCGAGTCGCGTCTCCAGGTCTGCAATTTTGGGGAGTTCGTGAAGTCTTCCCCGCGAGGGTCCCCTGGGGCCTACACCAAATAGTCACGTTCAGACCCCTTCATCTTTTCTGCTTTTAATGCGAAGTTACCCCTCCGCGTTTTTTTTTTTTTTTTTTGCTTGTTCTTCCCTCCGGCGTACGAGGAGCATCTTATCTATACGGCCGCGTCCCTCTCTCCCTACAGTTCCTTCGTCGCCACCCTCTCTTGGCGTTCTTCCCGCCCCCTGTCTTTTCAAGTACTCTCGGCGAGCCACGGTTCTCTCGATTCTCGCAACTTTGCCGCGTGATCGGTCCTCGCCGATAAGGATTTTCCACCGAAGACGTGGTCTTCCCTCCGGTAAGCTCCTTTGTGTCGCGTGTCTGTCTCCCAACTCTGCTTCCGTGGTCCCGATAGTTAACGGGTGAGCCCGAACGCGTATGTGCCAGTCCCGGTGCTCGCCTATCGAGACGACGTTCCCTACGATCAGCCGTCTTCTTCTTCCGATCACCGCTCCCTCACCCCCCAAGCCTTTGAGCCCCCTTTTGAAGTTTCGATATCGCGCTCCGGTCGGAGAGGCTTTTGCGGCGCGTCGATCTTTTAGACATAGAAGCCCTTTTCTCGTCCTATCCGAGTCCTCCAGCCTCTTTTCTCTTTCGACAACGCCGCGGCGGCGACACTTTCTCTATCTCTTTCTGAGTTTTCGCGACGGCCAGTCCCCGCCTACCTCGGAGACAGGCTTCGTGCCTGACTGTCTACATGCCTAGAACCCGCTCTTTATATCTCTCCCCCCCCCCTTTGTTTTTGGTAGAGCGTCGGCTTTTGCTCTTGTCCTTCTGCAAGTCACGAGATGGGAGCGTTTTCTTCCTTCGGGGCTGCTCGGGCCTATTTAGACCTCCCCTGAGGCTAAGTTCTCCCTTGGAGAAACTTAGCAGCCTCTCCGTTCGTCTGAAACGGTCTTCTGAGATTTAGAGGATCAGCCTATATCGACCGCGGTCATTTTATGCCCCCCAGCGGTCTAGGGCGCTTCCCTTAGTCCTTACTTATAGACTCATCTGCCTCTGAGATTATTTTTGAGGGAGCGGTTCGTGGTTGGGGCGGCTATCTTGAGCTTCCGAGATGCGTCATTCCCCCCGTAGACTTTCCCGCCTCCCCCTTTTCCTCGTCGGCCCTTTTCGACTGCTCGACCTAAGCAGTTGGCCGAGTTGGGAGTCGCGCTCCCGGTCCCGCCGACCACGAGTCGTCCGCTCTTATCTAGGGTCTTTTTGCGGATCCCGCTTAGTTTGAGCCCACCCTTAGGTTTTCGCTATCATGCCCTGCGCGTTTTCTGTTCCCGTGATAATCCGGCTGCGTCGCGATCTTTTGCCGGCCTCAGATTACGCGGCAGCCTCTTGCGCGTTTCTCCGTTCCTCGGAGCGAGAAGCTCGCCGAGGTACGCTTATCTCGCAGTACCGGCCGGTTTCGTTTTGCCCTTGTGTGTCACGTCCGAGATGGTGCTCCTTTTTTTCTCCTCGCGAATGAACCGCTTCACTAAAGTCCTTTCAGTGAACCTTGAGCGTTTCCCCCGCTTCCCTGCGATGACGCGCTTGCTCCCCCCCGATCCCTTTGGGCTTCCTCGGGTTTTTCCAGCTTCCCTACCCCTGCTGTCTCTTCGTGACCGCTTTCGGGGCAGCGGCACTCTTCGGTGCCACGAGCTTGGAGCCCCGATCTGAGCTCCGGCCGACTCCCTCCTGGGAGACTCGCTTGTTTCCGGTCGGTGGCTTGAGGAACTGGCGACGGTGGAGACCCGAGTCCCTGCTTTTAAGCGAGCGAGTCTCCCTCCCCCCGCGTCAGGAGGCTGCCCTTCCTTTGCTAGGTACAGTAGCGCGGCTCGATATGTCGCTTCGTCCCTCTTCCCCTCCTTGATTTGCAGCACTTTTGCATAGCTTCCGCTATTATGGGTCCTTTGCACTTCTAAGCTCTCCAAGCGTGTGAAGCTGTTTTTTTTTTTTTTTTTTTTGTTTTTTTGTTGAGGCCTTCTCTCAGGAGGACCATGGATGCGAGCGCGTTTGATCCTTTCCCGCGTGAATTGGTACTTGAACTCGCACGCTCCTAGTGGCCTCGACCCCGCATTTCTTGTCACCTGCGTTCCTTTTTCCCCCATCTCTCTCCACGCATAATCGTTGTGTTTTCGTTATGGGAAGCAGTCGACTGACTCAGGTCGACCGTATGCGCCCCTTTTTTCTGTCCTCTTGAAGGAGTTGCGGAGTTTCAAGCGCGACCGATTTTTTCCTGAACAAACTTTGATCTCGCGCTCGGCCGGACTTCTCTTTCGAGTGAGCTCAACTTTGGTCGCCCCTCGTTTCGACGCCTTTTCTACAAGTCCCCCGTGCCGACGAGGTGTCTCTTCTATCGGTTCCCCCTTTTCGAGCCTGATCAGCTAGAGATCAACTCGACCTTTTTTTCTGACCAGGTATAGCTATCTGGTTTCCCTTCCTAGAGCTTTGGCCTTCCTCCCACCTTCCTAGACCGGGGAATTAATGAAGAGGATCTAGGAGATAAGGGTCTTGCTATTTATTTCTTCCTCTGTAGATGTAGAAATCTTTTAACCTCTCTACGGAATCAACTCTGAATTTTCTCCTTACTGGTTTCTAATTTTTTTCCTCTCTTGATCCGGCAATAGTTGGAGCGAAGGCCGAACCGAAGGAATCTCGCGAACGCGTCGGTCACTTTTCCGGCTCCTCTCCCCAGGAAGAGCGATTTGGTCGGCGTACGATAGCAGCGATATTCGAGGCTCCTTTCTTTTTTGTCGCCAAGGCTTGTTCGATGAAGTTTTCTTTTTGACTCCCGGGGATACCGCACCCCCCATCTCCTCACCCCTCGTCCGACCCGCCCTGACGCCCCGGTCTTTACGTCCCTAGTTAATACGCGGGACCGTTTCCAGATTTTTCCCCCTTTCCTTGGCGGTCCGAGGAGACCAAGAACTTGCTCGATACCTTCCTCTGCCATGGTCATCGCCGGTCCTCACCTAGCGGGGGTTTCCCTTCCATGAAGCGCCCGTCCTCCCTAGTTGATTTTCTCGATCGCTGGGGGATATACTGAACGGGACTTTTTCCTCTTGACAACTCCCGCGAGACGAGCACAGACCTCGGAGGGTCCTAGGAGAAGCGTCGCTTTTTTCTCTACTAACTCCCTGGTCAGTCTCGGTTGGCAAAGACTACGCTGCCTTTTCCTCCCTTGTCGGCGCTTCGCGCTTTAAGGGCAGACGGTGCTGACGAAGCCTTCCCCTACTTCTTCTTTCGAGATAAAGTCTCCCACCCCCCACTCGCACTTTTTCACCTGTACGGCCTATCTCGGAAATCCGGCCTTTTTCTTAGTAGGTTTTCTTTTAGAGCAGATATGCTGGTCGTATAACAGCCATGGGATACTCATCCCCCCTCCCTGAAACAGTTAGAGGGCCCCCCGCCTTGTTCTTCTGCATTTATAAAACGACGCCCCGAGTTCCTATCAGTTCGAGAAGGAAAATCCCTCCCCCCTTCCGAAGACTTCCTCATGAATATTTATGCTCCGTGTTTCTCCTCCCTCGCCGGCGCCCCCCCACCGAGGTTTCCCTCTATATTTATACACTTAATTGTTGTTTTTTTCTCTCGATACCTCGTCGTGCGGTGTCTTTTTCTACTGGAGAGCAGGCCTCGGATTTTGTCTTCTCCTCTTCTTGGGAACGGGCTATTAGGGGCAGTCTCCCCCGCTCCCCCCTCTTCTAGGAAGGGAGTTTTTCTCTCCTGCACCCGACATGAGCGCTTTGTCCCTCTCACTTTGGAGGTAGAATAGGCTTCCTGGCTAGATTATAGACGTGCCCCCCCTCAGCGAGACGACTGTTCCCTCTTCCGGAAGTGGGACGCCCAAACCCTGAAATATAGCCGGGTTTCCCCCTGGATCTCCTTCCTCTGAGATTCTTTTTTGAGTTCTCCCCTTTCGACGTAGTAGAGTCACGTTTTTTTCTTCCGGCGGGACCGGCGTCGAGCGTCTGAAAACTTCGATGACTGAAAGCTCGGCTCTTAGTTCTTTCTAACACGGTTTCTCATAGTTTTCCTCCCTTCTCGTTAGCCGGACGTTGATTTGTTTTTCTTTCCCCCCTGGCGACGCTTTAGAAGAGGATTCCCGACCGACAGGCTTCGGCTCGCCCTTCTAGCTGTCTCGGTAGTATTTTCTACCGCGTCCTTTCGCGAGCCCCCAGTCCACTATCTTATTCCCCTGTTCTTTTCCTATTTGAGATCTTTTTCCGTCACTTTCTCCTTTCCCTCGGCGCTCGATCACATGGCAGACGGCCTGATCGATGCTGGTATACTTTTTCCGTAGTTTCTTGAGAGTATCCTAGATCTCCAGCTTGAGCTCGATTTTTCCACGGCCGCGGATGACACTGCTCCTTTTTTTCTGTTGTCGTTTTCATTTTCCTCTTTCCTTTCACCCCGGTTGACGATATTGGTGGTCAGGCGCCCGTTGACCCCAAAGTTTCCCTCTCCCCGCTCAAGACGATGTGTTTGTTCCCCCCCCCCCCCCCCCCCCCCTTTCCCCAGGTCGAGAGAAGACCCCCTCCTGAGTTTCTTTCGAGACGACCCCGATCCGCAGCGAAGAGACGGGGCCTGAAGTCCTCGATCTTTTTTTCCGAAGAGTTCGCCCTGAGCTGCCCTCCTCCCCCCAATTTGGTAGATTTCTTCCCAAGCGTCTTCCCCCCTTCTCTCGGCCAGGTCCTGGGCGAATCGTCGTGATAGTGGGCGACTATTGACTTTTCAGATACAGCGTAGGATAGAGATCCTGATGCTCCTGCTTGCTCGAGAGCTTAGAGATATTGAAGACATTCCCGGGAGGAGGAGACCGTTTTCCAATCTCTCCTTCCAGGGGCCCCCCTAGCCTCTTTTCTTTTTCGACCTTTCGAGCTTGAGCGACGATTTAGCAGAGCACGTCATCAGATATCAGTCTAAACGACCTTCTCCCCAAGTGACTTGACATCCCCATCTCACGTGACGCTCTCTATCGGGTCGTACTCGGAGGCTTCGATTCCCCGCTTCCGGCCGCGCGAGCTCCTTTGGCCCCTTTTTCTCTGGGCCTCTTTTTGTCGAGCTTGAAAATCTTGCACGACTCCTGTCGTGGATCTCCTGTTATTGTTGGACGCTTCGCGAACTTCTTCAACATCTCCTTCTTTCCTCTTTTTTTGTGTTATGAGCGTTTTTGAAGCCGGCGAACGAGGTTCCCCCTAACGGTCTCCCCCTCCTTTCACCTGGGACCTTAGTCCGCCCCCTCCCTCTTTTCACGCCTTAGGACCAGGAAAAGTCGCCCCAACCCCCCCCCCCCCCCCACACTCCCAACCCCCTTCTTTTTTAGGCAGGCCCATGTCTACGTGATAGACTACGTAGAGCTCTTTCTCGCTTCTCTACGAGTTACGCGCTTCTGATGGAAAGGGCCCCCCTAGCTTCTCTTTTACAGCGATGCCTCTCGGGAGATTTCTTTCATTCCCCCTCGCTCCCTTTCCATACTCTCCTATCAGCTATTTCCTTCCTCTTCGGGAAGGGCCCCCTCACTTAATATTTTCCTTTCCCTGAGCCTCTCTAGACCGCGGATCTGGCGTCAGGGGATTCCTCTCTCCTCCTTGGCGATGAACGTCGCCATTCTCGTTCGCATACTCTCACGAAGCATTGTCGAATAGAGTATTTCTCTCTTTCTAAATGAATAGTGGCGCCGAGAAGTTTGAACATGCGATTTGCCTATCGACTCACGCGTCG